>Ga0209023_10001555_pt1 | contig 30436 bp, 28 predicted proteins | sample LakOneMetagenome_FD_187468 | JGI IMG/M metagenome (GOLD analysis project Ga0209023, IMG submission 187468) | Freshwater and sediment microbial communities from Lake Erie, Canada (SPAdes) (version 2) | ecosystem: Environmental > Aquatic > Freshwater > Lentic | place: Lake Erie, Canada...
GGGAGGGGTACCATCCGCAGGATGGTGGAGGGGTACGCGCGGTGATCGCAACCCCGAAAGCTCACCCCCATCAGCACCCACCGACCAGACGCCACTCCCGCCCTCAAACTCAGGACCACTCGCCTGTACCCCTCCACCCCCTGCTTCGCAGGCGGTCCCCCTCCCCGTCCCGGGGAGGATTTCAGAGTCCCCCTCGCCCGAAACCACCCACCCCCGCCCGGTCACCCGGTCGAACGGATCGCTGTGCTGCATGATCGTCTCTCCTCGTCTGAAGGCGAAACGGACCATGTTGCAGATTTTTGGGGTGTAGGAAAATTGGGAAGAGGCCCCCTCACCATTGACATTATACCATTTTGGGTATATCAACCCAGCAATGCCCGACGAAACGCCCATCGACTGGATCGGCTCTGCCAAGAAGGACCTGCTATCCTTCCCGGAAGAGGTGAAGAAAGCGATGGGTTTTGCGCTCGGCGTTGCCCAGCTGGGCGGCAAGCATCCCCATGCCAAACCCTGGAAGGGCGAAGGTGGCGGGGTACTGGAAGTGGTCGAGGACTTCGATGGTGACACCTATCGCGCGGTCTACACCGTGCGCTTCAAGGATGTGATCTACGTGCTCCACGCTTTCCAGAAGAAGTCGACCAAGGGGATCAAGACGGCGAAAGCCGATATTGCGATGATCAAGGCGCGGCTGCGGCTGGCGCAAGCCGATCACGCGGAAAGGACAAAACGCATATGACCGAGCCAGAGATCACGCGCGGCACCGGCAATGTCTTTGCCGACCTGGGCCTGCCCGAACCTGCCGAACGCCAGACCAAGACCCGGCTGGCGCTGGCGCTCAACCGGATCATCAAGAGCCGAAACCTCAAACAAGCCGAAGCCGCACTCCTATTGGGCGTCCCACAACCAAAGGTCTCTGCGCTGGTGAACTACCGGCTGGACGGTTTCTCAGTGGAGAAGCTGATGGACTTTATCGTCGCGCTGGGCCGCGATGTGGAGATTGTGGTGCGACCGAAGCGCGGAGATGCTGAGGCTAGGGTTTCGGTGTTGGAGGCGGTTTGAATGCTCAACTCCGCGCATTGCTTCAAGCAATCGCCCGCCAACTAAAAAACCAGCAAAGCCCCATCATCAAGATATCAAGCAGCGAGACCTTCGTTTGGACGATCTTCATCCTGCCGATTGTCCTTCTCAGCCGCATAAGTCGATTCACGCGAACTTGTCGAGTTGCCCGACCCATAAATACGGTAAGCATCGTTAGAAGCAGGCTTCCAGCTCCACTCGCTGACTTCGACCACTTCATTCCCCTGCATCTTTTCAAGATAGCGCAGACCAAAAACCTTCATTGCATTCTCCTACCGAAACTCAGCCAAAACTTTAGCAATCTTAAGCGATATGGGCAACCCCAGCAGATCTTCAATCCAAAGCCATTGGCCTGCCGAGTTAACCTCCAAATACCACCACTTACCTTGCTTATCCACAATGAAATCAAATGCACCATAGGTCAGACCTAGTCGATCCATAATGGATTCAATCATTTCAATTATCTGACTTGGCGGCGAAATAACAGAGTGTGGCGTGTTAGCCACATCGTATCGGCGCCAATCTATGTTCGCCCTGCTTGACGACTGAGATTCAATCTTGCACGAAAAATGCTCCCCCGCGACGACCGTGTGCCGAACCTCAAAGTCTTTATCAATATACCTTTGAAGTGTGATTGGATTTTCGGAATCTTCTGAAAACTCATCCAAATCAGATCTGCAAATTTTGTTTACATATATTCCTGAAAAGCCGCCATCTTGGTCTTTAAATATGTCTTGAGTCATGAATTTTATTGCAGTTTCTCCATTTTCACAAAACTCCCTCAGCATCGACTTATCATTTGATGAAATAAAATCTGGTACATGGAATCCTATAGATTTCGCGATGCTTAACTGAAAATACTTATTGTCAGCCAGATTTGCATTTTGGATTCTATTCATCCAATAGCATTCTCGTAAAAATGCATACATACCGTACAGGCATCGATTCCATTCCGAACGCCAGAGACGAAAGGATGAAGTTTCCTGTTCTGTCTGCTGTTCAAGCGTGAGACTAACTGTCAGTCTTCGTGGCCAAACGGTTCGAATATCACTAGCTCTTATCTCAAAACTACCCTGCCGAACTATCCAATCAGACGAATCATAGCTTAGAATTGTATTTTGTAACGAGTGAACATCTAGATCTAAGCGAAATAGACTTGCTCCCGAATCTCTCAAATGTTGCTCGACGACATTCGCGTGAGTATCAAACGCGTCGGCTAGGATCAAAATCACAATCAACCTCAATATTTGGAGACAGGAAAATCTCGAAATCTAGCATACTATCGAGCAGACGTTTACCAGATAGTCCGAGTTAGATTAGCTCAGCATCGAAATCGAAATTGATCAAGTTCGAGTCTGAGATGAGATTGGATAAACACAAATCGCTGGCTGACAAGCTAAGTCGGCTACGACAGCAGAAGGTGTCTAGATCCCCCTTGACCTCAACCTACCCTGAGGCTGCATACCCCCTCCGACCTCGCGCAACTCTCCCTTACCGCTGGTAAACCACCTTGCCGTTCACCACCGTCAGCACAATCCTCCCGCCCAAAATCCTCTCCGGCGCAGTCCCCGCCAGTGCGAACGGATCCACATCCATCACCGTCAGATCCCCCCAGCGGCCCTTGGCCACCATGCCGGTATCGGCCTCGCGGAAGGCGGCGTAGGCGGACCAGAGGGTGTAGGCGCGGATTGCCTCCTCAATGGTGAGGGCCTCAGCCGGGTACCAGCCGCCCGGCGGTTGCAGCGACTTGTCGCGGCGGGTGATTGCGGCGTGGAGGCCGTAGAAGATCGAGTGGTCAGAGCCCGGATTGTCGGCATTGAAAGTCAGCCGCGCGCCCTGTTTTCTGAGCGTGCGCCAGGCATAGGCGCCCAGGATCCGCTGCGGGCCGAGGCGCGTTTCGGCCCAGCCCATGTCTTCCACCGCGTGGGGCGGTTCCATTGAGGCGATGACGCCCAGCTGGGCGAGGCGCGGCTGGTCTTGCGGGGCGATGACCTGGGCGTGTTCGATCCGGTGGCGGTTCTGGGCGGCCTTGGGATCGGCCTTGAAGTCTGCCGCATAGAAATCGAGCACTTCGCGGTTGCCCGCATCGCCGATCGCGTGGACGGCGAGCTGGAACCCGGCCTTCATCGCCTGGGCGGCGAGATCGCGGTCAAAGCCATAGCCCGCGCCGCTGATCCCGCGGTGGCCGGGCTTGTCGGCATAGTCCTCCAGCAGGCGCGCCCCGCGCGATCCCAGCGCGCCGTCGTAATAGGCCTTGACCGCGCGGGTCACCAGCATCGAGGCGTTGTCCTTGTCCGGCCCCTTGGCGATCCACTGCCGCATCAGCGGCGGGTCGCGCAGTGAGAGCATGGCATAGACCCGGATCGGCAAGCGGCCCTGGTCTTCCAGCTGCTGGAGCGCGGCCATTGCCTGGGTGCCTGCCCCGGCCTCGTGCACCGTCACGTAACCATCCTTGGCCATCTGGTTCAGGCCATTCAGCGCATGGCGCGCGACAACCGCCTGCGGCTCTGGCGGCACCGCGGCATCGACCATCGTCGCCGCCCGGTTGAGGAACAGGCCATTGGGCTGGCCATCGCTGCCCAGCCGCATCTCGCCCCCGGTGGGGACCGGGCTGGACTTGGTGATCTTGCCCTGATCGAGCGCGGCCTGGTTGGTCCAGATCGCGAAGCCGTGGAGGCTGCGCAGCACCACCGGGTGATCGGGCACTGCCGCGCTCAGCCGGGCCTTGTCAGGGTAATGGTTGGCCCAGGCGCCCTCGTCCCACCCGGCGCCGAATATCCATTCGCCCTTGGGAACTGACTTGGCCCGCTCAGCCACCAGCGCGACTGCCTGCTCTTCGGTGGTGACGTGGGTGAGGTCGACCGATTCCAGCTTGGCACCCAGCTCGATGAAATGCGTGTGCGAATCCACCAGCCCGGGGATCACGGTCGCGCCATCAAGGTCGATCACCCGGGTCTGCTTGCCGCGCAAGGCCAGCGCGCCCTTGTCGCTGCCGACATAGACGATCCGCCCCGCCCGCATCGCCACCGCCCGGGCATCGGGATGCCACTGGCCATCGGCGTAGGGCGCATCCCGAGCCGGAGTGCCATCCAGCCCCGGCTCGCCCCAGGTGAGAGTGTAGACGTGCGCATCGGTCAGGATCAGGTCCGCCGGTTTGCCCTTGGGGGCCGAGGCGCTGAGCAGGACTGCCGCAATCACCGTACCCAGCAACCTGACTTTCATACCGATCCTCCATCCATGCCTTGCCGCACTCTTCCCGTGCGGCACGAAAATGGCAAGGATTGCGGCTGCCCCGTCTTGCATGTCCCTGCTTTGTTCCCCATAACCGGGGCCATGGCCGAACTGATCATCCGCCGGGGCCTTGCCGAACCCGACACTTCCGGTGCCTTCGTGCCGCACAAGCCGACGCGACCCGAGAAGGTGGATGGCGGCAAGCCGCTCAAGATCGTCAGCGAGTATCAGCCGGCTGGCGACCAGCCGACCGCGATTGCCGACCTGGTCGAGGGCATTTCGAACGGCGAGGCGACGCAGGTGCTGTTGGGGGTGACTGGCAGCGGCAAGACCTTCACCATGGCCCAAGTAATCGAGGCGACCCAGCGCCCGGCGCTGATCCTCGCCCCCAACAAGATCCTCGCCGCGCAGCTCTATGGCGAGTTCAAGAGCTTCTTTCCCGACAACGCGGTCGAGTATTTCGTCTCCTACTACGACTACTACCAGCCCGAAGCCTATGTGCCGCGCAGCGATACCTACATCGAGAAGGAATCGAGCGTAAACGAGGCGATTGACCGGATGCGCCACTCGGCCACCCGCAGCTTGCTCGAACGCGACGACGTAATCATCGTTGCCTCGGTCAGCTGCATCTACGGCATCGGCTCGGTCGAAACCTATTCGGCGATGATCTTCGACCTCAAGGTGGGGGAGACGATCGATCAGCGCGAGCTGATCCGTAAACTGGTCGCCCAGCAGTACAAGCGCAACGATGCGGCCTTCGTGCGCGGCACCTTCCGGGTGCGCGGCGACAGCCTGGAAATCTACCCCAGCCACTATGAAGACATGGCCTGGCGGATCAGCTTTTTCGGCGACGAGATCGAATCGATCAGCGAGTTCGATCCCCTCACCGGCAAGAAGGGCGCAAGCCTGAACACGGTGCGGGTCTATGCCAACTCGCACTACGTCACCCCCGGCCCGACGATGAAGCAGGCGATGGAAGCGATCCGCTTCGAATTGGCCGAGCGGCTCAAGGAGCTCGAGGCCGAGGGCAAGCTGCTCGAGCACCAGCGGCTGGAGCAGCGCACCAATTTCGACCTCGAGATGATCGCCGCAACCGGCTCCTGCGCGGGGATCGAGAACTACAGCCGCTTCCTCACCGGCCGCCTGCCGGGCGAGCCGCCGCCGACGCTGTTCGAATATCTGCCCGACAATGCGCTGCTGTTCGTCGATGAAAGCCACCAGACCGTGCCGCAGATCGGCGCGATGTCGAAAGGCGACCATCGCCGCAAGATTACGCTGGCCGAATACGGCTTCCGCCTGCCCAGCTGCATCGACAACCGCCCGCTGCGCTTCAACGAATGGGACGCGATGCGGCCGCAGACGGTGGCGGTTTCGGCGACGCCGGGCAGCTGGGAGATGGAACAATCGGGCGGGGTCTTCGCCGAACAGGTGATCCGCCCGACCGGCCTGATCGACCCGCCGGTGACGATCCGCCCGGTCGAGGACCAGGTCCAGGACTGCATCGAGGAATGCCGCAAGGTCGCTGCTGCCGGTTACCGCACGCTCGTCACCACCCTCACCAAGCGCATGGCCGAGGACCTGACCGAATTCATGCACGAGGCGGGCCTGCGCGTGCGCTACATGCATAGCGATGTGGAGACGCTCGAACGCATCGAATTGATCCGCGACCTGCGGCTCGGCGTCTATGACGTGCTGGTCGGCATCAACCTGCTGCGCGAAGGTCTCGACATCCCCGAATGCGGGCTGGTCGCGATCCTCGATGCCGACAAGGAAGGCTTCCTGCGCAGCGAAACCTCATTGATCCAGACCATCGGCCGCGCCGCACGCAATGTCGATGGCCGCGTGATCCTTTATGCTGACCGGATCACCGGATCGATGGAACGCGCGATGGCCGAAACCGACCGCCGGCGCGAAAAGCAGCACCAGTACAACCTCGAACACGGCATCACCCCCGAAACGATCAAGCGCAACATCCACGATATCGTCGCCGATACTGCGTCGAGGGACGGCGTGCTGGTCGAGATCGAGGACGATGCCCGCAACAACCTCGTCGGCCACAACCTGCGCGCTTACATCGAGGAACTGGAAGGCCGGATGCGTGCGGCGGCGGCGGATCTGGAGTTCGAGGAAGCTGGCAGACTGCGCGATGAAATCCGGCGGCTGGAGGCGACTGAGCTTGGACTGCCGGAGGGCGATAGGGTCGCACCGATTGTCGGGCGGAGTAACGAGGGTAAGCCGGGGACCAGGAAGGGGCGGTTCGGGCGGCAAGGCAAGACAAAGTGGGGACGTTGACAAACAACGCAAAGCTGCTAAATAGTCGCTTATCAGCTGCTGTTAAGCGAGTTTGTCATGAAAAGTGCCCACTACCAAATTGACGTGGACTTGGAGGTGTTCAAGGCGTTAACCGCCATGCTTCAGGCTGAAGGGCAAGATCACAATGACGTTCTTCGTGAACTGCTCTCGCTCGATTCCCCCATCGAAGAGGACGCTCCTGAGACTCCCTTCTCGAAACTTGCTGAAGCCATCGCAAAATCCGCTGGCTTCTCAGGCTTCTACTCGAGAGGCTTGCTGTTACCGAACGGAACAGAGCTTAGAGCGCGCTATAAGGGCTCTCAGCATTCCGCGAAAATCACTCATGACCTCTGGTTAGACAGTGATGGCAATCCTCATTCAAGTCCGTCAGCGGCGGCGAAGGCTATTACTGGTACGTCAGTTAACGGTTGGAGATTTTGGGAGGCCAAGCGACCGGGAGATGTTTCATGGCGGCGGCTTGATGTCTTGAGTACAAGATGACCAAGCCCGCCAAACTCTATGCCCTGCTGCTGGAATCGACCAACCGCTCGGTCAGCTACCGCGATTTCATCGCGATGGTGAAAGCATTCGGGTTTCGGAATGTCCGCACCAAAGGCAGCCATGCCTCCTACACAAACCCCACTTGCCCCGCCCAGCTCATTCTCCAGCCGAAAGGCAAGGATGCAAAGCGCTATCAAATTCGCAATTTTCTTGATATAGTCGAGGAGTACGGCCTGACATTGGAAGACTGATGCAACACCGCTATCACATCAATGTGTTCTGGTATCCGGACGATGAGTGCTGGATTGCCGACGTACCCGACCTAAAGTCCTGCTCGGCGCATGGCGACACTCCTGCCGAAGCTCTAGCTGAAGCCGAAGTGGCGATCGAGCTTTGGATCGAGACAGCGCTTGATAGCAATATGGTTGTGCCAGAGCCGAAATACCGGCCCGCGATCTACGCCGCAGCTTGACGCGCTTCGCGTCCCCCCCTTGACCCCCACCCCGAATCCCCCTATCGGCCCGCTCCCCGGCACCAAACCGTGCCGGGTAATGGAGTAAGTGCATTGAACTGCTGGACAATACATCCGGGATCCTCTCCCGCCAGCGTTCTGCCCCAGACCTGACGCTTTCGCGTTCGGCCGGGCGGAGCGCCCGGTAGCTATCCCACCAAACGAACTGCAACGCGCGTCTGCACAGCCGCGCGCGCCGAATACGCGAAGGCCTTATGGACCAGACGACATTCGCCTGGCGCATCCTGGATGCGCTGGCCAAGGACTATCCCGCGCGCAGCCCGCTGGCGCCGGGTGTGCTCAAATGGGTGCGGGACAACCAGATGCCGCTGAACTTGCGGCTGGCCGATGACAAGCGGCTGTCCTGGCGCAAGCTTGGCGCGCGGGCGGCGAAGCTGTGCCTGCAGGCAAGCGACCCCGCCCAGCCCCGCGATGCGCTGCACGGGCAATGCGCGCGGATTGCCGAGGCCCTGCGGCTCGATCAGATCGACGCAGAGCTGCTGTGGTTCGTGGTCGCGGCCGACCGGTTCGACCTGGTCCGCAGCTTGTGCAAGGTACTCGATGGGCACCAGCTTCCGCCTGCACTCTACTGGGCGGGGCGGCTGGCGGCGCATGGCGGCGAGGCGCGTCGGCGGCTGGCCGGGGGCGAGCTGACCCGGCTGGGGTTGATCGAACCCAAACTGTCCAAGGAAGGCCGGATGACGGCGGTGCCCAGCTGGACGCTGAACCGGCTGCTCAACCGCACGCTGGACGGCGCCGACGATCCGGTCGAACTGCTGGCCGGGCAGCGCCAGCAAGCCGCGCTTGGCCTGGGCGACTTTGCCCGCGTGGGCGAAGATGCGGACCTGATCGTGCGTCTGCTGCGCGGCGCGCTGGCCAGTCGCAGCAACGGGGTCAACGTGCTGCTCTATGGACCGCCCGGGACCGGCAAGACCGAGCTGGCCCGCGCGCTGTCTGCGGCGGCGGGCGGCGAGCTTTACAGTGTGGGCGAGGCCGACGAGGACGGCGAAGAGCCCAGCCGTTGGGACCGGGTCAACGCCTATCGCCTGGCCCAGCGCGTTGCCCTGCGGCGTCCCGGCATGGTGCTGCTGTTCGACGAGATGGAAGACCTGATCGGCGACAGCGAACGCGGCAACGGCGACTTTTTCCGCCACCGCAGCGGATCGAAACTGTTCGTCAACCGCCTGCTCGAGGCGAACGACGCGCCGACGATCTGGACCACCAATGCGATCGGCAATGTCGACCCCGCAATCCTGCGACGGATGGGCTTTGTCCTCAAGCTGGACTACCCCGCCCCGCGCGCGGCCGAGGCGATCCTGGCGCGGATCGCTGCCGACGAGGGCCTTGACGGCGATCTGGAGGCCCTGCGCGCGCTCTCACGCCAGGTGCCCGAGGCGACAACCGTGCTGCGCGGGGCCCTGGCTTCAGCGCGGATTGCCGGTGGCGGTGAAGCCGACGCCCAGCGCACCGCGCAGAGCCTGCTGGCTGCGGTGCGCGGCGGCGAGCGGGTGCGGATTGCCGGCGGCGATCCGGGCCAGCTTGACCTTGCGCTCTACGAGACCGATCGCGACATCGCCGCACTGGTCGAGCGGGTAACCTGCCCCACTGCCCCGGCCGACTTCTCGCTGCTGCTGACCGGCCCTCCCGGGACCGGCAAGACCGTGTTGGCGCACCATCTGGCGCACCGACTTGATCGGCCGCTGATCGTCAAGCGGGCTTCCGAGCTGTTCTCCAAATGGGTCGGCGGTACCGAGCGGCAGATCCGCATGGCCTTTGAAGAGGCTTTGGATCGCAGCGGGGTCTTGCTGTTCGACGAGGTCGACTCGCTGCTGCTCGACCGCAGCCAGGCCCGGCAGAGCTGGGAAGTCAGCCAGGTCAATGAATTGCTGACCTGGTTCGACGATCACCCTCTGCCGTTCATCGCTGCGACCAACCACGGCGATAGACTTGATGCCGCGGCGCTGCGGCGGTTTGTCTTCAAGCTCGACTTTCGTGCGCTGAGCGGCGCGCGGCTTGGTGAAGCCTGGGCGCGGTTCTTCCCCGGCGCAGCGCCGATCGGGCTGACACGGCTTGCAGGACTGACCCCCGGCGACTTCGCCGTGGTGGCGCGGCAGCTGCGTTTCGATGGCGCGGCTGCTACGCCGGAAGCGATCCTCGCCAGTCTGGAAGCCGAGCTTAGGGTGAAGCCTGGCCAGGCGGCCAAGATCGGGTTCTGAGCCGCAACATCGCTCCAATTCGGAGTCGGTTGCGATTGCGCGGCCTGAGGGGAATCCCCTACCCTGCAGTCATGTTCGATACTCCGCGCTATCACATCAACCTGTTCTGGTTCCCGCCCGATTTCTGCTGGATCGCCGACGTGCCTGATCTGCGCCCCTGCTCGGCTCAAGGAGCCACTCCGCGCGAAGCGGTGGAAAAGGTTTGCCTGGCGATCGAGGCGTGGATCGCGGCGGCGCAATCGGCCGGTTTGCCGGTGCCGGAGCCGCGTTACAGCCCGGCGTTGTTCGCGGCGGCTTGAGGGGTTCGCGTGGCACTGGTGAAGCCGCTTTCCCTGGAGGCCGCATCGCTCTAGTTTCGGCAGCATGACCAACACCACCTGCTCAACCCTCTCCCGCCGTGTTTTCGGGCTGGGCGCGAGTTTGGCGGGGCTTTCGCCTCCGGTTTGGGCGCAACATCGGCCGCGCGGCGGCTACCAAGGCTGCGGGCTCGATATGCTGGCGCGCGATGGCTCACCGGCGGGGCAAGGCAAGGCCTTTGCCCTGCTAACCCATGCCGGGGCGATTGATGCGCACGGGCAGCGCTCGGTCGATGTAGTGAAAAGCCTGCTGGGGGACAGGTTGGTTGCGCTGCTCTCGCCTGAGCATGGCCTGGCCGGCAAGGCCGAGGCGGGCGAGGCGGTTGGGGATATACGCGATGCAGCCAGCGGGCTGCCGGTCACCAGCCTCTATGGCGCGCGCAAGGAGCCCCCGGCCGAGCTGCTGGCGCGGATCGATACGTTGATTATCGACCTGCAGGACGTAGGTCTGCGCCCGTTCACTTACGCTCCGACCATGGTTGACGCGATGCGTGCGGCGATCAGCGCCGGTGTGCGGGTAGTGGTGCTCGACCGGCCCAATCCGCTGGGCGGTCTGTTAGTGGATGGCCCGCGCCCCGAAACGCACTACACCTCGCCTGTTTCTGCGCTGCCGCTGCCGTTCCGCCATGGTTTGACGATGGGCGAGATTGCCCAGTTCATGTTTAGGCACCTGCGACTGGAGGGCGATCTTGCGGTAGTGCCCAACCAGTCCTGGCAACGCGGTGATGGAACCGCGATTTGGCGCGGCAAGCCGCCCCGGCCCTTTGCCGCGCCCTCACCCAACCTGCGCAGTCCGCGGGCGGTGCTGGCCTATGCTGCCTGCGTCCTTGTCGAAGGGACCAACCTGTCTGAAGGACGAGGCACCGCACGTCCGTTCGAGACGATCGGCGCGCCGTGGTGCCAAGGCCAGAAGCTGGCCAAGGCGATGACCGCGCTTGCGCTTCCGGGTGTGGGGTTCACCCCGCTGCGTTTCACGCCCGGCGCCTCGAAGCACGCGGGCAAGCGCTGCAGCGGGGTACGGTTCGAAGTGCTGGACGAGGAACGTTATGACCCGCTGCTGACCGGCCTGTCGTTGATCGCCGCGACCCATCGGCTCCACCCCGGCCAATTCGTCTTCCTGCCCGGCGAGCGCCCGTTCTTCGATCTGCTGATCGGCAATGGCTGGGTACGTTCGCTGCTGCTGGCGGGCGAATCCCCGGCCCGGATCATCAAACGCTGGCAGGGCGATGTGGAGGCCTTCAAGGCCGAGCGCAGTGGATTCCTGCTCTACTAAGCCCGGCTATGCGCCCGCCATAGATAGGTGATGTCAGGCATTTTCTTTTCGTTGCGCGCGCCGTCAGTCAGTTCCTCGATCACGAAACCATGGTGCTCGTAAAAGGCGCGGCCCCGCACGTTGGATTGGTAAGTGTAGAGTCTGAGTTCGCTCTGCTGCCCTTGCGCAAAGGCGATCAGCTGTGAACCGATCCCGCAGCGGTGCAGTGCCGGTTCGACATAGAGATGGTCGATCCAGCCCGGCAGCATCGCGATAAACCCCAGCAACAGATCGCCATCGAACAGGCCCCTGCAGTCGCAATTGGGGATCACCTGATCGCGATGGAAGGCCAAGTCCTCTTCCGGGGTATGGAGCGACGTGTCGTAGCCTGGGATCAGCGCCCCGGCGCGGCGATGCAGGTCTGCAGAGAAGGGTGCATCGTCAAGGGTCAGGGGTCTGAGTTTGGCCATCGGCGCGCCCTCAGACCTTGCCAAACCGCTCCTCGAAACCGGCCACATCTCCGGCGGCGAGGTACTTCGCCTGCTCGACCCAACCGTCACGCACCGGACGGCCGGCGAAGGGGCCAAGCCTGGGATCGAGTTCGGCGAGATCCGCTTCGCTCATCGCCGCGATCTGGGCGAAAGTGGTGATACCCAGCGTCGGCAGCAGCGCCTGGAGCTTGGGGCCAAGGCCCTTGATCCGGCCCAGGTCGTCCGGCGCGATGTCCGCGGCAACGGGTGGTTCCGGCTCAGATTCCGGTTCCGGTTCCGGCTCAGGTTCCGGCTTGGGTACAACTTCCGGTTCCGGCTCGGGAACCTCAACCGGTGTCGGCGGAGGGGGCGGAGGGGGCGGAGGCGGCGGTGGCGGTGGCGGCGCGGCTTCTTCGACCTCGGCGGCGCGGGCCTCAAGCTCCTCGATCTCATCCTGCGCGGCAACGGCGACCACTTCGCCCATCCCGCCCAGCGCATCGGACGCAGCCGGCGGCAGCACCACCGCAGCGGCCGGGGCGGCGTCGATCAGAGCCTGGTTGCGCTGAGCCGGGCCGACGCCCTCATCGAGCACGTCAGGCTGGTATTCGCGCACCCGCGCGCCCTTGCCGCCGCGGCGCAGCAGCCACCATGCGACCAGCAGCACCAGCACGGCGATCACGCCGTAAATCAGCCAATTGGCCTGCACCGTGTCGATCATGTCCCGGCTCCTTCCAAATCTTCAGGCACCTTAGCGACGTTCCTGCGGAAGATCACCCGGTCTTCCGGCCCGAACCCGCGATGCCAGATCATCCAGCCATAGGTCAGCAGAATTGCCGGCAGACCCACCAGCAGCGAGAGCCACCATGGCGAAATCTGCTGGGTCGCCCAGCCGACCAGCACCGCCGGAGCGGCCGCCCAAATCACCGGCCAACGCCAGTTGTTGACGCTTTCGCGCAGGATCCGCTTGAGCAGGGAGGCCTTGGCCAATGAGGCAATGCCCAGCGAGAGCGCCAATGCCATGGCTGCGGCGGCGGCCTGGAACTTGTCGTTGTAGCCCAGGTCGCGGACCAGCTCGATCCCGGCGAAGGTCAGCACGGCCTGCAGCGCGATCGTCGCCAAGGAGATCGCCAGGTTGGGCATCCGCGCGACATAGACCAACGCGGCCTCGCTCACCACGGCGGTCGCGGCGACCACTTCGGCGATCATCAGGAACGAGAGAGCGCCAGTGCCGCCGACGAAATCCTTGCCGACCAGCCGCATCACGTCGGTTCCAGGGATGGCCAATGCGAGCGCGATCCCGGCCTGCACCGCGATGATCCAGAACCCGACCTGGCGGACCTGTGCGGCAATCGCCGCCATATTGCCTTCCTTGAGGTTGCGGGTGATCACTGGTCCCAGGATCGGCTCGAAACTGGTCTTGAGTTTTTGCGGCAACGAAGCGACCTGCTGCGCGGCGAAATAGACCCCCACCGCCGTGGGCGAGGTCAGGAAACCCAGGATTGCGATGTCGAGCTTGCGGGTGCCCCATTCGACCAGGTCCGCGCCCGCCAGAGGGAACGAAAGCAACGCCAGCCGCCCAATCCGCAAGGGATGCGGGCTCCACTGCTGCGGCAGGCCAACACTGCGTACCAATGGCACGAAAGCCACCGCGGCGGCCGCAAATTTGGCGAAGATGTAGGACAGCGCCAGCCCGCCTTCGGGCGCGATCCACAAGAACGCCACCGCAGCCAACGTCTGCACCCAGGGTTCGACCAGTGAGCGTGCACGCACGGTCGCCCCGATATTGTACGAATAGGCCAGCGCCGCCAGCGCCACGTCGGTCAGCGCATTGGCGACAATCGCCACCGGCAGCAGGTGTTCAAACTCGCCGTAATGCCCGCTGGGGAACATCGGCGCGGGGTACATGTAGAGCAGCGTCGCCACAGTCGCCGAAAGCATCAGCGTCATCAGTAAGCCATCGGCGATCACGTGGGCTGCAGCGCGCGGGTCTTCGCTCAGGCGCTGGGCCAGACCTCGGCGCTGGCCGAGTGCGCAAAGCTGCGCCGCCAGTTCGACGATCACCAAGGCCGAGGCATAGCGCCCCATCGCTTCGACACCGTAGAACTGCCCGGCAATGAACAGGAACGGGGCGGTACCGCCCAGACGCAGCACGAAGCCCAGGAAATTGGTCCGCCCGCCTTTGGCCAGCGCCTGGATATCCTGCGTCGCGCCTGTCACTGTCCGCGCCCTTCGGCCTTGAGCGGGCGTGCGAGCAATTCGGCCACGACCTGGCGGGCCGGAGCCTCGCCTTTGAGCAGTCGGTCGACTGCTTGCACAATCGGCAGATCAAGCCCGGCCTTGGCGGCAAGCTCTGCCAGAACCGGCGCGGTATGCGCGCCTTCGGCCACCGAATTCTTGCCCGCCAGCGCCTCGGCAGCGGACAGCCCTTCGCCCAACGCCTTGCCCAGCGAGAAGTTGCGGCTGGACGTGGAAGAGCAGGTCAGTACCAGATCGCCCAGCCCGCAGAGCCCAGCCAGGGTCTCTGCCCGAGCACCGCGCGCGAGCCCAAAGCGCAGCATTTCGGCATAACCGCGTGCGATCAGTGCGGCGCGGGCGTTCTGGCCCAGCCCCAGCCCCTCGACCACCCCGCAAGCAATCGCCAGCACGTTCTTGACCGCGCCGCCGATCTCCGCCCCGGTGACGTCGTCAGAATAGTACGGCCGCAGCGAAGGCCGCGAAATTGCAGGAGCGAGCCGCTCCCACTGTGGTTCGCCGCCAGCGCAAGCCAAGGTCACCGCCGTGGGCAATCCGGCGGCCACTTCGTGCGCGAAAGTCGGGCCCGAGAGTACCGCAAGCGGAGCACCGGGCGCAGCCTCGGCGGCAACATCGGCCATCAGTCGACCGGTCCCTGCCTCGATCCCCTTGGAGCACAGCACCAGGTCGCGCTGTCCCGTGGGCAGCCCTGACAGGACGCGGGCCAGGTGCTGGGCGGGAGTGACGACCAGCAGCACCGGCAACGCGGCGAGGTCAGCCAGATTGGAAGTCGCCCGGACAGTTTCCGCCAGCCGCGCCGAGGGCAGGAACAGGCTGTTGGTGTGCTGCGCGTTGATTTCCGCGACCAGTTCAGCCTCGCGCGCCCAGATCAGAACGTCAGAGCCATCGCTGGCCATCGCCTGGGCCAACGCGGTTCCCCAGGCCCCGGCCCCGATGACGCCGATCTGCGGGTTCATGCCTTGACCCCCGCCCCGCGCACCGGCGCGGCATCGGGGTCGAGCGGCCAGCGTGGGCGAGCCACGAAGTCGAGCGGATCGCTCTGTCCCAACCGTTCCACCCCGGCCCAGGCGATCATCGCGGCGTTGTCGGTGCACAGCGCCAGTGGAGGCGCAACGAACGGCAACCCATGCTCTTCTGCCAGCACCTCCAACCCGCGCCGGATCGCCTGATTGGCCGCAACTCCACCAGCAACCACCAACGCGGTCGGTTTGCCAATGGTATTTAGAGCCTTGCGCGTACGATCGAGCACACAATCGAGCGAGGCCTGCTGGAACGCGGCGGCGATATCGGCATCCTTGTGACTGTCCGCCTGCTTGGCCCGCAGGACCGCGCTCTTGAGACCGGCAAAGCTGAAGTGCGGCTCCGCGCTGCCCAGCAGGGGTCTCGGCAGCGAAACGGCCTTGGGATCGCCTTCCCGCGCCAGCCGTTCGACCGCCGGGCCGCCGGGAAAGCCCAGCCCCAGGATCTTGGCAGTCTTGTCGAAAGCCTCCCCCAGCGCATCGTCGATCGTGGTCGCCAGGCGGCGGTAACTGCCGACCCCGTTCACCAGCAGCAACTGGCAATGCCCGCCCGAGACCAGCAGCAGCAGGTAGGGAAATTGCAGCGCCGGATCGGCCAACCGCGGCGACAGCGCGTGGCCTTCCAGATGGTTGATCGCGATCAGTGGCTTGTCGCTGGCCATGGCCAGCGCTTTGGCAGTAACGAGGCCGACCATCACCCCGCCAATCAGCCCCGGCCCGGCAGTAGCGGCGACGGCATCGACCTGAGCCAGCGACATCCCGGCGTCGGCCAGCGTCGCTTCGATCAGCGGGGCCAGCCGCTCTGCGTGGGCGCGCGCGGCGATTTCGGGGACCACACCACCATAGGGGCGATGCGCATCGTCTTGCGAAGCGATCCGCTGCGCAATGATCCGCCGGTCGCTGTCCACCAAAGCGGCCGCAGTTTCGTCGCAAGACGATTCAATTCCGAGGACAATCCCCATTCCCGCTTCCACTGGACCACAATGCCTATTAGCACAAGCACCCATGCCGCAACGTCCACTGAAGCTGGGAACCCGCCGTTCGCCCCTCGCCATGGCCCAGGCCGAGGAAGCCCGCGCGCGGCTGATTGCGGCGCATCCGGGGCTGGAAGTGGAGCTGGTTCCGGTCACCGCCAGTGGCGACAAGGTGCTTGACCGGCCGCTGGCCGAAATCGGCGGGAAAGCCTTGTGGACCAAGGAGCTCGACGCCTGGCTCCTGTCCCGCGAGATCGATTTTGCGGTCCATTCGCTGAAAGATGTCGAAACGCTACGCCCGGCGGAAATCGCTATCGCCGCAATCCTGCCACGCGAGGACGTGCGCGACGTGTTGGTCGGCGCAGCCAGCCTGGCCGACCTGCCCCCCGGCGCGCGGATCGGCACCAGCGCCCCGCGCCGGGCGGCGCAGGCGCTTCATGCCCGGCCCGATTGCCAGGTCGTCGGATTTCGCGGCAATGTGCAGACCCGCCTCGCCAAACTGGAAGCAGGCGAGGCCGATGTGACCTTGCTGGCGCTTGCGGGCCTCAACCGGCTTGGCAATGCCGCGGTCGGTACTCCGCTCAATCCGCGCGAGTGGCTGCCTGCTCCGGGCCAGGGCGCGATTGCGATCGAATGCCGCGCAGATGATGCCGTTACCCGGGCCGTGCTGGCCGCAATCGACGACCTGTCCAGCCGCCAGGCGGTTGAGGCCGAACGCGGCCTACTCGCGGCGCTGGGCGGCAATTGCCACAGCCCGATCGCGGTCTTCACCGAAACGGTGGGCGGCATGCTGGCGATGCGCGCGGCGCTGCTCAGCCCCGATGGCGCAGAACGGGTCGAGGCACGGCACAGTTTCGCGCCAGGTGACAACGACGGCCCGCGCCGACTGGCTTCGGCGCTGCTCGGCCAGGCCGGTCCCGCAATCCGCGCCCATTTCGATCCGCCGGAGCCGGCCTAGGCGATGGTCCCGCTGGTCATCATCCGGCCCGAGCCCGGCAATGCGGCAAGCGTCGCCGCCGCCCGGCAGCTGAGGATGGAGACACACGGCTTTCCCCTGTTCGAGATCGCGCCGAAAAGCTGGGAAGCCGTGCCCCCCGGACAGTTCGACGCCATGCTGGTGGGCAGCGCGCAGGTGTTCCGCCAGGCCGGGCGGGGCCTTGGCGCGCTACGGGACCTGCCGGTATATGCTGTGGGCGAAACAACCGCCCAGGCTGCATGCGAGGCCGGGTTCACTATCGCGGCAACCGGGACCAGCAACATGCAAGGTCTGCTCGCCGTGCTTGATCCGGCGCATCGCAAGCTGCTGCGGCTGGCCGGGGAAGAGCGTGTCGCGCTGACCCTGCCCAAAGGCGTGTCCATGGAAGAGCGCGTGGTTTACGCCAGCCACGCCCGTCCCTTTCCGCCCGAGCTAATCGAGCTGCTGCGCGAGCCGGCGATCATCGCGCTGCATTCAGCCGAGGCCACACGGCATCTTGCAGCGCAGTGCGTAGGCCACGGGATCAAGCGGGCGCGGCTTAGGATTGCGGCCATGTCGAACCGGATCGCCGCAGCGGCGGGCGATGGCTGGGGCGAAGTGGCCGTGGCGACCTATCCCGAAGAAAAGGCTCTGCTGGCGCTGGCCCGCCAGATGTGCCAAGACCCCTGGCCTGCGGGTCGCACTGCAGGTTAGCTTACGGTTCGGGATATGCCTGAAGATTACTACGCCCCTCCAAGCCCGCGCAAAGGCTCTTCGCTGAAGGCCGTGCTGGCCGCAGTGCTGCTGTCATTCCTGGGCGGGGCCGGCCTGATCGGCTACCTGGTGTGGGACGGGCGGATTGATCTTGGCCAGCAGGTCGAAGCACCCCAGCCGGTCGCCAGTCTGCCCGCACCAACCGCCTCGGCCCCTGCTGCCCCCTCCCCGGCCACTTCGACACTTGAAACCAAACTCGCCGATCTCGAACGCCGGATGGCCCAGCTTGACCTGCAGTCTGCTGCCTTCAGCGGCACATCTGCCCGCGCCGAGGGGCTGCTGGTGGCCATGGCTACTCGCCGCGCGATTGAACAGGGCAAGCCGTTGGGTTACCTCGAAGGCCAGCTCAAGACCCGCTTCGACGCCGCCCGCCCCGAAGCGGTCAAGACCCTGATCGCCGCAGCCAAGGCTCCGGTGACGCTCGACCAGCTTGCTGCCCAGCTTGAAGACCTGGGTCCTTCATTGCTCGGCGCGCCGAAGGATGAAGGCGGCTGGGAACGATTTAAGCGCGAACTTTCGGGCCTGTTCGTGATCCGCCGCGACAGTGGCCAGGTCCACCAGCCCGCCCAGCGCCTCGACCATGCCTTGCTGATGCTGCGCGGCGGGCGGATCGATGAGGCCGTGACCGAAGTGTCGCGCATGCCTGGTGGCGGTGTGGCCAAGGACTGGATTGCCGCGGCCCAGCGCTATTCCGCCGCGCAGGCTGCGCTGGCCCAGGTCGAAGAGGCCGCGCTCAACGAGCCTGAACGGCTTAAGAGCGCAACTGGCGAAGCGGTGCAGCAGCCTGGGTTGTCGGCGATGCCTGGTCCGGCTCCCACCCCAGCCAACTAAATCCAGCTCCGTTCGCATCGCGCGATGTCAAGATATCGTGCACTGCGTCTCGACTTCGCTCGACACGGACGGATGTCGGGTTTTGTTTCGTCTAGGCCCTTAGCAGCGTCGGCAAATCGCCCGACATGCCCCGCGCTTCATCCATGAAGAAGCGCTTGAGCCAGCCCGAGCGCTGGACCGCGCCCATGCCAATCCGGCGCACCAGGCTGGGCAGACGTCCGGGAATTCCGAACAGGCGGACCAGCGCATCGGTGGTGGCCATCACCGTTGTCGCATCAAGGCTGCGCCAGCGTTCGTAGCGGGCGAGCACTTGCGCATCGCCCGGTTCAAGCCCCAGCCGCATCCCTTCAGCCAAGACTTCGACCAGACAGCCAACATCGCGCAGCCCCAGGTTGAGCCCTTGCCCAGCGATCGGGTGCATCCCGTGTGCAGCATCACCAACCAGCGCCAGCCGGTGCTCGACGATCCGGCCGGCGTGGTGGAAATTGAGCGGATAGGCCATGCGCGGCGCGATCAGCTCGATTGCGCCGAATACGCATTCCATCCGGGAACCGATTTCAGACAGGAACTGCGCATCGCTGAGCGCAATCACGCCTTTCGCGTCCTTTTCGTCCACAGTCCACACCACCGCGCTGCGATGGCGGCCGTCGGGCAGGTCGAGCAGCGGCAAGAGCGCCAAGGGACCGGTCGGGTAGAAGATTTCCCAGGCGACTCCGCTGTGCGGCTGTTCGTGGCAGATCGCGGTGACCATTGCGCGGTGGCTGTAGTCCCACTTGGCCGACTTGAGCCCGGCTTCAAGGCGGGTTGGCGATTGGCGGCCTTCCGCACCGACAAGCAGGCTGCCTTCAAGCAGGCGTCCATCGCTTAGCGTCACGGCCACGCCATGCTCGCCGCGCTCACGCGTGACAGGTTCGACCCCGCTGGCCCAGGCAATCAGCGGCTCATCGCGCGCGGCTTCGAACAGCGCAAGGCGGATATCGCGGTTGGCGTACATCCGGCCCAACGATCCGTCGCCCTCGCCCGGCTTGAAGTCGATCCGGCCGGGCTTCATCCCATCGGTCACCGCAATCGCCTCGATCGCGCAGCCCAGCGGAGCCAGCCGGTCAGCCAAGCCAATGTTGGCAAACAGGTTCCAACTGGCAGTCGAGATCGCCGAAGCGCGGCCATCAACTCCCGCGGCAGTCAGTTCCTCGGGCTTGGCCTTGTCGACCACATGGCTGGAAATCCCCTGCTTGGCGGCGGCCAACGCCAGCGTCATGCCGACGAGCCCGCCGCCCAGAATGATCAGGTCGCGTTTATCAGACATTGCCAAGACCAGCGTTGTGCAAGTGCTTCGACAGGCTCAGCACGAGCAGGGTTGGGATTCGGTTTGAACCCAATACCCGCTCAGCCTGAGCTTGTCGAAGGCTCAGGCACTATCCTCCGCAGGTGTTCCCGGCCCCGCCATCGAGGTCAAGACAGCGTCCATCAAACGAACCTTCCGGCACCTTGAGCCCCAGAATCGCGGCGAGAGAAGGAGCAATATCAACCGTTTCAACCGGCTGCGGTTGCTCGAAATTGCTCATCCCCCGGCGCCAGAACAGCATCGGCACCCGCCGATCATAATCGAAGGCACTGCCGTGGGTGGCAATGAATGCTCCTGGCATTGCCTCGGGAATCGGGGTCACCGCGCGGTCGAGCAGGATAACCACATCGCCGGAACGGGCTGGATCGTATGAAGCGCGGGCGCGATCTTTCAGGGTCCAGTCTTGCGGATTGCCGGCTGGCATCGGGGTCTTGGCCAGTTCGTCGCTGGTGAAGACCGCAGCGATTTGCGGGCTGGCCTTGGCGATTGACACCAATGCAGTCACCACCTGAGCCCGTTTGTCGGCCGCCAGGGCGCGGTTGACATAGAAATCACCAAACGGACCATCGGCAATCAGTAGCGGTCCGGTCGCAACGGTAATCCCGGTCTTGGCGCTGACCGCCTTGCTCAGCGCATCGGGCATCAGCGAAGCATCGGCGCGAACAGCGGCCGGATAGGCCTGCTGGTCGGCCCGTTCAGGCGTATCAAGCCCGCCATGATCGGCCGACAAGACCACCAAATAATCGATCCCGGCCTTGTCGAGGTGGTCGAGCAGGCGGCCGATATTCTTGTCGAGCTCGGCCATCTGGATGCACATCTCAAGACCTCCGGTGCCGGTGGCATGGCCGATATAATCGGTGGCCGAGAGGCTGACCGACAGCACGTCGGTGGCCGCCCCTTTTCCCAGCTTCATTTCATCGACCAGAGCATTGGCCAGATCGACCGTAGCGCCGTCCATCCGCGGCGAAATGCGAAAGGCGTCGGGTTTGTTCTTGGCGAGTGCAAAGGCGCCGGTTCCGGTGCTGCCCTTGCCAACCGCAACCGAATGATTGGCGGCAGCACAGTTGGCCGGAGCTGCAAGTGGCTTCGCGCCCTTGGCCAGCGTGGCGGTGACCAAAGCGTTCTGCTTGGTTACGGCGGGTGACAGCGCGCGGCCGCTCAGGGTAACAAAGCCCGCACCCTTCCACCAGTAAGCGGCATCGATATGGTTGCCGCCCATCATCATCACCGCGCGATCCTTGGCCGAAACCGCCACGTTGCGGCTCGCGGGACTGGCAGACTTGAGATACTCGCCCAGGGTCGGGACCTTAAGGTGATAGGCCGAAACCACCGGATTTTTCGCGCTTGAGGCCGGATCGCGATCATCCTCGGCGCAATAAACCGGCTTGGCGCCGCGCGGTCCGGCTGGCTCATACCAGTTGTTGGCAATGATCCCGTTGCGCGCCGGGTGAACCCCGGTCAACAGGGTCGAGTGGCCCGGACAGGTTTCGGTCGCGGCATGCGACTGGTAGCCTGCCGGGAACACCGCGCCCTTCTGGAGCCGGGCCAGTCCAAAACGGTAGGTCGAACGGTACTGGGCAAAGAGATCGGCCGAATACTGATCGACCGATATCGCCACGATCAGGCGTGGCGGTCCGCTGGGGGCAGCTGCAGGGGATTTGGCCAGGCATTGGACCGAGACAATCCCAAGGGTAGCGGTCAGTGCGAGGGCAAGCGGCAGGGCGAAACGGCGCATATCTTCGGATTTCCCAATAATTCGGCGAATTGGCCGACCATTCTTCTCCCTCGCGCTTGCGGGAGGGGTCCGGGGTGGGCAAATAGGCGCCGTGAACGTGACACATGGACTTATGCCCCCCGCCAGCCGCTGCCGCAAGCGGCAGCGCAGTGCTTTTTCGGCATTTTGGCGCACCTTGTTGGCGATTGCGGCGCTGTGCTGGCTGAGCCTCGCACCGGCGAGCGCGGCGCCGCCGCATATCAGCCCTGAACTGGTGGTTGAAGGACCTGCCCGGCCGGGCGGGCAAGTGACATTGGCGGTGCTGATGAGGCCCGAAAAGGGTTGGCATGGCTATTGGCTCAACCCAGGCGATGCCGGGTTGGGGCTGACGCTCGACTGGCAATTGCCCGCCGGGGCCAGCGCGGGGGCGCTGCAATATCCCACGCCTGGGACCTTGCTGCTTTCAGGATTGATGAACCACGTTTACGAAAGCGATTATGCGGTGCTGGTTCCGCTTCGCTTGCCCGCCGATGCCATGCCCGGCAGTACTCTGCCAATCCGCGCCAGTGCTCAGTGGCTGGCTTGCACCGACAAGATCTGTGTGCCCGAAAGCGCCGATATCTCGGCCCAAATCAAGATTGGCGAGGGTTCCGGCGATCTGCGGTTCGACCAATGGCGCGCCGCATTGCCGGCACCGTTGGGAGCCAAGGCCACATTCTCGGTCCAAGGCAGCAAGGTGCGCGTGGCAATCCCACTACCGGCCGGGGTCGTTCTCGATAATCCGCACCTGTTCGTGGGCACCGATAAGGTGGTCGATTACGCCGCGCCGCAGATGTTTTTCCGTGATGGCAACCGGCTGGTAGTCGAACTTCCTCGCGGCAAGTTTGAACCGATTGAGCCTTCCGAGCTGTATGCTGTGCTCAGGCTAAACCGAATAGGCGATGGCGTGGCGGTCGACGCCTCGCCGGGCGATGTACCACCGGGCGTCAACCCATTAGGACCCTCGGCCCCGACCCTGACGTTGCCCTGGCTGCTGCTGTCGGCGCTGCTTGGTGGCTTGCTGCTCAACGTCATGCCCTGCGTGTTCCCGATCCTCAGCCTCAAGGCGTTGAGCCTTGCCCGCGCCGGGGAAAGCGATGGGCAAGCCCGCGCCGAAGGATTGGCCTATACCGCCGGTGTGGTGCTGGCTTGCCTGGCGCTGGGCAGCCTGCTGCTGGCCTTACGCGCAGGCGGCGAGCAAGTTGGCTGGGCGTTCCAGTTGCAGGAGCCACTGGTGGTAGCCGCCCTGCTGATGCTGGCGGTAACGATTACCGCCAACCTTGTTGGCTTGTTCGAGTTTTCTGTGCCCGGCTTTGCCAGCGAAGGCTCGCAGAAAGGTGCCTTTGCCACCGGATTACTTGCAGCTTTCGTCGCCACGCCCTGCACCGGACCGTTCATGGCCGCGGCAATGGGCGCGGCGCTGCTGCTGCCGGTGGGGCAGGCTTTGGTCTTGTTCGTCATGCTAGGGCTTGGCCTGGCCTTGCCATTCCTGGCGCTAGCCTATGTCCCGGCCCTGCGCCGCCGCCTGCCAAGACCGGGCGCGTGGATGAACACTTTCCGCCGGGTGATGGCAGTGCCGATGGCGCTGACCGCGCTGGCGCTGGTCTGGTTGGCCAGCAGGGTCGGCGGCAACGGCTTTGCTTTCGCCGCCGGACTGTTGGCCCTGGTGCTGGTTTCGGTGTTGGTCGTGCTGGGCCGACGCCAGCGCAATGGCCTGGCAGGCGGGCTACCGCTTTGGGGGGCGATTGGAGTTCTGGTCGCTGTTTTTGCTTTGGGAATGCCCGGCATGGTCCGCTCGCCGATGGCCGTAGAAGCCGACCTGCTCGGTGCGCGGCCGTTCAGCGAGGAAGCCCTGGCCAAAGCGCGGGCCAGCGGTAAGCCGGTCTTCGTCTACTTCACCGCCGACTGGTGCCTGACCTGCAAGGTCAACGAGAAGGTCGCGCTGGAAAACGCCGATACCCAATACAACTTCAAGCGGGCCGGCGTGGTGGTCCTGCGTGGCGATTGGACCCGGCGAGACCCCGCAATCTCAAGGTTCCTGACCGCGCAGGGCGCCGCCGGGGTTCCGCTCTACCTGTGGTATCCGCCCAACGGCAGCGCGCAGCAATTGCCGCAGGTGCTCAGCCCGCAGTTACTAGGCGATCTGGTCAAACAAACCAGAAGCGATTGACCCCGCTGTCATCGGCTTCGATCCGGACCGGGCGGCCGCTGACCTTGCGGGCGCGCAGTTCGGCGCAGATGGCGGGATCGGTCGAATTGGCGAGCACCCGTGCGTCTTCGGTGCGGGCGACCAATGTTGCGGTCTCGCCTCCCTTGCCCGGCTGGATGGTGAAGCTTTCGCTCACTGCCTCGCCATCGTGAGCGTCGAGCACGGTGAAGTGCGGCTTGATCTTTCCCATGCTTTGCCAGCGAGTTGCAGACCAATCCGCAGGCTCGGTCGAATAGACCCCGGCGGCATATTTGCTCATGATCCCGCCATTCGCTCCGACGAGAACCTTGCCTCCTGGTTGGGCCCGGCAGCGCTGGACGGCTTCGGCGATGGCGTGGCTGGAATAGTTGTTCCCGGCCCCGCCGAAGAACGGCAGTCCGCCGGTCAAGGTCCAGCCGCGCGAGTCGTCGCGGTCGAGTCCGAAGGCGTCGAGCAAGTTGAAAACGGGGATTGCAAAGCACGAATAAAGGTCTGTCGCGACAAGGTTTTCGAAACTCGTCCCGGCAATCTCAAGTGCGGTTGAGATCGCCGCGACGGCGGCAGGGCTCTGCTCCATATTCTCACGGCTGAGCAAGGTCGGTTCGGCGCAATCGGCGACGCCGTGAATATGCACCCAACGCTCACACGGCACCCCCAGACGACGTGCTTCACCAGCACTTGCGAGTACCACGGCAGCACCCTGGTTGACCTGATCGCGCGACACCACCAGCCGGCCATAGGGTTCGGCGATCAGGCGGTTGCGTTCGGACAGGGTGGCCAGCTCCTCGGCGCTCCACACAGTCGGCGCAGCGCTGTGCGAATTACGCGCGGCGACCTGGGTGAAAGGCGCGAACAGCTTGCCGATTTCCAGCCGGTAGTCGGCGAGCGACAGCCCCAGCCGCTCGCGCCGGACGTTCTCGGCAATCGGGTAACCACCCACCGGCGCGGCGACGCCATGAACCAGCGCGGTCTTGTCGAGCGCATCGCCATAGCTGGGGCCGCGATCCTCCTGGCTGCCGCACCGGGTTTCGGACCAATCGCGGGTCTCGCCCCGGGCCATCAACGCACGCACGGTCGAAAGCGCCTCAGCCCCGGCGATCGCCGCCAGCTTGGATCGGCCTGCGGCGATCTCTGCCGCCAACTCGCCCACCAACCGCTGCGGGCGATCACCGCCGACCACTTCGTGGATTGCGCGCTGGGGATTTGCCCCGACCCGCCGGGCAATCGCGCGTGGCACATTGTTGGCACAACCGAACGGCGCCATGTAGCGCGTTGCCGATTGCTCGAACTGGCGGACCGCGACGAGCGTATCGAGCGCCCGGGCCACGCTGCGCTTCGCCCGTGCATCGGCCAGCGCCACTTTCAGCGCCGCTCCGGCAAGGTCCATGTGGCTCATCTCGGCATAGCCTGGTTCGCCCACGCGCTCCGAAGCCTGCCCGACCCCGATGATGACGGGGGTGTTGTCCGCCACGTCCCGCTCGCCCTGAGCCTGTCGAAGGGGCATCACAGCACCTGCCCATCGTCAACCGTCAGCACCGACCCGGTGATATGCGCCGAAGCATCCGAGGCAAGCAGCAGCAGCGGCGCATCAAGCGCCTCGATCGGGCACATCCGCTTGCGGTGGAACGCCGCGATCTGGGCCTTGCCGCCTTCGCTGTCGAACCAGTCACCGTCGATCTCGGTGCGGATATAGCCGGGCTGGATCGTGTTGACGTTGATTCCCTGGCGCACCCATTCGCGCGCGAACTGGCGGCCCAGGTGCGCGACCCCGGCCTTGGTCGCGGCATAGGCGGCATCGCCCTGCCCGGTCAGCTCGGCGGTGATCGAGCCGAGCAGGACTACCCGCCCGCGCCCGTGGTTCTTGAAGCCCGCCGCGATCATCCGTCGCGCGCCTTCGCGCGCGGTCAGGTAAAGCCCGATAAAATTGGTATTCACGACCTTGGCGACATCGGCCAACGGCAGGTCGATCGAGCGCCCGGCGATCGCGATCCCGGCATTGGCCACCACCGTATCGACCGTGCCGAATGAGGCCTCGGCCGCATCGTATGCTGCGATGATCGAGGCTTCGTCGGTCACGTCCGTTGCCACCGCCAGCGCCGCATCGCCGAGCTCCGCCGCAAGGTCGGCCAGCCGATCGGCCCGCCGCGCGCCGATCACGACCTTGGCGCCTTCGCGCACGAACAGCCGCGCGAAATGCGCCCCGAACCCCGATGATGCCCCGGTGATAAGGGCCACCCGGCCCGCCATTGCCTGTCCGCTCACCGCTACCTCGCCTGATTGCCTGTTTGTTCGATCAAGAGCGGACTGCGCAGGCGCGATCAAGCAAAATTGCGCAAGTTTGATCACGGTCAACGCATTGGACCGCAAGCTGGCTCATTTTCCTGTTCAAGGGCACGAACCGCCCACACCAAATTCAAAGTTCTCCCCACCTGGAGCGGCCAATCACGTGATGGCCGCTCTCTTTTTTCCTCCCCCGTGGGGGAGGGAGACCATGCGAAGCATGGTGGAGGGGTACGGGCGAGTGATCCCAACGGTGAGTGATCCCAACGGTGAAGGGCCGCGCCGGCATCTTGCCCTCGACGTAGCGATCACTCGCCCGTACCCCACCACCCCCGCTTCGCGGCGGTCCCCCTCCCCGTGCCGGGGAGGATTTACACCGCTGAACTGAACCGTCGCACCGAGTTCAGGCGGTAGGGGTCAAACAGAGCCGCAATCGTGCGGGAATAGGGCAGGCCTGCGGGCGCGATGGTCAGGCTGTCGCCTTCCAACCGGGCGAGACCGCGCTCGACAAAGGGGGCCAGCCGCGCTGCCGCTTCGGTGGCAAGGTCGGCATCGAGGCTGGCGGTTCCATGGCACAGCAGCGCTTCGATCAGCGCGCCCCGGCGCTGGTCGTCGCGACTGCGGCGCAAACCGTGCGCGGCGGGCAACCGGTCTTGCGAAAGAAGCATCCGATAACGCCCGGCGTTCTTCTCGTTCTGGACCAACAGGTCGGGGAAGCAACCGATCGCCGAGGCGCCCAGCCCGACCAGCACGTCGGCCTGATCGTCGGTGAAGCCCTGGAAATTGCGCCGCAGGGTGCCACGCTGTACCGCTCGCGCCATCGGATCGGTGGGCTTGGCGAAATGATCGAAGCCCACCGGGACATAGCCCGCAGCGGTCAGCAGGTTAAATCCGAACTCTGCCATCTGAAAGCGCTCCGCCTGCCCCGGCAGGTTGCTGGCATCGATCCGGCGCTGGCGTGGCAGCATGTGCGGCACGTGGGCATAGCCGAACAGCGCGATCCGGTCCGCTCCGAGTTCCACCGTGCGTTCCAGCGTGGCTTCGAGCTGGGCCAGGGTTTGCCCCGGCAGTCCATACATCAGGTCGAAATTGAGCGAGGTGACCCCGTTTTCACGCAGCAGTGAAGCGGCGCGGGCCAGATCGGCATCGGGCTGGATCCGCCCGATGGCGGCCTGCAAGGCGGGATCGAAAGTCTGCACCCCAAGGCTGGCATAGCGCACCCCGATCGCGCCCAACACCTGGCCCCAGTCCGGAGTGAGCGTGCGCGGATCGAGTTCGATCGACCAGTCCGGACCCGCCAGCGGCATGTGCAAGGTCAGCGCATCGGCCAGGCGCAAGAAGTCGATCGGGCTGATCGCATTGGGGCTGCCCCCGCCAAAGGCCACGCGCCGCACCGCGGTCTGCCGGTCCAGCCGCACCCCGGCGATCGCGATCTCGCGGTGGAGCGAATCAAGGTAGTTGGAAAGCCGCTGGCTCTTGTTCGCCGCGCCGGTGTTGCAGCCGCAGTACCAGCAGATCTTCTCGCAGAACGGGATGTGCAGGTAGAGCGACACGTCGCCGCTGGCGCTGCGCAGCGCGGAGTCGGCATCGGCAGCGCCGATATCGTCCTTGAACTCGGCTGCGGTCGGAAAGCTGGTATAGCGCGGGACCGGCGTCTCAAGCAGTTCGGGGTAATAAGTCCACATTGTGCCCGATTAGCCGGACCGGAGCACCCGTTTCATTGCGCAGGCTCAAATTTCTTGGCCCCGCGTTTGCGGTTTGAGCTTGAATGGCAACCCTTGGCGCAGCAGCCGTTGTCGCTGTTGGCCGGGGACTTTGGCGCGCCGGGCACTTCGACCAGCCGCACTTGCCCGTCGCCGCTACACAATGGCATCATCAGCGCACTCGCCGCTGCAGGCGCGGATAGGTTGAGTGCCGCCGGAACCAGCGCCACGAGGCCGAAGAGTGCGCGCCGCCTCACGCCGGCTTGTCCTCATCATCGATCAGGATCCGCGCCGCTGCACCGTCGAGATCTTCAAACTGGCCACGCTTCAGTGCCCAGAAGAACGCGACCAGGCCAAACAGGCCAAGCCCAAGCGCGACGGGGATCAGTACCGCCAGCCCGTTCATTTCGCGGCTCCCGCAAGGCGCAGCGAATTGCCGATCACCAGCAGCGAACTGGTCGACATCGCCACTGCCGCGATCAGCGGGGTAACATAGCCGGCCATCGCCAGCGGCACCGCCAGCAGGTTGTAGCCGATCGCCATGACGAAGTTCTGCTTCACCACCCGCATGGTCGCGCGCGCCGCGCGCACCGCCAAGGGCACGGCTTCGAGCGAATCGCCGAGGAACACCAGGTCGGCCGCTTGCCGCCCGACATCGCTGGCGCTGCCTGGTGCGATCGAGGCATTGGCCGCCGACAGCGCAGGGCCATCGTTGAGCCCGTCGCCTGCCATCAGCACCTTGTGCCCGGCGGCCTGCAGCCGCGCGATCGCTTCCTGTTTGGCCTGCGGCGAGGCATTGCCCTGCCCGGTCAGCCCCGTTTCGCGCGCAACATCGGCGACCGCAGCAGCGTTGTCGCCAGAGAGAATCGATGTCTCAATCCCCAACTTGTGCAGTTGCGCCAGGGCGAGGTCAGCCCCCGGGCGCACACGATCGGCGAAGGGCAGCAGCCAGGCCGGCTGACCTTCGATATCGAGCGTGGTGGCAATTCCACTCGCTGCTTCGGGCCGGCGCAGCTGGACCTTGCGGCCCTGCCACTCACCCGAAACGCCTTGCCCTGCTTCCTCGTTCACCTCGGCGATTTCGGCGGCTTTGACCCCGCGTGCAACCAGCGCCTCGACCAATGCTCGCGACAACGGGTGGCGGCTGTGCGAGGCGAGCCCCAAGGCCACCGCAGCAGCATCTTCCGGCAGCGCCGAAATCGTAACCGGATCGGGCAAGGGACGGCCCAGCGTCAGCGTGCCGGTCTTGTCGAGCAGCGCGCGGTCGACATCGGCGATCCGTTCCAGCGCGGCCCCGTCCTTGACCATCACCCCGCGCCGCATCAGTGCCGAGCAAGCGACGACTTGCGCCACCGGCACCGCCAGCCCCAATGCGCAGGGGCAGGTAATGATCAGCACCGCGATTGCATAGATCAGCGACTGGTGGACCCCTGCCCCGGCCAGCATCCATCCGGCAAAGGTCAATGCGGCCAGACTGTGCACCGCGGGTGCATAGAGCCGCGAGGCGCGGTCGGCGATTCTGACATAGGCCGAGCGGACCTGCCCCGAAGCTTCCATCAACCGGGCGATTTCGGCCAGCGTGGTCCCCGCTCCCGCCGCAGTCACCCGCACATCGACCGGGCTTTCCAGATTGAGCGTCCCGGCCAGAACAGCGTCACCTTGCCCGGCGTGGACCGGCGCACTTTCGCCGGTCAGCAGCGACTGATCGAACCGACTTTCGCCGCTCACCACCTCGCCGTCTGCAGCAAGTCGCTCACCTGCAGCAACGCGCATCACCATGCCGGGGACAAGGTCGGTCGAAGGAAGCCACTGAATAAGCCCCTCCCCTTCAGGGGAGGGGGTGGGGTGGGGGCTGTCGGTTTCACCGAGCGTTGCTGTAGGACGACAACCCCCACCCCCAACCCCTCCCCTGAAGGGGAGGGGAGTTCAGGATGAAGCGATGTCTCAATCCATCCCCATGCGCTCCTGGCTGTTCGCCCCCGGCGACAGCGAGAAGAAGATGACCAAGGCGATGGAGGGCACCGCCGACATCGTGCTGATCGACCTCGAAGACGCGGTCTCGCCCGAGAGCAAGGCCGGCGCGCGGCCGATGGTCCACGATTTCATCGCCGCCCACCCCGAGCACCGCGAGCGGCTGTGGGTGCGGATCAATCCGTTCGATGGTCCTTACACTTTGCTCGATCTGGCCGCGATCATGCCCGCCAATCCCGGCGGGATCATGCTGCCCAAAGTCTATGGCCGCGCCGATGTCGAGAAGCTCGACCATTGCCTGTCCGCGCTCGAAGTGGCGAACGGGATCGCCGAAGGCTCGACCCCGGTGATCGTGCTGATCACCGAAACCGCCGAGGCGATGTTCCACACCGGCGATTACAAGGACGCGCCGCGCGTCGTCGCGCTGACCTGGGGCGCCGAGGATCTGGCCGATTCGATCGGTGCCAGTTCCAACAAGAACCCT
>Ga0209023_10001556_pt1 | contig 30433 bp, 31 predicted proteins | sample LakOneMetagenome_FD_187468 | JGI IMG/M metagenome (GOLD analysis project Ga0209023, IMG submission 187468) | Freshwater and sediment microbial communities from Lake Erie, Canada (SPAdes) (version 2) | ecosystem: Environmental > Aquatic > Freshwater > Lentic | place: Lake Erie, Canada...
GCGCCCACGGTCGTGAGATGACCCGTTGCGATAATGGGTAGAGCAGAGCCTAGCTCCAAACGTTTTGCTTCAGCAAGTTGGAAAAGCTGTTGATAATGATTGTGAATCGCTTCTTGTAAGGTGAGTTGCTTTTCTTGAGCATTTTGACCTGCCACGCTCTGCATCACATCACGCGCACGAATAAATGGAATACCACAGAGCAATGCTGCAGGTTGCCCATTTCGATTTTCGAGCACGACGAGCTGATGATCAATGACTTCTGCAACTGAAGGGATGACTATCGTACTGAGACGGGACAATATATTTTTACTTTCACCCAACATGGCAACCGAATCATGATTCCCCCCAAGAATCACCAATTTGGCGCCCACATCATGCAAATCACCAATAAATTCGTTGTACATCTCACGGGCATAACTGGGAGGCGTTCCAGTATCAAATATATCCCCTGCGATGATCACTGCATCAACCTGATATTCGACAACTTGTGCGATCAACCAAGCAAGAAATGCTTGATGTTCAGCATGCCTTGTTTTACCCATGAAATGTTGACCAAGATGCCAGTCGGAAGTGTGGATGATTTTCATAAAGAGAATTTTCTGCCAGATTACATGGGTGTTTTTTGAGGTAAACTGATTGTATAGCAAAGGGTTGGGAGGGTCATCTTATGAAGCATATTGATTTTCAGCGTTGGTTCAATAGCTTACAATAGTTGACATGGAATATATGGCTTTTGCAATGTTGTTAATGATGTAATCTCACACAATCGTTTGAATGAAGAGAAAGATATGGATTATCAATACAACACCTTACACACCGCACTAGATCAAGGTGTCTTAACACTTACGCTCAATCGACCTGAACAAATGAATTCGTTCACCGTTGAAATGGCCAATGAACTCGTCGATTTTTTCACGCAAGCCAGTGAGGATGATGCGATTGGTGCAATTGTAGTGACAGGCGCAGGTCGAGCATTTTGTGCGGGAATGGATTTGTCGCGCGAAGGGAATGTGTTTGGTTTGGATGAGTCATTACAACCGACATTACAAGATTTAGAAGAGCGTGGTGAGGAGCCCCAGATTTTGAATAGTGTGCGTGATACAGGTGGTCGCGTGACTTTGTCGATTTTTGAATGTAAGAAACCTGTGATTTGTGCAATCAATGGTGCTGCGGTTGGTATTGGTCTGACAATGACACTTGCCATGGACATTCGTTTAGCTTCTGAAAAAGCTAAAATGGGCTTTGTTTTTGGTAAATTAGGAATTGTGAACGAAGCGTGTTCAAGTTGGTTCTTGCCGAGAATTGTCGGCATACAGCAAGCGCTAGAATGGGTATATACATCTGATATTTTTGGTGCACAAGAGGCGCTTGCTGGACGGTTGGTTAAAGCTGTATATCCAGCAGATCAATTGTTGGCTGAAGCACAAGCATTGGCATTACGAATCATTAAAGGAAAGTCACCGATTGCGACTGCGCTTATGCGCCAAATGATGTATCGCAATAGTGCAGCACCTCATCCGCGTGATGCCCATCATCTGGATTCACTCGCGATGTTTTATACCAGTATTGCCGATGGAAAAGAAGGTGTGAATGCATTCTTGGAGAAGCGTGATACAGCCTTTACAGGTCGTGCATCAGAGATGCCGAATTTTTATCCTTGGTGGCAATAGTGTAGAAAGAAAAATCAGAAATAAAAAAGGGTGAAATTAATTTTCACCCTTTTTTACAGCTTGAGCTTATTAAGTTGGTTTCTTAACAACCTTTTTCTTCTTCACGACTTTCTTTTTCGCGACTTTTTGAGTGGATTTTACTTCAACCGTTGCTGTTTGTTTCACCGTTGGAGTGTTCGGGCAGGTTTTATATTTTTGATAAATCTGAATTTCAGACAGTTGATCATTCATAATTTCGAGATTTTTAGCTTCTACATCATGCGTATTACCTTTGGTGCGACGCACAGCATTGCTGATTTTATTTTTGGCTAGATCAAGACCTAAACAGTCCATGCTTTTTAGTGCAGCATCGGAGTAAAAAACTGGCTGAGTAGTCTGTGTTGCTTTCTGGGTGACTACTGCTGTTTGTTTCACTGTTGCAGTTGATGCTGCTGGGACAACTGGTAGTGCTACATTAGCTTGATTAGTACCTAGGCAGTTTTTATATTTTTGATAAATCTGAATATCAGACAATTGTGCATTCATATTTTCGAGATTTTTAATTTCTACATCGAGCGCATTGCTATTCGCAGAACTGTCGCCTTGCATGCTTTGGTACATTTTTGCGTATTCAGCGTTACGTCCACCGCGTTGAGCGATTACAAGCGCTGCGATATCTGCTGCTGCACTTGCATTACTTTTGGTTTGACCTTGTTTTTCTTTTTCAGCAGCGAGTAAATCGGTTGCATTGCTTTTGGTGCGACTGACTGCATTAGTGATTTTATTTTTAGCGAGCTCAAGTCCTAAGCAGTCCATGCCTTTTAAAGCGGCATCGGAATATAAAACGGGTTGAGTAGTTAATGATGCATTGGCAGTACCGCCGAGACCAAATGCGCCAGCGATCTGACCGACTTGTCCCATGTTTACATTTGAGTTTGCTGAAGCAGAATTTTGTGTACTTAATGCACCCGCAATTTGACCGAGTGCATTGATGGTCTGCGTATTATCTGCGAACGCAGGCGCTGCAAGCGTCAATGCTGCAATTATAATAATCGATTTCATAATTCATTACTCTAATGTGTGTTTAACATGATTATGGAGCGTGGACGTCAACATACTTGAATTAAAATGAATCAGATTAACCTTTAAGTCAATTTAAAATCATCACCAAGATAAACCTGACGTACCAACTCATTCGCTAAAACTTCCTCAGGAGTTCCCTCGGCAATTACAGCACCTTCACTCACAATATAAGCTTTTTCACAGATGGCGAGCGTATCACGAACGTTATGATCGGTGATGAGGACGCCAATGCCGCGACATTTAAGGTTGTAGATAATCTTCTTAATGTCTGCAACTGAGATTGGATCTACGCCAGCAAAGGGTTCATCAAGCAAAATAAAGGTTGGATCTAAGGCAAGGGCGCGTGCAATTTCAGCACGACGACGTTCCCCACCAGACACGCTCATACCCAATGAGTTGCGAATATGGGTGATATGAAATTCTTCTAGCAGTTTTTCTAAACGTTCCTTGCGCTGTGCTTTGGTTAGATCACTGCGTGTTTCAAGAACTGCCATGATGTTGTCCGCAATCGATAATTTGCGGAAAATAGACGGCTCTTGCGGTAAATAACCAATTCCTCGTCTTGCTCGTTCATGCATCGCTAATGGAGAAAGATCCTTATCATCTAAGAAAATTCGACCATGATCCATACGAACTAAGCCGACCAACATATAGAAGCTGGTGGTTTTTCCTGCACCGTTCGGTCCAAGCAGTCCAACGATTTGACCACTAGTCAGTTGGAATGAAACATCACGAACGACTTGTCGTTTGTCGTAAGTTTTAGCCAAATTCTCAATCGTCAGCACTTTGACTTTTTGGACTTCAGCACAGGGCTGGTTTTGTACATTCGACATCATGTGACCTATATTGAAGAAGCATTGTGAAGCGCTGTATGAAAGATAATTTGCCAACAGCGATCGACAGTTTTATACCTATTCTATTTTGATTTGACCGAGGTACTGACGCGTGATGAATTCGGTGGAATGATCATTTGTACGCGTTGCTGTTTATTACCATTACCTTCGATATCGCCTTGTTTCATGCCGTAACGCAGTGTATTGCCATTAAAGCTCGAACCATCTTGGTCGATTTTTGCATGACCTGTCAGCGTAATCTGAGAAAGTACAGCATCATAAAAGACCTTATCGCCTTCGCCATAAGCAATCCCTTTATCGGGGCTGATTTTTTGTTGAAATTTGGCTGGTTTACCGATTGCGGTCACATCTTTGATCGAACGATTAGCATCGAGATTTGCGACAACATTTTCTGCTTGAATGCGAATTGTACCTTGCGTGATGATGACATTGCCGCTATAGACTGTCACACCCGTTTGTTGATTATAGGTGGCATGGTCAGCTTCTAGAGTCACAGGCTGATCACGATCACTGTCAAGCGCGTACGCAGTCGTGGTAAGTGCGCTAACAATTAAAAAACTGACGACAGGAATCGTGAGTTTTGTCTGTACTGGTCTACGGGCGGGGAGCAGTAACATAAATTCCTCTTGGTTTGAAAAATTCGTATTGACCGTTATTGAGGTCAGCGCGAACGCCTTGCGAGACAAGTTTAGATTTAGAGCTTTGTACGGTCACTTGCATGTCCGTATCTACTTTTTTGGTTTTAGGGTAACCATTTAACTCAGTGGTATATAAGTTAGTTTCAGCATGTGTTGGTGTCGCCAATTGTTGCACATGTACATGACCTGTGAGTATGACTTTGTCGTTATTTTGCAGACTGACGCCTTGATCAGCAGTAAGCTTGGTTTGCGGTTGTCCTTGCTTGAACCAAACGCTCGCAATACGGTCTAATTCCATTCGATCCCCTTGCGGATAATGGCGTAGGGTATCGGCATGGAGTTGATTTTGAATCAAGCCTTGATCATCCGTTTGCAATCCAACGATGGTGCTGGCTGAATAATCAACATCAGAATGTGATGCAACAGCTTGAACCGTTTTTTCACGATTGAACATATAAAAAATTGCCGCCACGCTAATAAAGCCTAGCGCCAACATATAGAGTAGGCGAGTACTCATGGATTACTCTTTTGCTGTGCATCTTGTTGCGCAAAATTGCGAAGATAATGCGCCAGCGTTTCTTCGTATTTACCTTGTGCGACCAAAAGCAAATCACACACTTCCCGCACCGCACCGCGACCACCGCTTGCTTGCGTCACTAAGTGCACACGTTTACGGACTTCGACATGTGCGTTCGGTGCAGTCAGCGCCAAACCGACTAAACCAAGTGCGGTTAAATCAGGCCAATCATCGCCCATGTAAGCGGTTTCTTGTAGATCAATACCAATTTCACTGCATAACTCACGGAGTGCATCACCTTTGTCTTCGCGACCTTGAATGATGTGAGCAATACCGAGAGATTGCATACGGTTATGGACAATAAAGCTAGAGCGTCCAGTAATAACCGCAACTTGAATGCCTGCATCTTGAATGCATTTGATGCCAAAACCATCTTGGACATCGAATGATTTTAATTCGTCAGCATTGTTGGTAAAGGTCAGCCGACCATCACTTAAAATTCCATCGACGTCCAAAACCAAAAGCCGAATTTGACGTGCCCGTTCTTGCACACTATACGATGCCATTTACATGACCCCTGCTTGTAATAGATCGTGCATATTTAGCGCACCGACGAGTTGGTGTTCTTTATCAAGAACCAAAATGCTATTAATTTTACGCTTTTCCATCACGGCAAGTGCTTCCGCAGCCAATATTTGTGGCGTGACGGTGATTGGATTTTTAGTCATTAAAATTTCAATCGGTTGATTGAGTAAATCATGTGACAAAACCGATTGTTTTAGTACACGGCGTAAATCGCCATCTGTAAATAAACCGAGCAAACGTTTTTCAGTATCAACAATCGCCGTCATTCCTAAGCCTTTTTGCGTCATTTCCAACAAAGAGTCGGCGAGTGATGTACCTGCTTTAACGATAGGAATCAAATCACCATCGTGCATGATATCGGATACGCGTGTCAGTAAACGACGACCTAAGGCACCACCTGGATGTGACAAGGCAAAATCATCAGCGGTAAAGCCGCGTACATCTAATAACGCAACTGCGAGGGCATCGCCTAATATTAATGTTGTTGTCGTGCTGGATGTTGGTGCAAGTCCGAGTGGACAGGCTTCCGGGCTATCACCCAAAGTTAATGCAACATCGGCAAAACGCGCCATCGTGGAATTTTGACCACTGGTAATGGTAATCAACGGAATTAAGTGACGTTTAATCACAGGTAATAAAGTCAGAATTTCACTACTTTCGCCTGAATTAGAAATCGCAATCAATACATCGTTTTTGGTGAGCATACCCAAGTCACCATGACTGGCTTCACCAGGGTGCATAAAGAATGCAGGCGTTCCAGTCGAAGCAAATGTCGCTGCGATCTTACGCGCGATATGACCCGATTTGCCCATGCCCGTGACGACTACTTTGCCCTTGCAGGCAAGTAATAAATGACAAGCTTCTTCGAAGCGATGATCAAGTTCACCTTTTAATACTTCAATGGCATGTTGTTCTGTTGCGATTGTCGCCATGGCGGAAGTCAGCAAGCGATTTGGCTCCAGCTGAATGGATGTATTGGGTTTTGAATTATCCAAGTTCACGAATAACTTCCAATGTATTGATATAAAGATGATGCATTATGACAAAAAGCCTAAAGCTAACGCAAAGTGATTCTACAGTCATTTGGTGTATTCTGGTGTTTTTCACTAGGGTTGATTGGTAAATAATTCTTTTAAAATCGGGTCAATAATGTGCAAGAACACCCTAGAGTTAGTTTTCACTTTTGAAGTTATGTTAATTTATCGCGCTCGGTCGCATTACATTAGAATATAATCTTCGACTTGTCGTTTTGTACACCCTCTTTTTGCCTGTTTAAGGACGCTTCATGTCAAATAATCCGCAGCCAGCACCAAATTCATTAACCCTGCATAACTCTGAAACTCGTGGCAAAGAACCCTTTGTGCCGCGTCTTGCAGGACAAATCGGGCTGTATGTGTGCGGCATGACGGTGTATGACTATTGTCATATTGGACATGCGCGCGTCATGGTGTCGTTCGATTACATGGTGCGCTTCCTGCGTTCGCAGGGTTGGCAAGTCAAATATGTCCGTAATATCACAGACATTGACGACAAAATTATTGCGCGTGCGAATGAAAACAATGAAACGATTCAATCGCTCACTTCGCGATTTATCGATGCGATGAATGAAGATGCGGATCGGTTGGGTTGTGCGCGTCCAGATTTGTCGCCACTCGCCACTGAATATATTGATGAAATGCAAAGCATGATTGGTACGCTAATCAATAAAAAACATGCTTATGCTGTAGAACATGGCGACGTGTATTATTCCGTTAAATCCTTCCCAGAATATGGTCGTTTGTCAGGTCGTGTACAAGAAGATCTGCAAGCAGGCGCGCGTGTTGATGTCGATGGTGATAAGAAAAATCCATCTGACTTCGTTTTGTGGAAACTCGCTAAACCAAATGAGCCTGCATGGCAATCACCATGGGGCTCAGGTCGTCCCGGTTGGCACATTGAATGTTCTGCAATGTCTACCTGTAATCTAGGCAATCATTTTGATATCCATGGTGGTGGCGGTGATTTGCTGTTCCCACATCATGAAAATGAAATTGCACAAAGTGAAGCTGCAACTGGCGAAACGTATGTGAATACATGGTTGCACGTTGGTTTCGTCAATGTGGATGGCGAAAAGATGTCTAAATCATTGGGCAATTTCTTCACGATTCGCGATGTGATGCAGCAGTTTGCACCTGAAGTGATTCGCTATTTTATTGTCGGTAGCCATTATCGCAGCCCACTGAATTTCTCTGATAGTGCGCTGAAAGATGCGAAACAAGCCTTGTCACGTTTTTATCAAACGCTAAAAGCGGTAGAAGAGTTGCATGTAACGAATGTGGTGCTCAATCAGCAAAATGAAGCAATCGTTCAGAACATTCGATCACGCTTTAATACAGCGATGAATGATGATTTCAATACGCCAGAAGCCGTTGCAGCTTTGTTTGAGTTAACGCGTGAAATCAATCGTGTACTTCGTCTTGAGTCTATTGAAGAGCGTGCACAAGCATTTGGTTTAGCAGCAAGTTTGAAGGAATTAGGTGCGATTCTAGGCTTACTACATAGTAATCCTATAGATTTCCTGCAAGGTGAAGCGGATGCAGGGCAAGGTCTGACCGCTGAGCAAATTGATGCGCAAATTGAAGCTCGTCAAAATGCTAAAGCGGCGCGAGACTTTGCATTAGCGGATCAAATCCGTAAGGATTTATTAGAAGCAGGCGTTGTTTTGGAGGACAGTAAAAACGGCACTACTTGGCGTCGTGCTGAATGAAGTGCTAGATAGTAGTTACATGAAACGTATTTCTTACAAAAGAAGTACGTAAATGTGGTGCTAAGTGGTCGAAAGTTAAACGGTTCTGTCTGCGGTTTCTTATTAGTTTCATATAAGCAAAGTAAATTAAAGCATTGGCATAGAACATGCTTAGTTAACTATGCTGCATACATTATGAACCTCTGGAGAGCGCAAATATGACTAACTTGGAACAAATGATTGATGAAGCTTGCGTTACCCCTCAGATTGATCAGGAGCTTGATCGTTTTTGTCTACAAGTTGCAATTGAAGGCGGAAGTCCTCAGTTGACGTTTTTTAATAAATTAGAATTCCTATTGCTAACGCTTAGAAATAAGCCAATGGAATTGCCCCGTGCATTTCGTTTGGTTTTTAGCGTTGAATTGAGCAAAATCATTGAAACTGTCCGCGGACGTTTGTCGCTGACTTTTGCTCATTAATTAATAAAAAATACGTGTCAAAGAAAACCCGCAGGATGCGGGTTTTTTCATATCAGCGATTTGACATTGTTTTAGCAAAAAACCTTCCGCTGAATTGCGTAACCATTACATGAGTAGTCACGGTCAATGTCTGCACGTAAAGGGTGGTGCGTAATGTCGCAATACGCGGCTTTCCATGGTGCAAAGATTTGTGCTTCCAGATCAATTTGAGCATCACGGGTATAGTCTGCCGTGTATTTCATCACGATTCGCAGTGCAGGCTGAGTTTTATTAAGGTTCGACATGAATACACTGTTTGGACGATTGGTTCTGATTTTCTTGCCTGCTGCATTCATTTCAAAGCGATAGGCTTTTTGTTCAACGCGGTTTCCTTGTTCACTATCAAGTAAACAAACATCCACAAATTGTAAATAACCGCGTTCGGCCAAAATTTGAATGTCATGGCAACATTGAATAATAGATGCTTCACTAATATTGTACATCGCCCGCAATTCAGCATTTTCAGTAATCTGTTTTAAATCATGCGTCATACGTTGTACGACAGGGTGGATGTCTTGCGGTGCGTAAGCTTTTTCTGCAACACAGGTTGCTTGAATGGTTTTCATCTTACGGCGCGAGGTCATGCTCAGTAAAAATGCTTTCCAGCGATTTTGCTTGGTTTTCGTTTGTGCAAACGGCGTATGAATACGATTGCTATCAGTTGAAAAACCTTGATTGAAATTTTTGGCAACGTATTTGTGCAAGCCTTGCTCAAACAGTTGTGATGAGTGCCCGAATTGCATAGCCAATTTATCTTGATAAAAAACGGCAGTTTGATTGTGCTTATTCATAACGTTGCCCCTGAGTTGTCTTGTTTCATTGCGTTGTTTACTTAATATCATCTAACTAAAACGTAAGATATATCTAACGAATTAAGTTGTCAACTAGTGACATACATATATGTTCGGGTGTATCTTACGCATATCGGCTAACATCTTTATTGTTCATGATTTTTAGCATCGAATTATTTTTTGTGGAGAGTAGAAAAATGTCATTAGGTTCAAAGTTAAATGAACTACGCACAAAGAAAGGCGAGTCATTGCAGCAAGTCGCAGATAGCATTGGCATCACCAAAACCCATATTTGGGAGTTGGAGAAAGGCAAGAGTTCAAATCCTTCTGCTGAACTACTAAAAAAAATTGCTGATTTCTATAAGGTGACGATTGATTATTTAATTGATTCAAATCAATCCGAACCTGGTGTAAATGATGAGGCGATGGTGTTTTATCGCGATTTGAAATCGCTTGACCCCAAGGATCAAGAAGTGATACTTAATGTCATGAAAACATTACGAGGCAAGGGAACGTGACGGGAAGCGCAAGTACACCACTTTTATTAGATTTGATGGAACTAGAAGATTACAAAACACCATCGGATGTCGTAGAAGAGATCTTGCGCCAAAATCCTGATTTAACGTATCCAACGCCTTTGGAACGCTTCGTCGAATTGGCGGGCATCGAGTCAATTAGTGAACTCACGACTGACGGCTTTGAAGGCATGTTGATTACCAATGCCGAAAAGTCGCGTGGTGCGATTATGGTGAAAGCGGGCGTTTCACCGCGTCGCCGTCGTTTTACAATCGCGCATGAGTTGGGACATTTTTTATTGCCTTGGCATCGCCAGCAGAAATTTAGCTGTAAATCTTCAGACATTAAAGACAGTGCTCAAAATCGTGGACTTGCCCCAGATTTGAGGTCGATTGAAACTGAAGCAAATGCATTTGCATCTGAATTGCTCATGCCAAGTTCAGCATTTAAAAGTTTCATTGATGATTTCGAAACACCGAATCTTTTTAATCTGACGAATTTAAGCGATACATTTGACGTTAGTTTTGAGGCGACGGTTCATCGCTATAAAGCGTTGTCAGATAAACCATTAGCATTTATTTTTTCACACAATCATATTGTCCGTTATTGGGTGAAGACTCAATCGCTGCCCTATGTCTTAAAAGTCCGTAAGGATCATGCATTGCCTCTACGTTCTTCAAGTCGCAATGATGGCAATTCTGTGACAGATTTAGAGACTATTGCTGCGCATGTCTGGCTAGAGCCGCATAGTGAGTTGGCTTTACCCAGAAATATTTTGGAGCAGACCATTCACCAATCTGCGGGCTATAAAGTGACTTTGCTTTATGTGGAAAATCTGTTTGGGTTGGAATACGATCAAACTGTAGGCTTTAATGATGATGCTGATCATGAATTAGAATTTAATCAAGAAGTTATTTACGAACAAGATTCTGAGTACAGTGTTGACGCTGTATTCGATGAATCTATATAAAATCTTAAGAGTTTTTCGTTCAAAGTTCGCATCGCATGAATTGAATCAAGCCTTCTCTTGCCAACTGTGGCATAATATGCGGTCTTAAAAATGGCCTAGTGCTATTTGTATCTAATTTTGTGTTTACGGGAGCAATGCCATGCGCTTTGTCGATGAAGCAGTTATTTATGTCGAAGCAGGCGCGGGCGGCAATGGCGTAGCCAGCTTTCGGCGTGAAAAATATATTCCTTTTGGTGGGCCAGACGGCGGTGACGGCGGTAAAGGTGGTGACATCATCATCGAAGCCGATGTCGATGCAAACACGCTGGTTGATTATCGTTATACCCGTAAGTTTCGTGCAGAACGTGGCAACAATGGCCGCGGCGCAAACTGTTCAGGTCGCGGTGCACCAGATGTTGTGCTTAAAGTTCCAGTTGGAACGACTGTTGTCGATGTGGCGACTGGTGACGTGATTGGCGATTTAACCCAAGGTGGTGATCGTTTATTGGTTGCAGCGGGCGGCGGCGGTGGTTTGGGTAATACCCATTTCAAAACTTCAACCAACCGTGCACCACGTAAAGCCTTACCAGGTTTTGCTGGCGAAGCACGTGATATTCGTTTAGAACTGAAAGTTATTGCAGACGTCGGTTTGCTGGGTTTACCAAACGCAGGTAAATCGACCTTCATTCGTGCAGTCAGTTCTGCGAAGCCGAAAGTTGCTGATTATCCATTTACGACACTCGTACCGAATCTCGGTGTGGTTGATGCGGATCGTTATCGCTCATTTGTCATGGCGGATATTCCTGGTTTGATTGAAGGTGCTGCTGAAGGTGCTGGACTTGGGATTCGCTTCTTAAAGCATTTGGCTCGTACACGTATTTTATTGCATTTAATTGATATTCAGCCAATGGATCAATCTGATCCAGCAGTGAATGCAAAAGTCATTATGGATGAGCTGGCGCGCTTCTCTCCAGCATTGGCTGAGTTGCCAGTAGTTTTGGTATTGAATAAACTCGATCAAGTGCCAGAAGATGAACACAATGCCATTTGCACGCATATCGTTGCAGAGCTTGGTTGGACGGGTCCTGTATTCCGTACTTCAGGCTTAACTGGCGAAGGCACAAAAGCCGTTGTGTATTACCTCATGGATCAAATAGATCTTGAACGTGAGCGTGAATCTGAAGAGCCTGATTTTGCTGAAGCACAACGTGCCCGTCGTCAACGTCTCGAACAAGAAACACGCGAGAACTCGATCGCTCAACGTGAAGCACATCGTGCAGCACGCCGTGCAGAACGTGAAGCGGCTGGCTTGGATGACGATGATGATTGGAATGAAGATGACTATGATGTCGAATATGAATATGTTCGATAATCAAAAATCGAAATAAAAAAAGGGAAGCCGATGAATGTCAGCTTCCCTTTTTTTATGGAATTTACTACTTATAAATTTCGTTATACCGCTTCAATGGTCTGAAGCTCAGTATTTTCTCTTATATCATCATAAAACTTTGCAGTGCTGACAGAAAAATATGGAATAAACCAGAAGAATCCAATGCCGAGGGTACATAAACACAAGAGCAGCCAACCGATAAAACGGAAATGCAGACAAGCAAGTTTCCACTTATTCCCACGCATCATTTCTTTGCTTTTTCTGATCGCCTCTAATGGCTGGATTGTTGGATCATCTGCAAGAATTAGAAAAGTCATTGAATATGCATAGGCTGCAATAATACCGGGCACGATCAGCAATAACATCCATAAAAGAATAAAAATAACGAGAAGGAGATAAGTGATAACGGCATTTATAAAATTTTGAAATCCTTCAAAGATTTGCTCTATTTTCGCAGTTTGGTTCCTCGAAATAGCCAGTGCAAAAATATTAAATCCTATTGACAGCGGTCCACCTATGATAAAAGAAGAAATCTCACCAATTTTTGGAATTTCTTGAGTCACTAACGTGATGAGTATGTACACAAAAGCCGCGCCTACAGCCATTCCCCATTTTCCTTGTAGAGCGTAACGCGCTTGTTCCATCAGTATGCGATTTTCAGTTTTTTGTAGTGCCACGTTTGTTTTTCCTTATATATAGTAAGTGTTAGATCAAGCCGCTAAGTTATAGATTAAGGTCTTACTGTCTATATTAATCGCTTAAAATTTACTTTTGTCTTGCTTTAATATGAGTTGAGAAGCTGAGCATGGTTATGCTATCCATCTAACTAATAACGGTTTTTAGAGTATCATCTCTGCGAGATGATAAGAAGTAGATAATCAAGCAGCAGGACTTCTGTGGTCAAATCACTTATAATTCACATGATTGCCCATTGGCTAAACCAAAAAAATTAGGGATTTAGAGTCATTCATGAATAAGCGTCAACTTGCCTGTAAACGTGTCGTCGTTAAAATTGGTTCTGCACTATTGACTGCTAATGGCCAAGGCTTAGACCATGCTGCTATTGCCAGTTGGGCAGAGCAGTTAGCGGTTTTGCATGCACGAGGCTGTGACGTGATTTTGGTTTCTTCGGGTGCGGTTGCCGAAGGCATGGTTCGCATGAAATTAGCGGGGCGTCCTGACAGTTTGCCTGCTTTACAGGCATGTGCGGCGATTGGGCAAATGGGTTTAGTTGAAGCGTGGTCTGGCGCATTGCTTGGTCATCAGATTCAAAGCGCGCAAGTGCTACTGACTCATGATGACCTCTCTGATCGTCAACGTTATCTCAATGGTGGTAACACCTTACGTCAGTTGATTGATTGGCGCGTCATTCCAGTGATCAATGAAAACGATACTGTTGCGACTGATGAAATTCGTTTTGGTGACAATGACACGTTGGGTGCGTTAGTTGCTGCATTGATCGGCGCGGATTTGTTGATTATCTTGACTGATCAAGAAGGCATGTTTGACCGCGATCCACGTAAAGACAGTAGTGCAACATTATTGTCAAGCGTTCGTGCAATGGATGAAACGTTATTTGAAATGGCCGGCGGCGGTGGCGTATTGGGTCGTGGCGGCATGGTTACGAAAGTGCGTGCAGCCCGTTTAGCAGCAAAATCAGGTTGTCCGACTTTGATTGCCAGCGGACAAGCGGAACAAGTTTTACTCCGTCTCATCGATGGGGAAGAGCTGGGTACATTACTCACACCTGATGCAGACCGTCTGACTGCGCATAAACAATGGCTTGCTGCGCATTTACAAACCGCTGGTCGTTTGGTGTTGGATGACGGCGCAATTCATGCGCTACGCGTTGATAAACGTAGCTTGTTACCAGTTGGCGTACAAGCGGTTGAAGGTGTTTTTGAGCGTGGTGATGTGGTTGAGTGTGTGAATGTACAAGGTCAACGCATCGCGGTGGGACTGGTGAATTTTGATTCTGTTTCAGCCAGCCGTATAGTGCGTCAACCGACTAATAAAATCACCGAATTACTTGGTGAGCAAAACTCAGTTGAAATGATCCATCGTGATCAAATGGCTGTGTTTTAATCTATTCATCATTACTATTTTCTTCTTTGGCATCAATCGTTTTTTTTACGTTGGAATCCCAGTCTTTTAGCGTTTGACGCACAACGAAGATAGCGACCATTCACACGATTTGCGTACCAGTTTGTGTTGTAGTCACGGCTCAGTTTTGGGCCTGTGATTTCAACATTAGGCATGATCGCGTAGGGTGGTTCTTTATTAAATTTTTCAGAATAAAGTTTGTTTATCTTTTTATAAATCTCTGTATCTTCAAATTCTTGATCTTTTTCTTTCAGTAAATCCCCGCGAATATTCGCATTGGATAGGCTGAGTTTATTCTCTTTTACTACCATTTCGATTTGTGATTCAGTGTTGGAGCGCGCAGCCAGTACATTCTTGTCTTTATCATAAGACAGCATGTCGCCATCATAGGTCAAGGGAATATCGGATAGCTTACTAATTGTCTGCTGAAACGCAGCATTACGGCTTGAATACATACCCGAGTTATAGTCCGCGAAACGGTAAATCGGTTTATCATAATCGGCATCGTAGCCGAGTAATCGATTGATCCCGTAATACATGCCACCATATTGAGTATACATATCATCACGAATCGCATCTTTTTTGGTTAATGTGTGTGCATGACTAAATGCATAATTCACATGAACTTGCATTGAGCCAAGTGTTTTAATTGGGTTTAAATATTCTTTAATATCAACGCCTGCAAGTAAACTCGCTGCACCCGTTACGACTGAAAGGTTATAATGATCTTTAAAATAATCAAACATTTCTCGATACATTAAATCGAGGTCACGTTCTGTTTTTATTTTATTGATTTTCATCATAAAACTGTCTTCAGGCGTCGGTTTGTTCTTCAACATTTCCTTGAACTTTTCAACGCCAATGTCGCCTAACTTGTCTTGAACGCGTTCAAATAATGCTTTTTTTGCATCACGTGACAAACCCGCAACTGCAGGATCCGCTTGAAAATTGGATTCTTGATCAACAATAGCAACGATAGTGCAAATATTTTCTAGAGAATGCGGATAATTCGCTTCATCCATAATTGCCAATATATCGGTTGCCCAACTTTTACGATCTTTTGCGCGTGCGGGTATCAGACGTGCGACTTTGTCTTTTTCTGCTAATTTAAGATCGGGGTCTTCAACGGGTTTTTTTTCACAACCTGTCGTGATGATTGCGCATGACAATGCAATAAGAAGCGCGCTTTTTGAGCCGAATAGTTTGGAAGCTAATGGTAAATACCGCATTAAAAAATTGCCTGCATCATCATGAATAAAATCAGTTTGATGAAACACTAAAAAAGTTGCTAAAGCAAGCGAATCGCTTGTCTACAAATTTATGTTTCGATATGATCGAAATGAGTACAAAACGCCGGTATAACTCAGTTGGTAGAGCAGCGCATTCGTAATGCGATGGTCGTAGGTTCGATTCTTATTACCAATACCATTCATATTCTTTTCGAATTAAAGACGACAATATTTTAATAAACAAAGAAAATATTCCAATAATTACCATACTGAATAGGATTATAAGTATGCAATTGAGTTTGTTGATTTTCACGGGGCTTATTTTTCCTTTTTTATTTAAATTTTTAGATTTTCATATCGGTAGAAGGACGCGGCTCATTGACCGTGTTAAGGCAACTCAGCTTTATTATGAGTTAAAAGCAAGGAGTATTGCTCCATTAGAAATAAGTAGAGCTGCTCAAGCGATGGTTGGAAGTGCGAAGGCAACAGAGTCATTGATTTTGCATTTCATACAAATTCATGAGATTGACAACGATTTTTCTGAATTGGATATGGATGTTGATAGAGCTGATCTTGCATGGAAATATTTGAAATTTGATAATAAAAAGAATTTTCAGGAAAAATTATATTTTATAGATTCATTATCCAATCCATCAAAAAGATTAAAGTTTAGAGTTCTCAAAATTATTTATTATATTTTATGTGTTTCTATGGCCTTATTTCCTCCTATTTTATACGTAAAATATTTTCTCAAAGAACATATCTGGACTGATTTCTATTTTGGATATCAAACTTTAACAATAGGATGCTTTTTGTCCATTATGTGGGCAGGAATATGGATATTTTTTGCAATTAGACATGTAAATGATATGGACAACTTAAACGACGCAGATAAAATGATGAGGCGAGTGATCGTTAAGATTAAAACAACCATTGAGACAGTTGAAGTAAAAAAAACTGAATCCAGCCTTGCTGTAGAAGGCCGTACAAATGGAAAATACAGCAAACAGGTATAAAGCTTTATTAAATATTAAATCAACGCTTCCAACTTCTCCCGATACAGATCAGGAATCAGATGAGATTTCTGAGTTTTAAAGTCAAAATAAATTTGCACAACTTTGGTTTTGGCGACTAAAAGATCATTTTTCCAAGCTTACTGAATCACAACAAATCATGAGTTATCAGAGTGAGTTAGCGAACTTGGCAATATTCCATTCAAAAGAATCAGTGCTTTGGCGATTGATTGCAACATCTAACTAAGCCTTTGCTGTTTTCTAATTGAGCTGTAAATATTAAAAACACGACATCCTTCGCTAATTTTGTTCTCGTCGTTCTTGCGGTGTCATTCCCGTCCATAACTTGTAGCTACGACTGAAGGCACTGTGCTCGGAATAGCCGAGCAGCATGGCAATATCAGCAATTGAGAGCCGAGATTCGCGTAAATAATTTTCAGCCATTTGCCGACGCGCGATCTCAAGTTCCTTGCGAAAGCTTGAACCCGCGGTATTCAGTTTACGTTGTAGCGTACGCGCACTGGTATTGAGTATCTCTGCGACTTTTTTAATATCTGGTTCGCCATCATGCAAAAGACGCGCAGCAACTTGACGGACCTGCTCAATCAGTGCGTCTTCCCGAGGCAGTTGCTGCAATAACTGATCAGCCTGTTGTTCCATAAGCGCCATCATATTGGGATCGGCGGTCTTGAGTGGAATGTTTAACTCTTTAAGGGCAACACGGACGATGGTTTCATCTTGATTAAAAAGTACAGGGCAGCCGAAATAATCAAGATAGGGTTGAACATCGGCAGGTTCGGGGTTAAGGAATTGCACAAGTAAAGGGTTAAGTGAGGAGCGGGTCAAGCTACGATAAAAGTGAATCAGTGCTGTAATTGCGGTCTCATCGACCAGTGATCCTGGCATCCCGTGTTCTTTATCCCAAACAAGATCGACATAGTCAGGACTGTAGCGTTTTACCATCGGCGTGACATCATAGATTAGGCGCTGATAGTGCTCCAACCGCTCAATAACTGCTGCGAGATTTGCACTGGCTTGAATCACATAAGCAAGAACCCCGATATGTCTTGGTGTAATGGATTGACCTAATTTAAGACCGAGAAAAGGATCTTTAAGGTGATTAGATGCATTTTCTAGAAATTGTATCCATTGCTCAATTGGAAAACCCCCAAGTCCATTCGCCTGTGGCACTGGCCATGGATGTCCCAGCACTTCTTCAGCGTTCACGCCTCGTGTGTCTAGATACTCAAAGAGTAATTGTACAAAGGTTTCTGGAATCATCCGTCTGTGTATGGGCTTACTCATCGAAGGATTCACTTTTTTGTCATATGGCGCGAATTATCAAGTCACTCGTCAGAAATTGTCAAGATCGTTCATCGATATCCATTCATCATGTCAGTATGAAATGAGCCAACACAGGATTCTAAAATGACAACAATTGCAATTACGGGTATCGGTGGTTTTATTGGTATGCGTATGGCACAGCATGCGATCAATCTGGGCTGGAAAGTAACAGGCATTGATTTGTCAGAAATTGGTGTGGCGCGCGCTCGCTTAATCGGCGCTAAAGCGAGTAAAGGAGACATTAACGATCCTATAGCTTTGGCAAAGGTATTTAGCGGCGCTGATCTTGTGTTTCATACGGCTGCTGTGGTGCAGGAAGACGGTCCGCGAGAGTTGTATGACAGAGTAAATAATCAGGGTACACGTACAGTTTGTGAAGTGGCACGTGCGCAGGGCGTAAAACGCTTGATTCACTTATCTTCTGTCATGGTTTATGGCTTTAATTATCCGCATGACGTGAATGAGGAAGGGCCGTTTGATGTGGTAGGTAATATTTATAACGAAACAAAGCTGAGCAGCGAACGCATTGCGCTGGGATTCAATGATCCAGAACAAGGCTTTGGTGTAATTGTGATACGTCCCGGCGATGTTTATGGCTTTGGCAGTGTGCCGTGGGTTATGCGACCGCTGGAGGCGCTACAAAAAAATCAGTTTGTTCTGCCAGATGGTGGAAATGGCGTGATTAATCATGTCCACGTAGATAATCTTATTGCGGGGGTATTATTAGCTTACCAACATGACGCTTGCGGTGAGGCATTTAATATCACAGACGATCAAGCGACTGCCTGCAATCAATTTTTTCTATATATCGCCAAAATGGTCGGTCAGCGTCGCCTGATTACAGTACCCGGTTGGTTGATGACTCGTGCTGTGCAGGTCGGTGATCTGTTACTGCCCATATTTGGGATGGAATCGCCAGTAAAACCTAGTGCTGTTAAGTTTTTACAGCGAAAAAACAAAATTTCATGTGACAAAGCGAAAAACCAATTGGGGTACAAACCTAGCATTGATCTTGTAGAAGGCATGCGCCAACTCGAACTCGAATTGCGCGCTGCGCGTATTATTCTTTAAAACTTCTCACGGATAATAACTACCATGACTAAATTTACACAGATTAAACATTTTGAAGGCACCCGTAATGCGCTCGGCCAGCAAGCGCGTGTGGAAAACGTCCGCACTGCCGCAGAGTTGTTTCGTAAGGATATGCTGGCTGGCCCGAAGGTTAAATATTACGAATCTTTCGATCTCGTGCGTGTGCCGTACCCAAGTCGTTATGGGTTACGCAATGCGTTTTCACGTGAACATCTCGTTGAATTTTTGCATCTTCAAAATCGCTTGTTTGTTATTCAATTTGAGACGGCTGAAGGATTAAAAACGTTGCTGGTTTCTCCTTCTGATCACGAACGAAATGGAGAAACACCGTTTTTTCGCCGTTTACAAGATAAATCGCCACGTCTACTGCAAAGTCTCGTTGTTAATCGACAATCTAATGTACTTAAAATTTTGGCTAAGATCGGCTTAAAACCTGAGGATGTGGACTACATCACTTATGATCATTTACATACGCAGGATGTGCGTCGCTGGTTAGGAAATGAAGATACGCCTGGATTGTTACCAAATGCTAAGTTGCTCGTTCATTTCCGTGAATGGGCATCGACTCTGGATTTGAATCCTTATCAACGCGATTGGTATTGTCCAAATGGCATTGCGGGTATTCCCGAAAATCGTGTTATCCAGTTTGACGGAGATATCATGCTGGGTGATGGATTGGCATTGATTCATACGCCAGGTCATACAGAAGGTAACCATTCTATCGTCGTTCATACGGATGATGGATTATGGGTGACCAGTGAAAATGGCATTAGCGTTGATTCCTACGCTCCGCTGTATTCTACGGCGAGTGGTGTGGCAGATTATGCAGCTTCGCTGGGTACCGAGGTGATTATTAATGGCAATACACTTGAAAATTCAGTCGATCAGTACATCTCGATGGTGCAAGAAAAAACAATCGCAGGACCTTCGAAACGTGACCCACGATATCCCAATGTATTTCCATCTTCGGAAATGAGCACATTCTGGATGTTCCCTGGCACTACGCCAAGTTTCTATGTCGGTAAGGTGAAGTATGGGAAATTGACCAAATAAATCAATGCTTAATCTGATTCGTTTGTGCAGCTCGATTCTTATCGAAGGTTCTTTAAAAAGGCTTACATGTTAAACCTGTAAGCCTTGTTTAATTTGCTAATTTTTATGTAAGTAATTGAAATCAGATGACTAGTCTGATTACATTAAGATGATTCGTTTTTTAGTTTTCGATTCAGATTTTAAATCAACGCCTCTAATTGCACTCGATACACATCAGGAATACGATCCGATTTCTGAGTTTTAAAATCAAAATACACTTGAACAGCTTTGCCTTTCGCGACTAAAACATCATTTTGCCAAGCTTCTTGAATGACGACAAATGATGAGTTGCCAACTTTTTCAATCCCTGTTTTCACCACAACTTCATGACCATAATGGGTTTGAGCGACGAAATCGATTTCGATGCGAGCAAGAATCAGCGTGAGCTGTTTAATGTCCATGTGAGGCGTAAAAATCTGAAAAACTGGAGCGCGAGCCGCTTCAAACCAACCTGCCATCACTGTGTTATTAATATGACCAAATGCATCGGTTTCATAAAAGCGGGGAGTGATTGATAGACTAAACATGGAGCATCCTATTCATTTTTGAACGATTTAAAACATCATCATCAGAAGTTAACACGTTCAAGTTTTACATTCAGAAATTACATTAACCTGATCAGTCGTATATTTTTGTCGAATTTACTTAACTTTTTACGATCGTATTACATCATCAGCATGATAAGGCGCTGCTTCCTGCTATCATTCACCCCTAGATTTTCTCGAATTACGTAGACTATGCACCCTTTATTTGCTTCCTTAAAAGATGGCTCGCTCAAACTCGGTTTAAGCTTGAGCGATGAAACCCTCAATAAACTACTCAAATACCAAGACAACTTAACGCTTTGGAATAAAGCTTATAATTTGACAGCGATTCGTGATCCAAAGGAAATGTTGGTCAAACATTTGCTCGATAGTTTGAGTGTGATCCCGCATTTGCCAGAAGGACGTTTGCTGGATGTGGGGACGGGTGGTGGTTTGCCAGGCTTTGTGATTGCGATTGTGCAACCTGAACGTCAATGCGTGTTGCTCGACAGTAATGGAAAGAAAATTCGCTTTTTACGCCAAATGACTGCTGACATGAAAATGCCAAATGTTCTGCCCGTTCAAGCACGTATTGAAGAGCCGCAGACGTTAATTGATTTGGGTGTTTTTGATGTGGTAACAAGTCGTGCATTTGCATCGTTAAGTGATTTTGTCCGTGATTGTGAAGTGTATTTAAAGCCTAATGCAGTGCTTGCCGCGATGAAAGGCTTAGTTCCAAGCGATGAGATGGCTATTCTTGATTCATGGGAACAAAAAACGATTGAATTATCAGTACCATCATTAAATGAGCAAAGACATTTGATTTTGCTGACTCAAAAATTATCTACTTAAATGTGCGAAGAATTCTCTAACTTCATTTAAGATAACCCTACTTTTTACGTGTATTTGGAAATAAATCAGCGATGACCGACATCAAAACGTCAGCCAAGCCCACTGCGACTGCGACCAAACGACCAGAAATTTGGGCAGTTGCGAACCAAAAAGGCGGCGTGGGTAAAACCACCACCGCAGTGAATTTAGCGGCGTCTTTAGGCGTCCTCAAGAAAAAAGTATTACTGATTGATTTAGATCCGCAAGGCAACGCCACGATGGGTTCTGGTTTGCAAAAAACAGAATTGCCATATAGCGCGACCGATATTATGTTGGGGACTACGCCAATTGAAGCCGTGATTCAGCCTACACAAGTCGGTTATCGCTTAATTGGCGCGAATCGTGATTTGGCGGGTGTCGAATTATCGTTAATTGATATGCCCCGCCGCGAATATGTTTTAAAAGAAGCATTGGCAAAAATTGAACATGAATACGATTATATTTTAATAGACTGTGCGCCAAGTCTCAATTTGTTAACTATCAATGCATTATCTGCTGCAACGGGGGTGATTATTCCTATGCAATGTGAGTATTATGCGCTGGAAGGCTTAGCAGACTTGTCTGGGACAATAGAAAGAATCCGTGAGGTGCTCAATCCAGATATTAAAATTCGTGGTGTTTTACGCACGATGTTTGATCCACGTAACACGTTAGCAAATGATGTGTCACAAGAATTATCGACTCACTTTGGTGGGATCATGTTGGAAACGATTATTCCGCGTAATGTGCGTTTGGCTGAAGCACCAGCACATGGTATGCCTGTCATGTTCTATGAAAAAGGTTCGCGTGGGGCATTGTCTTATTTAAGTGCAGCGGCTGAATTGGTGCGTACGACGAAGAAAAAAGGACTGAACAAAGGATCATCAAAATGATGCGTAAGCGAGGTTTGGCGCAAGGGCGTGGGCTAGACGCGCTATTAGGAACGATTAAACAGGTACGTGCTGAAGTTGCTGAAACGCATACACAGACGCCAACCAATGTGACGCTCGTTGAGCTTGAGCTAGATCGTTTACAGCGTGGTATTTATCAGCCACGCCGTGAAATTACCCCAGAAAGTTTAGCGGATCTGGCTGATTCGATTAAACGCCATGGCGTGATGCAGCCGATTGTTGTGCGTCGTATTGAAAATGTGACGGGCGCAGAAACTGAATACGAGATTATTGCCGGTGAGCGTCGCTGGCGTGCGGCACGTCTTGCAGGTTTAGCGGTTATTCCTGCAATTGTGCGTGATTTGCCTGATGCACTTGCGATTGCATTGGCGTTGATTGAAAACATTCAACGTGAAGACTTGAGTCCGATGGAACAGGCTTACGCGTTACAGCGTTTCCATGATGAGTTCGGTATGAGCCATCAGGAAATTGCAGATACAGTCGGAAAGGCACGGGCAACGGTCAGTAATTTACTGCGTTTAATGAGCTTGAATGAAGAAGTAAAAACCATGTTGGATCGTGGCGATCTCGATATGGGGCATGCTCGAGCATTACTTGGTGTGAAATTAGACGATCAAGGTCATCTCGCACGTGTCGTGGTTGGACGTGAGTTGTCAGTACGCCAGACTGAACAGTTGATTCGTGAACATTTGAATCCACCTGTGCCAAAAGCTGCACGTGTTTCTCCACCAGATATTGGTGATTTAGAGCGACGTTTAGCGGAGCGTTTAGGTGCGCGTGTTGAGTTATTGCATAATCCTAAAGGTAAGGGAAAACTTGTCATTCGCTACCATTCACTTGATGAGTTGGATGGAATTCTTGCAGTGATGGATGTGCAGTAAAAATTTGATATATAAATGGTTTTTATGTGTTGATCGTAATTTAAGTTGATTTAACGAGAACGGAAACAAGTTTTTTTAATTAGGAAGATTGAAAGATGTGGGAGTTAATAAAGGCTGGCGGTTGGCTCATGTTCCCTTTGGTGATCTGCTCAATTGCAGCATTGGCCATTATCATTGAGCGTGGCATTCGTTTGCAGCACAGAAAAATTGCGCCAAGTGGTTTGGTGCAATCAATAGCCTCAACTCTCCATCAAGGTCGTATTACGACCAATCAACTCTCAGAGTTGCAGCACAGTTCACCTTTGGGGGATTTGCTGGCAACGGGTATTCAACATGCTGGTGGCGGTCTTGAGTACATGACGTTGCAAATGCAAAATCGCGCAAGTACCTTAATCCATCGACTGGAAAAAAACTTAAATCTGCTTGGTACCATTGGCAATATTGCGCCTTTGCTTGGTTTGCTGGGAACGGTGATTGGGATTATTGAATCATTTTTGGCAGTTAATGTTGGTGGAAACACTGACCCAGCGTTGCTTGCTGCTGGAATTTCACAAGCGTTGATGTCTACCGCCGCAGGTATGGTGGTTGCGATTCCAGCTTTGATTGCCTATCGCCATTATCAGCGTAAAGTTGCTGATTTATCAGTGGAAATGGAGGAGCAGGCTGGTATTTTGCTGTACATAATGCATGGTGCGAAACATCCGACCGTTATTGATGATAGTGGTGCGCATGGCTCATCTGAATCTGTGCACGTACCGCATACGTCATCGATTATTTCTAATTCGGTTTTTGCGCAGAAAACTGCGCAAAAATCAGCTTCAACACCAGCATCATCGTCTAACTCGCCTGTTAAGCCGAGTCAGCCATGAAATTCAGAAGACCGCAAGTTGAAGAAATCTCAATTAATCTGACACCGATGATTGATTGCTTATTATTTCTCGTGGTTTTTTTGCTGGTGTCTACGAGTTTTAATAAATACAGTCGCTTGAATTTAGTGCTACCACAAGCGACAGGTGTGCCTGAAGTTCAGCGTTCGCGAAAAATTGAAATAGGCGTTGATCTCAAAGGTGCCTATACTGTCAATGGCAAATCGCTCGGCAGCGACAGCGAAGACGAACTTCGTGCTGCGATTGAGACGGCTAGTCGTGGCGATCATACGTTACCGCTTGTTATTGCAGCAGATGGTCGAGCGACTCATCAATCTGTTGTTAAGGTGATGGATGTTTCGGGTAAGCTAGGATTTATTAATATCAATATCAGCACGCGCATTCCTATGGGGAGTAAGTAATTGACCGGTTTTGCTATCTACCTACGATTATTGGCTTATTTAAAACCATATTGGTGGGCAGGTGTGCTGGTCATTGTCGGGAATTTACTGAATGCTGCGTCAGAAGTAGGCGGCGCTCATCTCGTCAAATATATTATTGATGCGATTAGTCATCAGGATCAATCGGCTAAGAATTTATTTCCGATTTTGATTGTTTTGATGTTTTTCTTTCGTGGAGTCGGTTCATTCTTAGGCAGTTATTACATTTCGGTGATTGCGCGTCATGTCGTGTATAACTTGCGTCTTGAAGTGTTTGATCGTTTATTAACGTTATCGCCAGCCTATTATTTATCGCATTCGAGCGGTTATTTATCAGCAAAACTAATTTACGACGTAGAACAAGTGACTGCCGCCGCGACTGAAGCGGGCAAGACATTATTGCGTGAAGGCTTAACGGTTATCGCCTTGTTCAGTTATTTGTTTTATATGAATTGGCGTTTATCCCTTGCTCTGCTTCTTGTCGGGCCAATGGTGGCTTTTCTGGTTCGTAAAGCCAGCAAGCGTTTACGAAAACTGTCACATCAAATTCAAGATTCGATGGGTGAAGTCAGTCATATCGTCAATGAGTCGATTACGGGCTATAGCGTTGTAAAAAATTACGGTGGACAAGCGTTTGAGCGTGAACGCTTTGACCGTGCATCAACCAGCAATTTGAAAAAAAATCTAAAAATGGTGATTACCAGTAGTATTAATACACCGCTGATTCAGTTGTTGATGGCCATCGCGATGGGAATTATCGTTTGGTTAGCTTTGCGTCCTGAAATTTTGGGCTCTTCAACCAGTGCTGGTGATTTCGTCGCATATATTACTGCCGCAGGTCTGATTAGTAAGCCATTACGCTCTTTGACTGATGTGAATGAAAAAATTCAACGTGGTGTTTCTGCTGCACATTCTGTTTTTGCCCTGATTGATACGCCACCTGAAGAAGATCACGGTCGAATCGTTCAGCCGATCACGGGTCAAATTACGTTTGATCATGTTAGTTTTTCATATATTGATGAAACCGCCGCGTTATCTGATATTAATCTGACCATCAATGCTGGCGAAACGATTGCTTTCGTTGGACGTTCAGGAGCAGGCAAAACGACGCTGGTTAATTTGTTGATGCGTTTTCAAAATATTACTCAAGGTCAAATCTTATTAGATGGTGTGCCGATTGATCAGTTCACCTTGGCTAATTTACGCAGCCAAATTGCCACTGTTGGTCAACAGGTCATCTTGTTTGATCAAACTGTTCGTGAAAACATTGCCTACGGTCAATTGGCGACGAAGTCCGATGCCGAAGTTCGTGCAGCTGCAAAAGATGCGTTTGCTGATCAGTTTATTGATGCACTACCAAATGGCTTTGATACGTTGATTGGTGCAAGTGGTATGTCCTTGTCTGGTGGTCAACGTCAACGTCTTGCGATTGCACGTGCATTGCTCAAAGATGCGCCGATTTTAATTCTAGATGAAGCGACTAGTGCGCTGGATAATGAATCCGAACACTATATTCAACAAGCATTAAGCCATGCAATGGTGGGTCGTACGACACTGGTGATTGCTCATCGTTTATCGACGATTGAACAGTCTGATCGCATTGTTGTGATGGACAAAGGTTCTATCGTAGAGCAAGGCACACATACTGAGTTGCTCGCTAAAAATGGTTTATATGCGCAACTTCATCAACGTGACTTTGTGGATATTCAATAAGTTGCTATTCAATAAGTTGCTATTCAATAGGTTAATAATTAGTAAATCAATAGTGAATACAATCTCTAATGAGAGGATCAACTGTGATTGATTTGCGGACTGCATTGCCTAAGGCATGGGCACAACAATCCTCATGGTTGTTGTGGCTTTTGCCATTATCAGCGTTGTATCGGATAGTGACTGGATTACAACGTACTCTTTATCGTTTGAATTATAAAAAAACGTATCAGTCGCCTGTTCCAGTCATGGTCATCGGTAATATTACGGTGGGCGGAAGTGGTAAAACGCCTTTATTGATTGAACTCGTACGCTATTTGACAGAAGAACAAAAGCTCAATGTCGGTGTTATTAGCCGTGGTTATGGCGGCGATGAAACGATTTTTCCGCATATTGTACAGCCAGATGATTCAGCTGGATCTGTGGGTGATGAGCCGCTATTAATCGTTCAGCAAACAGGCGTTGCCCTTTCAGTGGGCAGCAATCGTCAAGCATCGATTGAATGCTTAATCGCGCATGCGGAATCTATAAACAAACCTTTAGATATCATTTTAAGCGACGACGGACTTCAGCATTTGGCTATGGGGCGTCAATTAGAATGGATTGTCGTGGATACAGACCGTGGGTTTGGTAATGGTTTTTTATTGCCAGCAGGTTTTTTACGCGAACAGCCAGAACGTTTGGAAACGGCCACTGTGATTGAGCATGGCACGAAAGGAACGAGCGAATCACTGTATCAAATGCATTTAGTAGCTGATGAACTAGAGCCTTTATCACCACTAGCTTTCCATCATCAAATTCGTGCACCGCAGCCTCCGCAACGTGTACATGCTGTGGCAGGGATTGGAAATCCGAGTCGTTTCTTTAATAGTTTACGCAGTCTGGGTTATGACGTGATTGAACATCCCTTTGCTGATCATCATCCTTATCAGCCGAATGATGTGAAGTTTGATGATGATTTACCGATTATCACGACTGCAAAAGATGCTCAGCGCTTACATGGCTTGATTAGCTTCAATGTGTGGGTTTTACCTGTAAAAGCAGAATTGACACCAGAATGTTATGCACTGTTATACAGACAATTATCGGATATTGGCGTGTTGTCTGAGCGTCGCCAAAGCCGTCGTTAATCATCCAGAACTGATATTCTAGAAATGTTGATGAGAGATTTTTATGCGTCATATTGTGATTCCATCTCGTTATGCCAGTACTCGTTTGCCAGGTAAACCACTCTTAGATTTATGTGGTAAGCCAATGGTTTTACGTGTGGTCGATCAAGCGCGCAAAGTGCAAGGCATAGATAGTCTTTGTGTCGCAACCGATGATGAGCGCATTGCTCAAGTGTGTCGCGATGCAGGCGTTGATGTGGTGATGACTTCAGCTGATCACCCGTCAGGAACCGATCGGTTGGCAGAAGTTGCGCGGATTCAAGGTTGGGCAGCAGATGATTTGATCGTCAACATCCAAGGTGATGAACCGTTACTACCGCCTGTTTTGGTTGAGCAAGTTGCGGATTTATTAGATAGCCATCCGCAATGTGCGATGGCGACATTATGCGAACCCATCCTTCATTTAGAAGAGTTTCTACGAAGTAGTGTCGTGAAAGTGGTGCGTAGTCAAACTGGTGAAGCCATATATTTTAGTCGTGCGAGCGTACCGTTTGACCGTGATGGTTTTAAAGGCGGTATCAACCATGTGCCAGAAACTGCGCGTCGCCATTTAGGCTTATACGCGTATCGCGTTGCGCTATTACAGGATTACGTGACATGGCCAATGGGTGTTTTAGAGCAAATAGAAAGTTTAGAGCAACTTCGTGTCCTTGAACAAGGCCGTAGAATTGCGATTGCTGATGCTCGCGTTTCATTGCCAGCAGGCGTGGATACGCCAGAAGATTTGCTTCGTCTGCGCGCGTTAGGCGCAGCTGCTTTTATCTAAATAGGCGAATGATTGATGGCGCGTGCTCCAGCTAAACTCAAAGATGATGAGCCTTCAGCACTCGTTGTGCATGCGCAATCGCATTTCATGCCGTTATTGCCATGGCATCGCGTGGCATGGAATCGACTGACTAGTCGTAAACCTAACCTGCCTCACGGCGTACTTTTGACAGGTGCCGTAGGTACGGGGAAACGTCGTTTCGCGGAGCATTTAGCGGGCTGGTTGTTGTGTGATACACCAACACCCGATGGGGCTTGTGGTCAATGCGCGAGTTGCGCTTGGCTCACAGTGGGTAATCATCCGAGTCTATTGCGCATTTCTCGTGAAGTGGATGCAAAGGGCAAACAAAGTCGTCAAATTAAAATTGATCAAATTCGTGACTTGATGCCTTTTGTACAGCAAACAGGGCAGGGTTGGCGCGTTGTGATTTTTGAGCCCGCCGAAACTTTGAATACTGCTGCGGCAAATGCTTTATTGAAAACACTAGAAGAACCAGCACAACGTGTCATGCTTTTACTCGTTGCTGATCAATATTTGCAACTTCCTGCCACGATCCGTAGTCGTGTTCAACAAATTCCGCTTGGACGAATTGAAACGGATCTTGCTGTTGAGTTTGTACGTGACGAAGCTGCTGTGACTAACGAGCAAGCGACGCTGTTACTTGGAATGTCGGGTGGTGCGCCATTAGCCGCAGTTGAGTTGTCAACGACTACTCAGTTTCAGGTGCGTGGACAATGGCTGGCGACTTGGCTTGCCATTTTGACGGGGCGCCGCACAATATTAGATGCAGCCTCATATTGGCAGAAACAATTGCCATTATTGACTTGGCTTAATTTGGTTCGACAAATCTTACGTGATGTGATTGCCTTGCATGTCGGTTACGCCGTGATTCAAACTGATTTGGATCAAAATCACTTGAATCAGGTTATGAATCGTTTATCGCTAGAATCATTACTGGCGATTGATCAGCGAATTATGTCGTTAATCGCAGGTCAAAGTCAGAATGTGAATCCTCAGTTAGTCATGGAAAATCTAATGGTTCAACTGTCCACTTAATACTCATATAAATCGCATAATAAATCATCTACTTATCAATAGTATGCATCTTTTTACACGGATCAATAGGTATCTGTGAGTGGATGATATTGCTCGAAATTCAGTTAACTAGCACTTAAATGCGTGTTTTTTCTATTAATATTTTAATTTGTGTCTTGACACTGTCACATTAAATAGTTATATAAGTTGCTAAGATGTTTGTATTAAATAGTTTTCCAAAAAAAAGAATTTGTAGAAGGAGATCATAATGAGTAGTGCTGGAAGCCAAGATTTCGAACTAGATGAAGCCTTCATAGACCTAGAGTTAGTGCCTGAAGTTAATCATAAATCACTACATCATAGTAAAGCATCGTTGCTTAAACGACGTTTAATTGATGATATTTTGCAAGAAAAACGTCTACAAGCCCATTTAAAAGAATATGACTTTGATTTAGAAGATGATTAGTTCTTAAGTTTTCTGAATACTATCAAAACTCGACCCGTTTCTATTGTTAATAAACTGTTTGAGTGATTTTTGGTCGTCAATTCTAAGATGTAAGTCGTTTAGACAAATCATTGCGTTTTATTACGCCCGAAATCCTTTCAAATTTGTTAGAGTAGCGACATCTTTTTGTGTATTGGAGTGTGTCTCATGGCGATCCTTGAGCTTGATCTAGATCTGCTGGCTGACTACTTGGACGGCGAAACCAATGAGTTTGGTTTAGACTTTGCGGCAACGCATGGTTTTTTGTGTGCGACAGTGGTTGGGCCTGATCTGAAAGACTGGTGTAAACATTTGTTTGATGAGCACGAAAAAGAAATTCCAAAAGAAATCCTTGAGCACATTGATCTGTGGCGCAACGATATTTTGCAAACCCTACTCAGCGAAGAGCATATCGGCTTCCCAGTTGAAATCGAAGAAATTTCGGTTGATTCAAGTTTGGGTGATTGGGCTGTCGGTTTCGTTGATGCATTGTTCTTAAACGACGAAGCTTGGTTCGAACAGGCTGACGAAGAAGAAGATGTCATCATGTTGACCTTACCAATGATGGTATTCAGCGGTATTGAAGGCGAGCCTGATTTAGACAATGTTCGTCAGAATCCAGATTTGATGGAAGAGATGGCGGAAGAAATTCCTGAGAATCTGACTAAACTCTTTTTGCTTTATCACGC
>Ga0209023_10001557_pt1 | contig 30427 bp, 25 predicted proteins | sample LakOneMetagenome_FD_187468 | JGI IMG/M metagenome (GOLD analysis project Ga0209023, IMG submission 187468) | Freshwater and sediment microbial communities from Lake Erie, Canada (SPAdes) (version 2) | ecosystem: Environmental > Aquatic > Freshwater > Lentic | place: Lake Erie, Canada...
CGGTGCGGTAGTGGGCGCTGCGGTGGGCGCAGCGACGCTGGCCGGCACAGGCGCCGGGTCGGCGGCCATGGCCGGACCCGCAGCCAGGCCCAGCGCGAGCAGCAGTGCGGGCAGCAGGGCCGGCCACCGGCGGTTTTGTGCAGTTCTCATGTTTGAGGAATCCGTGGCGATTTCAGCGTTCAACAAGGACCATCACAAGGGATCATCGAGCAATTCGCGCACCTGCGCGACGTACGAGTTATCAGTACGACGATAGTCCGCGACCAGGTAGCGCACCCGGCCACGACGGTCGATCAGCACCATGGTCGGCAGCCGCTCGATGCGATAGGCGCGGCTGACGTCCTTGCGCCGATCGAGCAGCAGCGGAAATCGCTCGGGATGCGCATTGGCGTAGCGCAGCGCCCGATCCATGTTGTCGTCGACGCTGACCGCAAGTGTGACGAGGCCCGCAGAACGATAGGTGGTTTGCAGGCTTCCCAGTGCATCGAGCTGCGCGGCGCAGATCGAACAACCGCTGCTCCAGAACGTGAGCAGCACGACTTCGCCGCGATGCTCGGACAGCCGCACATTGCCGCCGGCAACCGCCGGCAGCGCGAAGTCGGGCGCCGGGTCGCCGACCACGGTCACGGCGCGCGCAGGCGCACCCATCAGTACCGCGGCCAGCACGGCCAGCCTGCATGCGTGTTGGATACTGCGGATCACGGCTCACTCCTTGGCATGCATTTGACATCATCCGTGGACGGGAAGCGATAGCGGCCTCGACGCCGCATGACCCGCGTCACACGTGCCATGGCTGCAACCACAGAAGAATGCGTGAACTTCGACGCGCGTGGAACCACCGCGAGCGTCGTTATTGCGCGACAGCGATGCGCTCTGCGAGCCCCGTCTCAGCTCGGCGCAACAGGCCCCGAGACGATCTGCGGCAGGCCGATGAGGTTCGAATAGCTCGCGCTGCTGCCGAGGCCCGTGCTCACTCCGCTCGCCCAGTGCATCGTCTGGAAATTGCCTTCCTGGCCGTGCAGCGCGAGGTAGTTGAGCACGACCATCTCGGCCAGCAGGTTCACGGCATTCGCGCCAGGGCTGCCGGTGCTGGCCACCGAACCGTCCGCCGTGAAGTGACCGATCTGGTTGCTGATCGCGGTGATCGGCCCCGTCGGGCTGTAGGCGAGGAAGAACGCGGCGGCGGTCGACTGGTTGTCGCCGGTCCACACGCCCTTGCCTCGGCCCCCGGCCGAATTGTCGATCATGCCGTTCGAATTGAGCGAACCGTCGCTGAACACATAGAGCATCAGCGGCATGTGGCGCCGAGCGGCGTACTCGATGCACGCGCCCATGCAGCGGCCCGCGCGGAAATCGCGATCCTCGCCGGTGGAGCGATCGCCGGTGTGGTAGTCGAACCCACCCATTTCGATCGTGCCCGCGCCAGCGTAGCCGTTGACGACCATCTTCATGACGGCCGCGGTCTTGCGAATTTCGGAATCGCCGTCGTATTCAGCCTGCGTGAAGATGCCGGTGGGACCGACGATCAGCGGATCGATATCCGGATCGAGCGCCTGCTTCGCGTTGCCATAGCGGTCGGCGAGGTCCGCAGCCTTCACGTAGCCGCACTGCACGAGGTCCTTGACCACCGCGTCGGCACTGAGGTCATTGCGCAACGTCGAGTTGTCGAGCTTCTTCTTGCTGATGCGCTCCATCGATTCGAGCACTGCGGTCGCATCGGCCTGGTTCAGCAATCCGACCAGCTTGCCGGTGTCGACGAGGCCGGTGACGTCGGAGGCGCGATCGACCTTGGTCGGGCGCACGGTCGCATCCATCATGTACGACGGCGCGAGCGAGTTGCCGCCCGAGTCGGAGTTGTCCGAGCCGATCAGCGCCAGCAGGTCGCCAAGCGCACCCGCTGAATAGATGCCGTACATCGGGTTGTGCGGGTTGTTGCCGGTATCGTTCTGGCTCAACGCCGGAATGACGGTTCCATTGACGTTCGCGCGCGTCGTCACCGCGGTGCGCTCGAGCATGCCGCGCAGGAACGCGCTGTCGCTGTGGAATGCGAGGCCGAACTGCTGGTCGATGTTGCTGCCGACGCCCACCGAGCTGTTCGGCGTCAGGTTGCCGGGCAGGCCCAGCTTGCTGTAGCCCGCGGTCGAGAGGAAATCGAGCTGCCCGCCCTGCTGGCCGACCAGCACGTTCGAGCCGGCGATGTTCGCGCCGCCCGCGAGGTCGAAGCAGATGAACGGGATCTTGCCCGCGCCCGGCACGATGTTGCAGGGCGAATTCTTCAGTGCCGCGATGTCCGGCGACAGTGCGGCGTAGGCCGCGCGCGGATTCGCGAACAGGCTGAAGGCCGAGGCCCCGGCGAATGCGATGCCGCCGGTGATGAACCCCTGCCCCAGGAATTCGCGCCGCGTCAGCGGCCGCGGGTGATCCGGGTGTCGCAGCGGGTCATTCAACCCCAGGGCCTGCTTGCGTCGCTTCTTCATAAATCAGCCTCGTTATCCGGGTGTCCGCGTCTACTTGATCAGGAGGGCGCCGCTGCCGAGCACCGTGGCGCAGGCCGCCTTGGTGATCGTCTTGGTGCGTACAGAGGTTGCGCAGCTGGACCCGCAGCTCTCGAGCTTCGTGACCAGGCTGTTGAGCTCGGCGCGCACGTCGGTATCCGCCGGCTGCGAGGCGAGGTTCACGCCCACGCCCTTCGCGAGCAGAGGATCGATCAGCGCGCTGGTGTCGGCGAAAGCCGTGGCCGGCGCTGCATTCAGGTTCAGTCCGGGGAAGAAGCTCGACGCCTGTCCGCCTTCGACCAGCGAATCGCAGTACTGGATCGCGAGCTGCGCGACGCCGACCTGGTGCGACGCGACGAAGGATTCGATGGTCGGCACGCTGGGCAGCTGCTGCTCGACGAGCGCATACGTCGCCTTCACGTTCGCATCGTTCATCGACACGCCGGTGATCTCGGCGAGCGAGGCGTTGATTTCGCCGAACACGCGCACGCCCAGCTGCGAGCTCTCCGGCTTGTCGGCCGGCGTCGCCGGTTGCGGCGCCGCGGGCGGCGTGCGCACGTGCACGGCGTTGCCGATCTGGTCGAAGCTCAGGAAGAACAGGTCGGAATTCGGCCCCTTCTGCAGCGCGATGATGGTGCCAACCGAACTGAGTTTCTGGCCCACGCCGGCGGTGTAGTTGGCGTCCGTCACCGTCGTATCGAGCGGCGCATAGGCCTGGCCCACCGCGGCCTCGGCGCCGTTCACGCCGATGCGCATGCCCTTGATCGCGATGCTGCCGGGCTTCACCGCCGGATCGAGGCTGATGAACGTCGGCTTGTTGAACAGGTAGCTGTAGCTGTCGTAGAGGCTGACCTCGAACATCACGTAGGCCTGGCTCACGCCGGTCAGTGCGCTGACGTTGAACAGCAGGAAGTAGCGCTCGCCGACGCCGGCGGCGAAGTTCTGCTGGATCTGGTCAGGCGTCAGCGCCTTGTTGTAGATGGCGGCAAAGCGGATCGTGCCCTGCCACTTGCGGTTGCCCGAGGTCTCGTTGCCGAGCAGGAACACGAAGGTGTCGTCCCAGTTGCCGACCGAGCCGCCCTTTTCCGCGTCCATGTCGCCGGTGTAGTTGCCGTTCACGTACAGGCGCCGGCCGTTGACCGGGTCATAGGTGAGTACGACGTGCTGCAGCGAGGCCTGCGCGTCGCGATCGGCATCGCTGGTCAGCAGTGCCGGCGCGCCGTTCGCATCGGTCGCGCTCGAGCGCGTGAACATCTCGTACTGATAGGCGTGCTGGCCCATCGTGAAGTTGCGCGCCGCGGTGCCACCCGAGTAGCTCGCCATGTACGCGTCTTCCTGCGTCACGTTGGCCGGCGCGGCCCACAGCTCGACGCTGAATTCGCCACCGCCCTTGATCAGGTTGTACAGCTTGCTGCTGGCGGCGCCACCGCGGGCCTCGCCACCATTCGGGCCGAAGCGCACGCCCCAGCCGCCGACCCAGCTCGTATCGCCCGAGAGCGTCAGGTTCAGTGCCGGATCCACGCCGCTGGTGTCGTCGGCGACCTTGGCCGTGGGATCAGTCGCGCCTTCCTTGAATTGCCACTTGGCGATGATGCCGGTGTCGTAGCGATTGCCGCCCGAAGCGACGGTGCCATCATAAAGAGTGAGCGCCTTCGACAGCTGCAGCGAAGGATCGACCTGCGTCGGCACGATACCATCGACGAAGGCCTGGATTGCCGCGAGCATGATCGTCGAGCTCTGCGGGCAGCTCACCGCGGTGGAGCCCTGCGGGATCCAGCAGTTATGGCTTTCGTCATGCAGGCGCACGTAGAAGCGCGACAGGTCGGGCGTGTCCAGGTTGATCTTCGCCTGCGCGTTCGCGTAGGCCTCGTTGACGTCGCTGCTGGCGAAATACGGGGTCTGTGGCGTGGTCGCGTTCGCGCTGTGGCAGCGCGAGCAGAACTGGCTCAGCAGCGGATAGATCGTCTGCGCGAATGAGGCCGCGCCGTTGTCGTTCGCGGTCGCCGGGAAGGTCTTCGTGCTGCCGACGTCCTTCACGACCGGCGCCTGCAGCTGGATCTGCGTGCCGCCCGCTGAAACGCCGCCGGCCCAGCCCTTGATCCAGGTGGTGAGAATGTCGGCGCAGGATTGCGGGCTCGAGAGCCAGCAGTTATGGCCACCGGCGACCTTGAGCACCATCTTCGACTGGTCGGGCTGCGCCAGGTCCACGACCTTCAGCGCGTCGTTGTACGCGAGGTTCACGTCGTCGGAACGCGCGAACATCGGCGACTGCCCGCCCGCCTTGTGGCAATTGCCGCATCGGTTGGGCGTGTTGATGTTCTGCCAGAGGTTGACCTTGAAGGCCTGCACGTCGGCCGTGCCGGGCGCGGGTCCCGTGTACGAGGCGGCCGTGACGGCGCCATTGCCATTCGGGTTCGCGGTCGTGGCGGCGCCGCCCGAGCATGCGCTCAGTGCGATGGCAGCCAGGCCGATGAGCAACAGGTGCGGAATTCGCAGCATACGATTCACGTCTTTCTCCCTAGGAGCCCATGCAGTAGATGGCGGCATCGGCAAAGACCTGCTTCATCTTGTAACCGGTGGTCTTGAACTTGTTCTTGATCGTCTGCACCGACGCACGATCCGCGGCGTTGCCGGGATCACGCAGGCACACCGCGCGGAACACCTTCTCGACCTGGCACTGCGCGAAGCCGTCGCTGTGCGCCAGCTCCTGGCCCATGCTCTTCGCACCGCTGCCCGATCCGCTGAGCGCCCCATCGAAGCCGAGCACCTGGTTGGCGCCCTGGCGATAGCGGTTGTCCCAGTGATCGTCGGTGGTCACGAAGCCGGTCTTGAAGTTGTCGGAGTTGATCAGGTACTTCGGCTGCACGACGCCGTCGGTGTACTGCAGCGTGTTCGTCGTCGAATCGAAGTTGTAGTACGCGAACGACTGCGCCAGCGGATCCATGCCGGCGTGGCAGGTGATGCAGCTGTTCAGGAACACGCGGCTGTCGCCGCCGGGCGAGCGGCTCACGTCCTGGCGGATGCGATCCGGCGGGAGCGATGAATCCTGCAGCTGCTCGAGGTCGCGGCACATGTGGTTGATCATCGTGAAGCGGAACATCGCGCGGTTCGTGCCGTTGATGAAGAAGGCCTGCGCGGCCGCATGCGTCGTCATGATGCCGGCCGTCGCCGCGACCGGCAGGCCCAGCAGCCCCGACTGCGTCGCCGGCTGCAGGGTGGCCTTCAGGTCGACGTTGTTGTCATCGAGGTACTGGTAGTGGTCGTTGTTGCTGGCCGAATACGCGGGCGCGCCCGAGGCATTCGACACGTACAGCAGGTCGGCCGACAGCAGCGTGCTGAAATCGACGTCGTCGCGCACCATGCCGATGACGGTCGCCGTGTAGTCGTTGAGCGGCACGAACACCGTGCGGTCGCGGTTGGTCCACGGCGCGACGAAGTTCTTCAGCGTCACGTTGTAGAAATTCTTGTTCTGCATGGCGAGCTGCGCGGCGGCATCGGCCTGGCCGTTGCTGATGTCGGTTGCCATCTGCGTCAGCACGGCGTCAGTCGGCGGAACGCCGGCAAGCCGGTCATGGATGCGGCGCGCCTGTTCGCGCGGACCGGCATACGACGGCGTCCAGCCCTGCAGCGCCAGCAGCAATGTGCCTGCGACTGCCGCCACGCGTCGCGCGGTGCCCTGATGCATGACCTGTTTCATTTACGTCGCTCCCACGTGCCACCCTGGGCACCACTTCGGCGGTGAATATACGCAAGGCCCAAGCCCTGCCCGAATGTCTCAATCGCCGTACGTCGCAATACGCAGACAACGCGCCCGCTTACGTTGAAACGCTATGCTTGCCTTCCCGATCTGCGAGGCGTGTCACGGCAGCTTCGCCAGCGAACCTCTACCTGTGCAGGTTGGGATTGCAACACGCGCCGGCCTTCCGGGAAGCACAAGGAAGCCGAACTGGCAGCCGCGCGGACGTGATCAAGTTGGCAGAACGCGAGCGTTGGCTCGCACGCTGGAGCATGTGCGAATGAATCGTGAAATCCGTCTGATTTGCAGCCTGTTGGCGTTCGCGCTTATGTCTGCTTGCAGCAGCAAGGGCTCGGTCGACATTGGCCACGGGCAGACCGGCGGCGGCACGACCGACTTCGGCATCGCCTACATCAAGCGCACGCTGCCGACCGACCCGATCGAGCTGCAGAAGCTGCGTGACCTGGACGACCTGACGCACCAGCGTCCGTTCTGGAGCAAGGCGGATGTGTACATCCGCGACAAGGCCACGCCCGGCGGCATCGAGCGCAACATCACGACACGCGTCACCGGCACCGATTTCTACGACATCCGTGACCTCGAGGTGTCCGCCGACGGCACGAAGCTGCTGTTCGCGATGCGCGGACCGATCGACCCGAAGATGAAGGACTTCGATACGCCGACGTGGCGCATCTGGGAATACGACATCACCGCCGATGACCTGCACAGCCTCACGGACGACGTGACCGCCGATGAAGGCGAAGACGTCTCGCCGCACTACCTGCCGCTCGACACCTCGCATCCCAACGGCCGCATCCTCATCGCCTCGACTCGCCAGCGCTATTCGAAGGGCGTGCTGCTGATCGAGGGCAAGAGCGGGTTCGAGGCGCAGACCGAAAACGGCGACGAGTCGGCGTTCACGCTGAACGTGCTCGATCCGACGCTGACGGGACCGAGCGCCTTCCAGCAGATCTCGTTCAACCAGAGCCACGACCTGAATCCGACGGTGCTGCGCGGCGGCCGCATCCTGTACACGCGCTGGGACCACGCGCCCGGCGGCACGAACGCGATGCACCTGTACACGATGAATCCCGACGGCAGCGACGTGGAACTGCTGTACGGCGCGCACAGCCACAACGTCGGCACGGTCGATCCGGCCACGAACCTGCCGACCGACGTGCAGTTCGTCAAGGCGCGCGAGATGGAGGACGGACACATCCTCGCGCTGACGCGACCGATGGATGCCGGCACCGATTTCGGCGGCAACCTCGTGATCCTCGATGTCGTGAATTCCGTCGAGTGCAAGCAGCGCACGCTCGCGGCCGGCGCGGCGACCAGCACGGGTTCCTGCCCGGCGATGGCGGCCGCGACGGCGAACGACGTGCGCACGATTCCCGGTCCGTCACCGGGCGGCCGGTTCAATTCGGCGTATCCGTTGTGGGACGGCACGCACCGCATCCTCACGAGCTGGACGGAATGCCGGTTGATCGACTCCACCGGCGCCACCGTGCCCTGCACGAGCGCGAACCTCGCGATCACGCCGGCGCTGGCGATCGCGCCGCCGCTGTACAGCGCGTGGCTGTTCAATCCGACCGACAACACCTTCAAGCCGATCGTCACGCCGACCGAAGGCGTCATGCTGACCGACATCGTCTCTCTGCAGACGCGGCCCGTGCCGGCGTACGTGCCGCCGGTCGCGACCGGCACGGCGCTCGCCGGCGATGGCTTCGGCATCATCGACATCCGCAGCATCTACGATTGGGCCGATGCGACCGTGCCGCTGGCGACCGGCACCGAGACCAACGCCGATGTCATCGCGCGCATGTCGACGACGCCGGCCGATGCGCGCCCCGCCCGCTTCCTGCGCATCGAGAAGGCCGTGTCGATGGGCGACAAGGACCTGAACGACGGCTTCCCGGATTTCGACCGCAACATCTCGCTCGACAATTCGGTCGGCTTCATGCGCGAGATCCTGGGCTACGTGCCGATCGAGGCGGATGGCTCGGTGCGCGTCAAGGTGCCTTCGAATGTCGCCTTCCAGATCTCGGTGATCGATGCGAACGCACGCCGGCTCCCGCAGTTCCCGCAGCATCGGCAGTGGCTGCAGTTGCGCCCGGGCGAAGTGCTCCAGTGCAACGGTTGCCACAACGCGCGCAACGCGACGAGCGCCACCGCACACGGCCGCGCCGGACTGTTCGCGCCGGCCAACGCCGGCGACGCGGCCAACAATGGCGCCACGATGGCGCAGGCGCTGTACGGCGCGCTCACCGATTGCGGCGGCACGGTGGCCTGCAATGCCGCCACGCCCAGCCTCAACGTCATCTACGCGGGCACGGCCGCGCCGGACTCGCCGATTTCGCTGACCTACAGCCCGGGGCTGACGACCGCGATACCGACGAGCACGAGCTGCAACAACAGCTATTCGTCCGCCTGCCGCATCATGATCGACTATGCCGCAAGCGGCACCGGTGCGACGGCGATCCTGCCCGCGCACATCGATCCGCTGTGGAGCGTCGATCGCGCGGCGAACACCTGCACGACCTGCCACACTGCGACTCGCACGCAGGATGTCACCTGCACGCCGGCGCCGACGCAGGCCGATCCCACGCCCCTGCCGGTCACCGTCACGCTGCAGGTCGCGGCCGATGGCGGACTGGAACTCGATCCCGATCCGGCGCAGCAGGTCACCGCGCAACTGCGCGCGTACCAGCAGCTGGTCAGCACGCACACGACCTCGAGCTTCAGCCTCGATGCCAACTGCGCGCCGGTTCGCACCGATACGCAGGTCCCCGGTTCCATCGCGCCCGGCTCCGCGGCAGGGTCGCGTTTCTTCCAGGTGCTCTCCGGAACACCGGCCGCTCCTGTGAATCACAGCGGGTTCCTGTCTCCCGCTGAACTGCGATTGCTGTCAGAATGGGTGGATATTGGAGCCCAGTACTACAACAACCCGTTTGCCGCGCCGCTCAACAACTAGCTGGCCGCGCCTGTTGGCGCTGCTGCTGTGCTTCGCGCCGCTTCCGGGCCGCGCAGCGCATCGCGAGTTGCTGCAGCTGTTCGTCACCGAACCGTACATCGAGCTGCACACGGGCCCGGGCCGTGGCTATCCGGTGGCGCAGGTTGTCGCGCGCGGCGAATCGGTGGACGTGCTGTTCCGGCGCACCGAGTGGTTCAAGGTGCGCACCGAACGCGGCGTCGAGGGCTGGGCTTCCGAGCGGAGCCTCGAGACGACGACGCTCGCCGACGGCTCGCCGTTCAAGTTCGATCGCGGCGATCGCAAGGGATTCCAGGCACACCGCTGGGAAGGCGGCATATTTGCCGGCGACTACGCCGGCGCCACGCTGGTCGAGGGTTTCTGGGCGCGCTCGCTGACCGACAATCTCAAGCTCGAGCTGCACGCGGGCCAATTCCTCGGCAACTTGTCGAACGGCTATGTCGCCGACCTGGGGCTGAACCACGTATTCATGCCCGAATGGCGCTTCTCGCCGTTCGTGACGCTGGGCACCGGCGTCGAGCGCACCGAGCCGAAGGCGACGCTGGTGACGCCACTGAACCAGACCTACCAGACGGCTTACGCGGGTGCGGGCGCGCGTTTCTACCTGACGCGGCGTTTTTTCCTGCGTGCTGAATACCGGCACCACACGGTGTTCACGAAGAGCGATGCCAACGAGGTGAAACAGGAATGGAAAGTCGGATTCGCATTTTTCTACTAGCATCGCTGCTGGTGCTGACCAGCGGCTGTGCCACGATGCACCGGCACATGCACTGGCCGTTCCATCGCCACAAGGCGCAAGCGAATACGCAGGACGCGGATGCGGCTGCAGACGCTGCGGCCGCGGCGGCGGACGCCGCGCCGCCGCCGGTGGTCATCGAGCCACAGGTCGAGCGGCGCAAGATCAAGGTGCCGAAGATCAAGGCCAAGAACGTCGAGCTGGGCGCCTACTTCGGCGAGATCTCGATCGAGAGTTACACCGCCGCGCCAGTGGTGGGCGCCGTTTTTGACTACCACGTCACGGAAGATTTTTTCTTCGAAGCCGCCGCGGGCCGCGCCAAGACCGGCAAGACCAGTTTCGAGACGCTCGGTGGAAATGTGCAACTGCTCACCGATGATGAGAGGCGCTTCACGTATTACAACCTCTCGTTAGGCTACAACTTCCTGCCTGGCGAGGTCTTTCTCGGTCGCAACCTCGCCATGACCAGCGGGATGTACCTGCTGGGCGGCATCGGCAGCACGAAGTTCGAGGGTGACCAGAAATTCTCGGTCAACTTCGGCGCGGGTTTCCGGGTGCTGCCGACGGACTGGCTGACGATCCGTATCGAGGCGCAGGACCAGGTGTTCAAGTCCGACTTCCTCGGTACCGATCGGCTGCGCAACAACCTGTCGGCACATATCGGCGCGACCGTGTTTTTCTGACACGGAGTTTGGGCCATGAAAACTGCACTTCGCCTGCTCGGCATCGGCGCGCTCATCGCGCTGCCGGTGTTCGCCACCAGCGTCGACCCGATCCACACCGGCGCGCCGGCGCCTGCGTTCCAGCTGACATCAAACACCGGCAAGCCGGTCAACCTCGATTCGCTGAAGGGCCAGATCGTGCTGGTGAATTTCTGGGCCAGCTGGTGCGGTCCCTGCCGCAAGGAAATGCCGATCCTCGAGCAGCTCAACCGCCAGTTCCACAACAAGGGCGTCACGCTGATCGGCGTCAACGTCGAACCGAACTCCGCGGCCGCGGCCGACTGGCTCAAGGCGACGCCTGTCTCCTTTCCGATACTGTTCGATACCGACAGCAAGGTGAGTAAGCTCTACCAGGTGGAAGGCATGCCCAACACCGTGATCCTCGACCGCAAGGGCAATGTGCGCTACATCCACCGCGGCTACCAGCCGGGCGCCGAGAACGAATACCTCGACCAGATTCGCGCCTTGATCCGTGAATGAAGAAGCGCGAATGAGAGACCTTTGAGCAACGCATGATGATTCGGCGCGGATGGCAAGACGCTGCGCGCTGGCTGCTCGTCGCAGCCGGCTGCGTGGCGCTGTCCGCGTGCAGTCCGCTGACGCCCTGGGTCAAGCCCTACGAGCGTGAGCACCTCGCCGACCCGATCATGTCGTTCACGCCGAACCCGGTGTCGAACACCTACATTGATCACGTGTACGAGTCGCGCGAGGGCGCGCGCGGCGCCACCGGCGGCGTCGGCGGCGGTTGCGGCTGCAACTGATCGCAAGGTCCCAGCGTGAAGTCCTCGACGCGCATCTACGTCCGCTTGGCCGCGCTGGCCGCGCTCGCGCTCGGCTGCGCGCAGGCCGGCGTGTTGCCGGACGATCGCGCCGACGTCCTCTGGCACCGTTACAGCGGCGGCGGCATCCTGATCCAGGGCCCGTCGATCCTGGTGCGCAAGAAATTCGGCGATCACTTCTCGATGGCCTACAACCATTACGAAGACATGATCTCCGGCGCCTCGATCGACGTCGTCACGCAGGCGAGCCCCTACAAGGAACACCGCAAGCAGGACAGCCTGAGCGTCGACATCCTGCACGGCAAGACGACGTACAGTGCCGGCTACATCGGCAGCAAGGAAAACGACTACCAGTCGAAGACGGCCTTTGCCTCGGTGAGCCAGGACATGTTCGGCGACCTCACCACCGTTTCCTTCGGCTTCACGCGCGGCTGGGACCTCGTGGGCACCCGCGGCGAGCCGCTCACCGACCATGTCGAACGGCGCAACTGGACGGTCGGCGTGTCGCAGATCCTGACGCGCAACCTGCTGCTCGGCCTCAATTTCGAGACCAGCGAGAGCGAGGGGTTCCTCAACAATCCGTACCGCCACGTGCGCTACCTCGATCCGCTCAATCCACGCGGCTATGAGTACGAGGACGAACGCTATCCGCACACGCGCACCGGCAACGCGGGTTCGGCGCAGCTCAAGTACTACCTGCCCTGGCATGCCGCGGTGTCCGGCAGTTACCGCTTTTTCGCCGACACCTGGGGCATCCGCGCCAACACGGCCGAACTGGGCTACACGCAGCCGCTGTTCCGCAGCTGGACGCTCGACACCCATGTGCGTTTCTACACGCAGAACCAGGCGGACTTCTACGCCGACCTGTTCCCGTTCCGCGATGCGCAGAACTTCCTCGCACGCGATCGCGAGCTGGCCTCATTCAAGAACGTGACGATGGGCATCGGCGCCACCTGGGAATACCACGTGTCGCGCTTCTCGTGGCTGCAGAAGGGAACCTTCAACATCCGCTGGGATCGAATGCACATCAACTATGACGATTTCCGAGACCTGCGCGTACAGGGCGTCGCGCCCGGAACCGAGCCGCTCTACACGCTCGATGCCAGCGTGCTGCAGGGCTTTATTTCGTTCTGGTTCTGACGGATCATCGCGGCCAGTCGTAGCCGCCAACAATTGTTGAGGGGATTAGCCATGAGACACCACTCGCCTTTGCGGGCGCTGCTCGCCATTGCCGCGTTGTTGCTGCCCGCCGGCGCGGCGTTCGCCCAAAGCGTCGAGGACGCGCGCCTGGTCACCGCCACGCAAGTGCTCGATGAGCTGCGCACCACGCCCGACCAGAATGTCCCGACCTGGCTGCTCGACCGAGCCTACGGCGTCGCCGTCGTGCCGAACGTCATCAAGGGCGCCTTCGTCTTCGGCGGACGGCACGGCAACGGCGTGCTGGTCTCTCGCGATGATTCGGGCCGCTACAGCAATCCGGTGTTCATCTCGCTGACCGGTGGCAGCTGGGGATTGCAGATCGGCGCACAGGCCGCCGACGTCGTGCTGGTGTTCGCCACGCGGCGGAGCCTGGAGAATTTCTCGCGCGGGCAATTCACGCTCGGCGCCACGGCTTCGGTGGCCGCCGGCCCGCTCGGTCGCACCGGCGAAGCGCTGGCCGGCAAGGAAGCCGAGATCTACTCCTATTCGCGTGCGCGCGGCCTGTTTGCCGGCCTCGCACTCGACGGCACCGCGCTGATCTTCGACAAGAAGGCAAACCGGAACTTCTACGGGCGCGACGTCACGACGAACGACATCTTCCACGGCACGGTGACGACCAGCTCCGAGTCGGCGCGCCGCTTCATCGCCGCAATCGTCGCGAGCCAGTCCGGGCCCGCGACGGGCAACGCCGCTGCACCCTCGGGCCCCGCGCCCGTCGCGACGCCGGTACCGGCCGCGGCGCCGGCCGCGCCCGCGCCCTCCGCGCAGCCCGCACAGAGTTTCCCGCTGGCTGATCCGACGCCGGGCAGCGAACCGTCCAGCCAGCCGCACTGATTGGCAGGTTCGGGTCGCCATGCGGGCGAGCAGTCCGTTGGGCCTCCACCGCGTGCTCGGGCAACGCGCAACGCTGCCGCAGCCGGCCGAGCGACTCGACGCTGGCATGCCCTGCCAGGACACCGAGCTCGAGATCGAGGTCGAGCAGTTGCATGTCGATGCGAGCAGCCTGCGCCAGATGCGCGACGCGCACCGTGGCGATCTCGAAGCCGTGCGCCAGGCCATCGTGTCGCTGGTGCGCGAGCGCGGCAAACTCCATAACCCGGTGACCGGCTCGGGCGGCATGCTGACGGGCGTCGTGCGCGCCGCGGGGTCCGCCTACCGCCAGCCTCCCTCGGTCGGCACGCGCATCGCTTCGCTCGCCAGCCTGACGCTGACGCCACTGCGCCTGGATGAACTGGGCGCGATCGATGCAGTGTCCAATTCGGTCAGCGCACGCGGCACGGCATTCCTGTTCCAGTCCTCGCCGTGGACCGAAATGCCCGCGGACATTCCGGAAGACGTGGCGTTGGCCGCCTTCGATGTCGCCGGGGCGCCGGCGCGCGTCGCCGCGCGCACGAAGGCCGGCAGCCGCGTGTTGATTGTCGGCGCGGGCAACAGCGGGAGCCTGTCCGCGGTGGCCGCCGCCGAAGCGGGCGCGCGCGAAGTGCTGGTGGCCGATATCAATGCGATGCGCCTCGAGGCGATCGCCGGGCTGGGCATCGACGCGATCGGCACGCTGCAGTGCGACGCGACCGACCCGGTGGGCTTCGCGGCGCAGGTGGGGGCGCCGGCGGACTTGACCGCCTCGTGCGTCGACCTGCCCGGCGTCGAGTCGGCCTGCGTGCTGGCGACGAGAACCGAAGGGCACATCCTGTTCTTCAGCATGGCGACGAGCTTTGCGCGCGCAGCGCTCGGCGCGGAAGGCGTGGGCTCGGCCGCCACGCTCGAGATCGGCAACGGTTTCTACAAAGGACACGCGCACCAGGTGGTCGACCTGCTGCGGCGGCACCGCAAGCTGTGGGGCCTGCTCGCGCGGCGCTAGGCTCAGCGGCTGATATGCAGCGTGGCCGCGCGCGGCTGGTCCGGAATGACGATCGTCAGCGTGCCGTGCGCCGCATCGACATCGCCGCGCACGGATTTGCCGTTGAGCTTCGCGGTGGCGCCGCCATTCCATCCGTGCACGATGATCGAGATCTGCTGCCACCACGGCGCATAGCGGCCTTCGCGTTGCGCAAAACGGATATCCAGCGTTGGCAAGGCCGCGCCGGTGGAGCAGCTGAATGACTGGCGCAGGTATTCCCCGCGCTGGTACGCGAGGCTGACGCCGTCATCGAGGTACACGTGGCCGGCGCATTGCGCGAGCGCACCCTCGCCCGGATACACATGGAGCGACAGCGCGCCGCGCGGCACTTCCGCGGTGCTCTGCACCAGTGGCTGCATCGGCAGGATCGACCCCGGCCGCACGAACACCGGCAAGTGATCGAGGCGCGGCGTCACGTTCAGTTGCTCGCCCGCAAGGCGCTGCCCGCTCCAGTAGTCGAACCAACCCGTACCGGGCAGCACGATCTTGTACGGCGCCGGCGACTCCCATACCTCCGGCGGCGCGACCAGCACTTCATCGCCGAGCATGAACTGGTTGCCCTGGCCGGTGTTGCCCCAATCAGCACCCGTCGTCGACGGGAATTCGAAGAATACCGGCCGCAGGATCGGCAAGCCGGTGCGGCTGTTTTCCTCGGCGAGCCCGTAGATGTAAGGCATCAACCGATAGCGCTCTTCGATGTAGTGGCGTCGGATCGCTTCGTGTTCCGGTCCGTCGACCCAGACTTCCTGCGCCGCCTTCGCGTTGTCGTAGTGGTCGCGGAAGATCGGATTGAAGGCGCCGATTTCGATCCAGCGTGTCAGCAGGTCGGCCGAGGGCGCGCGGCCGGTGAATCCGCCGATGTCATCGCCTGAATAGGCGAAGCCGCTGAGCCCCAGGTTTGCGAGCATGTTGATCGACAGATGCAGGTGGTCCCAACTCGAGGTGTTGTCGCCCGTCCACGTCGCCGCGTAGCGTTGCCCTCCCGCGTAGCTGGCGCGCGTCAGCACGAACGGCCTTTGGTCGGGCGCGAGCTTGCGCAGGCCGTCGAAGGTGGCCCGCGAGTTGAGCATGCCGTAGACGTTGTGCATTTCGGCGTGGCTCGCATTGCGGGCGGCGAAGCCGGGCTCGTCGATGCCGTGCACGACGTCGAGCGGCATGGTCTTGCCGGGCACTTCGAAGATCGCCGGCTCGTTCATGTCGTTCCAGAATCCGCTGACGCCGAGCTTGACGAAATCGGCGTACTGCTCGCCCCACCACGCGCGCGCCTTCACGCGGCTGAAATCCGGGAATACGGCGTCCCCCGGCCAGACCTTGCCGACGTAGTCCGTGCCCGCGGGCGTCTTCAGGAACAGGTCGGCGGCCTTGCCGGTGTCGTACGGCGCGTAGCCCTGGTTTGGCGCAGCCGCGATGTGCAGGTCGGTGATCAGGATGAGCCGCAATCCCTGCTCGCGCAGGCCGGCGACGAACTGCTTCAGGTCGGGAAACGATTTCGTGTTGACCGTGAACGGCCGGTTGCGATCCTGGTAGTCGATGTCGAGGTACAGCACGTCCGCCGGCACGTGGTCGGCACGCAGCCGATCGGCGATGCCCTGCGCGATGTCCTGGGTCTTGTAGCTCCAGTGCGATTGCTGGAAGCCGAGCGACCACAACGGCGCCAGCGGCGCCGTGCCCGTCAGCCACGCATATTGCTGCACGACCGCCTTCGGATCGGGCCCGCCACAGACGTAATAGTCGATCGGCCCGCCCGCCGCCTCGATGACGAGCTTGTGCGGGTCGCGCTTGCCAAAATCGAAGTTGCTGCGCCAGGTGTTGTCGAGGAAGAACCCGAAGCTGCGTCCGTCGCCATCGGCTCCGATGAAGAACGGAATGGATTTGTACAGCGGGTCCGTCGACGAACTGTAGCCATAGGCGTCGGTATTCCACAGCGTGTAGAGGCCGCCGCGACGATCGAGCGCGCCGGCCTTGTCGCCGAGCCCGAAGTAGTGCACGCCGGCGGGCGCGGATTTCGACAGCGCGAAGCCATTGCCGCTGAATGCGACGCCGGCGTCCGTGTCCGCCAGCAGCGTGCGCCCGCCCGCATCGATGATCGACACGCGCAGCGTGTCCTCGTCGACCGCGACAGTCAGCACGCCGGTGCCGATGCGCGTCGTGTGACCGGCCTTCTGCACGGTCAGGGGTACGTGTGCGCGCAGCGCATCGGGCAGCACGGCCCACGATGCATTCTCGGGGAGGTCCGGATGGCCAACGCGGATGCGCACGATGTCGGCGCGCGGGGCGCTGACTTCCAGGCGCACGCCCCCTTGCTCGATGACCTGCGTGTCGACGCCAGCCGGCGCGGCCGAGCGCGCGGGCCAGGCCGCACACAGCCCGACAGCGACAACCAGCGCGAGGCATGGCCATGGCGCCGGGCGCCACGCGGCCGTCAATCGAGCGCTGGCCAGCCGACGTGCAACTTGTAGTGACATGGTGCGTCCAAATATCCGTGCAACGGAGGATCATCACACTATGCGACCATGGGCCTGTCAACCGGCCGCGATCGCGCGGCGCGACAGCCGCATCGCGTCAATAGATGTCTTCTATCGATATCATTGAAACCATTCATTTCTCACCTGGGCATGCGATGCGTATCGTGCGCTCAAACCCTGAATGACGGAGCCGCCCATGAGCCAGAACACCGTAGCCAAGTGCCCGTTCAACCACGCCGCCGGCGGCGGCACCAGCAATCGTGACTGGTGGCCGAAACAGCTGCGGCTCGACCTGCTGCACCAGCATTCGTCGAAGTCCGATCCAATGGGAAAAGCCTTCAGCTACACGAAGGCGTTCAATGGCCTCGACTACCGCGCGCTGAAGAAAGACCTCGCCGCGCTGATGACCCAATCGCAGGACTGGTGGCCGGCCGACTTCGGCCACTACGGTCCGCTGTTCATCCGCATGGCCTGGCACAGCGCCGGCACCTACCGCACCACCGACGGGCGCGGCGGCGGCGGTCGCGGGCAGCAGCGCTTCGCGCCGCTGAACAGCTGGCCCGACAACACCAGCCTCGACAAGGCCCGGCGCCTGCTGTGGCCAATCAAGCAGAAATACGGCAACCGGATCTCGTGGGCCGACCTGATGATCCTCACCGGCAACGTCGCGCTCGAGACGATGGGCTTCAAGACCTTCGGGTTCGGGGGCGGTCGCGCGGATGTGTGGGAGCCTGACCTCGACGTGTACTGGGGCGCCGAGAAGGCCTGGCTCGGCGATGCGCGCTACAGCGGCGATCGCCAGCTCGAGAATCCGCTGGCCGCGGTGCAGATGGGCCTGATCTACGTGAATCCGGAGGGACCGAACGGCAATCCCGATCCGATTGCTGCGGCGCGCGACATCCGCGAGACCTTCGCGCGCATGGCAATGGACGACGAGGAGACCGTTGCGCTGATCGCCGGCGGCCACACCTTCGGCAAGACGCACGGCGCCGGTCCCGCGACCCACGTGGGTCCCGAGCCGGAAGCGGCCGGCATCGAGGCGCAGGGCCTGGGCTGGAAGAGCAGCTTCGGCAGCGGCAAGGGGCGCGATGCGATCACCAGCGGCCTCGAGGTCACCTGGACGTCAACGCCAACGAAGTGGAGCAACAACTATTTCGAGAACCTGTTCGCCTATGAGTGGGAGCTGACCAGGAGTCCCGCCGGCGCGCACCAGTGGCGGCCGAAGAACGGCGCCGGTGCGGGCACGGTTCCCGATGCGCACGACCCGCGCAAGCGGCATGCGCCGACGATGCTGACCACGGACCTGGCACTGCGTGCCGATCCGGCCTACGAGAAGATTTCGCGCCGCTTCCTCGCGCACCCGGACCAGTTCGCCGACGCGTTCGCGCGCGCCTGGTTCAAGCTGACGCATCGCGACATGGGCCCGCGCGCCCGCTACCTCGGCCCCGAGGTGCCCAAGCAGGCGCTGATCTGGCAAGACCCGATTCCAGCGGTGAACCACAAGCTGGTCAATGCGCGCGACATCGCCGCGCTGAAGGCGAAGATCCTGGCCGCGGGCATTGCGCCCGCCGAACTCGTGGCGACGGCGTGGGCGTCGGCCTCGACGTTCCGCGGATCTGACAAGCGCGGCGGCGCCAATGGCGCGCGCATCCGGCTCGCGCCGCAGAAGGACTGGGAAGTCAACCAGCCCGCGCAACTCGCGCGCGTGCTCAAGGCGCTCGAGCGCGTCCGCAAGGCCTTCAATGCGGCGCAGTCGGGCGGCAAGAAGATCTCGCTCGCCGACCTGATCGTGCTCGGCGGCGCCGCCGGCATCGAGCAGGCTGCCCGGAACGCAGGCCACAAGCTCACCGTGCCGTTCACGCCCGGCCGCATGGATGCCAGCGAAGCGCAGACCGACGCGGCCTCGTTCGCGGCGCTCGAGCCGCTGGCCGACGGTTTCCGCAACTTCCAGAAGCCGCAGGTCAAGGTTCCCGCCGAGGAACTGCTCATCGACCGCGCGCAGCTGCTGACGCTGACCGCGCCGGAGATGACGGTGCTGGTCGGTGGCCTGCGCGTGCTCGGCGCGAACACCGGCGGCAGCCGGCACGGCGTGTTCACGCAGCGCCCCGGCGCGCTGAGCAACGACTTCTTCGTGAACCTGCTCGACATGGGCACCGAGTGGAAGCCGCTGTCGGGCGCGCACGACGTGTTCGAGGGGCGCGACCGCCAGAGCGGCGCGGTGCGCTGGACCGCCACGCGCGTCGATCTCGTGTTTGGCTCGAACGCGCAGCTGCGCGCGCTCGCCGAGGTCTACGGCAGCTCCGACGGCCACTCGAAATTCGCGAGGGATTTCGTCGCCGCCTGGACCAAGGTCATGAACCTCGATCGCTTCGACTTGCAGGCCTGATGACACACCCAACGCAGGAGAATCCAGACATGTCCGTGGATGCAAAATACAAGACGACCGCAACGGCGAGCGGCGGTGGACGCGATGGCCGGACTGCATTGGCCGACGGCACGATGGCGCTCGATCTCGTCGTGCCCAAGGAGCTGGGCGGTCCGGGTGGTTCAGGCGCGAATCCGGAGAAGCTGTTCGCGCTCGGCTATTCGGCCTGCTATCTGGGCGCGCTGAAAGTCGGCTCGGCGCAGACCAAGATCAGGCTACCGCAAGGCACGACGGTCACGGCGACGATCGGCATCGGCCCGCGCTCGGAAGGCGGATTCGGCATCACCGCCGAACTCGATGTCTACCTGCCGGGCCTGCCGCAGGCCGAGGCCGCGAAGCTCACCGAAGTCACGCACGGCATCTGCCCGTACTCGAACGCGATCCGGGCCAGCGTCGAGGTCAAGACAACGACGCGCGGCTGACGCTCCGTTCGCCCGGGCGGCATCGGCTGCCCTGGCGGTATCGGCTATAGTGGCTCCCGCGGCGCAAGGCCGCGGAAGCCACCAGGGGCCAGTGCGATGCCAGGCGGAGAATCACAGCAATACCCAGTCGATTCGGTGAATCGCGTCAAGCGGCTTGCCGAGCGCGGCCGCTACGACAAGGCCACGGTGCACCAGCTGCTCGATGCGGCGATGCTCTGCCACGTGGCCTACATCGTCGATGGCCAACCCTACTGCACGCCGACGCTGTTTTGGCGCGAGGACGACCGTGTCTACTGGCACGGCAGCAACTCCAGCCGCATGCTGCGCAACCTGTCGGTGGGCGAGCCCGTTTGCCTGACCGTCACGCATTTCGACAGCATCGTGCTCGCCCGCTGCGGCTTCAATCATTCGGCGGACTACCGTTCAGTGATGGTGTTTGGCCACGCGAAGAAGGTCGACGATGTAGCGGAAAAGACACGGGCGCTGCGCATGATGGTCGACCGGTTTTTCCCGGGCCGCACCGCGCAGCTGCGCCAGAGCACGCCGCAGGAGATCAACGCGACCACTGTGCTCGCCATGGACATCGAACGCGCTTCCGCGAAGATTCGGGCCAAGGGCGTGTCCGACGATGACGAGGACTACGCGCTGCCGATATACGCTGAGAAAATCCCCGTGCACCAGGTATTGGGGAAGGCCGAGCCCTGCCCCCGCCTGCCGGCCGGCGTGAGTCGCCCCGCCCATCTCGACGGATACCGGGACGGCCGCCCGCTCGAAGAGGCAGTGGCGGAAGCGCATCGCGCGGTGTATCCAGCGAGTTGATTCCAGGCCGATTTGCGGGCAACGCCGCGCAAGTCGATCGGGTGACGCGACGGCCGGCGTTGCTGCCCGAGTCCTTCGCCTTGGCCATGTGGCTGATGAACACACCGTGGTTCTCGACGACGGCTTTCCAGTTCGCCTTGATCGTGTAGCTCAATCGATGCGCAAAGGTCAGCCGACCCAGGTCGGGCGCGCAGCTGTCGATCGCCGCCTTCAGCGCGCCGAGCCGTCGACCCGCACGAGCTCGTGCCCACGATGGCGGCACACGTTGTAGCACGCGCGCCCCGCGCAGTCCCGTTCCCGGCGGCTGGATGACTGGAGTGGTGAAACGCCCGTGCCGGGCCTATATTCGGTTCCCTCTATCGGGGGAACAATCTTGAAATTCAATTCACTGGCTTACCGTGCGCCCACGACCATCGGTCGGCGGCAATTCCTCGGCGCTGCGGCAACCGTTGCCGCGCTGTTTCCCGCGGGGCGCGCATGGTCCGAGGCAGCCGGCGCCGGCGCAATACCGGCACAGGTTGCGGCCGTGGGCATGGACGGCAAGCCGATCGCGCTGGGCGCTTCAGACCTCAAGGAACTGCGATCGAGCCTGAAAGGCGCGCTGCTGCTGGCCCAGGACGAGGGCTACGACCAGGCACGGCGCGTGTGGAATGGCTCGATCGACCGGCACCCCGCGCTGATTGTCCGCTGTGCAAACCGCGACGACATCGCACGCGCGGTGCAGTTCGCCAGTGCGCATTCACTGCTGACTGCCGTCAAAGGCGGTGGACACAGCCTGTCGGGACAGTCGACCTGCGAAGGCGGCCTGGTGATCGACCTGTCGTCGATGCGCAATATCGAAGTGCATCGTGCCAAGCGACTGGCGCGGGCGGAAGCAGGCGTGCTGCTTGCGCAGCTCGACGCGGCCTGCCAGTCGGCCGGCCTGGTGACGACGTTGGGAACCGCGGCCGACACCGGCATCGCCGGCCTCACGCTCGGCGGAGGCCTCGGCCGCCTCATGCGCAAGTTCGGACTGAGCTGCGACAACGTCGAAGCCTTCGAACTGGTCACCGCGGATGGCAAGCAGCGCCGCGCCAACGCAACCGAAAACCCGGATCTTTACTGGGCACTGCGCGGTGGCGGCGGCAACTACGGGATCGTCACGGCGTTCGAGTACCGGCTGCATCCGCTGGCCCACCCGGTGCTGGCGGGCGGCCGCGTCTACGCTTTCGACCAGGCGCGTGCCGTCATCGCGGGCATCGCAGAACTGGCCGCAGGCGCACCCGATGACGTCTACCTCGACTGCGCCGTCTTCAACTCGTCGGGCCAGGGCGCGCTGCCCAAGGGCAGCTACGTCGAGGTCGAATACATGTTTGGCGGAGAACCGAAGGACGGCGAGCAGTACCTGGCCAAGCTGGACAAGCTCGGCAAACCGCTGAACGACACGATCAAGGCCAAGCCCTATGTGGTCGCGCAGAATGGGCCCACGGGCGCGGCGCCGCAGGCGCTGCCCGCCGGTTTGGGCGTGTACGTGCGTTCGGGGTTCGTGCAAACCATCTCCGGCAGATTCATCGATGAGATGATCCATGCCGTTGAACAAGGACCGCCATGGCTCAACGACATCGGCATTGGCCCGCTCGGCGGACAGGTGGCCCGTGTGAAGCCCGACGCCACCGCATACTGGAACCGCGACGCCGCCTACGATCTCCTGATCGGCGCGGCCTGGGTCGACCATGCGCAGGACGAGCACAACATCGCCGTCATGCGCGACCTTTGGAAAGTGTTCGAACCGTACACCCGCGGCTACTACGTCAACACCGAGCCTTCCGCGGCTGAAGCGCGCGTGAAGGCGACCTACGGCGACAACTACGCGCGCATGGTGCAGATCAAGGACAAGTACGATCCGAAGAACCTGTTCCGCTTGAACGCGAACATTCGCCCATCGACGCCTGCCTGAACCGCGCCCGGTGAGTCGTTTCGCCATCGAGCGGCCCGTCCTGCTGGTGACGCTGGCCGTATTCATCAACTACATCGATCGGGGCAATCTCGCGACTGCGGCGCCGCTCATCCAGGAGCAGCTTGGACTGACGGCGACGCAGCTCGGGATACTGGGTTCGGCGTTCTACTATGCCTACGTGCCGCTCATGCCCGCAGCCGGCTGGCTCGTGCAGTATGCCGGCCCGAAGCGCGTGTTCGCCGCGGGCATTGCGGTCTGGTCGGTGGCCACGGCCCTGACCGGACTTGCAGGCGGCTTCGTGGCGCTGTTGCTGCTGCGACTGCTGCTCGGGGTCGGCGAGAGCGTCGCGTTCCCGGCCGCGACACAGATCATCGCCGCGGTGGTGCCGCTCGAACGGTTGGGCATCGCCAACGGCATCATGAGTTTCGGCTATCTGATCGGACCTGCCGTCGGCACGGCCATCGGCGGCTTCCTCATGGGATACGTCGGCTGGCGACCCGTTTTCGTATTGTTCGGCCTCGCCTCGCTGATGTGGTTGTGGCCGTGGCGGCGCCTGTCCTTGCCGACGTCGAGCGTGCGCGCAGACACAAGCGCGATACCGAACGCGAACGCTGATCGGCCCGCCTCGCCGGCATTCACGGCGATTCTCTCGAAGCGCGCGCTGTGGGGCGCCTCGCTCGGGCACTTTGCGGCCAACTACAGCTACTACTTCATCATCGCGTGGCTCCCCTTCTACCTGGTGAAGGCGCGGGGTTTCTCGATCGGGCAAATGGCGACCACGGCCTCGTGGGCCTACCTTTTCAACGCCGCGGCGGCACTCGTCACCGGCGCGATGACGGATCGCTGGCTGCGCGCCGGCCACAGTGCCAACAGCATCTACAAGCCGATCATGGGCCTGGCGCAGATCGGCAGCTCGGCGTGCATGGCGGCGATGGTGCTGCTGCCGCCCGCGGGCTCGATCGCCGCACTGCTGGCGTTCGAGATCATCGCGGGCTGCTCCTATCCCGGGCTGTTTGCGATTCCGCAGATATTCGCCGGCCCCGCCGCGACCAGCCGCTGGGTGGGCATCCAGAATGCCTGCGGCAACGTGGCGGGCATGGTGGCGCCGGTCGCAACCGGCCTGCTGGTGGATCGCACCGGACGATTCGATCTCGCCTTCGCGGTGGCCGCGGTGGTGAGCGTGCTGGGTTGCATCGGCTGGCTGTGGATCATGCCGCGCATCACGCCCATCGATTGGCAAGAAGTGGGCGGCCGCAACGCGCCGGCCGCGAGGTGAACCCGGATGAGCAACGCGACAGTACGATTCGATCTCGCCGGGCGCCGCGCGCTGGTGACGGGCAGCGCATCCGGCATCGGCCGCGCCACGGCGGAACGGCTCGCGCGCAGCGGGGCGCGCGTCGCGATGAACGATCGTGCCGAAGATGCGCTGCAGCGAACCGTCCATGAGATGCGTTCATCCGGACTCGAGGTCGAGGCCGTGCCCGGCGACCTGGGCCAATCGGCCACGGCTGCCGATGTCGCGCGGCGCGCGCTCGAGCGCCTCGGCGGCCTCGACTACCTCGTCAACAACGCCGGCGCGCCATTCACGCGCACGCCGATTCCGCCGGCTGATCTCGACGCGCTGACCGATGAACTGTGGGACCGGATCCTGCGCGTGAACCTGATGAGCGCGTTCTGGATGACGCGCGCGCTCGCGCCCGCGCTGCGCGCCTCGGGTGGCGCCGTCGTCAACACCGTCTCGATCGCCGCGTTCGGCGGTGGCGCGAGCAGCGGCGCCTACGCAACCGCCAAAGCAGGCCTCGCCGGACTGACGCGCGAGCTCGCGCGTGGTCTCGCCCCCGCAGTGCGCGTGAACGGCATCGCGCCCGGCTACGTGAATTCCAGCTGGGAATGTTCCTTCGGCGACATGGATTCGGCTGCGCGGGCCACGGTGCCGCTGGCGCGCGTCGGACAACCGGAAGACTACGCCGAGACGATCGTGTACCTGTGCGCGGGTGCCGCCTATATTACCGGCGAGGTCATCCTGATGGCGGGCGGCCAGCGCATCTAGCCGGCTGCGCACCGCTCACTGCTGGTCGAAGAAATCGAGCACCAGCTTCCACGCCCAGCCCAGCTGGTAGTCGTGTGCCATCGGTGCGCGACAGTCGAGCACGCGCGGCCATCGTTCCGCGGTGCCCGGGCAATAAGCGCGGCACTCGGCCGCCGATTGCCCCGTGTCGAAGGGATTTTCCGGCCCCGCGACCGCGCAGCCGGCAGCCTCCGACCAGCGCCGCACGACGGCGGTCGCCCCGGTGTAGTAATAGCGGTCGTGGTCATTGGTCGCCGTCGTGAAGCTCGCGTCATCCCATTTCCCCGGTGGCACGACATTGTCGGACAAGCCCGTGATGAGCAGCACCGGCAGGGCACGGCGGGCGCCCGGCGAACGCAGATCGCCCCGATGCGGCAGCCCGATGATCGGCGCGATCGCGCGAAACAAGCCGGCACTCGCCGGATTCGCCGCAAGCTCCCATGTGAACATGCCGCCGTTCGAACCCCCGGTGGCGAACACATGGCGCGTGTCGATGCACAGCGTCGCCTCGAGGTGCGCGACCAGCTCACGGACAAACGCGACGTCATCGTCCTGGCACTGCGTCCAGGAGCAGCTGTTCCGCGCACGCCGGGCCGCGCATGAGGAATACCGGTAGTCCGGCGTGATCGCGGCATCGCAGATCGGCAAGCGCTTGCCGTGATCGTCGATGATGCCGCTCGCGGAACCGCGAAAGGTCCAGGAGTTGTTCTTGTGATCGGGCGCGCCGGATCCGAGGCCGCGCGGCGCGACGACGATGTAGCCCCGGCGGCTCGATTCCTCGACCACCGTTCGATCGCCGAGGAATTCCGACTCGTCGCCGCCCCAGCCGTGGAAGGCGAGGACGAGGCGAGCCGGTTTCGTCGGGTCATGGTTCGCCGGCACGCTGAGCTGGTAGTGGCGCAGCTCTCCGCCGTGCTCCAACGTGTACTGGCCGCTGGGCGGCGCCGTCCCGCCGCAGCCGCCCGACGCGGCATCATCCGGGCGCACCGGCATCGCAACCCACAGCGCCCACGCCATCAACGTGGTCACACAGCGGCGCAAGATCATCGCATCGAGCCAGCCGTCTCAGGCAGCGTGCGTCTTGTGGGCATGCTCACTGTATTTCATGTCGATGCCGCAGATGTGCGCCTTCAGCCAGGTCTTGAGGAACATGAAGAAGTCGTCGTTCAGTATGCCAGTTGCGCGAAACCCTGTCTCATATCCGGCCAGTCGCGCCAGCAGGTTCTTGTGGACGCCGGCGTGCACCCGCAGCTCCGGGTACTCGATCCTGGCCATATGGAGCGAGTTCATCAGCGCGATGAGCTTCTGGTGCTCGGCGTCCATCTCGCGCACATCCAGGCCGTATTTATTGGCGTCCCACTCGAAATAACTGCCCATGATCGACTCCGCCCGGCCTTTCGGTTCATTGCACGGTGCATCGGCAGCCGATTCCCGAAATTGCTAGGTAATCGCCGCAGCCAGCGGGCTCAGCAAACCACCGGCACGCCGTCAGCGCCGTAGACGCGGCAGGTTGGACTGCTTTGCTGGGTCAAGACGGAATGGTCGATTTGGGCGGGGATGAACGTGTTGTTGAAGATCGCGAGAACGCCACCGGCAACCTGCGAGTGCGTGAGGATCAGGCTTGCCTCTGGCAGGCCCGCCTGGGCATCGACGGCGACAGCGATCGTATTGGACGCAACTTTCTCCGGTACGACCACGGAAACACCATCGAGCACCACCGTGCTCGTGGAACCCCATCTGACCCGACCGAATACGCGCGTACCAACGATTTGAAGGGGCGAATAGGCTATTCCACCCATCAGTCCATGGATGATGCCTCCGTTGAACATGATGGGCTTGCGCGCTGAAGCCTGGATCATGACAGCGGAAGGCGCGGTAAACGATGTGTCCTTGATGTCGATGGATTCGAACGGGACCGTCGAGCTGTTGTAGACCAACAATCCCGCGACGATGTACGGTCCTCCGACAATCTCCGTGTTCGCTGCGTTGTCTGCCACCAGATGGCTGCCCAGGATCTTCAATGACGCTCCGGATCGAAAGCTGCCCTCTACGTCGCTCACGATGCCGCCCGATCCGGGCGTTTCAGATCGCCTGATCGCCACGACCTCGGAATCAGCAATCTTCGTGGTGCCCCCCATGTCTCGCAACAAGACGACGCGCGGCTCGCCCGCAAAATCCTCCGCTTGCAGGCGAACCCTGTACAGGAAAAGCCCCCAGGGCGTGGACTCGGATCCGACGACCGTTTCATGCCCAAAAGCGGCGAGGTTGCTGATGTTCGAACCCCGCGCGTGAATCACCGGACTGGCACTGGATGTAATGATCGTTTCGTTCATTCCATCGCCCGCGAGCGCAACTCCCGGCGGCAGCTCGATGGTCTGCTGGAGGATGTAGATTCCAGCCGCGACATGGATCCTGCATGAGTTGGGCAGCAACGCCTTGCACCATTTGTCCCCGATTACCGCGTTGTTCGCGGCTTCGACAGGGTCGATGTAATTGCCTCCAGATGAAGCGACAGTGACCTCCTGTCCGCCTTGCTGATGGGATGCATCGTTCGGCGGGCCTTGGTCGGCCGCGCTGGTCTCGTTTGGGCCGACATTGCTATCCGCGGCGACCGGCGTGTCCGCGACACTCGCGGTGGCAAGGCACGCGCAGCAAGTGACGGTGAGAGCGAGTGAATAAAACCCACGCAGGATGTGCATGTTGGCCTCCACTGGAGAGAGCGCATCGAGCCCGCGACCTGTTTTCAGATCCCCGCGGCTGGAGTTGACCCCAAGCCGCAAGGGGAAACAATCGGGACTACTACTGATGCGAACCGTGGCTACCGACTACGCCGTCTCAGTGAACCCATCAGCCGTGGCTCCACGTCGGTCAGCTGCCAAAAATGGTACTCGAGAAGCTCAGCCACGCATGACTCCATCGAGTATAAGCGGCGAGCAATTGACCCGCCACGATCGCCGGGCCACCGATTCGATAAACGACGTGTACTCGCTTGTCCACGACGAGGTCTCTGGCAACGGCGACCAGAATCAACGCATCGACGCCGGCGTAAAACCATTCGGCATGATCGAACGCTGGCATGCGCCCAAATGCAGCTGCTGTCAGCGAAATTGTCGCCAGCAGCATCAGCCTGCGGTGATGCTCAGGTCGCTTGCGCAAGGCCGCCGCCAGCACAAACATCGACGTAAAGGAGACCATGTCCCAGAGCGGCACCGGCAGTGACTGGACGGCACTCAGGTCACCTTGCGCCGCGTGAAACCTGGCCATTGCGAACGCCGTGGCAACCCCCAGGATCGTCACCAACGCGCCCAGGAAAAGCGCGGCGAGCCCTACGCGCCTGTGAAGACGAACTTGCCCACTGCGCACCAGGCTCGCCTGGAACAGGAACACTGAAATCCACGCCGCAAACACAAGCGCGTGGGCGTACAACACCGTCGGTCGTGGAACGCTCGGGAATAGCAGGTTGTCCTTGATCGCGAAACTGAAGCCATAGACCACTATGGCCACAATCAGACAGGCCATGCCTGCAAAGAAATTTCTGGCGCCGTGTGGCGCTGGCAATTCGATGTTGGCTGACATGGATATTCGCCGACCCTGTGTCGTCCTGTCGGAACCCTCGGTGTGGCCTCGACTACGCCTTCTCCCCCACCTGTAACTTCGCGAGTTTGAAGGGAACTCCACAGCCCCCGATCCCGCAGTAGCCATCCGGATTCTTCGCGAGGTACTGCTGGTGGTAATCCTCGGCGTAGTAAAACGTCGGCGCGTCGGCGATCTCGGTCGTGATGCGCGCGCGCCCCGCGGCATGCAACGCGGCGCCGTAGTCGCGCAAGCTGGCTTCGGCCGCTGCGCGCTGTGCGGCATTGAACGTGTAGATCGCCGAGCGATACTGCGTGCCGATGTCGTTGCCCTGGCGCATGCCCTGCGTCGGGTCGTGGTTTTCCCAGAACACCTTCAGCAGTTGCTGGTACGAAACCACCTTGGGGTCGTACACGACGAGCACGACTTCAGCGTGGCCGGTGCGGCCGGTGCACACGAGCCGATAGTCCGGATCCGCCGTCGTGCCGCCGGCATAACCCACGGCCGTCGTGTACACGCCCGCCAGCGGCCAGAACAATCGTTCGACGCCCCAGAAACAGCCCATCGCGAACATCGCCTGCTCGTGGCCCGTGGGAAAGGGTGCGTGAATCGTGCGTCCGTTCACGAAATGGTGCGTCGCAGTCAGCTCGCTCTTCATGAAAGCCTCCAATGTTGCCGCTAGAATAGCCGCATGGGAATTTCCAATCCGCACAATCTGGCGCACGCGCCGACGCTGGTGCCGCGACCCTACGGCCTGCGCGTCAGCCTGCGCGCGCTCGATCCGTTCGCGAACCTGTGCGGCGCGGACTGGCAGCGTACGCATTGGTACCCCACCGCCGCGGAACGCGACGCCGCCCTGCAGGAAATGAGTCGCAAGCACGAATATTCAAGGCCCGGCGACCGTCCTGCGCTGGTTTTCACGAAGGTCGAGAACCTCGCCGCCAGCCGCGGGCTCTAGCGCGAAGGCCCTAGAAACTGCGGCCCAGGAACAGGTAGAACGCCGTGTTCCCGCCTTCGTCGTAGCCCACCGCCAGGTACGCCGGCCCGATGTACGTGTCGGCGCCAAAAAACAGCGAGGCATCGTTTCGCGCTGATCCGAACGAGAGTTCGCTGCGACGGGCCCAGATGTTACCGACTTCGTACGAAATGCCGGCATAGGCCGGCACGTTCAATACGCCCTCGCCTCCGCGCCCCACGCTCCGCAGGTACACCAGCCGGGCGATCGCGTAATGCGGGCCCGCCAGCGATTGCGCCGGCAGGCCCGACAGGTTCAGGAATCCGCCCAGCGGGAAGTAGGCGCGCACGTTGGTGTCGCTGCCGCCAATCGTGCTGCCGCTCGATACCCAGGCCACGGCGGTGTTCTTGCCGCGCGACCATGCGCCGCGCCAGTCCAAAACCATCGTATCGGAACCCTCCGCGCCGCGACCCGCGTCCTCGGCGCGCACGGTCAGCGAGAGCGCCTGCCCCGTGCGCGGAAACGTGGTGCTGTCGAGCCGGTCGTAGCTGAAACGCATGAAACCGGCGTGCGTGTGGTAGCTCACCTCGGGCACGCTGAAATCGCCGAGCCGCACCGCCGTCGTGCCGCGCGTATCGAGCACACCGGCGCGCAATTCGCCCCAGTTGCCGAACTCGCGCCCGAAATCGAGTCCGTATTCGAAGGTGCGCACTCGATAGGAGCCGATCGTCTGGCCATCCTGCAATTGCGGGACGTTGTGCGCCTCGGCCTGCAGGTGTGGTGCGACGAAGAAATGCTGCAGCGGCGACAGCGGTTGGTAGAACTCGGCCGCCACGCGCGGCGCGGCGCCCACCTGCAGGTCGAGCAGCGCCTCGGCGCCGAGCGGATTCAACTCGGTGAACGAGACGCGGCCCGCCGCATTGAACGTGCTGTTGCCGGCGAAATCGTCCTCGAGCGACAGTCCGAGCCGCAGGTAGTTCGGGCCCCAGGAATTGCGGCGCGCCGTGAACAGGAGTCCGGTCGCGCCCTGCGGCGTGCGATCGACCCGGTAGTCGAGCAGTTCGAGGTTGCCCTGCCCGTAGATCGTGCGGATGCGCGCCTCGATCACGTCGGGGTCGAGCGGCTTGCCGATCTGGTCGGCAAACACGGCATTGAGCATTTTCTGGTAACGCCTCGATGCGGAATCAGCGGCGACGAACTGCACGAC
>Ga0209023_10001558_pt1 | contig 30424 bp, 36 predicted proteins | sample LakOneMetagenome_FD_187468 | JGI IMG/M metagenome (GOLD analysis project Ga0209023, IMG submission 187468) | Freshwater and sediment microbial communities from Lake Erie, Canada (SPAdes) (version 2) | ecosystem: Environmental > Aquatic > Freshwater > Lentic | place: Lake Erie, Canada...
CCCCTGATCGTTGGCGGCGACCCAGACCCGGAAGCCAAGCGCCAAGCCAAGATCGCGTAGCCAGGACTGCACCTCGGAGTGACTGCGCTCGTCGTTTTCGCCCTTCGCCTCGGCAGGGGGCAAGGCAGCGGCGTGCTCGCGGGCGGCTCGCAACCGATCTGCCCAGGTCGCAGCCTCGGCCGCGTCCTGCGGCGGGGCGGGATACCGGTTGCTGCCGATGTCGAACAACAGTGCCCCGATTGCACCAAGGTCATTGGAAAGCAAGCCGCGGAACCGGGTGTTAAGGTCAAGAATCCCTTGCCGCATCGCCAGGAAATGGGGCCAGCTGCCCAGCTTGACCTGTGCGCCGGTCAGGCGGTTGTAGCCCTCGACGATTTTTGTGTTGAAGGGCGGCACAAAGGTCGGATGCAGGAAATACAGAAGGTTCGCCACCGCCGGCCCAAGCCCCTTGATTTGCCGACGATCAATGTCCTGGATGTGGGCGATCACGTCCTCGGCCGAAGTGCAGCAGGCGCAATTGTCGATGAGCCGCCCGAAGGCCCGCTGGTTTTCGGGGTTCTCGTAGATATCGGGAATGCGCAGCTTTGGCTTCCACAGAAAGGCGTGATCGGCGCCTTTGAAGATTTGCCGCTGCTCGGCCACCGAATGCACCACGGTTTCCAGCGACGAGCCACGATAGGCATTGCCGAACTTGCTGTCGCGAATCTCGTCGACCACGACCTGCAAACCACGCCGGATCGAGCGAAAGTTCTTGATCCGCTCGCTCCACAGGAACCAACTCTGGTAGGATGCGGAAGGGTCGTCCTTCCAGCGTGCAATCAGATCCCGCGTCGCCGCGTCAAAACCCTGTCCGTCCATCCTCGACCGCCGGTTTGAGAAGCCTGACAGCTAGCATTGCGGCTGGGGCCGGGCAATGCTTTGCCGCCGGAAATCACGATCGGAGGTATTTTACCAACGCAGCGATCGCCAATACAACCAGCAACCAGATCAAGGACATGGCGAGCCAATCCATTCCCATACCCATGCCCGTATTCATACCGTTCATCATTCTTTCGCTCCTTCGTTGTCCGGCATAGGGCCGGTGCTCAGATCAGATTCTTGCTGCACGCAGGCGCAGGGCGTTCAGCACGACCGACAGAGACGAGGCGCTCATCGCAAAGGCTGCGAAGATCGGCCCGATCAGGGTGCCGGTGAAGGGGTAGAGGAGCCCTGCTGCGACCGGGACACCAAGCGCGTTGTAGACCAGCGCGAAGAACAGGTTTTGCCGGATGTTGCGCATCGTCGCCCGCGCCAGCCGCCGCGCTCGAACGATGCCGTCGAGATTGCCCTTGATCAGGGTCAGACCCGCGCTCTCGATGGCAACGTCGGCACCAGTGCCCATGGCGATGCCGACATCGGCCTGGGCGAGTGCAGGCGCGTCGTTCACGCCGTCGCCGGCCATGGCGACCTTGTGGCCTTGGGCCTGAAACTCCGCGATGATGCGGGCCTTGTCCTCGGGCAGCACATCGGCGCGGATGTCGTCGATGCCAAGCCGGGCAGCGACTGCGCGAGCGGTGCGTTCGTTGTCACCGGTCGCCATGATGATCTTCATGCCGAGGCTATGCAGGGCGGCCAGAGCGGCGGGCGTTGTGTCCTTGACCGGATCGGCGACAGCAACCAGACCGGCCAGCGTGCCGTCCACGATGACGAACATCACCGTCTCACCCTGATCGCGGCGGGCGTCCGCCTTGCCTGCAAGTTGGCCGGTCGCGAGGCCGAGATCGGCTACGAGCTTCAGGTTGCCGAGCGCCACCTGACGCCCGTCAACCAGGCCTTTCACACCCTTGCCGGTCACGGCCTCGAACTCTGCCGCCTCGGCCAGGGTCAGACCGCGTTCGTCGGCCCCCGTCACGATGGCCTCGGCCAAGGGATGTTCCGACCCCTTTTCCAACGTTGCGGCCAGACGCAACACCTCGGCCTCGTCATGGCCAGGTTCGGGCAGGACCGCCACAAGGCGCGGCTTGCCTTCGGTCAGGGTGCCGGTCTTGTCCACGATCAGAATATCGACCTTCTCGAACCGCTCGAGCGCCTCGGCGTTGCGGATCAGCACTCCCACCGTCGCACCGCGTCCGGTCGCAGTCATGACCGACATCGGCGTAGCGAGGCCAAGCGCGCAGGGGCAGGCGATGATCAGAACTGCCACGGCGGCCACCAACCCATAAGCCAGTGCAGGGTCGGGGCCCCAGATCGCCCAGGCCACAAAGGACAGGGCAGCAACCGCGATCACCGCCGGAACGAATAGGCCGGCGACGTGATCGGCATATTTCTGGATCGGAGCGCGGGATTTCTGGGCATTGGCGACCATCTGCACGATCTGGGCGAGCATTGTATCGGACCCGACCCGCTCGGCCGCGATGATCAGGCTGCCGGTGCCGTTGATCGTGGCCCCGGTCACCATGTCATCCGCTGCTTTTTCCACCGGGATCGGCTCGCCGGTGATCATGCTTTCGTCGACCGAGGAATGGCCCTCCAGAACCCGGCCGTCCACCGGGACCTTGTCGCCGGGGCGCACGCGCAGCCGGTCGCCGACCTGGACCTGATCCAGCGGGATCTCGGCTTCGCTGCCGTCGGCCCGGATGACCCGCGCCGTCTTGGCCGCGAGATCCAGCAAAGCACGGATGGCGCGTCCGGTGCCCTCGCGGGCGGTCAGTTCCATGATCTGACCTAGCAGAACCAGTGTCACGATGACGGCGGCGGCCTCGAAATAGACGCCGACGCGGCCCTGTGCATCGCGGAAACCCGCCGGAAAGATCTCTGGCGCGACCACCCCGGCGGTGCTGAAGGCCCATGCGGCCATGATGCCCATGGCGATCAGGCTGAACATGTTGAGATTGCGCGTGCGAAACGAAATCCAGCCGCGCACGAGGAAGGGCCAGCCGCACCACAACACGACCGGCGTACCAAGTGCGAATTCCGCCCACATGGCGACATGCTCGGGGAACAGGTCGCGCGCCCAAGTGAAGCCTAGGATCGGCCCCATGGTCAACACCAGAAGCGGCAGGGTCAGTGCGGTGCCGATCCAGAATCGCCGGGTGAAATCGACCAGTTCGGGGTTCGGCCCGTCGGCGACGGCCGTGCCGCTTTCCTGTTGCAGCGACATGCCGCAAATCGGGCAGGCTCCGGGTTCGGTGGCGCGCACCTGCGGATGCATCGGGCAGGTATAGACCGGGCCGGTCCAGCCGGGCGGAATGCGGTCAACAGCCGAAGTGGGGCGGCTGTCTGCCGCAGCATGGCCCGACTGCGCTACCGGCGGCTCGGGATCGCGGCCTGCCGTCGCTTCCGGCACAAGTTCCATGTTGCACAAGGGGCACCGGCCCGGGGTTTTGGAACGCACCTTGGGATGCATCGGGCAGGTATAGACTGGCCCCGCCCAACCGGGTGGAACGCGGTTGGGGCCGGAGCCGTTTGTGTTGGCATCAGGCGCAACGGGGAGCGGTGCGTGGCCAGAATGGTCGTGAGGGTGTGGCATGGAGCCTCCGAATGCGAGCCGGAGCCGGATCGGCCCGCGGGATATGAGAATGGTCGTCCGCCGTGAATGCGGCGAACACAACAGCCGTCATTGCCGGTCGTCCAGAGCCGGCACGGTCGGCGTCATCGGGAAAATGCCGACCGAAAGCCCGGATGAGAGGAGGCTAGTGCTTTTCATGCGCCCCTTCCCTTTCGGTGCCTGTCCCAGGCTGGGTTGTCTGATCAGGATCCAAACGATGGCGGGCATGATGCCCGTGGCCACCATGTCCGCCATGACCAAAGACATGCATCAACGGACAGGCCAGCAGCAGAAGAAAGGGCGCCAACCCGACAAGATGGGCACCGTGCCAGAATACAAGATAAATGGCGACAACCGTAACTGCGGCCAACAGGACCGCGCCTTTGAGGTTTTGAAAGCAGCGGAACATATCCGGTCTCCAATGCGCAGGTGGACCGGGCCGTGGCCCGGAAGAATGCCCTTTGATAATCGCTTCGGCTCTGCCGGATAAGCGACCCGTGGGGCAAAGGACTGGCGTTCTGGATCAGGTGTTTCGCGGCGGATGCCGGTGCGGCTCTGTTGTCCGCCCGGTCCCTTCAACCCGCATCGGTGTCCGAAGGACAACCTTTCCAAGGCAAGGAGCAGGCAGCATCACAACTGGGGGCAGCGCTTGCGCGCAGATCGAACATTGGGCTGACACGCAACAGCCCGATGTATACCATATGGCCGAAAGCGGCTTTGGGGCGATTTGCACAGCGCTGGAATGCTCCTTGCAGTCGTGCGCTGCGGCCATCCCGCTCGCCCCGGCGTTCACCGCGAGCAGGACCAGAAAGACAGCAATGATTCGCCAAATCCGCAAGAATCGACCTCCGCGCTCACCTCGTCAGCCTAAGAGAGATTTGGCTCCGGTCCTTTGATTCAGGTCAACAGCCATTGGTCGGGGCAGTGCCCATGACGAACTGCAACTTCTGGTACGAAGAGCCCAAGGGGCGCAACGGTGGCCCCGCCTTCTGCGGCGGGGTCACCGAATGTTATGCCGAAATCGCGAACTCAGTCATCATGCCGGTCGCGAGATGCGCCATGTGATGGCAATGCAGCATCCAGCGCGCTGCCTCGCCGGCATCCACTGCCACCGTGACCATGTTCATCGGCGGCACATGCACGGTGTCGCGGACGGCTCCGGCGATGCGGTCCATACCGACGCCGACGACCTGAAAACCATGGCCATGCAAGTGCATGGGATGGGCCATCATCGACATGTTGTGGAAGGTGATTTCGACCCTTTCGCCGGACCTGGCCGTGACCGGCTCGTGGTCCGCCCAGGTCTTGCCGTTGATCGTCCAGACATAAGGTGCCATCGACCCGCCCAGCATCAGCATCGGAGCCGAGTCCGGCCTTCGGTCTGCCAGCGGGGTCACCGCGCTCAAGGCCGCCTCTTGGGTCAGATCGTTGCTGAAGGCCGAGTGGTCGGCGTCAGACATGTCGGCAACCTTTCCGATCTTAGCCCCTTTGGTTGCCAGGATGATCCCGGTGCGCTCGCGCGCGCCTTCGCGCAGGGCCAGGACCGGGAAGGCCCCACCTGCGTCGGGGATATCCACTTCGACGTCGAGCCGCTGCCCCATGGCCAGGCCGAACCGGCTTCCAGGCAAGGGCTGGACCGGCTCACCATCCACGGCGACCAATCGACCAGCCAAGACGCCAAGGTCGACCCAGAACACGGTCGCCGCAGCCGCGTTGATCACGCGCAGAAGCGCCTTGCCGCCCTTGTCGACCTGCACGACCTCAGGATCAGCAAGGGTCCGGTCGTTTGCAAGATAGGCGTCAAAGTTGAAATCGTTCAGATCCATGGCCATACCGCCCATGCCTTGCATGTTTGCCATGCCGGACATATCGCCGGACCCCATGCCTTGCATGCTACCCATGTCCATCCCGGAGCCATCCATTCCCTTCATGGCGTCCTGTCCATGATTCATGCCGGCCATTGCCCCGCCGCCGGTGATTTCGGCCAGAACATCTGACGGCGAGCGGAACGAGAAATCGTGCAGGAAAAGGGTCACTTCCTGGCGATCCGCCGAGACGTCCTCGGGGCGCCGGACGATCAGCGGGGCTGCCAGAAGAAGCATCTCGTGCGCCGGGATGTGGGCGTGCATCCAATGGGTCCCCGCGCGAGGCGTGAAGTCATAGGCGCGCTGCTCGCCAGGTTGCAGAACCGGCATCGGCATGTCGGGCACGCCATCCTGAGCATTGGGCGGAATCTGGCCATGCCAATGGATCAGCGTGGCCTGGTCAAGCTGGTTCGTCAGATCGACGGCAAAGGCTTGGCCGGGATCCAGCACAAGGCCAGAGCGCCCATTGCCGTCCAGAAGCCCCCAAACGGTGGCGGCTTTGCCATTCACCTCAATGGTGCGGGACGTGGCGTTCAGCACCAAGCGCGCAGACTGGGCGCGAACGGTCGCAGGAAGCAGAACAGAGGCGGACATGGCCGCAGAGGCGGCGAGAAAGCCGCGGCGGGTGAAATCGGGCGACATATGTGTCTCCTTGGTTGCAAACTTGGGGAATGGGGCCTTGGCCCCCAGTTCTCAGCTTGCTTTGACCTTTGGAGGCGGGCCCGTTGGGGTGATCGAAAGCGAAACCCACAGAATATCAACTGGCGGTTTCACATGGGACAACGGCTTCGACTCGAAAACCGGCACCTGCATCTCTGGTACAACTGCGACCACAGCAAGGCAGTGCCGTTTGCACGAATCGATCTGTGATTTTTCTTTTTCCGAGGCCATGTCGGTCTGCGACATCGACATCATCGCAGCGTGCACCGACTTGGCCTGATCGGTCGCCAGCATCATCTGAGGCGCGGACCCTATGAGGACGGCCACGACAAGAGCGATGCGTAAGAATGCGGCCCGTATTGACATATCGGTTGAATAACAGAGGCACGGGGAACAGTCACTTGACAAGTTCGTGCCCTGGCAGCCCGAGAGCTGCGGCATTCGAGCGCGTTCCGCGATAACGTGAAGTTCAGTTCACGCAACTCTGATCGGCTGCCATAAAAATCCGGGAAAGCTGAAGGGGATCCGAGGATGTTACGTGTTGTAACTGCGTTCGCTGCGCTGCTTGTATTGACGGCCTGCGGCGCCGAGCCGAAATGGGCAAGCGAAGAGGCGGTTTCTGCCGCGCGCTATGTCGACCCCGCGCCATCTTCCGTTACCCTCTACACCGTGATCAACAAGCGGAGCGGTGAAGGTGCGCATGCTGGCCTTCTGATCAGCGGGTCAGAAAGGATCATGTTTGATCCGGCCGGGAGTTGGAACCACCCCAAGGTGCCAGAGCGCAACGACGTCCATTTCGGCATGACCCCAAGAATGGTGAATTTCTATATAGACTACCACGCGCGCGAGACTTTTGACGTGGTCGAGCAGACAGTTCTCGTGCCCCCCGAGGTTACCGAACTGGTGATGCAGCGGGCAATGGCCTACGGCGCAGCCCCGAAAGCGACCTGCACGATCTCGATTTCAAGGGTTCTGCAAGGTGTGCCCGGTTTCGAATCCCTGCCGATGACCTGGTTTCCCAAAAAGATGATGAGGGGCTTTGCCGCGCTTCCAGGCGTGCGGACCCGGACGATCACCGACACTGACGCTGACAAAAACCATGGGGTGTTGCTTGTGCAGGCGACGGACGGACGCGTCAGCCCGTAATCACCCCGGTCAACATCTCTTCTTATCGGCCAGACAATATGTGGAAGGACCGTCCGCAGGCGAAACGCTCACTTCGCCGCGCGCACCGCAGCCACGGCTTCTGCAAGCGTGGCCTGTTCCACGAAACCCGGGATCAGTGCCTCGCCGACAACGAAAGATGGCGTGCCGTTGAACCCCAAGGCCGCTGTCAGCCGCTTCGATGTTGCAATATGCTCTTCGACCTCCGGGGCCTTCATGTCGACCTGGAGCTTGTCGATGTCGAGCCCCAGATCCTTGGCTGTGCGCAGAACGCTTTTGGCATCGGGTTTGCCCCTCATGGCGAACAACGCCTTATGCAATTCGGCGTATTTTCCCTGGCTGCGAGCAGCCAGTGCGGCCCTCGCCGCAAAGTCGGAGCCTTCGCTGAGGATCGGCCACTCACGCAGGACGAGTCGGATGTTTTTGTCCGCTTGCAGCAGCGCAGTCAGCTCGGGCATCGCCTTTCGGCAATATGGGCAGTTGTAGTCGAAGAATTCGACGATGGTCACATCTCCGGCGGGGTTGCCGATGACCGGAGCGTTCGGATCGCCCTCCAGCGCGGCGCGTTCAGTCTGGAGAACCTCGGCCGCCTTGGCAGCATCCGCATCCGCTTGGCGCTGATCAAGTGTGCGCAACGCCTCCAGAACCAGCTCGGGGTTTTCGCGCAGGGTTTTGATGATCAGTTCCTTGACGCGCGCATCAGTTATGTCCTCGGCCTGAGCCTGTGCGGCGGCCAGACCCAGGATCAACAAGACGGTCACCAGAGTTCTGCGCAATATGAGTGGTTCCTTCCTCTACGCACATTATTGATTATCGCGGTTGGGCTTGGCCCAGTCTTTTTTCCAGCTATTCGGCTTCCATCAGACGCGTTCGCTCGGCTTGAATGGCTTTAATCTGTTCCGGCCAAGTCGACTTGATGAAAGCAAGAACATCAGCGATCTCCGCGGCCGACAGGACATCGCCGAAAGCGGGCATCCCGGATCGGAATTCGACGCCCATCCCTTCCAGGACGACTTGTCCGCCGCGCGCCACATAGTCGGTCAGCATCGCATCGTCATGATGCCATGTGTGGCCGGTCTGGTTATGCGGCGGGGCGGGATAGGTGCCGTCGGGTTTGGGCGTCTGCCAGTCGGGCCGCCTCTCCAGCTTGCTACCATGACAGGCGGCGCACCGCTCCGCGTAAATTTTCCCTCCCTGCTCCACATTGGGTTCCTCATGAAAAAAGGCCAAAGCAGGAACGGTCGACAGTGCCCACATAGTCGCGACGGGTATGAACATGCCTGTGGTGTTTCTGCGCATCCGCTAAACCTTCCGTGAAGCTACGGCTTCGTCGTCCGGCGAGAGTATCCGCGACGCCAATTTGGCCAGATCTTCCCGTATCCGAGCACGCTGGGCCCGAGGATACGATTCTTCCGGCGGCAGCTTGCCATGCTGCGCAAAGAGCATGATGTCGCGTGCGATCGGTGCCGCCGCTGTAGAGCCGCCGCCGCCATGCTCGACAATGACAGCCAGCGCGAACCGCGGCTTGTCGAACGGGGCGAAAGCCGTGAAAAGCGCGTGGTCGCGGCGGTTCCAGGGCAATTCCGCCTGGCTGCGCACTCCGGCCGCACGTTCCTCTGCCGTGATGGAAAAAACCTGGCTAGATCCTGTCTTCCCGGCCATGGCCAATGCCGGATCTGCAATCCGTGACACATAGGCCGTGCCGCGCTCGTTGTTGCTGACTTCGAACATGCCCTGATGCACCATGGCCAGATTGGTCGCATCGACCCCAAGCGGGGAAGCCGGGATATCTGTCCCGTCGGCAGGGCGGACAAATCGCGGCGTGACCGCCCGGCCCGAGGCCACGCGTGCCACCATCGTCGCCAACTGCATCGGCGTGGCCGCAGTATAGCCCTGCCCGATCGACGCGTTGATCGTATCGCCGATCAACCACTCCTCTTTGTATTTCTGCTGTTTCCATTCGCGCGAGGGGTTTACCCCCTTTGACATACCAGAAAGGGGAAGGTCGAACTTCTGGCCAAGTCCCAGACGGTCGTTCATTGCCGATATGCCGTCGATGCCGATCCTTTGGGCCATCTCATAGAAAAAGACATCGCAGGATTCGCGCAGGGCGCCGGTCAGATTCACCTTCCCGTGGCCGCCTTTCTTCCAGCAGTGGAACTTGCGGCCAGAAATCTCGACGAATCCGTTGCACGTCACCGTTTCCTGGGAATTGACCGCTTTTGCCTCCAGCGCGGCAAGCGCCATCGACATCTTGATGGTAGAGCCGGGCGGATATGCACCCTGTACCGTCTTGTCCGCGAGGGGACGGAATTCATTTTCGCGCAGAGCTCCATAGTCCTGGCTGGAAATACCGTCGACAAAGAGGTTAGGGTTGTATGAGGGCGCGGAAACGCAACCCAGAACATCTCCGTTCGTCACGTCCAGCACGACGGCCGCCGCGCTTTGCCCTTCGAGCCGCACGCGCATGAAGTTCTGAAGATGATGGTCAAGTGTCAACTGAAGGTCGGGACCGGACTTCGCTGGATCGGTGCCGAGTTCCCGCATGGTCCTCCCGCCGGAATTGACCTCCAGGCGCAATAGGCCCGGTTTCCCACGCAAAGCGTCTTCAAAGGCCCGCTCGACCCCGATCTTGCCGATCTGGTAGTCCGGCACTTTCAGCAAAGGGTCGGCGGTTTCATCGTCGGAAAGATCGCTATCGCTGACGGGGCCGACATAGCCGATCTGATGGGCATAGTCGGGACCGAATGGGTAAGATCTGGCCATGGCCATCTCGGGATAGACGCCTGGCAGGGCCGGACTGTTGACGGCGACAAGGGAGAGTTCTTCCCAAGTGATGTCGTCCTTGACAGTCACCGATGCATATCCCGGCACCCGCTCCATCTTGGCAAGAACCTTTGCCCGCTCGTCCTCCGTGAGGGAAAAAAGCCGACCAAGTTTTGCCAAGGTCGCCTTGGCATCGGAGATTTCTTCGGGGATCATCGAAACGCGGTAGCGTGGCTTGTTCTCGGCGAGGGCAATGCCCGATTTGTCGAGGATGCGACCGCGATCCGGGGGAACCAGGCGGATTCTGACGCGGTTTTCTTCGGCGAGGAGCGCATATTGCTCGGAATCGCGCACCGTGATCTGCCACATGCGGGCACCCAGCAGTGCCACAAACGCTGCCATCCCGCCTCCCATGAGCAGGGCCCGCCGTGTCATGGTCCGCGCGGTCGTTTCACGTTCTTTGCTGATCGGTCGTCGCATGTCCGGTAGTCCTTGAAGGCGTGTCACAGGTGCTCGGGCGGCACATCCTTATTCCGGTACGCCCGTGAAGCGTCTCCCACCCTTTGGTCTGGCCCGGTTCTGCCAATTGAATGCACGGGCCGACGACCAAGCCGACCAGGCCAGGCCGATCAGGCCGAGCAGCGCCAAATAGGGGCGGAGCGGGTCGAACCAGGCCATGAGTGCCGGAGCGCCGAAAACAAGCATCAGTAGCTTGTTGCAAGTCGGGCAGGCGATTCCAAGAAAACTGGCAAGACCTCCACCACCGGGCTGACCAATCCGACAAGTCTTCGTCCAGAAACCGGCCGAAATGCCAGAAAGCACTCCCATCAGAGCGGTTGCGCTCATCTCCCAAGGCCCGACAGGCGTCATCCGCGTAAAATACGGATTGGACCAGACCGAAGTAACGGTTCCGACAACACAGAAGACAGCCAGTCCGACGAAAAGGCCGCCAAACAAGCGGCGCGTCTTTTCGTTGTGCCAGTCTCTGGCGGCAAATTCGTGATCCATCATTATGACCTCATTGCACCTGAAATTCTGTTTCTGCGAAATCCTCTCCGATCCCGACGTTGACGACCCACTTCCCGGCCTTGGGCAACTCCCCCACGGCGCGCCATTTGCCGTTCGACACGGATTGCAAGGGCGGGGCGATGCCGTCCATATGTTCGTCCTGCATCGCAAAACTGACGCTTGGCCTTGTGGCGGCCGACAAGGGTGAATCGGCAGTAGGCTCGAATTGGATTTCAAGGCGATAGGATCGGTCCGTTGCGACAAAGAGTTGTGCTTCGATACGGCCATCCACGATGTCCCCCGCAATCTCAGCAGCAGGAACCGCATCCCCGCTCATCGGGAAGGGATCGGGCGTTCCCGTTTTTCCCGGATCGGCAAGCCGCCCGATAGCATATAGTCCGAAAACAAGCAGGGCGACCAGAACTGCGATGCGCTTAGTTCCCATTGTTCATATCCATTTTGCTGTGGTCCATTCCCGACATCGTCGTGTCGGACGGCTTCGCGGCAACCGGCAGAACACCCGTCGCGGCGGGATCGAGGAGATAGGTTGCGATCGCTTCACGGTCGGCTTGGTTCAGAAAGGCAGTCCCGTTTGTGACCACCTCGGCCATGCTGCCACCGAAGGCATCGCCGTTCGGTAAAACACCGGATTTCAGGGCGTAGGCCAGACCGGATACGGTCCATCCTTTCTTGATCAGGTCTTCGACCCGCAACGAGGGGGCCCGACTTCCGCCGGGCAGATCAGGGTTGCCGGCAAACCTTTCGTCTGCGTCCAACCCACCCAGCATCGTCCGACCCGTATGACAGGCAGCGCAATGGGCGGCGCCTTCTACCAATTCCCGCCCGCGGTTCCAACTGTCGGTCGCGCCCATCAACGCGTCCGTTTCCGGTGTGGTGAGATAGGCTGCCCGCCAAAGCTTCAGGCCGGAGCGGAAGCTGAATGGAAAATTCAAATCATGGTCCGGGGCCGCAACATCGACGGGCGGAACCGTCCTCAAGGCCGACCACAGGTCCGCAATGTCCTGATCGGAAAACCCGGAGTAGAACGAATAGGTGAAGACGGGATAGTATGGTGAGCCGTCGGGCGATATGCCCTGCCTGATTGCGCGCGCGAAGTCTTCGATCGTCCAGCGGCCAATACCTGCATCCGGATGTGGTGTTATGTTGGGCGGAACAAATGTCCCGAACGCGGTATCCAAAGGTGCCCCGCCGGCCAGAGACGCGCCGGATGCAATCGAATTCGTGTGACACGCGACGCAGCCGCTGGCGCGGGCCAGATAGGCGCCTCGTTGTGGATCGCCAGCCAACTCCATCAGAGCAACGGGCTCCCCAATAGGCCATGCGGCCAGCCCCCAGGCTCCGGCACTAATCGCAAGAGCCGGCAAGAGAAGTGTTCGGATCAGGCCCCGCATGTCAGTTGCGCCCCGCGCGGAACTTGGCGTGGCATGAAGAGCAGGCAGCGCTTACGCCCTCGAAGAGATCCGCCACCGGAAGAACCGCCAGATCGACGACAGCGCCACTCTCCGGGGCCGCTTCAATTTGCGTCGGCCGCCCATAGCCAAGAAGTTCGGCGACAGAAAAGCTGCGCTCGCTTGGCACCGGAGGAACAGCAATCATCGGCATATCCATGGACCCGGAACCCATGTTCATATCCATGTCCATTGGCATAGCGAGTGCCAGCCCATTTGGCGCGGCTTCCTCCAATGCTTCGGAATAACTGAGGAGCTGGTTCGCCAAGTCCTCGAAAGTCTTCCAGTCCGACCAGATCTCCGGCTTGGCATAGGTGACGCCTTCAATGCTGCCTTCAGGAAAGAGCCCAAGCAAAGTGTCGCCTGCATGCTCTGCTATTGTTGATGCACCGGCAGAAACGACTGCGGGGTCGTAGGGCACAGTGCCCTGCACCATAGGGGAAAGTTCGCTCATGACATCGCGCATGGCGGTCATGCCGTTCATGCGTTCAAGGACAACGCCCGTCGCCCCATTGTGCGCCGCAGCAACGACCGCTGCGAGCACGAGTGAGCCCGTAAACAAGGTGAGATTGGTAGCCCGCATATGCCTGTTCTTAGATTTCTTGGTTGCCGAAAGTCCCCTGCGGCTAAAGTGCACGCATGAGGCGGATGGAATCCGAGCGAGGTTCTCAGGGCCGCGGGCGGTCAAACTGGCAGCCGGAAAGCACAAATGCCCCGCCAGTTCGGGCGGGCAAGAGAACTACGATGCTCTGAAGATTATACGGCGAGCCGGGGCGGCGGCAGGACAATGCCAGGGGTAGGGAAACGGACCACCGTGCTTTGAAGATGCGGAGTCCAGGACTCTGCAATCACGGTGTGAAGCAATACCCGGATAGTCACCGGCACAAGTGCCGAATTGCAGGCAACACCCTCATCGCAGCCAACCGCCTCCAAGCCCTGCGTCTGGGATTGAGCGAATGCCATGTGCCCCTGATTGGGTTCAGCGCCGACATGCACAATCACCGGTGCCAGGGTGAGCATGCAAAATAGCATCGCCGCGAGCAGCCCATGAAACGGGGCTCCACGCCGCATTGAAAAGCGCTGCAAACTTGTCAGCCACAAAGAAACTCGGGCAAGGCATGCGGTCAGCGGCGCCCGATCTGATCGGTCGGACGACTGCCCATGAAGATGCCTGCGACTCGCGCCCAATCTGAACCTCTGTTTCTGGCCTCTCTCTGCATCCTTCCAATGTGGGAAGGTCAACAAGCAATTCAGGCAGAGTGATCACGAGCAAGTGAGGTGCGGTTGCCATTTTGGCAAGGCTCATTCGTGCTAAGACTTTCCCATCACTGAGTTTGCCACCACAACCCGGCTAGAAAGGCATCCGGATAATGGACCTTCAACTGCGCGGCCGACGCCCGCCTCGACATGACAAATCGCCGTAGTTTTCTTGTTTGGGTCGGTCTGGCCGCGGGTATCTATGGGCTGAGGGCGGTTCCATGGGACCGCTACTTCGGCAGTTTGCCGGAGTTCCGGCCTCTGGTCGGGCTGGAGCCGTTCCGGACGTTGGACCTAGATGGCGCGACGTCCACACCATCCAATATCCTAATCGGAATCGACGCCCCCGACCCCGATGCAGTGGCACGGCGGAACCGGGCCGATGCAGTGCGCGCCAACCTGTGTCGCGCCCTCTTCGGCAGCATTCCCGACCCGGCTGTGATCCCCATCGCCTATTTCAGCGAGTTTCGCTGTCCTTACTGTCGGGTATTGGAAAAGGAGCTGGCAACAGTTTTGGAAACCAATCCGGGCTCCGTCCGGCTGGTTCAGCACGAGTTGCCGATCTTCGGCCCTCCGTCAGAATATGCCGCGCGTGCGTCGGTTGCGGCGGCGCGGCAGGGCTTGCAACAGGAGCTGCGTCACCGCCTGATGCGCTCGCCCCTGGTTCCCGACCCTGCTCTGATCTCGCGCCTCGCGACCGAAGTCGGCCTGAACGCAGATCGCCTGCTGTCGGACATGGTCGATCCATCAATCCAGGCTGAACTGGATCAGACCCGCGCCCTGGCCGATGTATTCGGTTTTGTCGGCACACCCGGCCTTGTCATTGGCCGGACAGTCCTCAACGGCGCGGTGAAGGCGGAAACCATCAACCGCATCCTTGCCGCAGAACGCAAGGAGCCACCTTTGAATTGCTAGGACGGAGCGAGGTGTCTTGAGCCCCGCTCCGTTCGATCAGGGGCTGGACTTCGCGGCTGCGTCCGGTGCGGGGTTGGTCTGCTCCATATCCATGTTGCCCATCCCGGGCATATTCGCCATCCCATGGCTGGTGACCGATTGCCGCCAGGCGCCGAACCCGATGATCAGGCCGATGACGACAACGCCCAAAGCAATGTAACTCTTTTTCAAGCTTCAGCCCTCTGGATGTGACGAGGGGTCATGCGGGCTGATAGCCCGCCTCGGTCAGCGCTGCCGTCACGGCTTCGCGGGGCGCAGCGGTCTTGACCTCGACCTTATGGCTGGCGGGATCGGCCTGCACCTCGGCCTTGGGGTCGACCGACTGGATCGCCTTGGTCACGCTGCGGGCGCAGCCGCCGCAGGTCATGTTTTCGATGTGGAATTGCATGAAAGCCTCCTCGAGTTTTGCCTCATGCTCCTCACATAGGGCTTCCCACCGTTGGAAGGTCAAGAGGGTGAAGCCTACGGCAAAAAAAACTTCTTGCGCCCCATTGACCTTCCAATCATGGGAAGCCTTATCTCATCCGGCGAGCCCTGATGCCGCAAAGGAGTTTCGCCGTGAACCTGCCACTCAAGCACCCGACCGACGAAGGTCAGACGAAGTTCTCGCTCGGGATCGAGGGGATGACCTGCGCCTCTTGCGTGGGCCGGGTCGAACGAGCGCTGAAGGCGGTGCCCGGCGTGGCTGCGGCCTCTGTCAATCTGGCGACCGAACGAGCCCAGGTCAGCGGCGCGGGAATCGACCGCGCGATGCTGATCAAGGCGGTCGAGGATGTGGGCTATGATGTGGTGCGGGAGCGCCCGGTCGAACTGACGATAGAGGGCATGACTTGCGCCTCTTGCGTGGCGCGGGTGGAAAAGGCGCTGAAAACGGTGCCCGGCGTGACAGAGGCTTCGGTGAATCCTGCGACCGAGCGGGCGACCGTTACTGGCAGCGCCGATCCGTCAGCGCTTTTGCGCGCGGTGGCCGATGCCGGCTATGACGCCCGCCCTGCCGCCCCGGCCAGCGCGGTGTCCGACGAGGCCGCCGCGAAGAAGGCCGCCGAAGAGGCGCAGCTGAAGCGCGACGTGATCCTCGCCGCCGTCCTGACCGCGCCGATCTTCGTGCTGGAGATGGGCCGGCACCTGTTCATGTGGGTCCACATGGCGATCGTGAACACGATCGGCATCCAGGCCAGTTGGTACATCCAGTTCGCCCTGGCGACGGCGGTGCTGTTTGGCCCCGGCCTGCGTTTCTTTCGCAAGGGCTTTCCGGCCCTCGCCCGGATGGCCCCCGACATGAACAGCCTGGTCGCGGTCGGCGTCACTGCTGCCTATGGCTATTCGCTGGTCGCGACCTTTGCGCCCGGTCTGTTGCCACCCGGCACGCTCAACGTCTATTACGAGGCGGCGGCGGTGATCGTGTCGCTGATCCTGCTCGGCCGCTATCTGGAAGCGCGCGCCAAGGGCCGGACCTCCGAGGCGATCAAGCGGCTGGTCGGGTTGCAGGCCAAGACCGCCCGCGTGCTTCGGGATGGTGCGGTGTTTGAGGTTCCGGTTGCCGAGGTCCGCCCCGGCGATGTTGTCGAGGTCCGCCCCGGCGAGCGGGTGCCCGTGGATGGCGAGGTGACGAACGGCACCAGCTGGATCGACGAGAGCATGATCTCGGGCGAACCCTTGCCGGTGGAAATGACCGTCGGTAGCAAGGTCACCGGCGGCACCGTCAACCAGACCGGCGCCTTCAGCTTCCGCGCCACCGCAGTGGGCGAGGCGACGATGCTGGCGCAGATCATCCGCATGGTGGAAGCCGCCCAGGGCGGCAAGCTGCCGATCCAGGCGCTGGTCGACAAGGTGACGATGTGGTTCGTGCCCGTGGTCATGGGCCTTGCCGCGCTGACCTTTGCGGTCTGGCTGATCTTCGGCCCCGATCCGGCGCTGTCCTTCGCTTTGGTCAACGCCGTGGCCGTGCTGATCATCGCCTGCCCCTGCGCCATGGGCCTCGCCACGCCGACCTCGATCATGGTCGGCACCGGGCGTGGGGCCGAGCTTGGCGTGCTGTTCCGCAAGGGCGAGGCGCTGCAATCGTTGCAAGGGGTCAAGGTCGTGGCGCTGGACAAGACCGGCACCCTGACCGAGGGCAAGCCGAAGTTGACCGACCTGGTGCTGGCGCCGGGCTTTGACCGTGCCGCCGTGCTGGCGGCGGTCGCGGCGGTCGAGGCCAAGTCCGAACACCCGATCGCCCGCGCCATCGTCGCGGCAGCGGCCGGGGAAGGGCTGAGCCTGCCCGAAGTGACCACGTTCGATTCGGTCACCGGCTTCGGCGTCACGGCGCATGCGGGCGGGCAGCGCATCGAGGTCGGGGCCGACCGCTATATGGTCAAGCTCGGCCTTGACTTGGCCTCCTTCGCCGACACCGCCGCGCGGCTGGGCGACGAGGGCAAGTCGCCGCTTTATGCCGCCGTGGAGGGCAGGCTGGCGGCGATCCTTGCCGTCGCCGACCCGATCAAGGAGACGACGCCGCAGGCGATCTGTGCCCTGCACGGGCTGGGGCTGAAAGTGGCGATGATCACCGGCGACAATGCTCGCACTGCGGGTGCCATCGCCCGCCAGCTTGGCATCGACGAGGTGGTGGCCGAGGTCCTGCCCGACGGCAAGGTCGCGGCGGTCAAGCGGCTGAAGGCGCTGGGGGCGCTGGCCTATGTCGGCGACGGCATCAACGACGCTCCGGCGCTGGCCGAGGCGGATGTGGGCCTTGCCGTCGGCACCGGCACCGACATCGCCATCGAGGCGGCGGATGTGGTGCTGATGACCGGGAGGCTGACCGTGGTGTCGGACGCCATCGCGCTGTCCAAGGCCACGATGCGCAACATCCGGCAGAACCTGTTCTGGGCCTTCGTCTACAACGCGCTTCTGATCCCGGTCGCGGCGGGGGCGCTCTACCCAGCTTTCGGCCTTCTTCTGTCGCCGATCATCGCAGCCGGAGCGATGGCTCTCTCTTCGGTCTTCGTGCTCAGCAACGCGCTTCGGTTGCGCCGCTTTGAACCCGCCAACAGATAAGGTGACAGCATGAACATCGGCGATGCCTCCAAAGCCTCTGGCGTATCCTCAAAGATGATCCGCTATTACGAGGAAACCGGCCTGATCCCGGCGGCGGGGCGCACGAGTTCGGGATACCGGACCTATGGCGAAACCGAGGTGCAGATCCTGCGCTTCATCCGGCGGTCGCGGGATCTGGGGTTTTCGGTCGAGAAGATCACCGAGCTTCTGGCGCTGTGGCGTGACCGTTCCCGACAAAGCGCTGATGTCAAGCGACTGGCGCAGGAACAGATCGAAGGTCTGCAGCTCAGGATCGCCGAAATGCAGACTATGGTCCAGACCCTGACCACGCTCGCCGATGCCTGCTGCGGCGACCATCGTCCAGACTGTCCTATTCTGGAAGATCTGGGCGGGAATCCCCAAAGCAGCATCCCACAGCTCGCGGCAAAGCCACGAACGGAGTTGCGGCGACGACTGAAAGCGCCGGCGGCTCGGTCTTGAGCCCCGCCGCGCCCAAACTCCAGTTTATGCACAGCGAAGGCAACGATGCCCAAAACGATCACGCTTTGCTCGGCCTGCGAACTCGGCCAAGGCTCCTTCCTGCAAACTCTTGCCGCGTCGCTGCCCGATTGGACCGTGACGACGAAGGAATGCATGTCAGGTTGTCGGCGCCCTTCAACCGTAGCGTTTCGGGCAACTGGGAAGACCGCTTATCTCTTCGGTGACATTTCCGAAGGCGACCTCGATTTGCTGGTTCGTTTTGCGAGGGCCTATTCCCTTTCATCAACAGGCGAGTTCGACGATGCACGACCTTTCGGGAAATTGCGCGACAAGGCAATCGCGCGAATTCCGGGCTGAGCCGGTGACAGGAAATGAGGGCCGCCTGTCGTTCTTCCACTTGACCGAAGGCGGGTCTTCGCAGATGAAAGCTCTACACGGTGTCCCGCCTCGCAAAGCGACGGGACTGAAACGGGAATGGGGAATGGTGGACCGCAGCAGGCACCAAGGCCCTAGCCGCCCCCGCGACTGTCAGCGGTGAGCTGTATTCCGAAGACCACTGGGGGCCACCCCCGGGAAGGTGGAATGCCGCTTCGACCCGCGAGCCAGGAGACCGGCCGTGCAAAGCGAGACCAGAACCGCCGTCGGGGTTGACGGCCACAGGAGACGACATGAACACGCTTTCCCTTCCGCTTGCAAAAACCCGCAGCCTGCCGCAGATTCTTGCCGCGCTGACCCTCGGCGGCGCCTTGGTCTTTGCGGCCGGCTTTGCCCAAAGCCAGGTTCTGCATGATGCGGCCCATGATGTGCGGCACTCGACCGGCTTTCCCTGCCACTGACCGCTACCCATGAAACATATCCTTTCCAGCGGCTTGATCGCTGGCCTTGCTGCGGGGCTGCTTTGCGCCCTGCTGCAATTGTGGCTGGTCGAGCCCCAGATCCTCCTTGCCGAGAAATATGAAACCGGCGAGCTTGTGCATTTCGGCGGTGTGAAAGGTGGTTCGGCAGACCAGACTGCGATGCCGATGCAGCAAGCGGCGGACGCTGGCACAGCTCCGGCGGTGACGATGGCGCCCGCAGGCGACGAGGACTCGCAACCACAGCGCTACGGTTTGACTGTCCTTTTCTCGATCCTGACTTATGCCGGATACGGGCTGCTGGTCACTGGCGGCATGATGGCGGCGGGAAATGCAGGTTACAGGATCGGATCGCCCGAGGCGCTGTTGTGGGGGCTGGCTGGATTTCTGGCGTTCCAAGCCCTGCCCGCGATTGGATTGCCGCCCGAGCTTCCGGGCGTTCCAGCCGTCGATCTTGGGGCAAGACAGCTCTGGTGGGGCGCGACGGCGGTTTCGGCAGTCGTCGGTCTTTCCCTGATCGGCTATGGCAAGGGACTGCTTTCCAGACTGGTAGGCGCAGCCGTTCTGCTCATTCCTCAGGTTGTGGGGGCGCCGGAGGTCGAAGCTTTCGCGGGACAGGTTCCCCCTGAACTCGCGGCGATGTTTGCCGCCCGGACCTTGGGCGTCGGGCTGATCACCTGGCTGACGCTTGGTTTCTGCGTCGGCAGACTGTTGAATAAGCCGACAATCTGATGCAGCCTCGCGCCGAGGCGGGCGATCTTGCCCCGGCGCGAACCAATGGCCGCCTGACGAGCCACTTGCCTGTTCGCTTCCCCGTGCGGCCTCCGGCTCATGACGGAGATTTGAGCTCCTGCATGGCATCTGGGCTGGCCCTTGCCCCTTAGCCCAGTTAATGTGCCTTCATGTCCGGTCTCATCCGCAGCTTTTGGGTTCTGCTTGTTGCCATTTTCGTGGCAGGTACGATTGCCGTCGCGGCGGCTCCGCTCAAGGCGGAAGCATCTCTTCCCATGGCTTCGATGCCGATGGCGTCGGCCGGACAAGACTGCGCGAAATGCGACCCCAAGATGGACATGATCGCAAGTTGTACCCTGACTTGCGCGCTGTCCACCGCGGGCGTTCTGGAGGGTCATGTCGCGCTGTCGTCGGCTCTGGTGTCCTGCCATTTTGAACTGGCCGACACCACAGCCGAGGGCCGGGCGCCCTCGCCGGCCTTCACACCTCCACGAACCATCATCCTCGCCTAGGCGCGTCCCCGGTCGGGCACGCGCCTGAAAGGCTGCGCGCTTTGCGGCGCCGGCTTCCGATCAGCCCAAGTCCATGCCGCGCGTGGTTGGGGGAGCAAGGATGAATCACGATGACTTCAGCACGATTTCCGGCGCTTTCGCGCCGACGACTTCTCACCGGACTCAGCGCAGCGGCGCTGAGTTTCGGCGTGTCGCCTGGATTGTTGCGGGCCGTTGCGGCCACGCCGGGGCGGCCAGCGGGCGCGGTGACGGCACTGGCTTTTGACCAAGGCAAGCTGGTGCTGGTGGCGACGGGCATCTGGGCCAGTGCCGACGGCGGGGCGAGTTTCGCGCAGCTTTCCGAAGGGCCTGGCGTTCCGGTTACGGCGTTGGCTGCGCATCCCGATCTGCCCGGCGTGATCTATGCCACGACGGTCGGCGGCTTGCTGCGCTCGGACGATGCGGGACTATCCTGGCATTCCGCCGGGCCTGGGCTGCCCGCCAGGCCTATGGATGCGGTTGCGATTGCGGCCCATGACCCGCAGACACTCTATGTCGCGGTGCGGGGCGACGGGCTCTGGCAAAGCAAGGATGGTGCCAAAAGCTGGGATTTCGCCATGGACCGGCCTCTGGTGGACAAGGTCGAGGTCGATGTGCAGGCGCTTGCTTCGGTCGGCAGCCTGTCGGGCATGGGCGGCTATTGGGTCTATGCGGGGACCCCGAAGGGCATTTCCAAGGTGCCGGACTGCTTTTGCCGGTGGTCGCCCTTGGAAAGCACCGGAGCGATGGAAGTTTCCGCCAGTGCAGCGAAGCCAGCCCAGATCGACCCGGCCTTGCGCCTGCCGCATCTGTCGGCCACCAGCCTCGCACTGGCACCTTCAGTTCCGGAGGTGCTGTTTGCTGGTCTGCGGTCGGGCATCTGGAAGACCACCGACAGCGGGGCGACCTGGGCTTTGGTCAGCAAGGCTCTGGCCTCGCCGATCCTGGTTGTCAATCCCAATGAACCGAACCATGTCGTGGCCGCCGATGCGGGTGGCACGATGCTTTCCAGCCGCGATGGCGGCGCAACCTGGGCCGCTCCGTCGGCCACATGAGGAAGATCACCATGAAACTGAAACTCGCAACTGCCCTGTTCCTCGGCTTTGCAGCACCTTCGTTCGCTGCCACCGGAACGGTCACGCTCTACAGCAACCCGACCTGCTCCTGCTGCCAGACCTATGCCGACTATCTCAAGGCCAATGGCTTTGAGGTGAAGGTGGTTCTGGACGAGAACTACGACAAGGTGGCGACCGAGGCCGGCATGCCGCAGGAGGGCATCGGCTGCCATGTGGCAGTGATCGACGGCTATACGATGAGCGGGTTCATCCCAGTCAAGTTCATCGAAAAACTGACTGCCGAAAAGCCCGCCGTGTCCGGCATCACCCTGCCCGGCATGCGAATGGACGCCCCAGACATGGCCGAAGACACGCTGAAAACCCTGAAAGTCTACGCCTATGCCCCGACCGGCGTGACCCTGTATCCGGTGGAATGAGGCGCGGGCGACGAAGGCCATGACCGTAATGCCGGATGCGCCGACGATGGCAGTGTTCGTGATGCTCTGCCTTCTCTCGACGGGTGCTGTGGTCCTGGGCGTCGTCGCCCTTGTCATCTGGCTGTTCAGAAGGAGACGCCCATGAGGGTTTTATTCGCCATCGCCGTCCTCGCGGCAGCGCCGGCCTTGGCCGACGATATTGACCCGGCGACGATCCTGCTTGGCCAGCAGATCTACGCCACCAACTGCGCCGCCTGTCATGGTGCCAATATGCAAGGCCAGCCCGACTGGAAACACCGGCTGGCCAATGGGCGGATGCCCGCGCCGCCGCATGACGTGACCGGCCACACCTGGCACCACTCCGACCGCGATCTCTTCAACCTGACCAAGCTCGGCGTCGCGGCGGTGATGGGCGATGGCTATGAAAGCGACATGCCCGCCTTTGGCGGCAAGTTGAGCGATGACGACATCAAGGCGGTGCTGGACTATATCAAAAGCACCTGGCCAGCACGGGCGCAGGAGTCCCAGGCGAAGATCACCGCGGCGGACGAGGCGGCGCAGCCATGAGCCATGCCCGACCTGACAAGCCGCTGCACTTCCGTTTTCGCTTCCCGCCCTGGGGGCTTATCCCGGTCGCGGCCTCGGCGCTGTTTGGCGTTTTCATGTGGTCGCTCTTGCACCCCTCGCCGGACCTGCCCTCGGCCCTGATCGGCAAGCCGGTACCGGAGTTCGCCCTGCCGCCGATCGAGGGGCGGACGGACGGCTTCTCGACCGCCGATCTGAAAGGCCAGGTGGCGCTGGTCAATATCTTCGCCTCGTGGTGCGTGCCCTGCCGCGCTGAGCATCCGATCATCACGGAATTTGCCCGCACCGGCGGCGTGCCGATCTATGGCATCAACTACAAGGACAAGGCCCCGGATGCGCTGGCCTGGCTGAAGGAACTGGGCGACCCCTATACCCGGATCGGGGCCGATACCGATGGAAAAGTTGGAATAGATTTTGGCGCTTACGGCGTGCCGGAAACCTATGTGGTCGGTGCCGATGGCCTGATTGCCTACCGAATCGTCGGCCCGATCACCCAGGCGACCGTCGATCAGACTTTGCTGCCGCTGATCCGGGGCCTGCAACTCAACTCTGGAAAGACAGGCCCATGAAGCACGCCCTCTTCGCGACACTCCTCTGGCTCGCGGCCCCGGCTTCGGTGCTTGCGGGTCCGCAAGGCTTCACAATCCACGACACGCCGCTGGACATGCCCGAGGTCCGTTTTGTCACCGAAGATGGCACCCGCAAGACGCTGGAGGATTTTCGCGGGCGTGTGATCCTGCTCAACATCTGGGCCACCTGGTGCATTCCCTGCCGCGAGGAAATGCCGACGCTCGACGCCTTGCAGGCCGATCTGGGCGGTTCGAAATTCGAGGTGGTAACGCTGTCCATCGACACCGGCGGCGTTCCCGCCGTGCGCCAATTCTTCGACGAGATCGGGATCGAGCATCTGGGCCTCTATGTGGACCAGACCATGCTGGCCTTTACCAATCTGCGCATCGTCGGCCTGCCGACCACGATGATCGTGGACGCCGATGGCCGCGAACTGGCCCGACTGGTCGGCCCCGCTACCTGGAACGACCCCGACATGGAAGCCTTCCTCAAGACCTACATCAAATGATCCAACGCCCGCCGCTTGTGGCGGGCTGACACAGTGAAAGGAAACCCGATGAAAGATACCTCTGCCGCTTGTGGCGCCACCCCCGACAAAGGCCCATCAAGCCGCCTGCCCGCCTGGGCCACCCGCAACCGCCTGATGATGGCGGGCGGAGCTGCAGTCGGCGGCGGCCTCACACTCAACTGGGGTTGGCTGACGGCCGTCGGCGCAGCGCCGGTCCTGCTGAGCCTGGCTCCCTGCGCGGCGATGTGTGCGGTTGGGTTCTGCGCGATGGGCGGGGCGAAGAAACCCGGAAAATCAGACTGAGGAAGCCAGAATGAGCCGTTTGAACAGACGCGGGGCGCTTGCCGCAATCGGCGCCACCTTGGCCGCGCCGCTTTCCGCCCATTCGGTCAAGGAATTCGAGGACGAATTCTACGCGAAAGAGCAGTATTTCCAGGCGCTGGATGAGTCGGTGCCCGACTTCACGCTCAGAGATGCCACGGGCAAGCTGGTGCGTCCGGCCGACTTTCTGGGCAAGGTCACCATCCTGCATTTCATCTATTCGAGATGCACCGACGTTTGCCCGCTCCATGCCGAAAAGCTGGCGGAGGTGCAGAAGATGATCAACCAGACGCCGATGATCAACATGGTGCGGTTCATCTCGATCACTACGGACCCTGTGCGCGACACGCCCGAAGTTTTGAAAACCTATGGCCCGCAGCACGGGTTGGACCCGGTGAACTGGGAATTCCTGACCATCGCGCCCGGCCAGCCGGAGGACACCACTCGCAAGCTGGCGGAAGCTTTCGGCCACAAGTTCACGATGGAAAGCGACGGCACGCTGACCCACGGCGTCGTCACCCATATCATCGGCAAATTCGAGCGCTGGCAGGGCAATTTTCACGGGCTGGAGTTTCAGTCGGTCAACATGCTGATGTTCGTCAACGCCTTGACCAACGACTACGACAAGCCGCAGCCGGGGTTCTGGGACCGGGTTTGGCGTTGGTTTTGATGCGAATGACCTCTTGCAATGACGGAGCCGCACCGTGCTAACCATTTCCGGAGTTGGTGTCTTCGCAGCCTTTCTGGCCGGGGCCATCTCGTTCCTGTCACCCTGCGTGCTGCCGCTGGTGCCCGGCTATGTCTCGTTCATTGCAGGCCAGCCCAACCTTCGATCCCGTCGCAGCATCGGGCTTAGGGCGCGGCTCGGAGCCTTGGGATTAAGCGCCTGCTTCGTCCTGGGGTTCTCCTCGGTCTTCGTTGCCCTTGGGGCGGGGGCCAGCGCCTTGGGGTCAGCGCTGCTCACCTGGCGGGCCGAGTTGAACCTATTGGGCGGGGCGACGATCATCTTCTTCGGTCTGGTGATGCTTGGTCTGTTCCGTCTGCCCGTCTTTGCCCGCGACACGCGGTTTCAACTGGATATCCCCGGCGGCCGTCCGATGGGTGCCTATGTTCTTGGCCTTGCCTTCGCCTTCGGCTGGACACCCTGTATCGGCCCGATCCTTGGCGCCATCCTGACGCTCAGCGCTGGAGCCGAAAGCCTGTCCAGCGGTGTCTGGCTCCTGGCGATCTATTCGCTCGGGCTGGGTGTGCCCTTCCTGCTAACGGCCCTGTTCACCGATGCCATTGCGGCGCGGATCAAGACAATCGGGCGGGCGGGACGTGTCCTCTATCTGCTGGCTGGCATCGTGATGGTGGTGATGGGCCTGGCGGTGATGACCGGACAGATGACCCGAATGGCCTACTGGCTGCTGCAGACCTTCCCCGCCTTGAATTTCACGCTTGCCTAGTGCAGGTGGCGCAACTGCAAAGTCCGACCCACCCATCTGCCGCCCGGGTTCTTAAGTCAGATCGGTCGCTCAGGATTGAACCGCAGCAGGCGCAGAGCGTTCAGCGTGACCAGAACCGTGGCGCCGGTGTCGGCCATGATGGCGATCCAGAGGCCGGTCATGCCGATCACGGTTGTCACCAGGAACACCGCCTTCAGCCCCAGCGCAATGGTCACGTTCTGCCGGATATTGCCCATCGCTGCCCGTGCCAGCCGGATCATCCCGGCAATATCCGTCACCCGGTTGCGCAGAAGTGCGGCAGAGGCGGTCTCCAGCGCCACGTCCGTGCCCGACCCCATAGCCACGCCGACAGAAGCGGCGGCGAGCGCGGGGGCGTCGTTGATGCCATCCCCCACCATGATCACGCCACCCGACTTTCCCAAGTTCTTGATCGCCGCCACCTTGTCATCAGGCAGCAGATCGGCCTGGTGCTGTATTCCCAGTACGCCGGCAATCGCCGCTCCGGTGCGAGCATTGTCGCCAGTCAGCATCACCGATGCGATCCGCAACGTTGACAGTTCTGCGATGGCGGCGATGGCATCGCTGCGCGGCTCGTCGCGCATGGCAATCAGGCCAAGGACGTGACGCTCGCGGAACACCACCACAACCGTCTTGCCTTCGGCCTCCATTTCCGCCGCGCGCCGGATACCCGCGCCATCCAGTCCGCCTCTGTCCGCCGCAAAGCGCGGCGATCCGACCCAGGCTGCTTGTCCCGCAACTTGCGCTTCGGCACCCTTCCCGATGAGCGCCTTCGCCCCGTTGGACGGCAGCGGCACCACGCCCTCCGCTTCGGCACGGCGCAGGATGGCTTCGGCCAGAGGATGGCTCGATCCGTTCTCGACCCCGGCGGCAACGGCCAGTAGACCGTCCTCCGTTCCATCCAGTACCACCACATCCGTTACCGCGGGCCGCCCCACGGTCAGGGTACCGGTCTTGTCGAACGCGACCTGCGTGACACGCGCCACCGCCTCGATCACCGTGCCGCCTTTCATCAGCATGCCGCGCCTTGCACCTGTCGCCAGAGCCGCGGCGATGGAAGCAGGAACCGAGATCACCAGCGCGCAGGGACAGCCAATCAGCAACAGCGCAAGGCCGCGGTAGATCCATGTGCCCCAGGCCGCGCCGAAAACCAGCGGCGGGATCACGGCGACCAGCAGGGCAAGGCCAGTAATCGCAGGCATGTACCAGCGGCTGAAGCGGTCGATGAACCGTTCGGTCGGGGCGCGGGCAGACTCTGCCTCTTCCACCAAGGCGATGATGCGGGAAATGGTGTTGTCTTCGGCGGATTTGGCTACGGTGATCCGCAGCGCCGCCTCGGTATTGATCGAACCGGCGAAGACCGCCTCGCCCGGCCCCTTGGTCTTGGGCACGGATTCGCCGGTGACCGGGCTTTCGTCGATGCCCGACGAACCTTCGGCAATCACCCCATCTGCCGGAATACGGTCGCCAGGGCGCACCAGTACGAGCTGGCCGATCTTCAACGCTGCGGCGTCGATTTCGCGGGTAACGCCATTTTCCTCGATCAGTGCCGTCTTCGGCACCAGATCGGCCAATGCCCGGATCGAGGCACGGGCACGGTCGGCCGCGACACCTTCCAGCACCTCGCCAACCGCAAACAGAAACACCACCAGCGCCGCCTCTTCGGCCGCGCCGATGAACAGCGCCCCCACGGCCGCAATCGTCATCAGCGCTTCGATGGTAAAGGGGGTACCCACCATGAGCGCGACAAAGGCCCGCCGGGCCACCGGGGCCACACCGATCAGGCAGGCCACGACGAAGGCCCAGACCGCGATTTGATCCGAGGCGAGGAATTTGACTGCCCAGGCCGCCGTCAGCAGCAGACCGGTGCCGATCACCAGCTTGCCCTTGGCGGTTTGATACCAGTGCTTACCCCGCTCGGCGGGGTCCGGCGCGTGGCTGTGGCCCGGCGCTCCGTGACCTGTGTCCAGATCTTCGCTCTTTACTTCATGGGCATGCCCGGTGTGATCGTGCGGATGATCGTGGTCATGTGTGCCTTCGACGGGTGTGCCCGGCATGACGAAGTTGCGCTTGCCCGTCGCTTCCCCTTTCGGGGCGATGCCGTAGCCGAGCCTTTTCACCGTCGCTTCAATCGTCTCGCGCGGGGTTGCGTTCGTCGCCAGCTTCAGGCTCAGCCGTTCTGACATGACGCCAACCTGAACATCGGCCACGCCCGGCAGCCGCTCCAGTGCGGTGGTAATTTTTGCGGCGCAGGACGCGCAATCCATGCCAGTTACCGTCCAGTCGTGGCGCTCGTTAGCATTGCCCGTCATTCGATCCTCACCTGCCACCGCTGCGGCGCTTGTATCAGTCGAATCGGATAACTAATGTCTCTAGTACCTATAGGTTCAAGAGGGTTTCATGCTGACCATCGGCAAACTTGGGGCGGCGGCCGGGGTCAAGGTGCCGACAATCCGCTACTATGAACAAATCGGCCTCTTGCCAGATGCCGAACGCTCCACCGGCAATCAGCGGCTCTATTCGCGCGCCGCCCAGGACCGACTCGCCTTCATCCGCCACGCCCGCGAACTGGGTTTTTCCTTGGAGGCGATCCGCGACCTTCTCAGCCTGTCCGACCGCCCCGATCAGTCCTGCGCCGAAGTAGATGCCATCGCGCGAGCGCAGTTGAAGGCCGTCGAGGCCCGTATTGCCCGCCTGATGGCCCTGAAGGGAGAGCTGGAGCGTATGGTCGATCACTGCGCCGGGGGCCGAATTGCGGATTGTCGGGTGATCGAGGTGCTGGGAGACCACACTCATTGTAGCACAGAGCATGGCCGCGAACCGCTGGGCGTGTCGGAATGAGTTGGTTTTGACCATTTTGATGCCTGAGCAACTTCAACAAGTCGCCTCTAAGCGGCGCTGGGCCCAAACTCGACAAATGCTATAAGGCTGAACCTGTTAAGTCTGAAGCCCCGGTCTTTCGACCCCACCCGCTGCTTCGAACGGCTGGTCGCTGCCGCGGGCTCCGTTGGCTCTAGACCAAATCAGGATGCGGCTCTCGCCGTCTCCGGCGTCGAAGAAACTTGCGCAGACACGCTCCCCTTTTGGCGAAGTCGACCCCCTACCGTTCGCAGCGTGGCCTGGAACCAACGCCATCTATTCCGTCCACGCTTAGGGCTTGATTTCGTGAACCGCAATCATCGCCTCGACAGAATACCTGCAACCGCAGCGGCCAAGTCGGCCGCCAAATCGATTTCGTTCGTTACATGCGGCACAGTGTTCGTGGTCACGATCCGCCCCGCCGCCGCCGAGAGAAGGACGTGACTGCCCTCGGCGAAGACGGCATGGACGGCCAGGCAGATCGGCGGGTGGCGGCCGGTCGACGCCAGGTGCCGGGCGGCGGCTATCATGGTGCGCGCCGAGGATATGATGTCATCGACCAGAACCGGCAACCGGCCGGCGAGGCGATCCGGGTCGGGGAGGGACACCCTCACATCGAGGTCGCCGAGCCGCTCTTTTTCCAGTACCTGCCAAGGCGCCCCGGCAAGCGATGCGACCTGCGAGACCCATTGTCGGCTTTCCTCGTCCGGTCCGATCAACACCGGGTCCGGCACGTTGCGGGCGATCCAGTCGGACAGACGCGGGGCGGCGGCAACCGTGCGGGTGGGGATGGCATAGACTTCGCCAAGCGAGCCATAGCGGTGCAAGTGCGGATCGACCGTCGCCAGCCAGGCGAAATGCGCCGATAGGATGCGACCGAAACTGGCCGAGGTGACGGCCTCGCCGGAATGAAAGCGGCGGTCTTGGCGCAGGTAAGACAGGTAAGGCGCCACCAGTCCGACCCGCCGCGCCCCAAGATCCCTGGCGGCATCGGCGGCGAAAAGCAGGGGTGCCAGTTTTGCGTCGGGCCGGTCCAGCGTGCAGACCAGCGCCACCTCGCGCCCGGCGGGATCGGTGTGGAGCCGCAGATAGGTCTCGCCATCGGGAAAGCTGCGCGTCTCGATTGTGCCAAGATCCGCCGACAGCCTGTCTGCCAGCGTCCGGGCAAAGGCCTCGTTGCCGGGCATCGGGTAGATCAGCGGGACCAGAGAGGCCGGGGCGGGCATCAGGCGATCTCCTTTCCGTCGTCCGCGGCAACAGTGATCGGCAATGCCAGCACCTTCGCGTAATTGAGCGCGTAGTCGATTTCCGCCGGCGTCTCGGCATGAATGTAGAACAGCGGCTGTCCTTGCGTCACCCGATCGCCGACCTTGACCAGCAGGTCCACCCCGGCCGCCTTCCGGGCCGGTGCCCCGGCTAGTTTCGCCACGCGGGCAAGCACGCGGTTGTCTATCTCCGCAACTTGCCCAGATGCCGGCGCCAGCCATGGCTGGCGCTCGGCTGCGACCGGGAGCTGGCGCATGCCACCCTGGGCCTCGCAGATGCGCTGGAACTTCTCCCAGGCCCGTCCGCTGCTCAGCGTGTCAGTCGCCAGAGACTCGCCCGCACCGGCGGGACAGCGACCCGCCAACTCCAGGACCGCCCCGGCCAGGGTGCAGGCGCGCGCCTGAAGATCGGCGGGAAATCCTTGGCTCTGGCGCAGCACCGCCACCACGTCGCGCGCCTCGAGCGCCGGGCCGATCCCGAACCCGACCGGCTGGTTGCCATCCGAGATGAGCGTCCGGCAGCGGATTCCGAAGGCGCTTGCCACGGCGATCAGGCGAGCCGAAAGAGCCGCGGCCGCGGCCTGGCTGCGCAGCTTCGCCGTGGGACCGACCGGCAGGTCAAGAACGAGATGGCTCGCCCCGGCGGCGACCTTCTTCGACAAGACCGAGGCGACCAGCTGCCCCTCGGAATCAAGGTCCAGCACACGCTCGACCCGGATCAAGAGATCATCCGCCGGGCTCAGGTTCACCGCCCCACCCCAGACCACGCAGCCGCCTTCGTCTTCCACGACCCGGCGGATCTGGGCCACATCCAGATCGACCGGTGCCAGCGTCTCCATCGTGTCGGCGGTGCCAGCGGGCGAGGTGATAGCGCGGGACGAGGTCTTGGGCATGGTCAGGCCAAGGGCGGCAACGATCGCTACAACGATTGGCGTGGTCCGGTTGCCCGGCAAGCCACTGTCCGTCGTCGAAAGATTTGGAACAGCTGCGCTGATTTTGGATTGGAGGGCGTGGGCTCATCGGGTTCAGGTTATGCTGCTTGACGCTGGCGGTTCAA
>Ga0209023_10001559_pt1 | contig 30409 bp, 33 predicted proteins | sample LakOneMetagenome_FD_187468 | JGI IMG/M metagenome (GOLD analysis project Ga0209023, IMG submission 187468) | Freshwater and sediment microbial communities from Lake Erie, Canada (SPAdes) (version 2) | ecosystem: Environmental > Aquatic > Freshwater > Lentic | place: Lake Erie, Canada...
TGGCCGAGATTGATGCTGATATCCGGCGATTGTCAGGCTAGCAAGGAATAAAAATACTCTACGCGGGAAGCTCGCCGATCTCACGAAGGCGACTTCGGACGGCCCAGCAGCGATGCCATTTCGTCCTCGAGATTTTCAAACCCGCTCTTCTGCGGGGCGGGGGCGGGCGCTTCAGCGCGCGCGGCCCGTACCGGCGGCGGTTCGGGGGCGACCGGCGGTGCCGGTTCTGCCGGCCGGCGCAATGCAGCTTCGAGCCGCTGCGCCATCTCGGCGAGGTTCTGGTCGGCGCTCTGCGCGGGCGGAGGGGCCGGCGGCGGAGGCGGCGGTGCCGCGGCGCGTTCGGGCGCACGGATCGGCGGCGCCTTGAAGGTTTCCTTGGGCGGTTCGCTGGCGCGCTGCGGGCGCGGCATCATCGGCTCGGAGCGGGGCAGGCGCGGCGGTGCCGGCTCGGGCCGCGGTTCGGGGCGGACGCCCATCGGTTCGGGCGCGAAGCCGGCGAGCGGATCGCTGCGGCGCTCCGGCATCGGCGGTGGCGCCGGGCGGCGGACTTCGTCGGCGAAAGAGGGGCGGGTCGGCCGCGGCGGCGGTTCGGGCATCTGCGGCTCGGCATGATGCTCGAACGCAGCGTCTTCGTTCCAGTTGGCGTCGGGCAGCGGTGCGATCCGCGGTGGCGCTTCGCCGGCGACTGCAGGGCGCGGCGCCATCTGCTCACGGCCGGGCATCGCGCGGACGATATTGGGTTCGACGACGATGTCGCTCGGGCCGCCGATCATCAGGAGATGTTCGACGTTGTCGCGGCGTACCAGCACGAGGCGGCGGCGGCCGTCCACGGCGGCGGCATCGATCACGGCCAGCCGCGGCATCCGTCCGCGGTTGGTGTTGGCGCCGAGGCGGTTGGTGGCGAAGCGGCGGACCAGCCATGCGGCCACGCCAATCAGCGCCAGCACGGCGATAAACGCGAAGAGGAATGTCAGTGTCTGCATACGTTAGTCCCCGGCCACGCGCCGCTGTCACACGAGAAGGTTGATGTCCCGGGAATTTCCCGCTCGTCGGGAGCGTGCGCCCTGAGCGATCCATCCCGGCGAATCACGCCTGAGATCAGCCTTATTCCTTAATTCCCCACGGCGAACGCTGCCGTCGGTTAATTAATAGACCAAGAATCGCTTGATCCAAAACGACTTCTGGCTGTTCCCGCCGCGTTGGCTTGTGCTGGTTAACGCAGGTTTCGTGGCGAAAATGCGCTCGTTTTGTTGCCCGCGGCGGGCATTGGGCTTTGTCCACGCCGGGAACGGGGGATTTTAACCAAGCGTTAACCATACACCGGGCAAATTCTGCCTACCTCAGGCGCCGCCAGAGGTTAACGGAGAGCCCGCGGCCATGGCTATCAACGACCTTCCGATCCTGTCGGCGTTGCGTACCAAGATGCAGTGGCACCAGGAGCGCCAGCGGGTGCTCGCCGAGAACATTTCCAACGCCAACACCCCGAACTTCAAGCCGACCGACCTGGTCGAGCCGAAATTCGACAAGGCCGGATCGGCCGTCGGCGGGGGATTCGGATCGTTGCCGATGATGCGCACCAGCGCGACCCATATCGGCGCGACCGGCGGCGGGCAGACCTTCAAGGGCGACGGCGGCCGCAGCGGCTTCCTGACCAAACCGGCCGGCAACGCCGTCAACCTCGAAGACCAGATGCTGAAGGTCTCGGCCAACCAGATGGACTATGCGGCCGCCACCTCGCTCTACACCCGCAGCCTCGGCATGCTCAAGACCGCGATCGGAAAGCGCTGACGCGCGACGTTTAAGGGAGCCGGACCATGGCAGATGATGCAAGCGACTTCGCCCGCTCGATGAGCATCGCGACCTCGGGCCTGCGCGCGCAGGCCGGACGGATGCGGGTGATTTCGGAAAACATTGCCAATGCGGATTCGACGGCGCCAACCGCGTCCGGCGATCCCTACCGCCGCAAGGTGCCGACTTTCTCGTCGGCGCTGGACCGCACGCTCGACGCCAAGGTCGTGACGCTCGGCAAGGTGCGCCCGGACCAGTCGGCGTTTCGCGTCAAGTATGAGCCCAGCAATCCGGCGGCCGATGCCCAGGGCAACGTCAAATATCCCAACGTCAATCCGCTGGTCGAAATGACCGACATGCGCGAGGCGCAGCGGTCGTACGAAGCCAACCTCAACATCATCAGCGCCACGCGCCGCATGATCCAACGCACGCTCGACATCCTCAAGGCCTGAACAGGAACCATAGAAAATGGCTACACCGACAGTTGCCGCCAATGCCTACTCCGCGCTCGCGCGCATGATGGAATCCGGCGGCGCCGAGAAGGGCGGCCAGACCTCCGGCGGCCCGTCCTTCTCTGCCTTGCTCAAGGATGCCGTCGGCAGTGTGCTCGATGCCGGCAAGAAATCCGACGCCCAGACCATGGCGATGACGTCAGGCAAGGCCAACGTCATGGACGTGGTGACGGCGGTCGCCGAAACCGACGTCGCGGTCTCGACCCTGGTCTCGGTACGCGATCGCGTGATCCAGTCCTACGAAGACATCATGAAGATGCCGATCTGATTTTGGGTGTCGTTCCGGGATGGTCCGAAGGACCAGACCCGGAAGGTCGAGATTCCGGGTTCGATGCTTCGCATTGCCCCGGAATGACGACGGTGAGCTTACAGGAAGCGAGTTTGAAATGACCGGTGCTGAAACCCTCGACGTGGCGCGCGATGCGATCTGGACCATCGTGGTGGTGTCGTCGCCGCTGATGGTGGTCGGCCTCGTGGTCGGCGTCGTGGTGTCGCTGTTCCAAGCGCTGACGCAGATCCAGGAACAGACGTTGATCTTCGTGCCGAAGATACTCGCGATCTTCGTCACATTGCTGCTGGCGCTGCCGTTCATGGCGGATTCGCTGCACGGTCACATGATGCGGATATCGTCGCGAATCATAGGCGGTTGATGCATTGTCTCCTTCATGCGCATCGATGTTTCCCTGCTGCCGGTCCTGGCCGCCACCTTCATGCTGGTGTTCGCCCGGATCGGTGCGATGGTGATGCTGCTGCCGGGATTGGGCGAGACCAACATCCCGGTGCGCGTCAAGCTGTCGATCGCGTTGTTGCTGACGCTGATCATCCTGCCGCTGCATCGTTCCTCCTATCACGTCGACATTACCTCGATGGCCGCGCTCGGCGTGCTGATGCTGCAGGAGATCGCGATCGGTATCGTGCTCGGCGCCACCGCGCGGGTGACGCTGGCGGCGCTCGCGGTCGCGGGCTCGGTGATCGCCCAGCAGCTCGGCCTCGGCTTCGTCACCGCGGTCGATCCGACCCAGGGGCAACAGGGCGTCCTGATCGGCAACTTCCTCTCCATTCTCGGCATGACGCTGCTGTTTGCCACCGACAGCCACTATCTCGTCATCTCGGCGCTGAACGAGAGCTACCGGATCTTCGCGCCGGGAGAATTGATGCCGACCGGCGACGTCGCAGCACTCGCCACCCGTGCGTTCGCTGCCGCCTTCAAGATAGGCATGCAGCTTTCGGCGCCGTTCCTGGTGTTCGGCCTCGTCTTCAATATCGGCCTTGGCGTGCTGGCGCGACTGATGCCGCAGATGCAGGTCTATTTCGTCGGCGTGCCGCTCTCGATCATGGTCGGCTTCTTGATCTTCGCCCTCGTCATCACAGCGATGATGGGAACCTATCTGAATTATTTCACCGGTGTCATGCACGATCTGACGCCGCTGAAATAGAGCACCAGAGCTAGAACGCCGCGATGGCCGACGATAGCGACGATAAAACAGAAGACCCTACACAAAAACGTCTCGACGACGCGCATGCGCGCGGGGACGTTGCCAAAAGCCAGGAGGTCAACACCTGGTTCGTCATCGCCGGCGGCACGCTGGTGCTGTCGACCTTTTCGGGCTCGATGGGCGGCGGCATCCTGACGCCGCTTCGCAACGTCATCGCCAATGCCGGCCAGCTCCATACCGACGGCGCGGCGCTGCTCTCGCTCGGCAACAGGCTCGGCGCGGCCGTGCTCGCCGCGGTCGGCGTGCCGTTCCTGATGCTGATGATCGCAGCCATCGCCGGCAACATGATCCAGCACCGGCTGGTGTGGTCGGCGGAATCGCTGTCGCCGAAGTTCAGCAAGGTGTCGCCCGGCGCCGGCTTCAAGCGCATCTTCGGCAAGCAGGCGGCGGCGAATTTCGCCAAGGGCATTTTCAAGCTGATCGCGCTCGGCTGCGTCATGATGGCGGTGCTGTGGCCGGAACGGATCCGCCTGGAATCGTTCCTGCGGTTCGACCCGGATGTCATCCTGAACGTCACCACCAATCTCACCCTGCAAGTCATGGGCGCGGTGGTGGCGATGCTGGCGGCGGTTGCGATCGCCGACTACTTCTTCCAGTACCGGAGCTGGTACGACCGGCAGAAGATGTCGCTGCAGGAGATCAAGGACGAATACAAGCAGCAGGAAGGCGACCCTCACATCAAGGGCCGTATCCGGCAGTTGCGGATGCAAAAGGCCAAGAAGCGCATGATGGCCGCGGTTCCCAAGGCCAGCGTGATCATCACCAACCCGACCCACTATTCGGTGGCGCTGTCCTATGACCGCGGCATGGCAGCCCCGATCTGCGTCGCCAAGGGCGTCGATCACATCGCGTTCAAGATCCGGGAAGTGGCGAAAGCGCACGACATTCCGATCGTCGAAAACGTGCCGCTGGCGCGGGCGCTCTATGCCACGGTGGAAATCGACGACGAAATCCCGGTTGAGCACTACCATGCGGTCGCCGAGATCATCGGCTACGTCATGGGCCTGAAGCGCGGGCTTTCGGGGCGGCGAAACTGAGGAACGGGCGGAAATCGCCGTGATTTGCTGGTAACATGCGAAAAGCTGTCCCGATGGACTTGCGCTTGCCCGGTCGATTCAGGCACTCAGGAGGGGCGCGCCGGGCGGATGCGGGATTACCCGCGTCCGGCCGGTTCTGGGCGCGTCACCTTCTAGCCGACGGGCTGCGTCCTCTCACATGACCGCCGAAACCGACAGCAATTCCGAGACCCTCGCAACCCACGAACCGCCGCGGCGTGGCGGCAGCATCGTGCTGGTGCTGCTGGTGGCCGCCGGCATCGTCGCGATCGCGGTGGCGCTGATGACCATCGGCCGGGCCCAGGCCCAGCCTTACATTCTCGGCGTGCTGGCGCTGCTGGCGATGGTCGGCCTGTTCAACCTGTTCGCCTTTGCCGCCGGCATCATCCGCTTCACCGACCGCACCGCCGACGATCCCGTGATGGGGCGGATCGCCGACCATGCCTTCGACGGTTTGGCGGTGACCGATCCGCGCGGTCATGTCGTCTATTCCAACGCCGCCTATCTTTCGATGACCGGGGCGACCTCGGCGCAGGACGTGCGGCCGGTCGAGCGCGTCTTCATCGGCAATCCCGACGTCTCGGAAGCCGTGTTCCGTCTGCTGAAGGCGGCGCGCGAAGGCAAGCGGCAGCAGGAGGAGGTCCGGATCGCGGGCCAGGACGGCGCGCAGGGCCGCTGGCTCAGGATGCGGGTTCGTCCGCTCGGCCAGGGCAAGCGCGAGGCGAAATACGCGGTGTGGTCGGTTGCCGATATCACGCGCGACCGCGAGCGCCAGGAAGACGTGTTCAAGGAACTGCAGCATGCGATCGAATATCTCGATCACGCGCCGTGCGGCTTCTTCTCGGTCAATCCGGCAGGCGACGTCATCTATGTCAACGCCACGCTGGCGAACTGGCTCGACCACGACCTCGCCGAAATCGGTTCCGGCGGGCTTAAACTCACCGATATCGTCTCCGGCGATGGCGCTTCGCTGTTGACCTCGATCGTGGCGGTGCCGGGCGAAGTCAAAACCGAAGTGTTCGACATCGACCTGCGGATGCGCGGCGGCAAGACCATGCCGGTGCGGCTCTATCACAAGCTCGCTTTCGGCGCCGACGGCATGCCCGGCGCCTCCAGAACGCTGGTGATCAGCCGCGCCCGCGACGAGCATTCCGATCCTGAACGCGCCGCCGAAGTCCGCTTCATGCGGTTCTTCGACCACACCCCAATGGCGATCGCGACCGTCGATCGCGGCGGCGCCGTGGTGCGTGCCAATGCTCGCTTTGCCAAGCTGGCGCAGAGCGTCAGCCCGGATGGCGCGGCCAACAAGTCGATCTTCCGCACCGTGAACGCGCGCGACCGCGGCCTGCTGATCGCGGCCATCAACCAGGCGGCCGAAGGCCAGGGCGATATCGCCCCGGTCGAGGCCATGCTCGACGGCGCCAAGGAGCGCTGGGGCCAGTTCTTCGTCACGTCCGTGGAGGAAAACGAGCGCGAGACCGAGGCCGGTATCGTCTATCTGCTGGAGACCACCGAGCGGCGCGCACTGGAAAACCAGATCAACCAGTCGCAGAAGATGGACATGGTCGGCCAGCTTGCCGGCGGCATCGCGCACGACTTCAACAACGTGCTGTCAGCCATCATGATGGCGAACGACTTCCTGCTGAACGCGCACAAGCCGACCGATCCGTCGTTCCAGGACATCATGCAGATCAAGCAGAACGCCACCCGGGCGGCGACGCTGGTGCGGCAACTGCTGGCGTTCTCGCGCCGCCAGACCCTGCGGCCGCAGGTGCTGGACCTCGGCGACGCACTGTCCGATCTCACCATGCTGCTGCGGAGATTGATCGGCGAGAAGGTCAAGCTCGATCTCGTGCATGGCCGCGACCTGTGGCCGGTCAAGGTCGACGTCTCCCAGTTCGAGCAGGTGATCGTCAATCTCGCCGTCAACGCCCGCGACGCGATGCCCGACGGCGGCAAGCTGACGGTGAAGACTGCCAACGTCACGTCAGACGAAGCCACGCAGATGTCCTACAAGGGGATGCCGGCGGCGGATTACGTGCGCATCGACATTTCAGATACCGGCACCGGCATTCCCGCCGAGATCGTCGACAAGATCTTCGAGCCGTTCTTCTCCACCAAAGAGGTCGGCAAGGGCACCGGGCTCGGGCTCTCGACGGTCTACGGCATCGTCAAGCAGACCGGCGGGTTTGTTTACGTCGACTCGGAAGCCGGCAAGGGCACCACCTTCCACATCTTCCTGCCGCGGCATCGCGCCGAACTGGAAGTGCATCCGGAGCCGCAGGTAACGAACGGCGCCGCCAAGGACGCCGCCGCCGAACCGCCGAAGCCCAAAGCCGATCTCACCGGGCAGGGCACCATCCTGCTGGTCGAGGACGAAGACGGCCTGCGCTCGCTCAATGCGCGTGGCTTGCGCTCGCGCGGCTACAGTGTGATCGAGGCCGCCAATGGCCTCGAGGCGATGGAGGCGCTGGAGGAAAAGGACGGCGCGATCGACCTCGTCGTTTCCGACGTGGTGATGCCGGAAATGGACGGCCCGACGCTGCTGCGCGAAATGCGCAAGCGCAATCCCAATCTCAAGATCATCTTCGTGTCGGGTTACGCCGAAGAGGCCTTCGACAAGAGCCTGCCGGAGAACGAACAGTTTGCCTTCCTGCCAAAGCCGTTCGCGCTGTCGGCGCTGGTCGAGAAGGTCAAGGAGACCATGGCCTCGTAGTGCTGCGGCCCGCACGAGGGGCGGTCCGGCCGGGTGCGAAAGCGGTATCTCGGTCCCGGATTTCCGGCCGGAGTTGTGGCGACTCACGGTTTGTTGTTGGTCGGCGGGCCGATCGGCCGTTCCCACCCTTGAACCAAAACATCCGCGCGATCATAGATTTGCCGTTGTGAGCGAAATAAGGTGGGCAGGCACGTTGCCGTGCCCGGGCAAGCCGGCGGACCGGCTGCGTGCGACGATGGATGACGAGAAAGCAAGCGTGACAACCGATCCCGCCATCGATACCGAGACCCCCGACGCCGCCGAAGCGGCGCATTTCCTGCGTCGTTTCGCCGATCTGATGTCCAACGGGCACAATGCGCAGTACCTGCTGCGGGCGGCCGAACTGCTCGAAGGGCTGGCGGCGCAGGCGGCCTCGGCCGCCGACGAGGAAAAGCTCTGGCGCTACAAGTACGACACCCTGAGCCAGCACGCCGACCAGCTCGAAGCGGAGAGTGGGCGTCTCAAGGACGACATCGAAGGACATGTCAACGTCGCCGGCTTCATCCTGGCGGAACGGGATTCGCTCCGCACCGCGCTGGAAAAACGTGAGGCCGAGCTGCTCGAGCTCAGCGAGGCGCTGCAGCAAGAGCAGGATCAGTCGGCGACGGCATCGCAGGCGCACGACGCCGCCGTGACCGAACTTCGCACCGCCTTCGACCAGGATCGCCTGGCGCTGATGGCGGCAGCCGACGTCAGCGCCAAGGAAGTCGATCAACAGCGCCGCGTGTTCGAGCGCGAACGCGCGGAGATCGTTGCCGAGTTGAAGCGTCGTGAAGATGAAACCAATGAACTGCGCGTGGCCTTTGAGCGTGAGCGCGAAGCGCTGCAGTCGCGGCTCAAGGCAGGCGAGGAGGCGTTGGTTGCTGCACGCGCCGACGCCGAGCGTGATTCCTCCGCGCTGCGCGAGCAGGTCGGGACGCTCGAGGTGAAGCGGGCCGAGCTGCGATCGACGTTCGAACGCATCAGCCAGTTGAGTGTCGAGCCCGCCGGCGAAGCGAATTCGCGGGTCGACGAAGCGAGCGCCGTCGTGCCGAAGGAAACGTTGCGCCAGGCCCGCGCCCAGTTCGAGTTCCTCGCCAACGAATGCCTTCGCCGCGGCGATGTCGCCACCCAGGCAATGTGCGAACTCGGCGCGCATGCGATGCAACTTGCGCTCGACGGAGACGAGCGAGCCGAGGCGTCGCCGATCGGCCGGATGGCGCTGAACATCCTCTCGCTGTCCGATCCCGAGACACCCGCAAGGGGTGAATCCGGGCGATCCGCGGGTTAACCAGCCGGCCGCCGGACCTGTATCCTTTCAGCACAATTCGTGGCACAGCCGGGCTCGGTTCCGGCAGAATCGTCGCATCCCCGCGACTGAGGGCCGCAGCCGCCTTGATCGATAGTGGCTTCACTTTTAGGCAGCACTGCCCATCTTAGGGGCGCTCCCCATGCCGGGGATCAAAGGAAACAGACATGAATTTCACGCATATGCGCGGAATTGTTCGGGCTATCGTCGTGGTCCTGTCGCTGGCGGTTCCGCTGGTGATGGCGGTTTCGGCGGCTGACGCCCGTATCGGCGGCGGCGGCAGTTCCGGTTCGCGGGGATCGCGGACCTTTTCGGCGCCCCCCTCGACGACCACTGCGCCGGGCACGGCGCAACCGTTCAACCGCACCTTCACTCAGCCGGGCAGCCCCGGCATGGGCGCGCCGGCCGCGGCCGGCAACAGGGGCGGGTTCTTCAACCGGCCGGGCCTGCTCGGCGGTCTCGCCGCGGGCTTCCTCGGCGCCGGCCTGCTCGGCATGCTGTTCGGCGGCGGGATGTTCTCCGGCCTCGGCGGCCTGTCGTCGATCCTCGGCCTGCTGTTGCAGATCGGTTTGATCGTGATCGTGGTCCGGCTGGCGATGTCGTGGTGGCATCGCCGGAACACGCCGGCGGCCGCCTATGCCGGTGGCCCCGATACCGGACCCGCTCCGCAGCAGTCGAGCTTCCGTTCCGGGATGGGCTTTGGGCTCGGTTCGGGCAGCGCTCCGCTGGAGATCCTTCCCGCCGACTATGAAGCGTTCGAGCGGCTGCTCGGCGAGATCCAGGGTGCGTGGTCGGACGAGGACGTCGCCAGACTGAATACGCTGGCGACGCCCGAGATGGTGTCCTACTTCACCAAGGACCTCGAGCAGAACAAGGCCAACAATGACGTCAACAAGACCTCGAACGTCAAGCTGCTGCAGGGCGACCTCGCGGAAGCCTGGCGTGAGGGCGAGACCGATTATGCGAGCGTCGCGATGCGCTTCTCGCTGATCGACAAGACGCTGGAACGTACCACCGGCCGCCTGATCGCCGGCAGCGACACGCCGATCGAAGCCACCGAGGTCTGGACCTTCGCCCGTCGCCGCGGCGGCAATTGGGAGCTTTCGGCGATCCAGCAGACCAACTGACGGATGGCCCGTCGACAATAACGAAGGCGCTGCGGTTCATTCCGCGGCGCCTTTTTCTTGTGGGACGCTCTCGTGTCCCGGACGCGGTGCAGCGTGTAACGCTGTCCGAGAGCCGGGACCTAGGTACCATGGGTCCCGGCTCTGCGGAGCGTCACTGCGTGCCGCACCGCGTCCGGGACACGAAGGAGATTCGGCGACGGAATATTCCCCGATGCCGCGTGTTGAACGATCACAACCAACAACAAACCGGAGGAACCAAATGAAGAATTTCGTAGCGATCGTTGCGCCAGCTCTGGCAGCGATCACGTTCGCCGCCGTGCAGCCTGCACAGGCGCAGTCGGCCGCCACCAGCTTCTTCGTGACCAGCAACGGCATTGGCAATGGCGGTAATCTCGGCGGTCTCGCCGGCGCCGACAATCAGTGCCAGACGCTGGCGCAGGCGGCCGGAGCGGGCGCGAAAACCTGGCGCGCTTATCTCTCGACCCAGGCCGCCGACGGCAAGCCCGCGGTGAACGCGCGCGACCGCATCGGCAAGGGTCCGTGGCAGAACGCCAAGGGCACGGTGGTCGCCAAGGACGTCGCTGAGCTGCACGGCGCCAACAACCTGACCAAGCAGACTGCGCTCAACGAGAAGGGCGAGGTCGTCAACGGCCGCGGCGACACCCCGAACCGTCACGACGCGCTGACCGGATCGCAGCCGGACGGCACCGCTTTCGCGGGCAGCGACGACCGCACCTGCAAGAACTGGACGAGCTCGACCCAAGGGGCGGCCATGCTGGGTCATATCGACCGCATCGGCCTGCGCGATGACGATGCGTCCAAGTCCTGGAATTCGTCGCACCCCTCGCGCGGCAACGACGGCGGCTGCTCGCAGGCGGATTTCAAGAGCACCGGTGGCGATGGCTTGATGTACTGCTTCGCGGCGAACTGAGGCCTGCGCCAACGCGCGGGTCGTTCGAAGACACGGCTCTGCAACAGCGGGGCACAACGGACGGTAAGGGCGCTGCGGTTCATTCCGCTGCGCCCTTTTGCTTCTCTTGCGTCTTGTCGTATCTCGCTACCGCCACGGCGTTTTGATGCAAAGCACTTAATTGCTTGTTGCTCCCGCCGCTCTCCAGCAACGTCTGACCATGCTGATGAGAGGGGAGACCGTTCGTTGAACCCGTTGAATGCGCGCTCTGAAACACGCCGTGAATCTGCTGCATGGATTTCCTCCGCGCCGCTGCAAGCCATCGATACGGCCTACCGGCGCATCGAGAGCGAGGCGTACCGCAATTGCTGGATCCATCTTCGTCCTCACGACGAAGTCCGCGAAGAATGCCGCAAGCTCATGGCGCGCGCCGAGGCCGGTGAGCATCTGCCGCTGCTGGGGGTTCCGTTTGGCGTCAAGGACAACATCGATGTCGCTGATATGCCGACCACAGCCGCCTATCCGGCCTTCAGTTACGTGCCGTCGCGTTCTGCAACCAGCGTCGAACGGTTGATGGCGGCTGGAGCCGTCTGCCTCGGCAAAACCAATCTCGATCAGTTCGCCACCGGCCTTTCCGGCGCGCGTTCGCCCTATGGCTCCTGTGCGTCGATCGCCGATGCGCGCTATGTTTCCGGTGGCTCCAGTTCCGGCTCTGCGGTTGCGGTCGCGGCCGGACACGTCGTGTTCGCGCTCGGCACCGACACCGGGGGCTCGGGCCGCATTCCCGCTGGATTCAATGACGTCGTCGGGATCAAGCCGACGATCGGGCTGGTGTCGTCGCGCGGACTGGTTCCGAACTGCCCGACGATCGATTGCGTCTCGATCTTCTGCAATAGCGTCAGCGATGGCGCAGCGATACTCGCCATCATCGAAGGCTACGACCCGGAGGATCCCTACAGCCGGCCTGCCGTGGCTTCCTCCGGCACCAGCACCGCCAAGTCGTTCCGGTTCGGCCGCCTGGCTGCGGCAGATATCGAATGCTTCGGCATGCCGGAATGCGCCGAGCTTTATGAACGCGCCTGCGCGCGTTTTGTGCGGCTTGGCGGCAAGGCGCTCGAGATCGACTTCGCGCCCTTCCGGCAGGCCGGCGAACTGATGTTCAACGGTCCCTGGGTTGCCGAACGCCGCTCGGCCATCGAGGCGCTGACGGATGTCGAGACCGGCAGCCTGCTTGACGTTACCAGGACGGTTCTGCGCTCGGCCGTCGGTTATTCCGCCATGGATACGTTCGCCGCGACCCACCGGCTCTACCGGCTGCGCCGGGCCGCGCAGAACATCTTCGCCGATCTCGATGCCCTCGTGGTTCCGACGGCGCCGCGTCCCTTTACCCTCGACGACATGCACCGCGACCCGGTCACGCTGAACAACCGGCTCGGCTACTACTCGTATTTTGCCAATCTGCTCGACCTTTGCGCGGTGGCTATCCCGAACGCGAAATTGCCGGATGGCATGCCCATGGGGGTGACGCTGCTGGCGCCGGCCTGGCGGGACCGCGAATTGATCGGCCTGGCGCGACAACTCGAGCCCGACGGCGGCGGCGCAGCGTTCGAACTCAAATCCCGCGCGGGGAACTGAAGTCTTGTTCTGAAGCGTTTTCTTGACGCGAACCGGTGTCCGCTTCGCTCGAAAACGCTCTACTCCATTTCCTGGTCGAGCCTGGCGAGATTGAGAATCGAAATCATCGACCGGTCGTAGCGGATGACGCCGTCGTCCTGCAATCGCGCCAGTTGCACGGTGACCCACTGACGGGTGGAGCCGATCAGATTGGCAAGGTCGCCGTGGGTAAAGGGAATACCGATCACGATCTCCTTGCCGCGGGGCGCGCCGTAGATGTGCGACAGGAAGATCAGCAGGCGGTGCAGTCGCTCGGTGACGGAACGGGTCCCCAGCATCTGCGCCATCGCGGAATAGCATCGCGCCTTGAACGCCAGCGCATCCAGCAGCGCCACCGCGATCGGCGCCGATTCCAGCGCCAGCCTGCGCAAGGCGATGCCGGGCAGAAACGTCAGCTCGCTGCGCTCGGCCGCAACCGATGACCACATATGCGGACCGTTGCCGAACAGATCGGGGCCGCCGACGAAATTGCCCGCAAACCAGTAGGCCAACGTGACCTCGCGTCCGGTGGGGGCAGCGTAGTAGCTGCGGATGCGGCCGGAACCGATCAGGTAGATGCCGGACTGGGTATCGCCCTGGCTCCAGACCAGTTGGCCGGCCTCCAGCAGCTTTTCGCGGCCGATCGCACGCAGCCGGTTGCAATCGGCCTTGCCGAGGCCATCCAGCAGGCCCGGCAGCGGTCTCACGATACTGTCCGACTCCGCCAGCATCACGCCGGCCGCCATTGCCGTATTTGCTATGTGCATCGCCGCCTCCAGGAGACGGCTCAATCTATTCAAGAGTCATGCCACGCCGGCATTCAGCTCTCGTCCGACTGCCGGAAAGCACGCAACCCCTCGGCGCGGATGACGTCGAGACAGTCCTTCTTCAGCGACAGGTAGGTCGGCTCCAGCAAGATCGCATTGGACCGTGGGCGCGGCAGCGCGACGTCGAGTTCACGAAGGATGCGTCCGGGACCGGCGCTCATGATCAGGACGCGATCGGCCAGCACGATGGCTTCGTCGATGTCGTGGGTAACGAACACGATGGTCGCGTTGATCCGGTCGCGCAGTTCCAGCAGGTTGTCCTGCATCACGGCCCGGGTCTGGGCGTCGAGCGCGCCGAAGGGCTCGTCCATCAGCAGCACGCGGGGCTGGTTTGCCAGCGCACGCGCGATCGCGACGCGTTGCTGCATGCCGCCGGAAAGGGTGTTCGGGTAGGCGTCTGCAAAGCGCTTGAGTCCGACCATCGCGATCAGGTCGTCGGCGATCGCGTTGGCCTCGCGCGCGGATTTGCCGAGCATGCGCGGGCCGTGGGCGATGTTGCGGCGGACCGACTTCCACGGAAACAGATATGGCTGTTGAAATACCATGCCGACATCGGGGCGCGGGCGATGCATCGGCAGGCCCTCGACGAGGATCTCGCCTTCGAACGGCACCTCGAGGCCGGCGATGGTATTGAGCACGGTCGATTTGCCGCACCCGGACGGTCCGACGATGCAGACGAATTCGCCCTGCGACACGTCGAATGAAACCCGGTCGACGGCGATGACCTGACCGCGATTGGTCTCGAATACGATGCTGAGGTCGGAGACCCGGATCGCCGGCTCGCGCCGCTCCGTCGCGGCGGACGGCTGCGAACTGGCGAGGGAGAGCCTGGCGTTCGAACGATGACCCGGTTGCATCAGCGCCACCACACGGTGCGTTCGGCCAGCGCCGCGAACAGCCGGTCGGCGATGAAGGATATCAACCCGAGCGCTGCAAGGCCGCCCATGACCTGGCCGGTCTGCAGATTCTGCTGCGCGATTTCGATCCGGTAGACGATGCCGGCAAACGTGCCGGCGAGTTCGGCCGCCACCAGCGTGTAGAAGGAGATGCTGACTGCGGTGCGCAGCCCGACCACGATGTAGGGCAGTGCGCCGAGCAGGACGATCTCCTGCAGCATTTGCCGCCGCGGCGTACCGAGCATCTGCGCCGCCCGGACCAGGCCGCGATCGACTTTCTGGACGCCGATATGGGTCGAGAGCCATACGGTGAAGAACACGCCCCATACCACCAGAAACAGTTTTCCGGTTTCCGACAGGCCGAACCAGAGGATGACGATCGGCACGAACGCGATCGGCGGAATCGGGCGCAGGATGTGGAACAACGGCGACAACAGGCTTGATACGAGCGGAAATTGACCGGTGAGGACGCCGAGGAAGATGCCGAGCACGGCACCGACCATGAAGCCGGTCGTCACCCGGTAGAGGCTCGCCAGCAGATCCCAGAAAAACTGTCCGCTGCGCATCCAGTCGAGGATCGCGACCGCGACCACGGATGGCGGCGGAAACAGCACCATGTTGACGACGCCGGACCGGGCGATCAGCTCCCAGAGCACGATGAACAAAGGGACCGAGAGCGCGCCGACCAGAATATTGAGCCGGTGCAGGCCGCCGGCTGCTGGCCGGCTGCGAACGCGGTCGGCGACCTTGCTCGTCGTCAGAACGTTGTCGGACATAAGGGAGCCGTTGGCCTATTTCGAGGAGAGGGTGACGCGGCCGGGATCGAGCGTCTTCAAGGGAGCAGAGGCAATTACCTTGCCAAAGTCCGGCATCACGGCGCCCGGGGGATGGTTGCCGCTCGCCAGGCGCCAGGCCGCATGCATGTTGAGGATTTCGATCAGCCGGTCGTCGAGGCGGACCCGGTAAACGTAGTCCGGCCAGATGCCCTGGAGCTCATCGCGCTTCATGCCGACGGCTTCGGCAACGGTCGAGATCGCGTCGTCCGGGTGTGCCTTGAGCCAGGTTTCGGCATCGATCAGCGCTGCGATGAACTTGCCGACGATGTCCGGGTTGGCATCGAGATAGCTGCGCATCACGACGATGTTGAAAGTCTCGGAGTAGGTGCCCCTTGTGTCGAGTTCGACCGCGGCTTCACCGAGAGCCTTCTTCGCGTTGGCGATATGCGGCTCCCAGGTGTCGAAGGCGTCGATGCTTCCGGCCGCGAGCGCAGGCAGCATTTCCTGCGGCCGCAGGTTCACCAGCGTGACGTCGCCCGGCGTCAACCCGGCCGACTTCAACAGCGTCGCGGTATAGACTTCACTGCCGGTGCCTGCGGTGAACCCGATCTTCTTGCCGCGAAGATCGGCCTTGCTCTTGATGCCGGCCTTCGCAGCCGCAACCGTCTTGAGATCGGAATATTCCATGCCGGCCACGAAGGCGATCGGCTGGCCCGCCATCGCCGAAGCGGTAACCGGCGCCTCCGCCGTAGTCGCGATGTCGGCGCCGCCGCCGATCACGGTGTCGAGGCACTGTTTGCCGGAAGTGAAATTGGAAACCGAAATATCGAGCCCGTGCTGTTCGAAGATGCCCTTCGATTTCGCGACGATGGTCAGTGCGGAGATCGGCCCGAGGTTTTGCGCGAGCCTGGCCTTGACCAATTCGGCAGCCGAAGCGCCATTCCATCCGACAGGCAGGCACGAAATCGCGACATAGCCGGCAAGCGCGGCGATTGAACGAACAGCGTTGCGGTGCATGAACAGTCTCCTTTGCGCCGCGCCCGCGGCAAAGCCCGATTGTGAAACCGCCCTGAACGGTTTCCCGCAGATTTCCCGCGTCCTGCCCGGTACGCCGTCGTTTTGCTTGCAGCGCTGGCGGGATGCTCCTCCGGGGCGGCGGTCGGGGGAAGCAATTAATCGACATGGACAGTTCGCTGCGGCCGGCCGCCGCGTGGGACCGTATTCGGGCGCTGGGGCGGGGGCCCATCGGCGATGAAGCGATCATGGGCGGGGCACCGGCGGGTATCGCCACGCGGCGCCCGTTTACTAATCGTTAGCGACGTTTATCAAGGTAAATTTCCATCTCAAGTTGACCAGAGATCGCGCTCGGCTAGATCATCGGGGGAGACGGGGTTGCGTGCAACTTCGCGAATTCTCTCAAGCCAGCAGGTATATTCATGTCTCGCGTTATTGCCGCCGCCTTTGCCTCCGCGCTCGTTGCCGTCGTCGCCATCCCGACCGCCGCGTCTGCCCAGTGCTCTTCCTGCTACGCGCCGCCGCCGCCCTGCTGCGCCCAGCCGCAGTATCAGTTGCAGACCGCGCCGGCGCAGTATCGCTCCGTGCAGGAGACCGTGATGGTGTCGCCGGGCCGCGTCATCGCTCACCGCACGCCGGCGCAGTACCGCACCGTGATGGTGCCGCGCACCGTGATGGTCGCCCCCGAGGGCGTCGCCTATGAACGGACCGCGCCGGAATACGCCACTCAGGAGCGCGTCGAAATGGTCGCTCCGGCCCGCAGCTACTACGTGCCGGTGGCGCCGCGCTGCTCGACCTGCGGCTACTAGGAAAAGGGTACGGCACAGCTACCCAACGCGTGGGCCGCCGCCCTGGTCGACGGCGCGCCCAAGCTGAGGGGTCCTGGAGCCTGCCGAGAGAGGCCGCCTTTTCAGGCGGCCTTTTTCTTTGCGCGCTTCTTGGTGGCTTTCTTGGCCGCCTTCTTCACAGCCTTCTTGGCGGTCTTCTTGGTCGCCTTCTTGTCGGTGAGATACTCGCCGACCTTCTTCGAAGAATGTCCGACGGCACCAACCGCGGCCTTCAACCTGGCCGGCGTGACCTTGAACTTCTTCGACCAGTAGCGGACTTCGTAGGGCTGGCTCAGTGCGATCAGCGCGCGGTCGCGGGCCTTGTGCTTCTGCTCCATAATGTAGGCTTCCACCTTCCTGGCGGAATGCCCGACCTTCTTGACTGCGGCCTTCAATTTGGCCGGCGTGATCTTCAGCTTCTTCGACCAGTAGGAAACTTCATACGCTTCGCTCAGTGCGATCAGCGCGCGATCCATGCCGCCGCGCTTTTTCTTGTCGTCCGCCATCCCGTCCTCCCGTGGTGTTGAGAAATCAGATGCTCGAAGACGCGCAACCTAACACGCGTCCGCTGGTTCGGACAGATCAAGGCCTGTGGAGATCTTTTGAGGTGGCGAGCCGAAGTCCGGCGTCGTGTCCTATGCCGCCGCCGTGGCGCGGACTGTCACGGGCTCGTCGCGAACGAACTGTGCGGCGGCGTCGATCGCTGCGGGCAGCAGCGACAGGCTGGCGGGTTTGGCGAACAGATAGCCCTGGCCCTTGGCGCAGCCGGCCTCGCTGAGGAATTGCCACTGCGCCTCGGTCTCGATGCCTTCGGCCAGCACCGGCATGCCGAGGCTATCGCCGAGCGCCAGCACGGTACGGACGATCGCGGCCGCCGCCGCATCGTTCGGCAGCCGCTTCACAAAGGACTGGTCGAGCTTGAGCTTGTCGAACGGGAAGGCGTGCAGCGTCGCCAGCGAGGAGTAACCGGTGCCGAAATCGTCCATCGCCACCGAAATTCCCATCGCTTTCAGCTTGCGCAGGATGTGCAGGCCGTGGGTCTGGTCCGACATGATGGTCGATTCAGTGACTTCGACCTCCAGCCGCTTCGGAGAAAGCCCGGTCTCCAGCAGGATCGCATGGATGGTCTCGGCCAGCTTGTCGTCCTTGAACTGGACCGGCGACAGGTTGACGGCGACAGTGCCGGGAATCTTTTCGGCGGCGGCGTCGCGGCAGGCCGTGCGCAACGCCCATTCGCCCATCTCGACGATGGCTTCGGTTTCCTCCGCCAGCGGGATGAATTCGCTCGGCGAAATCATGCCGCGCCTGGGATGACGCCAGCGCATCAGCGCCTCGGCGCCGCAGATCTGGCCGTCGGCGAGCGTGGTCTGGAGCTGGTAATGCAGTTCGAGCTCGCCGCGTTCGGCGGCATGCTGCAGGTCGCGCGCCAGTGCCCGGCGGCTGCGCGCGCTGTCGTCCATCTCGCGGTGATACTGGCAGATCATGCCGCGCTGCTTGCTCTTGCCGCGGTGCATGGCGAGCTTGGCGTTGCTGAGCACTTGGTCGCGCTCGGGCGTGTCGATCGGAAAGATCGAGAAGCCGATCGAGGCGGTGAGGGTGACCGGCTGGTCGTTGACCTGGAAGGATTTGGCGAACACGCCGGAGATCCGTTCGGCAAAGGCCTTAGCGTCGTGCGGGTGGTTGCCCGACATCTGCAGGCCCAAAAACTCGTCGCCGCTCTGGCGCGCGAGGAATTCGCCGCTGCCCAGCAGCCGGCGCATCCGGTCGGCCACTTCGATCAGCAGCAGGTCGCCGGCAGCGTGGCCGAACACGTCGTTGACGTCCTTGAAGCCGTCGATGTCGATCGAAAAAGCCGCAAGCTTGTGGGCCTTCTCATGCGCCTCGGCGGCGTCGAACGCCAGACGTTCGTTGAAGGCGATCCGGTTCGGCAGTCCGGTCATGGTGTCGTTGAAAGAGAGCTGATGGATACGGTCGGCGGATTCCGTCCGCAGTTTCAGGTCGATCACGTAGGTCGAGAAACCCGATCCCATCACCAGCAGTACGGCGGCGACCACGGCAAGGCCAAGGACATGCGCGGGGATCAGGTAGGACGGCAGCACGATCGAGGTATCGGCAACCGCCGATGTCGAGGCCATCATCGCGTAGTGCATGACGCAGATCATGAACGCCAGCACGATGGCGGCACCATGGCGGCACCAGCGCGTCACCGGCCGATTGGCGCGGTTGACGGCAAGCGCCGAGAGCGAGAGGCCGAGCAGCAGCGTCAAGGTCACGCCATAGGCGTTCCATTCGACGTGGCCGGCGATATGCCAGCCCTTGAAGGCGACGAAGTGCATCGCGAGGATGCCGGTGCCCATGATGAGGCCGCCGGCTTCGGGAGCCAGCGTGAAATGGCGGCTGCCGATCTCGAAGCCAACGAGGCAGGCGACGATGGCAATGGCGAGCACCGCGCCGGTCGCGATCGGCTCGAAGCCTGAATTGAGCGACGGATCGAGCGCGAGGATCGAGATGAAGGTCGCGGCCCATAACGCAGCTCCGGTGCCGACAGAGGCCATGAACAGCCAGCCAATCCGGATGATGCCTGCGGTGGCGCGGGCGCGGGCGAAATGGCGCATGCCGACCCAGGTGCCGAACAGGCAGACCGAACCTGCGATCGCCACCAGTATCTGGTGGTACGCGAACGCATATGTGGCGACGCTTGGCATGATGTAGCTTTCCCCTCGACGGCAAAGCTACGGGCGCGCGGTTAACTGGTTGTTGGAACGGACCGATATCGCGCAGGGAGGGTGCGTCTGTCGCGAAACAACGTTGAGGAACCGTAAGCCGCGGTCGCCAGCCCGTCGCATCTGCCGCAAAGATGCGTGACGAACCGACGGCGCAATGATTTGTTAAGCCCGTCCAACAGGCAGTTCCCGGAAGGTTTGGAGGCGTCGTCGATGCACTACCAGCTCTATTACTGGCCGACCATTCAGGGTCGTGGCGAATATGTCCGGCTGGCGTTGGAGGAGGCCGGGTGCGGCTATACCGACGTGGCGCGGCACGGCAACGGCATGGGCGCGATGATGAAGCTGATGGAGACGGGGAAAGGGACACCGCCTTTCGCGCCGCCGTTTTTGAAGGCCGGCAAACTCATGATCGGCCAGACTGCCAACATCCTGCTGTATCTCGGCGCGCGCCACGGGCTGGCGCCGAAGGCGGAAGCCGGCAAATTATGGGTGCATCAGTTGCAACTCACGATTACCGACCTGGTGCTGGAAATTCACGACACCCATCACCCGCTCGGGCCCTCGCTCTATTACGAGGAGCAGAAGACGCCGGCGAAGAAGCGCACGGACGAGTTCTGGAAGGCACGGGTGCCGAAATATCTCGGCTATTTCGAAGAACTGCTGGAAGCAAACGGCAGCGCCTATGTCGCCGGCCGGCGGCTGACTTACGTCGACCTGTCGCTGTTCCAGATCGTGGAAGGGCTGCGCTATGCTTTTCCGCGGCGGATGAAGGCGTTCGAAAAGGAAATCCCCGGTCTCGTCGGCCTGCATGACCGCGTCGCGGTGCGCCCGAACATCAAGGCGTATCTCGCCAGCGACCGGCGGATTGCGTTCAACGAGGACGGGATTTTCCGCAGGTACAAGGTGCTGGATATCTAGTTCGGTCATTCCGGGGCGCGACGAAGTCGCGAACCATGGTGCGCAAATGCGCACCAGAGAATCTCGAACTTCCGGGCTCGATGCTGTGCATCGCCCCGGAACGACCGGCTACGCCGATCACCTGTTCCTGCCGTCGATCGGCGTCATCGTCAGCTTCGACAATTCGATGCCGTCGATGCAGGATACATTCAGCGCCACCACGTCGCTGCCGTCGGGCTTCTTGCCGCGGGCGAAGACGTCGACGCCGCAATCCTGGCAAAGCTGATGGCGGATGGCGTGCTTGTTGAACAGGTATTCCCGCAGGTTATCCTCGCCGGCGCGGAGCTGAAACCGCTGTGGCGGGAGAAAGGTGAAGTGCAGGCCTTTCTTGGTGCAGATCGAGCAGTTGCACGCAGTCACCATCGCCATGTCGGTGGTGCATTCGAAGCGCACCTGGCCGCAATGACAGCCGCCGGTATAGGTCTTGGAATCGGGCATGGGGGTTCTCACCAAAGTCCGGGAAACAGACGATAGCGCACGCGCGCGGTATAGTCAGCATAGCCTGGCAGGCCGGCCATCAGGGCACGCTCCTCGATGCCGGTGCGAACGGCAAACAGCACGGCGAACAGTGGCGCGATCGACAGACCCCACCACGAGCCCAGCAGCAGCGGCACGCCGAAGAAGAAAAGCATGATGGCGCCATACATGGGATGGCGCACAATCGCGTAGGGCCCGGTCGAGATGACGTGATGGCCGCGCTCGGCCTGCACCCTGACGACGGGCGCGGCAAAGGAGTTCTCCCGGAATACCCACATGACGAAGACCGTGCAGAGCAGGTACATCGCGAAGCCGACCACCTGCAGCGCCAGCGGCACATTCGAGGCGTGCACGCGCCGGTCAAGCCCGATGGCGACGAGCCAGACCAGCGTCGCGGCGATAAAGATCAACATGAAGGTCTTGTCGGCGGCGGGCTGGCCGGCCTGAAAGGTCGGCCGCATGCGCTCGGCGAGCAGCGCCGGGTCGGTCCGGGCCAGCCATAGTCCGCAGGCCGGGCCGATGGCGGCGCTGGTCACCAGGAACACCCAGGCTGCCGGCCAATGCAGCGAGCCGGCGGTTGCAAACAGCAACGCGCCCATGGCGACCACGAAGACGATGTTTTGCAGCAGCAGTTTTGCGATCACGCGCGATCCCGTTCGCTGACGGGCGGCACGATGGCACGATTTTCCGGCAAACTTGCGGCGCCGGGGTTCCCGGGCCGGAAAGCCCGGTCGTCAGGCGAACTGGTCGATCCGCGTACCCTGTCCGGGCGGCAGTGGGGCCACCTGCGTCGGCTGTGGCGTGCGGGTGCCGTCAGCGGGGGCGCCGTTCTGCACGTCGGGGGTCTTGGCGGGCGCCTGCGGTGGCGCGCTGCTCGCGGGCGGGGTGATCGCCACCGGTGCGGCGACAGCGGAGATACTCATCGGAAACATCCTTTTGGTTGCTTCCGACACTGGCGGTTTCAAACGAACGAGTGGTGAATCCGGCCCGTCAATCCCTAGATATCGCCGCCTATCCCGTCCGGTGGTGAACGGGAGGCGCGCGATTTCGTTACAAATGTAGCGATCGCAGCCAAGCAGGCCGTAGGGCTATTCGTCCTTGCCGCGGGTCACCACGATCGAGGCCTCGGTCTTGGTGCGCGAGCATTCCATGTTGAGCCGGCGGAAGCGCATCGAGACCTTGTCGCCGCGCAGAATGCCCATGCGCTTGATGCAGCGCGCGGTGCCGGTCGCGGTGTCGTCCTTCGGCACCGTGAAGATGATGGCGGCGGCCGCCGCGATCAGATTGAAGAATTCGGGCTTGGGCTTGCGATCGGTCTTGGCATAGAGCTCGATCGAGAAATTCTGGCCGCGGCAGCCGAGCGATAGCTCCTTGGCTGCCGGATGCGACAGGTAGATGTAGTTGGCCGCGGAGATGCCGACCTTGAGGTTGTCGATGCCGCCGGCCAGTTGCTTGGCGGTATCCTCGCAGCGGTCGGCCCGCGCCGGCGAGGCGGAGAGGGCGGTCAGCACCATCAGCGCGGCGGCGACACCGATGGTTCGCAGGCCCGACACGGCGTGGTTGCGCAGTCTTTTTGTCATCAAAACCCCCACAGCATGGAAACGCACGCGGGGATTTCATGCAGGGTCTGCGCGGGCGCGTCAATATGCGACCCACGGCCAAAGGCTGCGATGACGGGCTCGGGCTACGCAACGTGAAGGGCCGTGGCGCCGCACCTGGCGCGCGCGACACCCGCACTTCGGCACGAATTAGCGCCTAGAAGAAGCACTTGCCGTCGTGGTTTTTCGAGACCCTGGCGCGCTCGCGTTCGCAATCATTGGCGTAGGTCTTGCCGTCGCAGCCGCAGACCGGGAGGAAGATCCGCGGACAGAATCGCGGGATCCGCGCGCAGGTACCGGAGATGTCGGCGATGAAGCATTGTCCGGCCTGTCGCTGACAGAACAGTCCGCGGTTGCACTGGTTCGGGTGGATGACGAAACCGCCGCATTGCTTGCCGACGCCAACCGCGCCGGCGCCGGTAGGGACCGAGATCATCAATGCCAGCGCCGCGAGCGAAACGAATAGCCCTGTCTTCATGATTGCCTCCCTGGGTGAGTTTTGGCCGCGAACAACCAAGGATGATAATTATCATGAATAGTTTATAGAGATTGTGAACTGGATCACGGCCGGCCGGCGTGCTAACCTTTCCGCATGACAAAACTACTTGAGCAAGCATTGCGTCAGGTCGAGCAATTGCCCGATGCCGAACAGGATGCCGCTGCCGGTGCGCTGCTCGACTATGTCAGGCACATGCATGCCACGCATCTTGATGAGGCGCAGATTGCGGAAGTGTATCGCCGCAGGGCTGACCCCGACCGGAAGTTGTTGTCGCATGCCGAAGCGCGGGCGCGCATTGGACGGCTTGGCTCGTAGCGGCGCATGGAGCTGGTATTCGACGATCATGCGGTCGCCGATATCGAGAATATCTTTAATTGGATCGCCCGCGAAAGTCCGACCACCGCGAAGCGCGTGACAGAACGGTTGTTTGGCAGCATTGAACTTCTGATCTCGTTTCCTTTCATCGGCCATGCCGGCCACGTTCCCGGCACGCTCGAATGGGTGGTGCCACGACTGCCCTATATCGTGGTGTACGAAGTCGATCGGGTCGGCGCGCGAATTCTGGTGACGGGCGTATTCCAGGGGGCGCAGGACCGTGACGGGGTTGAGCGCTGAAATGCGCATCTCGTGCGCCAAAAGCTCACTTTCCTTTGCCCAAAAAGTGCTTAGAACGGCTCTACAGCGGCGCCTTCCGACGCCCGCCCGCTCCAACCCGAGATCACGCCCATGAACGCCCCGACCGCCTTTCCCGACCAGAAGCCCGTTCCACCCTACAAGCATACGCCGCTGTTTCCGCTGGGGGCGGATACCACGCCCTACAAGAAGATCACGACCGAGGGCGTGAAGGTGGAGAAGGTCTTGGGCAAGGACATGCTGGTGGTGTCGCGCGAGGCGCTGCGGGCGCTGTCGGAAGCGGCCTTCGGCGATATCAATCATTACCTGCGACCGGGCCACCTGAAGCAGCTCCGCAATATTCTCGAGGACAAGGAAGCCTCCGACAACGACAAGTTCGTCGCCTTCGACTTCCTGAAGAACGCCAATATCGCCGCCGGCGGTGTGCTGCCGATGTGCCAGGACACCGGCACCGCGATCATCATGGGCAAGAAGGGGTGCAACGTCATCACCGACGGCGAGGACGAGGCGGCGCTGTCGGAAGGCGCGCGCGATGCTTACCTCCGCCGTAACCTGCGCTATTCGCAGGTGGCGCCGCTTTCGATGTACGAGGAAAAGAACACCGCCAACAACATGCCGGCGCAGTGCGAGATCTACGCCGAGGGCGATGACGCCTACAAGTTCATGTTCATGGCCAAGGGCGGCGGAAGCGCCAACAAGAGTTTTCTGTTCCAGGCGACGCCTTCGGTGCTGACCAAGGATCGCCTGCTGGCGTTCCTGAAAGAGAAGGTGCTGACCTTGGGTACTGCGGCGTGCCCGCCGTATCACCTCGCGATCGTGATCGGCGGCACCTCGGCCGAGCTCTGCATGAAGACGGTGAAGCTTGCCTCGGCGCGTTATCTCGATGCGCTGCCCACCCATGGATCGGCTGACGGTAACGCATTCCGCGATCTGGAGATGGAGCAGGAAATTCTCAAGATGACGCAAAGCCTCGGAGTAGGCGCGCAGTTCGGCGGCAAGTATTTCTGCCACGACGTGCGCGTGATCCGGATGCCGCGTCACGGCGCCTCGCTGCCGATCGGGCTCGGCGTGTCCTGCTCGGCCGACCGCCAGGTGCTCGGCAAGATCACCAAGGACGGCGTCTACCTCGAGGAGCTCGAGCATAACCCGGCGCAGTATCTGCCGGCGGTCGAGCAGTCGCTCGGCGGCGAAGTCGTGAAGATCGACCTCAACCAGCCGATGGAGGATATTCTGGCGACGCTCGCCAAGCATCCGATCAAGACCCGGGTGTCGATGACCGGCACCATGATCGTGGCGCGCGATTCTGCGCACGCCAAGCTGCGCGAGCGGCTGGAGAAAGGCGAACCGCTGCCGGATTACTTCAAGAACCATCCGGTGTATTACGCGGGCCCGGCCAAGACCCCTGATGGTTATGCTTCAGGCGCTTTCGGCCCGACCACCGCGGGACGCATGGACTCGTTCGTCGACCAGTTCCAGGCGGCGGGCGGCTCGATGGTGATGGTGGCCAAGGGCAACCGCGCGGTCGCGGTGCGCGAGGCCTGCAAGAAGCACGGCGGCTTCTATCTCGGTTCGATCGGCGGCGCGGCGGCGAACCTCGCCGAGCACTGCATCAAGAAGGTCGAGGTGGTGGAATATCCCGAACTCGGCATGGAGGCGATCTGGCGCATCGAGGTCGAGGATTTCCCGGCCTTCATCATCATCGACGACAAGGGCAACGACTTCTTCAAGGAGTTGAATCTGGGATGAGGGGGGCGTGCCCCGGATGCTGCGCAGCGCCTAAAGCGCGTTCACGCGCGTTTTCGGCGCGCTACGGTGGTGCGCTGGTCCCGGCTCTGCGGCGCAGCGTGAAGAACGCTGCACCGCGTCCGGGACACGAGAGCGGTGCGAGTTAAGCCCGCGTTCCCGTGAACGGGAAGCTGCCCATCGGGCCGATGCTTGCTTCGCCGGACATGCCGTCGCCGGCAACCGTGCCGGCGAAAGCCAGCGTCAGCGGCATCGGGTTGGTGATCGAGATCTTCCAGGCAACGTCGTTGCCGTTCGCGGTGCCGTCGAAGATTTCGCCGGAATTGCCGTCGGCGCCTTGCGTGCCGGTCAGCGCGCCACCAGCACTCTTGAGGGTCAGCGTTGTCTTGCGCTCGCCCATCGGCGTGCTCAGCGTGATATTCCAGTTTCCGTCCACGGCCATTTCAGTCTCCCCAACATGTCCCGGCAACCGGAATGGTTACGGGATTTGGCTCCGGCGGCGGTATAGCCTATCTGGCAGCCCTTGCCCAATCGTCTTGTTTTGCGTGGTTTGCGGCGATTAGGCGCGGGCAGCGGCGCGAAGCCGGCTGCCGACCAGAAGCCTGAACGCGACATACTGGATGGCAAAGGCGGCGATCTTGGCGCCGACCAGCACCACCGTGACGTAGAACGTCCACAGCTTCATGTCGCCGGTCATCGCCACACCGATGGTGCCGGTGCCGAGCACGAACATCAGGGCGGCCCATGCGTAGCCGGCGAAGGTGACGTATTCCGGAATGGTTTCGGTCACGATCGCCGGAAGATAGCGCAGCATCCAGCCGCGCTTGAGCATGATGGCGCCGATTGCGAAATGTCCGATCGCAGGCTTCGCCAGCACGAAGCGCGGGTCGTGGGTCAGCAGCGTCGCCGTGCCGAGCACGATCACCAATGCGAGGCTAGCATAGGTCATGTAGCCGAGCTCTTTGCCCTTGATGCGCGAATAGATCACCTGGCCGATCGCGCCGGCGATGGCGACCCCGGTCGCCAGCAGGACGTTGTCGGTGGCGAGATACACCGCGAGGAAGACGATGGTGGAGAAAAAATCGGCACCCAGTCTGGCGAATACGTCCTTCATCGTCCTGCTCTCTGCTCAATCGCGTGGTGAAGTTGAATGGTTCTCAGTTCGTGCCGGGCAGGGCGTTGGCCGGCGGCGTGCCGTACTTCACCCTGCAATATTCCGGATACCATTTGGTGAAATAGACTGCACTGTTGCGGGCGGCGAACGCAACCAGCAGGCTGGACCACAGCGGCAGGCCGGGCACGTAGATCAGCGCGATATTGCCGACCATCATCAATAGCGTCGCGCCGGTCCAGGCCCAGGTGATCGTGTAATTCGAGCGCAGGAAGCCGGGCAGCTTTGCGGTTTCCGCGTCGACGACCTCACGGGCGTACTGCAGCGTGAAGGGCACCCGCATCACGATCGATCCCAGCGAGACCAGAAAGATGCCGACGTCGACGGCGAACTTGACGGCCAGGTTTCCGAGTGCCGGGTCGACGAGGGCGACATAGCCACCGACCGCGCCGAAAACGATCACCGAGCCGAGGCCGAGGATCTTGACCGAGCGGCCGCGCGCGATGTCGAACGCGATCACCGCAAGACAGATCGCCGCTGCCGCAAACAGGCTGACGTCAGCGGAGCACACCAGCATCAGCAGGGTGTAGGCGCCGTAGGGGGCAAGGATCAGGAAGATGGTCATGGCAGCCTCTCGGGCCTTATCTTTACATCGTAAAGATACACTAGGGGGCGGCAGACGGATCGTCAAGCAAAATCTTTACAGTGTCAAAATTAGAAGATGCGGCGTTAAAAACATATATAAATCAATGATGTAATGCCGTTTTAGCCGCCTGGCCTCGGGGCCCGCCACAGGATCGTGATCGCGCAGGCGATCAGCACCACGAAGGATGGTATGCCGTCGACGATCGAACGCAGTCATTCCCCGGCGCGACGAAGTCGCGAACCCGGAAGTTCGAGATTATTGGCTCTAACTTCCGGGTTCATCGCTGCGCGATGTCCTCAGATGCGCAATTGCGCATCGGGGAATGACGGTACGCTAGCTCACTCCGCGCCCACCCAATTTCCGTGAAAGCCATCCGGCACCCGATGGCCGAGATGCACCAGCGCCACGGGGCCTGCCTCGACGTCCTTGGCGTTGAACACCGCGAGGTCACTGCGGTTTTCCTGGGCGCGCCAGACCGCGGACAGCAACCAGCCGTCGCCTTCGGCGGCATCGGCGCTGCGTTCGACAAACACCGGCTCGGAAATGGTGTCGCCGGCGGGCAGCAGGTAGTTGCCGAGCCGTTTGCCGTTGCCGTCGACATGGACGATGCCGGACAGCGCGCCGAACATCGGCAGATCCGGATTGGCGCAGGCGTACCAGCCGTGATGGCTCTTCAGGCCGGCGCGGCGGTCGTCAATGCGCGGAAATTCGCCGGTGAGGTCGTCGTCGAGATAGGTCTGGGTGAACCGATCGGTATTGCCGGCGAGGTCGAAGGTCCAGCGGCAGTAGCGTGCGCGCGACTTGGCCGGGTCGGTCTTCGAACCGTCGGGATGGTTGAACAGCGGCGCTTCCTCGAACTGCATGACGTCGGCGATGATGCGATCGCCTTCTTCCCAGGCATTCATGATGTGGAAGACGTAGCAACTCTCGGCGCGGAACCAGACCAGATCGTTGGCCGAGCCGTTGCGCTTCATGACGCCGACATAGGCGCCTTTCTCCGGCTCCCACGCATAGGGCGCCCGGCCGCGCATCGCGCGGTCCATGCTCCCGGTGATGGGCAGGATCGGAAACAGCAGGTGATTTTCCGTGACGATGAAGTCGTGCACCATGCTGGCATAGGGCGCTTCGAACCGGTCGAACCGCGTCACCACGCCGGATGCATTGACCGTTCCGAAGGAGAGGGCTGATGTCAGCGGCCCCGCGGCGTTGTAGCCGAAGAACACCATCTCGCCGGTCACCGGATCGATCTTGGGATGGGCCGTGAAAGGGCCCTTGATGGCGCCGTTGTAGTCGCAATAGCCCAGACGATTGAGCGTGCCCGGCTCGATCTCGGTCGGCAGATGGCCTTCTTCCAATGCCAGCAGGCGGCCGGCGTGGAAGATGATGTTGGTGTTGGCGACGCCGCCGTCCTGGGTGATATCGGCAGGTGCATCCGGCAGCTTGCGGCCGAAGCCGCCGAACAGCGCGCGGCCGGCGTCGTGCTCGGCCAGCCATTTCGGGGTGCGGACCCAGCGATTACGATAGCTGGCGCGGCCGTTTTCCAGATGGAAGGCGTGCAGCATGCCGTCGCCGACGAACCAGTGTGCGCCCGGCGCGTCGAATTGCGGATTGGGGCCGTTGCGATAGAGCGTGCCGTTCAGCTCGCGCGGCAATTCACCGGTCACCTTCAGAAACGGTGCGTCGCATTCCATCGGGATTGGCGCGAGGTTGGTGCGGGCCGCATTGGTAGCCACTTTGTCGAGCATCTCACGTTCCTCCGGTTATATCTTTACATCGTCAAGATATAACTATCGAGCATGGCTGCTATCGTCAAGCAAAATCTTTACAGTGTAAAAATAGCGTCATATAAGGATTCGCATGGCAAGATTATCCAGAGAAAACAAAGCGAGCCGTCCCGCGGCGCGGGCGCGCAGGCCGGCAAGGGCTGCAACCGAGCGGCCTGCTGTCCGGCCGCGCCGGTCTTCGGGCGATACGCCCTATCATCATGGCGATCTGCATGAGGCGCTGCTGCAGGCGGCCGAGCGGGTGCTCGAACGCGACGGTCTTGCCGGGCTGACGCTGCGCGCGGTGGCGCGCGAGGCCGGTGTCTCGCATGCGGCGCCGACCCATCATTTCGGCGACCTCACCGGGCTTCTGAGTGAACTCGCCGCGATCGGCTTTCGCAGGTTCAACGCTGCCATGGTCGCCGCCCGCGACAGCGAAGCTCATCCGCTGTTGAAGGCGATGGCCAACGCCAGGGCCTATGTGGCCTATGCGCAGAAGCATCCGGGCATGTACAGCCTGATGTTCCGCACCGAACGGCTCGACATGACGCGGCCGTCGCTGAACGAGGCGGCGTCGGCTTCGTTCCGCGGGCTGGCGAACTCGGTTGCCGCCGGCCGGCAAGAGGCGGGCCTTCCGGCGCTCACGGGCGAGGAACTGCAGGCCCTGTCGCTCGACCAGGCCGCCGCCATCGCGCGCAACTGGTCGCTGGTCCACGGCTTCACCATGCTGCTGCTGGACGGACGGCTGAAAGACATCCTGCACCGCCTGCCTGCCGGCACCACCACCGACGATTTGCTGGGGGCGATGATGCGCTCGGCCATGGGCAAGCTTCCGGTGAGCTGAAGAACGCTAGCGCTTTGCGAGACTCACGGCACGGCCGGTCTCGCCGATCACCTTCACTTCGTCCTTGCCGCATTTGAAATCGCGCGCCAGTTCGTCGGCGGCCTTGCGGGCAAGTTCGTTCGGGTTGGGATTGGCCTGCGCGTCGATATAGGCGACGTGGCAGACCTGCCCGGGTGGCAGCCGGGTGACGGCCAGCAGTGGTTTGGCGACCGGCCGTCCGTTCTTGTCCTCGTCGCTGTTGTCGGCGATGCGCCAGCGCTGGATGATCGCGAACGGCTTGCCGTTCATCGTCCGCCATTCCACCGTAAGCTCGGTCGAATTGAACGGGCCGAACCGCTGCTGGGCGGCCGGCTCCTTCTCGGCCGCGGCGCGGGTGCGGCCGACGGAGACGGTTTCGCGCAGGTCGTCCTCGCTAATCAAAACCACGAGACCGGCCTTGCCGGGGCAGGTCCGGACGGCGCTGTCGTCGACCTCATTGCCGGCGCTGA
>Ga0209023_10001560_pt1 | contig 30398 bp, 18 predicted proteins | sample LakOneMetagenome_FD_187468 | JGI IMG/M metagenome (GOLD analysis project Ga0209023, IMG submission 187468) | Freshwater and sediment microbial communities from Lake Erie, Canada (SPAdes) (version 2) | ecosystem: Environmental > Aquatic > Freshwater > Lentic | place: Lake Erie, Canada...
TACAGGGCGATTACAATGAGATCTGCCAACGGATCGAGCCGCACGACAACGCATACACCTTTCTAACCGAACCGCAGGACAACGGAGCGCCGCATGTCGAATTCGCGAACGGCGTTTACCATTACGTCGTCACCGAACGCGGTCTTGAGCTTGAGCGAAGATCAACGGCTGACCGACGCGAGATTTTGTATTGGATGGTCTATGACCTAACGTTTTGGATGGGCGTCGCCTACGAACTAAAACGGCGTGTCGAAGGCCCGGACGTGCGGCGTGTGATCTTTGCCCACCAGACAAAGCTAATGAAACGCGCCGATCCACGATTTACCGAACAGCTCAAACTGCACATCACCGATACGCTTTCGCGGCATCCTTTTAACGACCAGCCATCCGGGATCAAATAAAATCGAGCGGGCGATCATGCTCAACCAGGCCATGCTGACGGGCCAGTTTGAAATACAATCCCAGCCCTTTCTGCATGTTCTCGTCGATCGAATACGAGATGTTGTTTAAGAGATAATCGTTCATTTCACCGGGCCCGATATGGATATCGGATTCGTAATTGGCGACGATCTCGTCGATATGTGCGAGGCCTTCGTCACGCGCCGACGGGAAATCGATATCGATCGCACCACGCCGCGTCATCCACATCGCAAACACAAATCCAAGCCCGGTGTGATCGTGCCACAGTTCGGCGAGGTCGAACGTCCGGTGGCCGTGCGAAAAACCACCCCGTCCGCCAAGAGAGGCGGCCACCCCTCCTTCGTAAGGAGGGGAGCTAAGAGCAAGAGCGGGATCGCCGATCAATAGCGCCGCGTCGGATTCGGTGAGCATCTTCTCGATATCGGGCTCAGCGTCGCGCCAGACTGGTTCGAAACCGAGAAATTCGCGAAAGATGATCTTGGTCAGTGCGACCGAGGTCCGCGACGAAACATCGAGCGAGACGGAGCGAACATCGCCGAGATCCATTCCCTTTGTCACGAGACAAACACTACGAACACGCTCTCTCGCGCCGACGCAGACGTTGGGAATTAGCCGCACGTTGTCTAACATTTGATACGCGATCACCGGCACGAGCGCAGCATCGACGCGGTTCTGGGCGAGTAATTCCGCCGAGCGAGCCGGTGCCGTGTCCATGATAACCTCCACAAGGCCGCGATTTTTGCCGTATAAAAACGACCACACGAGCGGTGCGGTATTTGAGTAGCTTGAGGCTGATATGCGAAGTGAATGCATCTAATTTTACCCGCCAAAAACGTCAGCGAAATCTGCGTTTTCCTGTAATTTTTTGAGAGCAAAAGGACAGGTCGCGTAGATCTTTAGGCCATTTTCGCGGGCGTATTTTACGGCCTCGGCGAGCAGTTTGTCGCCGATCTTTTGGCCGCGAAGACTTTCGTCAACCTCCGTATGGTCGATGATAAATCCGCCTTCGCCCGCTGTGACGTAGGTCATCTCGGCCACCCGTTTGCCGTCGGCCTTGATCAGAAAAGCACCGCGTCCGCCTTTTTCTATTCGAGTTATTTCCATCTTGTGTTAATTACATCAGAGAGCGCCGGTGATTCCAAATCTTGATATGTTGGCGAACAATCGATTATGCTTGATGAAATGAAAATTCACGACATAACCGTCACCATCAACGCCGAAACGCCGATTTACAAAGGCGACCCGGGCGTCGAGATAGCTTCGTTCAAGGCGATCGCCACGGGTTCGTCCGCAAATGTCTCGCAGATCTCGTTTGGTGTTCATACGGCGACGCACGTTGATGCGCCGAATCATTTTATCGACGGTGCAAGACGCGTCCATGAGATCGATCCGGCGAAACTCGTCGGCCCGTGCCGTGTAATTGCGGTGCCGGACGACGTGATCGCGATCGAACCTGAGCACGTCGGCAAAATCGCAGGCATCGAGCGCGTAATATTCAAAACTCAAAACTCAGCATTCTGGTCGGAACCGGAACGCGGATTTCGCACGGATTTTTCGTATCTGACACCGGAGACCGCAAAATTGCTCGTCGAAAACGGTGTCGTGCTCGTTGGAATCGATTATCTCTCGATCGAAAAAAGCGGCTCGCCGGGACATCCGGTCCATATTGCCCTGCTCGAAAAAGAGATCGTTATTCTTGAGGGTGTCGATCTTCGCAAGGTCCCGCCCGGCGATTACGAACTCATCTGCATGCCGCTGAAATACGACGGAGCAACCGGCGACGGCTCGCCCGCGAGAACATTTTTGAGAGAGCTCTAAAATGAAAACATTAATTTTCCTGATCTGCGTTTCTATTCTTACGCTGACTGGCACTACTTTCGCTCAAGTTACGAAGCCGGAACCGCCGAAAACTGCCACGCCCGCGATCACGGAGATCGTGGTCGAAGTGGAAGGCGGTTCGACGCTAAAGATGAAAGCCGCTGACCTCGCTAAATTCGCACGCGTTGAGGTCAAGGCAAAAGGCCACGACGAGGTTGAGTCTGTGTATTCGGGCTATGAACTGCGAAGTATACTTGCTCCAGCCGGTGCGAAATTTGGCAAAGATCTAAAAGGTGCGGCGGTAGGGCAATTCCTGATCGTTGAGGCTGCAGATGGTTATCGAGCGGTCTATTCGCTCACCGATCTCGATCCTGATTTCGCCGACAAGGTCGTCATCCTCGCCGACACGCTAGACGGCAAACCGCTTGATGCAAAAACGGGCCCGTGGCAGGTCATCGCCACCAACGAAAAGAAACACGCCCGCTGGGTGCGGCAGGTGACGGCACTAAAGGTAAAGATCGCAAAATAGAGAAGTGAACGTAAACGACAAAGCATACCGCGAGACCGTTTATAATATCGTCCGCCAGATCCCCGTTGGGATGGTGATGACGTACGGACAACTTGCAATCGTTCTGGGCGAAGGCTACACGGCCCGCACGGTCGGTTATGTTATGCACGGAGCCGACGAGGGCGTGCCGTGGCAGCGTGTGATCAATTCGCAGGGCAAATGTTCGACTGGCCGACTGACCATTCCGCTAAACCTCCAACAAGAACTGCTCGAAGCCGAAGGCGTCATATTCAGCGAAAAAGGAAAATGCGATCTGCGTAAATTTCAATGGTTTCCAGAGGGATTCGAGCACGGAGACAATCATCAAACTCTGCTATTCTAACGACAATCGTCTGGCTAATAGCTGGCAGCCAGTAGCTAGCGGACAGAACTTAATCCGAACGTAAATATCGATCACGATTTTTATTTAATTCTAGCTTTTAGCTGCTAGCGACTAGCTGCTGGCTGGAAACAGTTATCGTCCCCACTTCAATTTGTCTCTCAACACGTCAAAGTAGTTTCGATTAGCGGGTTGGACGAGGTTGAATGTGGTTTTGCTTTTGCGGATTATGACGCGGTCACCGGAGTGAATTCGGTGGCCGGTTTGGCCGTCGAAAGTAAGGAAAACACCTTCGTTTGCCTCCTGTAAATCCAGTTCGATCCCAGCGTTGTCGGGGACGACGATCGGGCGATTGGTGAGCGTGAAAGGGCAGATCGGCGTGATCACTACGGCGTTCATCGATGGATAAACGATCGGGCCGCCGGCTGAGAGGTTGTAGGCAGTCGAACCGGTTGGTGTCGCGACGATCAGGCCGTCGGCACGGAATTTATTGACGAATAGACCGTCAAATTTTACGTCTATATCGATAATGCGTGCGAGGGCGGCTTTGTTAATTACGATGTCGTTGAGTACGCGGCCCGTTGCGATTTGCTCGCCGCCGCGGCAGTGTTCGGCGTCGAGCATGACGCGTCGGTCGATCTCGTAATTGCCCGCGATGATCGATTCGAGAGCAGTGATCATCTCTTCGATCCGAAAATCGGTGAGATATCCGAGGCTGCCGTAATTGATGCCGAGCACCAGTGCGTCCGTATCGCCGATCATACGCGAAGCTGAGATCATCGTGCCGTCACCGCCGAGGACGACGATCAGGTCGGCGTCCGAGATGAGCACCGGTTCACGGCGTGCGTCGCTGGCCGAATGCGTTTCGCCGATCTGTTCGATTCCATGCGCGCCGAGCCAAGCGCGAAGTTCGGCGGCGGTTGCCATTGCTTCGGCGTGGTTAGGTTTTACGACGATCGCGACCGATCTGATCTGTTTTGTTTCCATTTTTCAAACGCCCGCGCCAACTTATAATCGGTGAATTGCAACTAAACATCAAGCAAAATTTCAAGTTAAAGCGCCTATTTATGGGCGCATGCGCGTGTTTTGCATTGGAATTCACCGCCGATTTTGCTAAGATTGCGGTTTGTCCCTATCGACAATTATATTCGAATCCCGAGTTTGCAGGTATTAATCGATGCTAAAGTTTTTTAATCGTCTTGAAAAAACACGTAATTTTTTCATTCTCATTTTTGCCGTCCTGATGGTCATCAGTCTGGTTTTCTGGAACCGTAGCTCGACTGGTAGCACCACGGTGACCAATCTGGCCCGCAGCACCGAAACGGCCGCGACCGTTTCCGGTGAAAAGATCACGGTTGGTGATATCGCTCAGCAAAAAGAAAGCTACAACCGCTTTTCGCAGGGACGCAGCTTTCCGGCGAAAATGATGCTCGAGGGGTTGATCGGCAGCCGCATTTCGCGTGTCGAGGCCGAACGTCTGGGTCTGACGGCGAGCGACGCGGAGGTTGCCGCCGCGATCCGTGAGCAGAACAAGAGCGAAGAAGGCAAACCGTTTGATCAGGAACGCTACGAATTGAACGTCCGCGAACAGTTTGGCACGATCGCCGCTTACGAACAGCGTGTCCGCGATGATGTCAGCAGTAAAAAACTTGACGCATTTATAACATCTGGCGTGACCGTTTCGGAGGAAGAGGTGCTGAGCGATTTTCAGCGAAAGAACACCAAATTCGACCTCTCGTATGTAACGGTTAGCAGCACCGATTTATCGAAAACGATCGTGCCGACCGACGCTGAGCTACGCGAGTATTTCGACAAGAACAAAGCCAGCTATTACATCAGCGTCCCGCAGAAAAAGATCAAATACATTTTTGTAAACACCGCAAAGATCGGAGAGAAATTGCAGATCTCTGACGCTGATCTCAGAGCCGAGTACGACAAATTGCCAGCCGACAAACGCACTGCCGGTGCTTTGGGACAGGAGATCGTCCTCCGGGTCGCCAAACCGGAATTCGATTCGCAGGTTCAGGGCAAGGCCGCTCAGCTCGTTCAGGAAATGCGAACGAAAAACGGTGGAGTCGTTTCCGAAGCGGATTTCGCAACTATTGCCAAAGGGCAGTCGGAAAACCCTGTGTCGGCACCGCTCGGCGGCAAACTTCGCGGTCCCGTTCGCGAAGACCCTAGCAAACCCGATGATCCGTATCAAAAACTGATCAAAATGAAGCCCGGCGAGATCAGCGAACCGATCAGCTATCAAAACCGTTATTTTATCCTTCGCCGTGGCGACGATGTGCCGAAATCGTTTGAGGAAGCCAAGAAAGAACTTGATGTGAGCCTCCGCAACCGCCGTGCGTATTCGGTCGCTGCCGATCTTGCACAAAAGGTTGCCGATTCGCTTAAGGCATCCAAAGATCTGCAAAAGACGGCCGCCGAATTTGCCCCGCAGGCAAATATGAAACCGGCTGAGATGATCAAAGAGACCGGATACGTAAAACCGGGCGACAACATCCCGGACATTGGCACGTCGCCGCAGTTCGAAGAAGGAATTGCACCGCTCGAGGCCGCCAATGATGTCGGTGACAAAACGCCGATCCAAAATGGATTTGCGATACCGATGTTGGCTGACCGAAAAGAGCCGCGTGACGCTGAATTTGATGAGGTAAAATCTCAGATCGTCGATGTAGTAAAACTCGAAAAGGCGACCAAGCAAGTCGAGGAGATCGCCAAACAGATCGCAGCCGGAACTGCAAACGCTGCTGCACTTGCGGGTGTCGCCACTGCCAAGGGACTGAAGGCAAAGGATCAGAAAGCGTTCGTTCTCGGTACACCGCTAGGCGAAGGTTCGTCAGCATCGACGAGCGAAGCCCTTGAGGACGCGATCTATGCTATGAAGGTCGGTGATTCGACAAAAACGCCTATCAAAATCGGCGACAACTGGGTCGTCGTCGGCGTGACCAAACGTGAAGACGCGGCCACCACAGAATTTGCCAAACAGCGAAGCAGCCTGTTTGAGCAAAAACTGTCGAGCAAGCGTGCGGCGGTCTTTAACGATTATTTGACCGCGACAAAGAAACGCTATGAGGACGGCGGTTACATCAAGATCTACAAGGAAGCCCTTGAGAAGATCGATGCACCTGTTCCGGGAGAAGCCCCGGATGGAATGCCTCCCGGATTCCCGGGCGGTATGCCGGGACAGCCAGGTGGCGGCCAGCCAGGACAACAATAGCACCCGTTCAAAGTACTTATGAAATCCGGTGTGACGATCATGTCACACCGGATTTTTTTGTTTACTTGGACCAGAGAGTGTGCTATTTTTCCTAAATCTAAACGGTTTAGGAGAAATTATGACTATTGTCCGACGCTTTGCCCCTCCGCTGGCTCTGTTGGCGTTTTTTTGCGCGCTTGGCTTTGTTTCCAGTGCGAATGCACAACGTACATTTCGAGCGACGCTCGATGGTGGGCAGCAGGTTCCTGCCGCAACCACGTCGGCCACCGGAACGGGGACCGTCTTTCTCAACGCGGCGGAAACACAAATCAGTCTAACGCTGAATTTCTCCGGCCTGACCAGTAATATGATCGCGAGTCATATCCATTCACCGGGCGCTAGAGGCGTAAATTCTGGAGTCTATATCGATATTGGTTCGAATGGGTCGACTGCCGCTTCGTTTACCATAAGTAACATACCGGTCTCACCAGCTGAGGTCGCAAATCTTAAGAACGGGCTTTGGTATTTCAATGTCCACACGGCCAATTTCGGCGGAGGAGAGATCCGAGGTCAGATCGAACCCGATTGCTCACCGCTAGCCCCAGGCATTGCTTCATGGTATCGCGGCGAAGGCAATGCCCTCGACCAAAATAATCAAAGCAACGGCACCCTCGACGGTGCCACGTTCACTGCGGGCACAACTGGACAGGCGTTTAGCCTAAACGGCAACGGCGCCCGTGTGCAACTTGGCAATCCGACGAATTTGCAGCTCCAGGATTTTACTATTGAGGCGTGGATTAAGCGATCCAGCGCAACAATTGTGACCAATAATCCATTTCCGGGTGTTAATGCCGGTACATTTATCGCCTTCGGTCAGGACGGATATGGTTTCATTATCGACGAAGCGACGAGCAAACTAATTCTTACAAAAGTCGGCGTCTCTTTCGCAATTTCACCGAACCTAACGGTCACCGGCACAAATTATCATCATGTTGCTGTAACAAAATCTGGTAGCACCGTTACCTTTTATGTTGACGGTGTGGCGGACACACCGATCAGTTATAACCCAGTATTTACATTCTCCTCGAACGTGGCGATTGGAGCCCGCGGCGATGGAAATCTGCTCAATTCATTTTTCGGCAGTGTTGACGAACTCAGCGTGTTTAGCTCAGTCTTAACGACCTCGCAGATCGCCGCGATCTACAACGCCGGAGTTGCTGGTAAATGCCCGGCGTGTACCGGAGCACCGATCGGTTTGGTCTCATGGTGGTCTGGGGACGGTAATGCTCTCGACGGTCGCAGCCGTAATAACGGATCGCTTGCAAACGGAGCGACATTTGCCGAAGGATCTTCCCGACACGCATTCAGTTTTGATGGTAACGGTGAGATAGATGTGCCGGACGCCCCCAATCTAAATCCTTCTACCAACGTGAGTTTGGAAGCTTGGGTATTTCCAGCCACAGATTCGACGGGCGGGAACGCAATGAGCATCATTTTGAACAAAGAATCGGGCTCGGTACAATACGAACTTGGCCGCCGGTTAAGCAGCGGGTCTTGCCCGTCGGGAGGCGGCATTCCAACGGGAAATTTTGCTGTATATTTGGGCGGTCTGACCGGTTTTCCGGACGACTGCGGCGGGTGGGCAGATAGTGGCGGGAAATTGCCGCTCAATACCTGGAGCCATGTCGCGGTTACCTATGACGGCACAAACGTGAGGACCTATGTTGGCGGAGCCCTTACACGCACCATGCCCGCAACTGGAAGTATCCTGAGCGGTTCCGGGATCTTTCGAATCGGTAAGAGAATCCTTAACTCAGAGAACTGGATCGGACGGCTGGACGAGATAGCGTTATACAACCGAGTTTTAACGTCGCCGGAAATTGCAAGGCTCTCGAATGCTGGCAGCTCATGCAAATGCAAGCCGGGGGCAACCGTGGCTCCGTCCGGCGTCGTCGGGTGGTGGGGCGGCGATGGTGATGCGCGTGATATTTCCGGCAATTTCAACGGCGGTACGCTACAAAACGGGGCGGCGATTGCGATCGGGGAGGTCGGTCAGGCGTTCAGTTTTGGCGGAGATGCGCCGTATGTCGAGATACCCGATGCCCCGTCGAACAGTGTTTCAGGTGAAATCACTATCGAGGCGTGGATAAAACCCGGATTTATCGTCACGACCCAAGCGATCCTTTCTAAATACGACTCCGGAGGATCGCAACTTAGTTATTTTTTCGGAATGCAGGGAGACGAATTGGAATTGGCGGTTTATGGTACCGGTGACGGCAGTCTTAGGCGGCTATTGGATACGACGAATTCGAACATTCCGACTGGCACCTTTACCCACGTTGCTGCAACCTTCAACCCGACCGGGCAAGTGATGAAAATATACGTTAACGGTGTCGAGGCACCGGCGACGGTTCTGCCTGTCTCCAACACAGTTCCGTCCATCTTCGATGGTACCGCTCCGGTGCGTATCGGTGCAGTTGCTGGAAACTCTGGCATTTTGCCCTTCAATGGAACGATCGATGAAGCCACGCTTTACAATCGGGCCTTGACCCAGGCCGAGGTCGCGTCAATTTTCAATGCCGGGCTCGCGGGAAAATTAAAACAGGTAGTACAACCCTCGGGCCCGCCGCCGAGGCCAAATGGTAAGGGTGATCGAGCGAACGTGAGTCCTCTGGTTTCGGTTGCGACGGTCGGCGATGCGAGCGTTATATTACCGACGGTGACTGTGGCCGGGACGACGCAACAACTTGTGGTCGATACAACGAAACTGCCGCCGATGCCGTTTTTTACTGCGGGACTCACGTACGATATTTCAACGACGGCAACGTTCACCGGTTCACCGAACGTCTGTTTTAATTTGCCGTCATTTACTAATGCCGAGTTCGCGGATCTGGCAATTCTGCATCTCGAAAATGACAATTGGGTGAACCGCACGGCGGCTGCATTTTCGTACCCAAATCTCTGCACCAGCGCTCTGCCGTCGCTGTCGCCCTTTGCTATTGTCAAATTGCACCCGACCGCCGCGAATACAAGTGTCGGCGGACGCGTTATGACAAGCGGCGGATCGGGCGTTTCGAAGGCTACCGTCTTTCTCACCGATTCAAACGGCGTTACTCAAACAGCAAAGACTAGTTCGCTTGGATATTTTAAATTCGAAGATGTCCAAGCCGGACAGACGTACGTTGTCGTCATCGGCCACAAACGATACACATTCGCGCCGCGCATCGTGACGGTCGAGGACGAGATCACGGAGCTAGACTTTGTAGCGATTGAGTGATTTACCTAATTTCCTTAAGATTATCTATGGACCGGCTGTTTCGATCAGCCGGTTTATTTTTTCGAGATCTTTTTTCCGATTTCGGTTTGTTGGTGAATCACGAAGTAGAGCCTCAAATAATGTCTGTGCGGCGGCGAAGTGAGACCGCGCAAGGACACGATCGCCAAACTTAAGGTAGTATTCACCGATCCGCATAAATGACATTCCGAGATCCTGCTGCCATTCGACATTGAGCGGATCTTGCTGGTTGAGTTGTTTCGCGGTGGCGAGCGATGATTGGTAATTCTTTAACGCATTCGAACGGTCGCCACCCGCAAGCTGCGCATCGGCCAAAAATCGTTGAGTAAATCCGATCCGGCGAGTCGTCCAGAGGCTGTTCTTGTCCAAAATTCCGATCGCTTGAAAGTGCTCCAGCGATCGCGTAAGCACATTGACTGCATCTCGTGAACGCGCAACGCGTATCAGTATCTTGCCTTCTTCGAGATTGGCATCAGCGAGCGACATCCGCTCTCCCAGATTTTTTGGATCGCGGGCAAACGAACTTTCCATGATCGCCGAGCCTTTGGCAAGGTGTTCGATCGCCTTGTCCATTTCCCCTTTCTCGGCTAGCATCATGCCGTACCATGTATAAGCTGTGCTGAGGTGGCTTTGGTGGGATAGGACATCCGGCTCCGCGTTTACGATCTGCTTTTCTATTTCCAGCCAACGACCGTACGAATTCACCGCCTCGTCAAAATTATTTTGCTCGTAATAAATAAATCCGATATAGGAGTGAACGATACCGACCGATCGCCGATAACCAAGGTCGGCGGGAGCCTCGGCCTGCAACTGCTCAAAAACGGCGAGCGAACGCTGATATAAGGCAAACGTATCCTCGAGCGAACCGCTCCGCAAGGTCGCCTGTCCGAGTGCTGCCAAACTCGAACCTAGTTTTTTTCGAACGATCCGATTTGCAGGTTCCTTCGCCACGGCTGATTCGAGGATCTCGATCGCATTCCGGTAGCTTGCGAGCATTTCCGGCGTCTGACCGTTCATTGTATAGATATCGCCAAGACGCATGTGACTTGTTGCCACGTTCGCTGCTCGCTCGATATTCTGGTCGGCCTTGTAGAGTCTCTCTCTCAGCGTCAATGCCTTTTGATGACTGGCAAGTGCCTCTGTCGTCTTTCCGAGGTTTGGGCTGAATAACTCGCCCTGTAGATCGCCGATCTTCTCGTACGCGTTTGCCAATTCGCTCTGCAGCCCGATATCATTTTCGGCTTCGACGGAGAGGTTATCGAGGTATTCGAGGCCGCGTTTTACCAGCAATTCACGTGCTTCGATCGGGCTGTCCGCGATCTTGTCGTTGATCTCAAAAATGAAGGAATTTGCTAGTGTCCGAACGTCGTTAAATCTTCGCTCGGCTCGTTCACGCTCAATATTGGCTCGCCGTGATTGATATGTTGTCGCGATGATGCCAACCAAAAGGATAACGAACGCAAGTCCAATAGAACCGACAACCAACGGATTGCGTCTCGTGAATTTTTCGGCACGATAGCTCCATGAATCCTGCCTTGCGAGCACTGGCAGGCCTTTCAAATGGCGCCGAATGTCTTCGGAAAACTGTTCAACGGATGAATATCGCCGGGCCGGATCCTTGTTGAGCGTTTTGAGAACAATATTGTCGATATCGCCCCGCAGCCTTGTGCTCGAAAACCTCGCCTTCAACTCTCCTTCATCCGGTATCTCCAACGTGTCGGTTGCGGACGGTTTCAACGGAGCGGTTTCGCTTATAGTGCGGACGATCTCGCCGAAATTCTTGCCTTCGAATTTGAACGGCCGAATGCCCGTCAACAGTTCATACAGAACGACGCCAAGCGAATACACATCGGTCGCGGTCGAGAGACTTTCGCCGCGTATCTGTTCCGGCGAAGCGTACTCGGGGGTGAATGCGAAGGTATTTGTTTGGGTTTCGTCGTTTTTGTCAGATTTCACGAGCTTGGCAATGCCAAAATCCAAGAGTTTCGCCTTGCCATCGCTTGTGATCAGGATATTTAGCGGTTTAAGGTCGCGATGAATTACCAGCTTTTGGTGGGCAAAAGAAACGGCGGCACAAACCTCCCGAAACAGATCGAGACGAGCTTCGAGGTTCAAACCATGGATCTTAATGTACTCAGTTATCGGAGATCCCTCGACGTATTCCATCACGAGAAAGGGCAGGCCGTCGGCGGTTGTTCCGCCGTCGATCAGATGAGCGATGTTCGGGTGTTTGAGCGAGGCGAGTATCTGGCGTTCGGTAACGAAACGACGCAATATCTCGTCGGAATCCATTCCGCGCTTTATCAATTTTAGAGCGACATTTTGTTCGAAGGCACCGTCGGCACGTTCGGCCAGGTAGACCGTACCCATACCGCCCGAGCCGATGCGTTCGACGAGCCGGTAATTGCCGATCTTTGTGTTCAGAAGGCGATCGTCGTTAGGAACGACATGCCTGTAAGCACTGGTCTCAAGCGATTCTGCCGCTTCGGTCTCGTTTAGCAGAGAAATTACTTCCACTCGAAGATCGGCATCGTCACCGCAGACGTCCGATACAAAACCCGCTTGTTCATCGCGTGCAAGCTCGACTGCGTCTTCGAGTATTTGTTTGACCTTTTGCCAGCGTTCGCGATCCATATTGGGAGATCAATTCTCAGTAGAGAGCACTCTTGAAAGATAAAGTTTCGCGCTCGACCATTCACGTTTGACGGTAGCCGACGATATCTCCAGTACGGAGGCGATCTCCTCCACATTGAGACCAGCGAAAAATTTCATCTCGACGATGCGGGCTTGGCGCTCGTCCAGCAACTCAAGTTTATTCAGTGCGTCGTCGACTGCAAGCACATCGAGCTGTTTCTTGTCGCCGAAACTTAACGAAGGGTCGAGAGCGATCTGCGTATTTAGGCCACCGCCTCGCTTTTGGCTGTTATGTCGTCTAGCGTGATCGATCAGTATCTCGCGCATCAGCCTAGCGGAAACGCCAAAGAAATGAGTTCGGCTTTCCCAGTCGATCTCGCGTTGTTTAGATAACCTCAGAAACGCCTCGTGTACCAGCGCAGTTGGCTGCAAAGTGTGGTTCGACCTTTCACGACCAAGATAACTGCCGGCGATCTTGCGCAGTTCATCGTAAACCATCGGAAACAAAACTTCGAACGCATCATTTCCTCCTGACTTTAGATCGGACAAGATTTTTGTGATCGAACTATTGTCCGGCATCTCTGACATAAACAATTAGAAACTCAGAATAATTGCGTTACTCCGAAAGGGCAAATCATTTTATCGACCTTTCGAAAAAAAATGAGCCCATTTTCCTACCTTTTTCGCACGTTAGGTTAAATGCGAAAAATCTTTAGGCCAATTGCCTTGCGTGAATAGGGAGAATTGTAATGAGAACGAAACTGTATTTATCACTGATCTTAACTGTATTGCTGATTTCCGGAGCGTTTGCGTGGCAACCGGAATCTTTTTTTGCCACTGAAGATAACGATAAGACAAGTAAATCGGACACCTTCCTGGGAGCACCGGAATATAATCCTCGCGACGAATTCAGCCTGACTCAGGGCGGAACCAACGGGCTCTGGAATTATGGTTACAGCACCTCAGATACGGACAATACGCTGACTCTATTTAATCCTGCTACGGATGCCGATACGATCGCTGTGTGTAATGGCAGTTTTGAACGGTGGCGAATCGCCAATGCCGAAACCATTCCGCAGATAGCACGCTATGGTCCGTCGGAACCTTGCGGCAATATTCCGCCGAACGGCCTTTTTATCCATCCCGGCAAAGACAATAAACGCGCCGTTTTGCGTTTTACCGTGCCGACGAGCGGAACCTTTCAAATTACCGGAGGTTTTCAAAAGCACGTTTCAGGGGCAACAAGCGATCTGAAGATAATCAAGAACGGCGGACTTCCCGGCGAAACAGTTTTATACAGCGGCGTTATCGGAGCAGTTTATCAGCAGACATTTAATTTTACGGCGACCGTTACCGTCGGCGACAAAATTGATTTTTCTGTCGGCGACGATGGAGACAACACCTGGCAGGGCGACGGATCATCCATCACCGTTACGATTGGTCAAGTATCTAATTCGTGCCTGCCTATACCCGCGAATTTGCAGGTAAACGTGCCGGCGGAAAACTCAGCAGTAGACATTCAGAGTGGTAACACAAATGCTCAGCTCGTAGGTGATGCATCTTACACGAATCCCGGGAAAGTCGGCCGGGCATTCAAATTCGACGGCGACGGTGATTACGTCCGCATTGAAGACAACGAAGCTCAGCGGCCGACGAATGCGGTAACCGTAGAAGGTTGGTTCAAATTCAACTCAACAGCCGGAATCGTCTCGCTTATCAGCAAGCCTGTTCGCAACAGTGCTCTTAACTCACACACGCTGTACCTCGAAAACGGTGAATTACGCGGGCTCATCGGTAATGCATCACAATATACTCGTGCGGGTTCTAGTTTTACGCCGCAAACAGGCGTTTGGCATCACCTCGCTTTTACCTACGAGATGAATGCGGGGATCAGTACACTTAGAGTTTATGCCAATGGTGTTGACGTAACATCGTTTGTGGACGGCACGCCGAACCTGCCGCTTTACTACGATGCGAACCCGTATCCATTGCTGATAGGAGGTGAATTCGAAAACAATGCGCCGGGCTTCACTCTTAATGGACAGGCCGACGAGGTTTCGGTTTACGGACGAGCATTGTCATCCGCTGAGATCCTCGACATCGTCCGGCACGGAGGCTACGGCAAATGTCCCCAGACAAATTGCGCCGAACCGCCGAATAATCTCGTCTCTTGGTATTCGGGCGAGCAGAATGCTCTCGATTCACGTTCCAATAATCACGGAACTCTACAGAACGGGACGACTTTTCAAGCGGCGAAAGTTGGACAAGGCCTAAAGTTCGACGGCTCGAATGACTATGTAGAGATCCCTGACAGCTCAAGTTTGAAACCTGCAAACTTGACGGTTGAAACTTGGGTCAAATTTGATTCTCTGACCTCGACCACTACAGGTGGCGCGCCGTCGGGATATCAGAATCTTGTCTTCAAGAAAAATTCGCGTGCTCCGGGAACGGGTTTCGAGGGCGGCTATAGTTTGGTCAAAAACCCCGACAATAGGCTGGGCCTCGGGTTTAACAGTCCCGGCGGCGGTACGGATTTCGCTAATTCAACAACCATTATGCAGGCCGGAGTTTGGTATCACGTTGTCGGGACACACGACGGCACGAACATCAAGCTGTACGTAAACGGCCAAGTAGAAGGAACCGGCACCGCTACCTTTCCCATCGATTATGGGACTACGCCTTTATATTTTGGAAGCTCTCAAGTACCATTTGGCGGGTATTTCAGCGGTGTGCTGGATGAAACTTCGATCTATGGCCGTGCTCTTTCAGCATCTGAGATCTTAACGATCTATGATGCCGGACAGAGCGGAAAATGCAAACCTTCACCGATCAATCCGCCCGCGAATCAGGTCGCATGGTTCACCGGCGATGGTGATGCACGCAATTTTACCGGTCTGACAACACCGGGAACATTGACCGGCGACACCACCTATCTCGTCGGCAAGGTTGGGCAGTCTTATAAGTTTGACGGCAACGGCGATTACGTAACGACGGTCGACAGTTCGTATTGGGATTTTGGAACGAACGATTTCGCGATCGAAGGCTGGATAAACACGCCAAGCGGCACTGGCGTTCAGCGAATCATTTCGGCAGGCTCTCAGGCTGACGGTGCGAACAATTTGTGGTCCCTAGGTTATGGTGACATCTGCGCCTGGGGTTGCGGACAGCGCCTGAATCTGGCAGTTTTTAATGGCTCTGGCTACGCAGATTTTTCCTCAAACGTTGTAGTTTTCCGTCCGAACACCTGGCATCACGTTGCGGTCGTCCGTGCAGGAACCTCATTCACTTTCTATGTTGATGGTGTTCCCGCCGGTACATCGCCGGTCGGAGCGGGCTTAGTCATTAATGGGGGGACAACAGGTGCAATTCTGGGTGCGCGCTACAACGGTACTCCTTCCGACAGATTCGAATTTGCCAACGGAATGCTCGACGAGATTTCTATTTACCAACGTGCGGTCACGGCCAGTGAGATCGCGGCGGTTTATAACGCCGGCGTTGCCGGCAAGGTAAAAGCAAAACCCGCCGGAGCCGGATCAAATGTACAAACTCAGCTCGCGGACGCAACTGTGACATACGCGGCCCTAAACACGCCGGGACTTACATCGCAAAGCGGAATCGATCTTGGCTTAAGACCTGCGTTGCCATCGACGGCGACGTTCACGGGCCTTTCGTGGGACATTTCAACGACTGCTTCATATCAAAATGGAACGGCCGACGATGTCCGTGTCTGTTTCAATATACCGTCGCTTTCCGGGATACCGATCGCGGCTCTGCGTGTACTGCAGTTAGTTGGCGGCAGTTGGGTCAATCGGACTGCGGCGGGAAATACGCATTCTAATTTCTGCACCGACAATGTTTCGTCGCTTTCGCAATTCGTTATCGTTCAGGACAGTGGAACGCAGCTCTATACCGTGTCTGGACGAGTTACAAATTCAAACGGCTTTGGTATCAGCGGCGTTTGGGTCCAGTTGCGCGATGCGACGACCTTTTATGGCAATGTGCCGACCGACGCAAACGGCGATTACAGTTGGACAAACCTCGTCGGCGGCGAAAGCTACACACTTACGCCCGTTCTTGCAAATAACACCTTTACTCCGGCGGTACGATCATACCCAAATGTTTCCGCAAACAGCACCGGTGCAGACTTCGTAGCAACACCGACGAGCCAATGTCTCGTGGCAAACTATGAATTTAATGACAATTTGGACAGCACGAGCGTAGCCGCTCCGAGTCTTTCCTACATCGGAACAGGCCAGACCTTTGCGACCGAGACTGTTAATGGCGTACCCAAACGTGTTCTGACATATCCCGGTGGTAACGCAGTCGAACTCCGCCCGACGACCGGCGTCATTCCGTCAAATCAATACGAGATCACTATCGTTACCCGCTTTAACCAAACCTACAGCTACAATCGAATACTCGATTTTAAGGACGGAACGACGGACTCGGGGCTTTATGTGACATCGGGGCAGCTTATTTTTCTTCCCGGCGGCAGCGGCGGTCCGACCATACCGGCCGGAACTTACGTTGAGATAAAACTCACGCGCACGGCTGCCGGTATTGTAAAAGGTTACGTAAATGGCGCAGAGCAATTCAGTTTCAACGACAATTCCGGTGCCGCTATTATTAGCCCTGCTAACGCCTTGCGGTTCTTCAAGGACGATGGCGGCGAAAACTACGGAGGTGCTATCTCCAAGATCCAATTGTCCAGCGGCGGCTGTGGTTCAACAAATTCGATCGCCGGGCATATCGACGAAGGAGTAAACAACCTCAACGGCGTTTCGGTCGCACTTTCCGGTGGTGCAAACGCAACAACGACGACGGATGCAAACGGCAACTACACGTTCGCCAATCTGCCTAGCGGCCTTAACTACACGGTTACGCCGACATTGACCAACTACGCATTCACGCCGCCGACACGCAGCTTCAACGGACTGGCGGCGGACGTCACAGACGCTAATTTTAGCGGAGCAAGCACGTGCACATTCACGCTCAGCCCAGATAGTGTCAGTTTTACGTCGGCGGGTGGAAGTGGTTCATTTAATATTACGACGCAGCCGGGCTGTAATTGGACCGCTGCTGCGAGCAGTAATATCGCTCCGTGGGTAACTATAAACGGTGCTTCTACCGGTACCGGCAACGGGACGGTCAATTATACGGTCGCTGCGAATACGTCGATACTGCGGTACGGTGACATTCTGATCAATGGCGGGGTGACAAGTCACTTCATCGGTCAGGAGACGGGAATGGGAACTTGCCCGACGGTATCGCCGATAGCTTATGGCACGACGTTAAACGGCGCGCTTGCCGTGAGTGACTGCAATCTAAGCGGGCGCTATACCGATCAGTTTTCATTTAGCGGAACGGCGGGTGACCGCGTTATGATCCGCTTGAGTTCAAGTGATTTTGCCGAGTCGCTAATTCTGCACAACACGGCAAACACTACGATCTACACGTTCACGACCGGCGGTGCGGCGAACGATGCGCGCGTGCCGAATAGCTTCGGATTTTACACGCTTCCGGCGACCGGCACGTACATTATTTCTGCTTCGAACTGGGGCAATGGTGGTTCGCCGACCGGCAATTACTCGCTCACTCTGCATTCCGATCGAACCGTGCCCGGCGTAACGCCGCCGAGCGGCCTGATCGGCTGGTACGCTGGTGAAGGCGACACGCGAAACCAACAGGGATCGGGTGTAGGTACGTTTAACGGCACGCCAACTTACTCGACGGACTACGTCGGCCAGTCGTTCAGCCTGAACGGCACTGACCGCTATGTCGAAGTCCCTTCGGCGAGCGAACCTTTCAATGTCTCGTCACTAAGCGTCGAGGCTTGGGTCAATACGACGACGACAAATGGCGACCCAAACACCGCGACGCCGAAATACCGTACTATCGCTTCCAAATTCAACGGAGCGGGCGGAGCGAGTTGGTCACTTGATATGGAGCAGGGCGGAGCGATCGTCTTCTCTGTTTATGACGGAACGACCACAAACTATCGTGCGGTGAGGACTAGCGGTGCAGGAGCGATTCTCGCCGCTAACGATTGGAAACATGTTGCCGCGACGTTCGATCAAACGACTCAGGCGATCAGTCTCTATGTCAACGGAGCCGACGCGGGTCAATTGGTCGCTGGTTCTGCGGCTAGCCTAAGCGGAATCGGGCAGAACACCGTTCCGCTCCGCATCGGTGCAAATCAAAACGGCGTAGTGCAAGGATTCTGGCAGGGCCGTCTGGACGAAGTCTCGATCTACAACCGTGCTCTCTCTTCAACTGAGATCACGTCGATAGTTGACGCGGGCCGCATCGGCAAGATCAAGCAGGCGACGCTTAGCAATCAAACGTCGGCGGCTCTCGGATCTTCGACAGTCACGTTTGGGTCGCCCACGAGCGGAAGCGTGACTGAAACTCCGATCGACGGCTCGGCACTTCCAGCACCGGTGCCACCGGGAATGGGACTGCAACTTGCGTTCGATATCTCGACAAATGCACCGTTTAGCGGAAATGCGACGGTCTGTTTCGCGGTGCCGTCGGTTACGCCAGCTGCGTTTGCTGATCTCAAGGTATATCACTTCGAGGGCGGAGCCTGGGTCAATCGCACGGCTCCGAACAATGTCTATCCAAACTTGTGTGCAGTAACGCCGTCATTCTCGCCGTTTGCCATCGCCGCTCCTCTCCCTCCAAGTGCTGCAAACGTTTCGATCTCAGGCCGCGTGACAACTCCTAATGGAAAAGGCGTACGTAACGCGATATTGACGCTGTCCGACCCAAACGGCACAATACGACGCGTGCAGACGGGCAGTTTTGGCTACTACAGTTTTGACGATGTTCCTGGAGGCGAAAGCTATGTTCTCACCATCCACACAAAGCGATTTACATTCGCCAACCCGTCGCGGATCGTGTTTGCCGCAGATGACGTTTCGGATGCGGACTTTGTCGCCAATGAATGATGGAGTTTTATGAATTTTTGCTTAGCGAAATATCAACACCAGTAAAGTCTCGCTAAGGCAATGAGGGCGGATGCGTCGTACGACACGCATCTGCCCATTTTTCTACCACCAGCCGAGCAATTTCCACCAGCCGAGGCCGATGGTCGACCAGATCGTAATATTGATCACCGATGCGGCGAGGCCGATCTTCCACCAAGTACTTTGTTTTGCGTAACCGGTGCCGAAATAGATCGGCCCCGGCGTCGTACCAAAATGCGTTAGGCTCGCGCTCAGCGTGGAAAAATAGTTTAGGAATAAGATGGTGAGTCCGACAGGTGCACCGGCCGTGAGAGTTACGGCCAGAAACGGAACGTACATCGCTAGAGCATGTGCTGTAACCGACGCAAAGAGATAATGCGCGTAAAAGTATACGAGAAGCAGCACCACAAGCGCTGCGATCCAGCTCATTCCGCTCGTATACGACGCGACAGATGCAGCAAACAGCTTGGTCAGGCCCGTTTCGCCGAGTGCCGTCGCCATGTTCACGAGGCCGCCGTACCAGATAAACGTTGACCAGGCACTTCGCTCGCCCATCAACTCGTTCCACGTCACGACGCCAGTCAGCAGGAGAAATCCGATCCCGCTGAGTGCGATGATCGCCGGATCGATCGAGTGCAGCCGCCCGTTCATCGTCCATAGAAAGATAACCCCGATCAGCGTCCCGATCACGAGCCATTCATCGCGGCCGACCGGGCCGGCCTTTTTAAGCTCTTCGGCAGCGTACTGCGGAGCCTCCGGCGTGGATTTGACCTCTGGAGGAAAGAATTTATATATAAACGCCGGTATCACCGCCAGCGACACCAGAGCCGGAACGATGGCGGCACCGAGCCAGCCGAAATACGTGACCTGCAATCCCGCATTGTCGGCCGCGAGCTTTTGCATGACAAAGTTGCCCGCGTGGCCGGTCAAAAACGTCGCTCCGATGACCACTTCGCACTGATACATCAAGTACATCAGATACTCGCCGAGACGCGTCGCGGTGCCGTCGTCTGGTTTGGAATCATAACTCTCGCTGACCGCGATCGTTATCGGAATGACAATGCCGCCGTTACGGGCACCATTCGACGGGACGACCGATGCAAGGACAAAGTCCGTCGCGATCAATGCATAACTGAGCCCATAGGTGCTGCGCCCGATCGCCCTAATAAACAAAAGTGCGATCCGGCGCCCGAGTCCTGTTTTTATTACCGCTATCGAGAGAAAGAAAGCGGACAGTACGATCCAAACGACAGGATCGGCGTAACCCTTGAGAGCGTCAAATGGCTTTAGCACGCCGAAAACCGCCGTCGCGGTCACGCCGAGCAGCACCATCGCACTGCCTGTAAGTGGCTGAACGATCGACCCGACGATCGTAGCAATAAATATCGCCAGCAGCGTCCAAGCCTCGCGCGTCACGCCTTCGGGCGGCGGAATGATCCCGATCAATCCCCCGCACCCAAGCACGACCAGCCATTTTAGCCATTTATTTTGCATATGGAAATGCCGCAAGCATCACTCAACAGAGACGCTTGCGGCAAAGTAAATTACAGTTACTCCGTCCTACTTGCCGTGGATCGACATAAAGTACCATGCCGTGATTCCGATCCAGAGAACTATATTGACTGCCGAGACGATGAGTCCCATATTTCGGGTAGAGTCCTTTCGCTCACTCGAACCGCGTCCGTATAGCATCATGTAAACAAGAGCACCCGTCAGCAACCAGGCAAAAAGTCGGATCGCGAGATTGACGGCAATATTGTCGGCCAGCTTTTCATCCGGCTTGAGCCCTAGCCCAAGTCCCGACGATGGTGCCAAAACTTGATACACGGTCAAAGCGAGGACAAGGACAATACCAACCATCGCTGCGATCGGCGCTTTATAGTCCGCAGGCAGCTCGTCAGCGACCGTGCCTTCGATCGCGATCCGGCTGTGCGTGTAGCTGTAGCCAAAATAAATCACGAGGCCGATAGCCATCCAATCGATCAGACGAATCCATGTGTCGAGCGGCAGACTATTCATCAAGAAAGCTGCAGAGACAACCGTAGCGATCGGAATAATAGGATTGAGCGGCACCTTAAACGGGCGGTTGAGTGTCGGGTTGGACGATCGCAGGATGATAATGCCCGTTCCGACGATGACAAACGCAAACAGAGTACCGATACTTACCAATTCTCCGAGCAGACTGATCGGCACGAGTCCGGCAAGGATACCGACCACAACGCCGGTGATCGTTGTCGTGATATGCGGCGTCTGGAATTTCGGATGGATCTTGGCTGCCCACGACGGCAACAAGCCGTCTTTCGACATAGAGTAAAATACTCGCGGTTGCCCCATCGTCATAACGACCATCGTCGAGCTTAAGCCCAAGACAGCACCTACCTTAATGATCACAGGAAAAGCATAAAGTATCGTCCCCATCGTTGTACCTTGTGCTTGCTTAAGTGCGGCGTCGATAGCGACCGCAATAGGGGCGGCGGCGCTGGTTAGCAATTTGTAATCGACAAGACCGACCATGATGCCTGCCACCAAGATATAAAGAACCGTGCATATAGCGAGACTTCCCATGATTCCAATCGGCATATCACGTTGCGGATTCTTTGCTTCCTGCGATGCAGTCGATACAGCATCAAACCCGATATAAGCGAAGAAGATTACCGCCGCACCCGTTATCACACCGCTGAAGCCATAGGGCATGAATTGATTGCAGCCGGGAAGATCGGCAGGACATCCCTGATGCAATATGTTGTCAGGGGCGACATATCCGATCCCTGCTATGATAAAGAGCAGTACGACCAAGATCTTTACCATGACAATGATCGAATTAAAACTTGCAGACTCCTTGATACCGCGGATGAGCAATAATGTTACTGCCACAGCGATAAGTACGCCGGGCACGTTGATAATTCCGTGGATAACGGAACCATCCTCAAGTTTTATCTCATCCCAAGGACCTTTGCTCAACGCCAGCGGGAAATTAATGTGCAGGGTCTCTCTAAAAAGGCTCACCACATAGCCTGACCAACCGACAGCTACTGTTGCCGCGCCAAACGCGTATTCGAGGATCAGATCCCAGCCAATGATCCAAGCGACAAATTCGCCCAGGGTTCCATAGCCGTAGGCATAGGCCGAACCGGAAATGGGCACGCTGGCCGCAAATTCCGAATAGCAAAGAGCGGCAAACGCGCTGACAATACCGGCAAGGATCATTGAGACAATAACGGCCGGACCCGCGTGTTTACCGGCTGCCTGACCGGTCAAAACGAAAATTCCCGTTCCGATGATCCCACCGATACCGAGCATTGTCAGATCAAGCGCACTCAGAGTCTTTTTGAGTGTATGAGCACCGGTTTCCTCGGCCTCGGCAATGATCTTTGAAATTGGTTTAGTCGCAAAAAGTGACATGAAAACCTCCTAAGGTTGATTTAACTAAGATTGCTCCACCGTATCCCTTTTTCCGGACACAGCTTTCCAAATAAAATAAACCGGCACTCCCGTCAACACGATGACCAGGCCCGGCCAGGTGGCTGTGGTCTGGTAGATAAATAGAACCGCTAAGATAACGCTTGCTCCGATGATGTAAAGGGCCGGTAGAAACGGATATCCGAATGCTTTATACGGGCGTTCGGCATCAGGTTGTTTCACGCGGAGGATAAAAATACCGACAATCGTTAGAATATAGAAGATAAGCGCCGCTGAAATGACGTACGTCAACAGGTCGTTATACAGGCTGCCATATGTTCCGTCAGTTTTTACAGTTCGGGGCAGAACGTAAAAGACCGACCAGATGCCCTGAATCACCAAACCCCACGCCGGAACGTGGTTCTTATTTAGCTCGCCCGCTGATTTGAAAAACAATCCGTCTTTTGCCATCGCGTAATAAGCACGCGCACCGGCGAGTATCAGGCCGTTATTACAGCCAAATGTCGAAACAATTATCGCCACAGCCATAATGACCGCACCAGCACCCGGAAATATTACATCCGCCGTTGCCGTCGCGACGCGGTCGTCGGCAACCTTTTGAATCGCCTCAAATTTCAATGTGACCAGATAAGCGACATTCGCAAGCAAATAAAGCGTGATGACGAGACCTGTACCGAGGGCGAGCGAGAGCGGAATATTACGTTTTGGGTCCTTGACCTCACCTGCGGTAAACGTAATGTTGTTCCAGGCGTCCGCCGAAAACAAAGAATTTGTTTGAGCAACGCAAATGCCGACAAACAATCCAAACGCGGCGATCGCGGTCAAACCGCCACCCACATCCTGCAAGCTGCCGCGAACCGTCCACAGATCTCCAAAATTCGCCGCAGCGATATCGCCATGCCAGACAAGTCCGACAATTATTCCAAGCAATATCAAGGCTATCAGCGAACCTGTCTTCGCTGTCGTAAATACATTCTGAATAAACTTGCCGAGCTTTAGTCCGCGTGTGTTCATCCATGTCAGCAACACAATCATCACGATACCGACGAGTTGTGCCGTTGAGAGCGAGACCGCATAACTCGAAGAACCGAGACGGATCGGTTCGATAAGATAATTTTCAACCGATATCTTGGGAAGCAGAACGCCGATAAACTTTGCGAAGCCAACCGCAACAGCCGCGATCGTCGCAGTCTGAATTACTAAAAACAGGGTCCAGCCATACAGAAAGCCCCAAAACGGCGAATATGCCTCACGTAGATAGACGTACTGTCCGCCAGCCTTTGGCATCATCGCAGCGAGTTCGCCATACGAAAGAGCACCGATCATCGTCAGAAGACCGGTAAAGAGCCAAACTACGAGCAGCCAACCCGGCGAGCCGACCTGACGCGAGATATCGGCAGACACAATAAAAATGCCCGAACCGATCATCGATCCGGCGACTATCATCGTCGAATCGAGCAGCCCGAGTCCGCGAATAAAGCCTTCGCTTGTTTGTTCAGTCTCTGACGGCGAAATTGCCATAATTCTTGTCAAAACCACCTGCTTTTGCGGGTGGTTTAGATCGAGCTTGGAGAAACCCGGGTTTTTCGTATTCAACCACGCCGTAAGCGTAGATGTTGCAAATTAATTGTCGTTGGCGAGAATAATCGTAGGGATATTATACTTTTATTCCGAAAACTGTCGAGTGCTTTTCCGCGTTTTGCCCAAAAACAGGCAATTTTGTGCAAAAGTAACGCGGATGCGTCTGTTAATATGTACCATTGACGCTTAGCGAACAATGACGCAAAAAATACCCTGATTATGAAAGGGACAGTTACATCACCACCCCAAGACAGCCAATCAATATTTCGTCGATACCGATATATATTTGCGGTTGTTTTACTTCTAACTGTCGCAGGAGTAGCAATTGCTGCTTTCAAATTCTGGCCGGTGAATCAAACGGTACCTGTTGTCATCGCTGATGCCAATTCCAATGCGTACTGCGACCCTGGAATCTCCAGCGTCCAAACTCAACATATCGACAATTTGGTCAAACAAGGTGCTCCGCCCGTTATCGATAGGTCTCCTTCTCCCGGGGCGGCTCCTGACGGAATGGTCTGGATCCCGGCCGGCGAATTCTCAATGGGTAGCGAGGAGCCGGCATTTACGGACGCACGTCCGATCCATCGGGTAAAGCTCAACGGGTTTTGGATGGACAAGACCGAGATCACGAACGCTGAGTTCGAAAGGTTTGTTAACGCCACAGGTTACGTAACTATTGCCGAGCGTAAACCGCGTGCCGAGGATTTTCCCGGTGTACCGTCTGAGAGTTTAGTTGCCGGTTCGGTAGTATTTTCGCCGCCGTCATCTGCTGTGCCGCTCGATGATCATTTGCAGTGGTGGAGGTATGTGCCGGGAGCCAACTGGCGGCATCCGCAAGGGCCAAAGAGCGATATCAAGGGGTTTGAAAAGCACCCGGTCGTTCATATTGCATATGCGGATGCACTGGCGTTTGCAGAATGGGCGGGTAAACGCCTGCCGACCGAGGCTGAATTTGAATGGGCGGCACGCGGCGGCCTCGATCGTATGAAATACACGTGGGGCGACAAGTTTCGACCGGACGAGAAATTTTGTGCAAACAGCTTTCAGGGACATTTTCCGGATAAGAATACCGCTGAGGACGGGTTTGCCTCGACCTCACCGGTTGGCAGCTTTGAGCCGAACGGGTTTGGGCTTTTCGACATGGCGGGGAATGTCTGGGAGTGGAACGTCGACTGGTACGATGCGAACTATTATGCGGACCTTGCCCAATCTGGAACTGCCACAGATCCGCAAGGGCCGATGCAAAGCAATGACCCAACTGAGCCCGGTGTTAAGAAACGGGTACAAAAGGGCGGTTCGTATCTCTGTACAGATCAATATTGCTCTCGCTATATGCCTGGCGGCCGGGGCAAGGGTGAGCCCGACACCGGCACAAACCATCTCGGTTTTAGGCTCGTAAAAGATGCAAAAATTAATTAGGCGATGGCGGCGATTTTCGTTGGAATATCGATAGATGTACTTGTCTTATTGCGGGTCTTTCTGTTAACGTTAACACATACTTGGCCAAGGGAATTTTATAGTTGGAAAAGAGACCTATCAAAAAACAGGCTACCCTCAGCGACATCGCCGAGGCGGCCGGGGTTGCCATGATGACGGTGTCCCGTGTTGTGAGCGGCGACGGCTATGTCAGTGACGACACTCGCAAGAAGGTGTTAAAGGTCGTTAAGGATCTAAATTACCGGCGCAATGGTCTCGCCCGCAGCCTGAAAAGACAGACGACCGAAACGGTCGGCCTTGTGCTAGGCGATATATCTAATCCTTTTTCCACCGAACTTGCCCGTTCGGTTCGGCAAACGCTACTGGAAAAGGGGTTTAATCTTTTCATTTGCATAAGTGAAAATGGCGCCAACGAGGATGTTGTCGCCTTCGAATCGCTTGCCAATCACAGTGTTGACGGGATAATCGTCGCGACCCGATCGAATATGGGTGGTGACGCCTATCTTCGCCGACTGGTCGATACAAACGTCCCGATAGTCGCGATCGGAAGGGATTTTCAGCATTCCAATGTCGATCTTGTCTCGCCGGACAATTTTAAGGGCGGTTTTGACGCGACGCAGCATCTTATCGACCTCGGGCATCGGCGTATCGCATTTATCGGGGCAAATCTGAGTAGCGGTTCTCAACTAAAGCGGCTACAGGGCTATCTCAAAGCCCTCGAAATCAACTCGATACAGATCGATGAACAATTAATAACCGGCCGTGCCGAGGAAACTGTCGAATCTCCCGGCTACTCGACCGAAGAGATCGGTTTCGAAGCAATGAATCGCTTGCTTTCGCTTCCACAGCCGCCAACGGCGGTTTTTGCCCGAAATGATTTTACGGCGATCGGAGCCATGAGGGCGGCCAAGGATGCTGGCTTGCAGATACCGGCGGACATCTCGATCGTGGGGTTTGACGATATACCGCTCGCCGCACGGATGTCGCCGTCGCTTACGACAGTGCGGCAGCCGATGCGTGTCGAGGGGCAGATCGCTGCCGAAATGCTGCTTGAACGGATAAAAAAAGGCGAGCCGATCACACGCAGGGAACGGATCTTGAATTGCGAATTGATAGTCAGGGAATCGTCAGGTTTAAGAGGTCGGTGAGCTACGTAATTTTGTTTATGGACGAGCAAAAATCAGCAACCGGAAACTCGGAAAGTGGATTCAAGATCAATGGCCTTCGATGGGTTATCATCGGCCTCGTCTTTCTCGCCACCTTGATCAACTACATCGACCGTCTAACGGTTTCGGTGCTGGCTCCGTTGATCACCAAGGAACTGAACCTTACAAACACTGAGTTTGGCGGTATTGCGACGTGGTTTCTCCTTGCCTATACGATCAGCCAGAGTCTTTCGGGCAAGCTGTATGACCGGGTCGGGATAAAGAAGGGTTTTTCGATCTCGATCGTCGTCTGGTCTTTGGCGGCGATGGCACACCGGTTTGCGACTGGCCTCGGCAATTTGAGCGCTTTTCGTTTTGTGCTCGGCCTCGGCGAGGCTGGCAACTGGCCGGGTGCGGCCAAGACCGTCGCCGTTTGGTTCCCGGCACGCCAGCGAGCACTCGCAATGGCGATATTTAACAGCGGAGCCGCGATCGGCTCGATCGTCGCGCCGCCGATCATTGTCGGAATAACAGCATATTATGACAATCACTGGCAATACACATTCGTCGTAACCGGCGTTCTCGGTTTCCTCTGGCTAGGTCTTTGGTGGCTCATTTACGACACGCCGGAAAAACATAAATGGCTGACGGCGGCGGAATATGCTGTGATCACCGAGGACGACACGGAGACGGTGAGACGGAGAGCCGTGGTTTCTGACATAGATGTGTCTCAGCGTCCCGCCATTTCTGAGTCGGCTCCGATCGGCTGGTTTGAGCTGCTTCGCTATCGGCAGACGTGGGCGATCGTGATCTCGCGATTTTTGGTCGATCCGGTCTGGTGGCTTTACATTACCTGGCTGCCGCTCTATTTGAGCAATGTTCACGGATTTGACCTTAAGCAGATCGGACTTTTCGCGTGGGTACCGTATGTTGCGGCGGATGCGGGCAGTTTGTTTGGCGGATGGCTTTCGGGATTTTTGATCGGTCGCGGATGGTCGGTCAACAAGGCGCGAAAGGCCGTGATAATTTTCGCCGCCGCTCTGATGCCGGCCGGAATTCTCGCAGCATTTACGCCGGACGCGATGGTTTGTCTTGGCCTTATCGGTGTCGTTCTGTTCGGATTTCAGGTTTGGATCAACAACGTTCAGGTTTTGCCGAGCGACTTCTTTCCATCGAACGCGGTCGGGTCGGTCGCGGGTCTTGGCGGAACGGGTGCGGGCATTGGTTCGATGATCTTTATTTTTACGACCGGCTGGGTGGTCGATCATTTTTCATACACGCCGATCCTCGTGACGGCCGGCATTTTGGCACCGGTCGGCACGCTCATTTTGTGCCTTATGGCCGGTCGGATCGAGAAAGTATCACTTAATAACGCACGGGAGACAGTATAGGAGAATATGGACAATTTTTTTGATTTCACAGGAAAGGTAATACTCGTGACCGGTGCCTCAAGCGGCATCGGCCGGGCGACCGCCGAGATGTTTGGACGAATGGGAGCATCGGTAGCCCTGACATATAACAAAAACGAGGCCGGAGCGGAGGCCGCAGTCGCTGCGATCTCCGCAAGCAGTCAAAGGGCTCTGGCAATTCAGGTCGATGTTACAAAAGACGGTGAGATCGCACGAATGGTCCGCGAGGTCGAAGAAGGACTGGGACCAGTTGATATTCTCATAAATAACGCGGGTTCGTTGGTTGTGCGTCTTAAAACGCTTGATCTCACCGAATCGCGTTGGGACGAAGTAATGAATCTCAACGCCACGAGCGCATTTTTCGCGGCCAAGGCCGTGATACCTAAAATGCTTGAAAAAGGCAGCGGCGTGATCGTCAATGTCACTTCGATCGCCGGCCGCAATGGCGGAGCTCCGGGCTCGATCCACTATTCTTCTGCAAAAGCCGCGATCCTTACGATGACCAAAGGGCTGGCGAAAGAATTTGCGACACAGGGCATTAGAGTTAACGCGGTCTCGCCCGGTGTTATCGATACTCCATACCACGAAACTTTCACGACGTCAGAAACGATGGACAATCTCCGCAAAGCGATCCCAATGGGCCGCGAAGGCCGTCCGGACGAAGTCGCCAGCGTGATAGCATTTTTAGCGTCTGACGCCGCAAGCTACCTTTGCGGCGAAACGATCGAGATAAACGGCGGCCTTTTAATGGACTAAGTTTTTCAAAGTAAGTGGATCAGTTTTATGTTCAAGAAATATCTGGCAATTGTCTTTATTTTTGCGGTCTGCTGTGGTTTCGCCGCAGCACAGGATACAAAGGAACTTGAGGCCGAGCGTGCCGCGAGCAAAAAACTAAAGGGTGAAAATCCGTTGGTTGCGTTGATGAACTCAAAACCTTCGTCGCTCAAAAAAGAGCTTGAGGGCGTTCACCCGCGCGTCTTTGTTACGCAGAGCGAGATCGACGCTTTGAAGCAAAAGGCTTTGTCGCAGAAAGAACTTTGGCAAACCGCGATCGACCGCGTCAAGGTATTGACCAACGATCCGCCACCACCGCCAGCAGAGACACGGCGTGCGCAAAACGATGTCGGGCTTGGCATTGCCGAGGCGGCATTTATTTATAAAATGACCGGCGAAAAGAAATATCTCGCCGCCGCCAAGAAATACATGGACGCGGCGTACAGCTACGACATATGGGGGTACGCTACAAATAAGCCGAATGTCGATCTCGCGGCCGGACATCTGCTTTACGGAATGGGCTGGGGTTACGATCTGCTCTACAACGACCTGACAACGAGTGAACGTGAGAAATATCGAGACAAACTCGCCAGGCAAGCCCGAATGATGTACGAGTTTTTCAAGCCGAAATCGGGCAAGACCTACGCGTACAGCCAAAATCACACGTTCATACCGATCTCCGGCCTCGCTATCACGGCATATGCTCTCGAGGGTGAAGTGGCTGACGCCAAAGACTGGGCTGCACTCTCGCGGGCCGTATTTGACCGCGTTTTGGCGACCTACTCGGATGATGGCTACTACTATGAGGGCATGGAATACTGGATATTTTCGACGCCCTGGATCGCTCACTACATGGACGCCCATTTACATTCGACCGGCGAAGACCTTTATCCGAGCGTACCGGGGCTGAAAAATGCTCACACCTACGTCGCTCATTCGACACTGCCGGGAGGTGAATTTAACTTCGATTATGGCGATATATATCAAGGCCCCATCACGCGTTCACGCACCGGCGACGATTACGAACGCGAACGCATCAACGGCCATTTTCGTACGAATTACAATATCCTATATAATCTCGCCAGCCACTATGGCAGCGGCGAGGCGCAGGGCGTCGCCGAATGGCTGAAATCAAAAGGGCAGGTAAATGCCGAAGAATTTTGGACCTTCATCTGGTATAACCCGTCGATCAAACCGGTCGCGATCGAAAAACAACCAACCTCGCACTATTTCGCGGATCACGATGTCGTATTTTGGCGTTCGGGGTGGGACGACAAGGCGACTGCATTCTCATTCAAAGCCGGCCCGCCCGAGGGACACTCGAGTACGGCGAAGATCGTCAGTTTCCCGGAATGGCGGCTTTCGAGCGGCCATGCTCATCCGGACGCGGGCAGCTTTATCATCTGGG
>Ga0209023_10001561_pt1 | contig 30392 bp, 24 predicted proteins | sample LakOneMetagenome_FD_187468 | JGI IMG/M metagenome (GOLD analysis project Ga0209023, IMG submission 187468) | Freshwater and sediment microbial communities from Lake Erie, Canada (SPAdes) (version 2) | ecosystem: Environmental > Aquatic > Freshwater > Lentic | place: Lake Erie, Canada...
GGGGCGGGTGGGCAAGGCCGGCGTTTGGCGCTCTCTCCCGCATCCTTGGTTCCGGTGTGGAGTGCGTCGTCGAGGAACGGGCGGACGTTCTTCAGTTCGCTTCGTTCGTGCTGCGCAGCAGTCCACTCAGCGGACCGAACACACTTCTGATGTGGCTTTCGAGCTCGACGAACTCGTTCGCGCCGATGTAGCCCAGTCGATGGGCCACGTGCACGCAGTACGCAACTTCAGCAAGTGACGCCTCGGCGATGTTGAGAAAATGCGTTCGCTGTCGCGCCGATCGAAACGCCATACCCTCGACAATGTTGGCGGCGACGGAATAGGCGGCACGGCGAAGCTGACTTGCCAGTTCGAACCGTTCCGTTGAAGGAAACCGCTCGGACGACAGCCGGTGAAGTCGAACGAACAGGTCGTCTGCACGCTGCCAGGCAATCAGGTTCTGATGTCGAAGCACACCCTTCAGCACGCAAGCCGGCTGCCGCCCACTCCCTGTTGTGAGAACCAGTTGCATTCGCGCAGCGACCCGTGGGTGCCGATGTGCACTCAAATTGCCTGCTCGTCCCGCAGAGCGGTCTCCGCTGCTATTCCGGCTCGTTCAGATCCGGCCCGCCCTACCTGACCCGCCCGCCATCTCAGCGGGTGGCCCAGAGTTCGTTCGACTGCCCGTCCAGTCTAGGCCCCTACTCACCCGCCCCACCCGCCCCATTACTTCCTCGCGCTTTTGACCGATATAGTCACTGACATGCAGATATGTAGGGTTCTGAACGTTCTGACAGCGGCAGCCGTGGTCCTGGCGCTCCCGCGCCTCGCCTCTGCGCAAGTCTTTGAAAGCGTCGGCGGTCGCGCCCAGGCGATGTCCGGCGCGTTTGTCGCCGTCGCCGACGACGCGACAGCGAGCTGGTGGAATCCGGCGGGGCTGGCGACCGGCGAGTATCTCAGCGCCATCTACGAAAAAGGGCGGATGACCGAACCGGCGGAGCCTGGCCTCGATTCACCCTCTACGCGAACAACGTTCAACGACTTTGCCGTGGCTTTCCCGGCCCTGGGACTCAGCTACTACCACCTTCGGATCAGTGCAACGGCGCCGCCGGACTCTACAGGCACGGACGGGCCAAACCGACAAGATCCACGGACTGCCGGGACCAGTGTGCGTTCGGTCCTCGTCAGTCAGCTGGGCACGACGATCGGGCAGTCCATCGGCGACTACCTGGTGCTCGGGGCGACGCTCAAGGTGATGCGGTCTGGCGCGGTCAGCGGCATTTCCACCGACGCAGCCCCGCTCGATGCCGCAGACGGCTTGTCGCCGTCGCACAAGACCAGGGGCGACCTTGATGTTGGGGCGATGGCAACCCTCGGGCACCTTCGACTCGGTCTCGCCGTGAAGAACCTGACCGAGCCGACGTTCGCGACCGGCGGGACCGACTCGGTGACGCTGCACAGGCAGGCGCGAGCCGGAATGTCGGTGACGACAAGAAAGAAAGCCATTCGTCAGGGGCTGACGGTCGCAGCCGACGCCGACTTGACGACGACGACGACGGCGGTAGGAGAGGTCAGGCACGTGGCGGCTGGCGTCGAGAGCTGGACGGCACGCGGAAAGCTGGCGCTGAGAGCCGGAGCGTCAGCGAACACGGTCGGCGAACGCCGGCCAGCGGGCAGTGTGGGGGTTGGCGTTGCGTTGACGCGGGCCCTGTACGTCAACGTCTCACGTGTGGTGGGGCGGGACAAGTCGGTGACCGGGTGGAGCACAGGCGTCAATGTGGCGTTCTAGCTCCCCACGTTTCGTGGTGATTCGAAAGGTTCATGGCCGTCCGTATTGGCGAGCTCCTGCTCAAGGAGAAGCGCATCACACCGGACCAGCTGCAGCAGGCCCTGGCGCACCAGAAGGCCAACGGCGGCAAGCTTGGCCATGCCTTGATCCGCCTCGGGCTGGTCAAGGATGAGGAGATCACCACACTCCTCAGCCGACAGTACGGCGTTCCCTCCATCAACCTCGCCCAGTTCGAGATCGACCGCAGCGTCATCAAGCTCATTCCCGCAGAGACCGCGCAGAAGTACGAAATCGTTCCGCTGAGCCGCTCCGGCGCCACGCTGACGATCGCGATGACGGATCCCACCAACGTCTTCGCGATGGACGACATCAAGTTCATGACCGGCTACAACGTCGAGCCGGTCGTCGCGTCGGAAACCGCGGTCGTCGAAGCGATCCAGAAGTACTACCCCGTCGCACCCAAGGCCGCGCCGACGATTCTGCAGAGCGGGCCGAGCACGCTCGACGCCGCCTCGAGGGGACTCGAGGAACTGCAGGCCTCGATTCAGGGCAGCGACGATGTCGAGGTCCTCGAGGAACTTCAGGAGATCAGCGCCGAGGCACTGGCGAGGCAAGGCGAAGACGCACCGGTCGTGCGGCTGGTGAACGTCGTGCTGATGTCGGCCATCCAGAAGGGCGCGAGCGACATCCACATCGAGCCGTACGAGAAGGAACTGCGGGTGCGGTACCGCATCGACGGGATTCTCTACAACATCATGAATCCGCCGATGAAGTATCGCGATGCGATCTCGTCGCGCATCAAGATCATGTCGAAGCTCGACATCGCGGAGAAGCGCCTGCCGCAGGACGGCCGCATCAAGATTCGCTTCAACGAGAACGGCCAACCCAAGGAAATCGACTTCCGCGTCTCGGTCCTTCCGACGCTCTTCGGCGAGAAGATCGTCATGCGTCTGCTCGACCGCGACAAGCTGATGCTCGACATGACCAAGCTCGGGTTCGAGCAGGAGTCACTCACCAAGTTCGAGGCGGCGATTCAACGTCCGTGGGGCATGGTGCTCGTCACCGGTCCGACCGGCAGCGGCAAGACCAACACGCTCTACTCGTCGATGGCGAAGATCAACACGCCAGAGACGAACATCATGACTGCCGAGGATCCGGTCGAGTTCAACCTCGTCGGCATCAACCAGGTGCAGGTCCGCGAGAGCATCGGCCTCAACTTCGCGGCGGCACTCCGGTCATTCCTCCGCCAGGATCCGAACATCATCCTCGTCGGCGAAATCCGCGACTTCGAAACCGCGGAGATCGCGGTGAAAGCCGCCCTGACGGGACACCTCGTGCTGTCCACGCTGCACACGAACGACGCCCCGAGCACCATCAATCGACTGATGAACATGGGCATCGAGCCGTTCCTCGTCGCCAGTTCGGTGCACCTGATTTGCGCGCAGCGTCTCGTGCGCCGCGCCTGCAGCAAGTGCGTCGAGCCGCATCCCATGTCGCCGTCGGCGCTGATTCACGCCGGGTTCTCGGAAGAGGACGCGCACACGGTCACGCCGATGCGCGGGGCCGGCTGCGATCGCTGCAATCAGACCGGCTACAAGGGCCGCGTTGGTCTCTACGAAGTGCTCGAGGTCAGCGAGCAGATTCGCGAACTCATTCTCGTTGGCGCGTCCGGTCCCGAACTGCGTCGCAAGGCAATCGAAGAAGGGATGATCACGCTCCGACAGAGCGGGCTCCACAAGGTCAAGGCTGGCGTGACGACGGTCGAAGAAGTCGTCAGGGAGACGGTGAAATAACACGATGGCGACATTGCCCGAACTGCTGAAGACGCTGGTCGATCGCAACGGATCAGACCTGCACATCTCGACCTCGACGCCGCCCCAGATTCGCGTCAACGGACACCTGGAGCGCCTCGTGCTGCCCGATCTCGGGCCGGCCGAGACCAAGCAGTTGGTGTACAGCGTCCTCACCGACTCGCAGAAGAAGCGATTCGAGGAGACGCAGGAACTCGACTTCTCGTTCGGCATCAAGGGACTCGCACGCTTCCGCGGCAACGTCTTCAGCCAGCGAGGCGCGACGAGCGCGGTCTACCGTCTCATTCCCGAGAAGGTGCGCGGCTTCTCCGAACTCGGCCTGCCGCCCGTCATCACCAAGCTGGCCGAGCGTCCGCGCGGTCTCGTGCTCGTGACAGGCCCAACCGGCAGCGGCAAGTCGACGACGCTGGCGGCGATGCTGGACAAGATCAACGAGGAGCGTCACGACCACATCCTCACCATCGAGGATCCGATCGAGTACATCCATCCGCACAAGGGATGTCTCGTCAACCAGCGCGAAGTGCACAGCGACACGGGCAGCTTCGGAAACGCCCTGCGCGCCGCCCTGCGTGAAGACCCCGACGTCGTGCTCATCGGCGAAATGCGCGACCTCGAAACCGTGGAGTCGGCCTTGAAGATCGCCGAGACAGGTCACCTGACGCTGGCGACCCTGCACACCAACTCCGCGGCGCAGACCATCAACCGCATCATCGATATCTTCCCGTCGGGACAGCAGTCGCAGATTCGCACGCAGCTGTCGATGGTGCTCGAGGGCATCGTCTGTCAGTCGCTGCTGCCGCGCGCCGACGGCAAGGGACGCATCGCGTCGCTCGAGATTCTCGTGCCGACGCCGGCCATCCGGAACCTGATTCGCGACGACAAGATTCACCAGATCTACGGCTCGATGCAGACCGGTCAAGAGAAGTACGGCATGCAGACCGCAAACCAGTCGCTGGCGACGCTCTACATGAAGGGTGTGATCTCCATCGAGACGGCGCTCGGCAACTCGTCGAATCGCGATGAACTGCAGGAAATGATCAACCGCGGCGTCGGCATCGTCGCAGGTGCGGGTATGCACCGCACACCAACGCCGGCGCGGGTAGCAGGTCGGTAGGGATAGAACCAGGAGATTGACGATTGACGATTGACGATTTCAGATTGAGTCGCCGCGACTCGATGCCCGCGAAATCTTCAATCTGACGTCTGCGATCTGAAATTTTCAGAGGACACCGATGGCGACATTCGCATACTCCGGCAAGACGCGGAGCGGACAAGTCGTGAGCGGCGAACGCTCGGCGGACACCATGGACGCCGCTGTGGCCGCGCTGCGGCGTGAACAGGTCCTGGTCACCAAGATCACACCGGCCAAGGCGCGCGCCAGTGCGGCGGCGCCAAGGGCCGGCAAGCTCGGGAAGAGCGCGTCGGCCAAGAGCCTCGCGGTGTTCACCAGACAGTTCTCGGTGATGATCGACGCAGGCCTGCCACTCGTGCAGTGTCTCGACATTCTCGGCACGCAGGAAGAAGACCGGAACTTCGCGGCCGTCATCCTCCAGACGCGCACCGACGTGGAGGGCGGCCAGTCGCTCGCCGATGCCATGCGCAAGCACCCGAAAGCCTTCGACCCTCTGTTCACCAACATGGTGGCGGCGGGTGAGGCGGGCGGTATTCTCGACACCATCCTGAAGCGTCTCGCCACCTACATCGAGAAGGCGGTGAAGCTGAAGGGACAGGTCAAGTCCGCGATGATCTATCCGGTCGCGGTCATCGTGATTGCGGCGCTGGTCGTCGGCGTGATTCTGTGGAAGGTCATCCCGACCTTCGCGCAGTTGTTCCAGGGACTCGGCGCTGAACTCCCGCTGCCGACGCGTGTCGTCATCTGGTTGAGCAACTCGCTGGTCAGCTACTTCCCGTTCATTGCGGTGGCGCTCGGCCTCATCGGCTATGCCTTCGGCAGATACTACAAAACCGAGGGCGGACGCCGGGTCATCGATCGGACGACGCTGCGAATGCCCGTCCTCGGCGACATCATGCGCAAGATCGCGGTCGCCCGCTTTTGCCGCACGCTGGCGACCCTCATCAGCTCGGGTGTGCCGATTCTCGATGGTCTCGAGATCACGGCGCGCACCTCGGGCAACGCGATCATCGAAGACGCCATCATGTCGACGCGCAAGAGCATCGAGCGCGGCGAGACGATCGCCGTGCCGCTGAAGGACACGGCGGTGTTCCCGCCGATGGTGGTGCAGATGATTGGCGTTGGTGAAACGACCGGCGCTCTCGACACCATGCTGGCGAAGATTGCCGACTTCTATGAAGACGAAGTCGACACGGCGGTCGCCGGCCTGCTCACCCTGCTCGAACCGGTGATGATCGCCTTCCTCGGTGTCGTCGTCGGCGGCATCGTCATCGCGATGTATCTGCCGATCTTCGACCTGATCAGCAAGCTGACCTAACGGATGCTCATGCGCACGGATCTTCGAGGGCAGGTTGGCTGGCTCATCGCCATTCGTGCGATGGTCAGTACCCTGCTGCTCGGGGGTGCGACCGTTGCGCAGATCACGGCGCCCGACTCTTTTGCCGTCGATCCCTTCTTCCTGCTCATTGCCGTCACCTACCTGCTGACGATTGTCTCGGCCGCGACGCTGAGCCTGGTCGATCGTCACGAGTGGATCGTCGACGCGCAGTTAGCGTGCGATTCGCTCATCATCTCCGCCTTCATCCTGCTCACTGGAGGCGTGACGAGCTTCTTCTCATCGCTCTACGCCCTGCCAATTGTTGGCGGCAGCGTCATGCAGGCGAGGCGCGGCGGCCTGATGGTGGCGGCGCTCAGCGCGGTCTTCTACATCGGCATCGTCTCGGCGCAGTACACCTCGTTTGGTGCACTCCCTGAACTGCACGCGCTCCTGCGTCCGGCTGGTCTTCCGGCGCGCGCCGCGGCGCAGTATGTGGTCGGCATGAACCTCTTCGGGTTCTTCGCCGTCGCGATGCTGAGCGGCTCGATGGCCGAGAGCGTGCGCAAGGCCGGTCTGCGGCTCGAGCTGGCGTCGAATGCCATTGCTGATTTGCAGGCGCTCAACCAGAACGTGATCGACTGCCTGCCGAGCGGACTCACCACCACAGATGCGTCCCGACGAGTCGTGACGTTCAACCATGCGGCGGAGAAGATCTGCGGCTTGCCGGCACGGGCGGCGATTGGCCGCCCGGTCAGCGAGGTACTGCAGCTGCCGCTCGAGGTGACGAGCAGCTTCGATCTTGGCCTTGCACGCGGCACGGTGCGCCGCTCAGAGATGAAGTACCGGCGTGCTGATGGGCGCGAGATCGATCTGGGATTGAGCGCGACCTATGTCGACAACCCTGGCGGCACGACCGGGTTTCTCATCACCTTCCAGGACCTGACCGACATCAAGAAGCTCGAACGTGATGCCCGACTGCAGCAGCGTCTGGCGGCGGTCGGCGAGATGGCGGCGGGTATCGCGCACGAGATCCGCAACCCGCTCGCGTCGATGTCCGGATCGATTCAGATCCTGCGAGACGAGCTGCCGCTCAGCGCCGAGCAGGAGCAGCTCATGGACATCGTGTTGCGCGAGTCCGATCGCCTGAACGGCACCATCCGGTCGTTTCTCGATTACGCACGCCCGCGCCGCTTTGCGATCGCCCGCTTCGACTTGCGCCGCGCGCTGCAGGACGCCGGGCTGCTGCTGCGCAACAGCGCCGACCTCCTCGATTCGCACATCGTCGACGTGTCCGTACCCGATGAGCCCGTCTGGTTCGAAGCCGACGAAGGTCAGATCAAGCAGATCGTCTGGAACCTCGCGACCAACGGTGTGCGCGCCATGCCGAGCGGCGGCCGACTGCACCTGGCGGCCTCGACTGATGCCGACGGTGTGGTGATGACGGTCAGCGATGAAGGCATCGGCATTGCGCCCGACGCGGTTGACGGACTGTTTCAGCCGTTTCAGGGAAGTTTCGCCAAGGGGAGCGGACTCGGCCTGGCCATCGTTCACCGCATCGTGAGCGACTACCACGGCGAAATTCACATCGACTCCACTCCGGGCCGCGGTACCACTGTGTCTGTGCGTCTGCCGGCGCACGCGGAAGTCAGCGCATGATCGCCACAACTGAACGAGTGTCCACCGGTCCAGCCACCGAGCGCCAGACGCCGCGCGTGCTCGTCGTCGACGATGAGCGGTCGATGCGCGAACTACTGGCCATCGTGCTCAAACGCGAAGGCTACGACGTGGTGCTGGCGGAGAGCGGCAAGACTGCCGTGGCGGCGCTCGAACGCGGTCCGTTCGACCTGCTGATCTCCGACATCAAGATGCCGGACATGAGCGGCGTCGACGTGCTGCGCGCAGCCAAGCGGATTGACGCGGACATTCTCGGCATCATGATTACGGCGTTTGCGTCGACCGAGACCGCCATCGAAGCGATGCGCCTTGGCGCCTGCGACTACCTGAGTAAACCCTTCGACATCGACCTGCTGAAGATGAAGGTGCGGGAGAAGGTGGAGGCGCGTCATCTGCGTCAGGAAAACCTGATGCTCAAGCGGACGCTTGGTCTCTCGCATCAGTTCTCGAACATCATCGGCAGAAGCGAAGCCATGGTGGCTGTCTTCAAGTTGATCGAGACGGTCGCACGCACCAACAGCACCATTCTCCTGACTGGTGAGTCGGGCACCGGCAAGGGCCTGGTCGCGCAGGCGGTGCACTATCAGTCGCTGCGACGCGACAAGCCGATGGTGTCCCTCAACTGCGGTGCGATGCCTGAGGCGCTGCTCGAATCCGAGATGTTCGGACACATGCGCGGTGCGTTCACCGGCGCCGACAGCAACAAGAAGGGGCTGCTCGAAGCGGCAGAGAAGGGCACCATCTTCCTCGACGAGATCGGCGAGATGAGTCCGGTCATGCAGGTGAAGCTGCTGCGCGTCCTGCAGGAGCGTCGCTTCAGGCGCGTCGGCGGTCTCGATGAACTGCAGGCCGACATTCGCGTGATTGCCGCAACCAACCAGAATCTCGAGAAGGCGGTCGCCGAAAGCCGCTTCCGCGAAGACCTCTTCTACCGTATCAATGTCATTCCCGTGTCGCTGCCGCCGCTTCGTGAGCGACGCGAAGACATTCCGCTGCTGGCCGAGTACTTCCTGACGAAGTACACCGAGCAGATGGAGAAGCCAATCAGTGTGATTGTCAGGCCCGCCATGGATCTGCTCACACGCTACGACTGGCCCGGCAACATCCGCGAGCTCGAGAACGTCATCGAGCGGGCCGTGGCGCTCGAAGGTTCAGCAGCCATTCAGCCCGAGAGCTTGCCGCCGGGCGTGCGCGGCGTGACTGGCCCGCGCGCCGTGCCGGCCAGCGGTCTTGGCGCGGAAACGCTGCCTGAAGGCGGCCTCGATCTCGAAGCGCGGGTGCAGGCGATCGAGCGCGCCTACATCTCGCAGGCCCTCGAGCGAGAGAACGGCGTCCAGGTCAAGGCGGCGGAACTGCTCGGTATGAGCTTCCGCTCGTTCCGCTACTACGCCAAGAAATACAACCTGCGCTAAGTCCCGCTCGTCGTCCCGCCCGCGCCACACACGCGCGCCGATCCGTCACGGCCTCAGAAGGCATCCGTCACGCGAACTGCGTCGAGCAATCGACACGGCTGTCCGCTCTTACGTGCCTGGCGCGAGCACCTGGGTGCGTCCGCGCGACTGCTCGCGCGGGAGTGGCGACTCCGATTCATGCAGCGACCGGCCACCCTTTCCCCCGCGGCCGAGAGGTGACGGGCAAACATCCGGCAACTCCGCGGGGCGTCTCGCACGCTCGCTGCGCGATCGGGCGCAGTTCGGTAAAGTGCTGGAAAATCACGAGATGAGGCATCAGAAAGGCGCTGACAACCACCGGCACCTGTAACTGACGCAAAGTGTCAACCGGAGGGGCATCCAGCCTGCGCGTCGTTGCAATGCGCGGCTGTAAGTTCTAGACTCCAAAGAGCTTGATGTGGATGGGTGGCCGCGAATGGGTCTGGCACTGAGGTTGCTCTATGGATGAGCAACACCGCCCACATGACGTTGGGCGGGCAACCAGGCCCCATTAGGAGTCATACGAACCATGAAGAAAATTCGCGACGCAAAAGGCTTCACCCTCATCGAACTGCTGATCGTCGTGGCGATCATCGGCATCATCGCGGCGATTGCCGTTCCCGGTCTGCTGCGCGCGCGCATGTCAGGCAACGAGGCGTCGGCCATTGGTTCGCTGCGCGCCATCAACTCAGCGGAATCGACCTTCTCGTCGAGCTGCGGTGGTAATGGCTACGCCCAGTCGCTGGACGACCTGGCCAAGCCGCCGACGGGTTCGACCGCCGGCTTCATCTCGCCCGACCTGTCGGCCAACGGCGTCAACAAGAGCGGCTACGTTGTGAACCTCGCCAAGGATACCGGCGCGAGCGACATCACCACGGCGTCGAAGACCTGCAACGGCTCCACCGGCGCCGCCGTCTCGGCGTACTTCGCGGAATCGCACCCGGTCACCGTTGGCTCCACCGGCCAGCGCTCGTTCGGCACCGACACGCGCGGCACGATCTACTTCGACAACACCGGTGCGACCATGGCCGCCGGCCTGGCCAGCGGCACCGTGCTGCAGTAAGCACGCCTCAGGCGGTCCGACGCGGGATGCTGCACCAGCGGCATCCCGCTTTCTTGTACCCGAGGGGCGCGGCTAACATATAGTCGAGTGCCTATATGAGCAAGACTTCCGCACGCATTGCGCTGATTCTCGCGCTCGTCGGTCTGGCTGCATCCGGTGAAGCGGCGTACGTGCACTACCGCATGTTCGCGGATCCGACCTACAGCGCGGTCTGCGACATCAATTCGACGATCAGCTGCACGCAGGTGTACGCGAGCCGGTTTGGCACCTTCAAGGGCATTTCGGTGTCGCTCTTCGGCGGCATCTGGTTCGCCTTTGCTGCACTGCTGTCGGCGGCGGGGATGACCGCACGACCGACGGTGCGTGAGAGCGTGCCGGGCTATCTGTTTGCGGCCTCGACAGTGGCGCTCGCCGCGATTCTGTATCTCGGTTACGCGTCGTTTGTCATCCTGAAACTCGTCTGCGTGTTGTGCCTCATCACCTACGCCGCCGTGATTGGGCTCTTCCTCGTGTCTGGCGCGGCCACCTCATTCCCGATGATGTCTTTGCCTCGACGTTTCGGACAGGACCTGAAAGTGCTCGTCACCAGCCCCCTGGCGATTGCGCTCGCCGTGCTCTGGCTCGGTGGCGCAGCCACGACGCTGGCATTCTTCCCGCGTGAAGCGGGTCTTGCGGCAGCGGCGGCATCCGCCAGCGGCGCCACGGCCGCCGCTGAATCCGCGCCGCCCGTCACGCAGGATCAGCGCTCGGAACTCGAGCGCTTCATGGCCAGCGCGCCGCGCGTGCCGCTCATCGTCCCGAACGACGGCGCCAGGGTGCTCATCGTCAAGTTCGCAGACTTCCAGTGTCCGGCATGCGGCCAGGCGTATCTCGCGTACAAGCCAATCTTCGCGAAGTACGCGGCGTCCAATCCTGGCCAGGTCAAGCTGGTGCACAAAGACTTTCCGCTGAATCCGAACTGCAACTCCGGCGTCCGCACGATGCTCCACCCGTGGGCCTGCGATGCGGCGGTTGCGGTGCGCCTGGCGAAAGCCACCAACAAGGCCGAGACACTCGAGGATTACCTCTACTCGAATCAGCAGACCATCAACGCAGACAACATCCGGAAGATCGCCCAGGACATCGGCGGCGTGACCGACATGGACACGAAGTACGCGCCGACCCTCGAACTGGTCAAGGGCGACATCTCGATGGGCGAGCAGCTCAAGGTGAACCAGACGCCGACGTTCTTCATCAACGGCGTCAAGGTCGACGGTGCCTGGGCGCCGCAGTTCTTCGACCAGGCGATCGCCTACGAGCTGGCGCACGCCAAGTAGGCACCCTCCGCCATGCCGGCGCTTGCTACCCACGAGCTGACGAAAGACTATGCGGTTGGCTTCTGGCGCAAGCGCCCGTACCGCGCACTCGATCACCTGACACTCGACGTCGCGGCGGGCGAAGTCTTCGGCTTCCTCGGACCAAACGGCGCTGGAAAAACCACCACGCTGAAGCTGCTCATGCAGCTGGTGTTTCCGACGTCGGGCAGCGCCGAACTTCTCGGCAGGCCGGCTGGCGATCTCGACGTGCGCCGTCGCATCGGGTACCTGCCTGAGCATCCCTACTTCTACGACTACCTCACGGCCGAGGAACTGCTTGGGTATTTTGCCGGTCTCTTCGGCATCAGCGGAGCAGAGCGCACGCGTCGCGTGTCAACGCTGCTCGACGAGGTAGGTCTCGGCGCCGAACGTCGCCTGCAACTTCGGCGGTTCTCGAAGGGCATGCTGCAGCGCGTCGGCATCGCGCAGGCGCTGCTGAACGAGCCCGAACTCGTCATCTTCGACGAACCCATGTCTGGTCTCGATCCGCTCGGTCGACGCGATGTGCGCGCGCTCATCCTGCGTCTGCGCGATCGCGGGTGCACGGTCTTCTTCAGCTCGCACGTGTTGAGCGATGCCGAGGCACTGTGCAGTCGCGTCGCCATCATGGCGAAGGGACGCCTGATCACCAGCGGTCGCCTGACCGACATGCTCGCGTTCCAGATTCGCGGCTGGGAAGTGGTAGCTGCGGGAGTGAACGCGGATCTGCGAGCCAGTCTTGGTGCGCGCTCGACAACGGTGCATCAGATCGGCGACGACCGCTACGTCTTCGACTTGCCCGTTGAGCCCGGACCGGACCGCGTCATCGCGGACCTGTCTGCTGCCGGCGCCACGCTGCTCTCGGTCAATCCGATTCGCGACACGCTCGAAGACTTCTTCGTGAAGCAGGTCACTGCACCAGACGTGCAGGCGCGCGACCGCGGCCTCGGCGCTGGCGCCGCAGGCGGTGCACGCTGATGCGGCCGATTGGTGTTATCGCCCTGAACGTGTTTCGCGAGTCCGTTCGCGACAAGGTCCTCTACAACCTCGTGTTCTTTGCCGTTGTCCTGATGGGAGCGTCGCTCCTCATCGGACAGCTCACGGCGGGGCAGGACGTGAAGATCATCAAGGACCTTGGCCTCGCGGCGACGTCCGTCTTCGGCTTGTTCATCGCCGTCTTCATCGGCATTGGCCTGGTGTCGAAGGAAGTGGAGAAGCGCAGCATCTACAGCCTGCTGTCCAAGCCAATCGAGCGCTACCAGCTCGTGATCGGGAAGTACTTCGGATTGGTGCTCACCCTCGCCGTGAACCTGTCGGTGATGACCATCGCGCTCTACGCGGTGCTCGGCTACATGAAATGGATGGCACCGGCCGGCTCCGAGCTGGCGTGGGACCGACCCGCACTCGACCCCGCGATGCTGAAGGCGGTGTTGCTCACCTTCTTCGAACTCTGCATCGTCACGGCAATCGCGGTGTTCTTCTCCACGTTCTCAACGCCGATCCTCTCCGCGGCGCTCACCTTCGGGCTCTTCATTGCCGGTCGCTTCAGCGCAGACCTGCGGAACTTTAATCAGGTGACTGATTCCGCAGTCGCCAACGGGCTGACGACCGTGGTCTACTGGCTGCTGCCGAACCTTTCGCAATTCGATGCGCGAGCGCAGGTCGTTCACGGCGACCCTGTGGCGCTGTCCAGTGTGTTCCTGAGTGCCGGTTACGCCGTGCTGTACGTGACCGCCTTGATGGTGGCGGCCATTGCCGTGTTCAGCCGCCGCGACTTCAAATAGTTATGAGCGAACGAATGCGGTCTGTGGGAGCCGCCGCAATCGTGACGACGCTGCTGGCGTCGGCGGCGGCCGTGGCGGCGGCGCGTGAGACGCGCTTTCCGCCGCGTCCAGCGTCCGAGGAGTCGCTGTATCTCACCTCGGGCACAACGGCCCGGCGGCTGACAGTCGGGTATGCCGCGTTGGCCGCAGACCTCTATTGGATTCGCGCCGTGCAGTACTACGGCGGTGTGAAGCTGCGCCTCAATGCGCCCACGCGAGCCGGGCATGAAGCGACGGCCGCTACCGGTACGGACTACCGGCAGCTGTATCCACTGCTCGACCTCACCACCTCGCTCGATCCGAAGTTCAATATCGCCTACCGCTTTGGCTCGATTTTTCTCGCCGAGCCTTACCCGGGTGGCGCAGGACGGCCTGATCTGGCCATCGCCCTGCTCGAAAAGGGATTGCTGGTTCGACCCGATAAGTGGGAATACATGCAGGACATCGGGTTCGTGCACTACTGGTGGCGCCACGACTACCAGCAGGCTGGCCGCTGGTTCCAGCGCGCGGCCGACGTTCCAGGTGCGCCCTGGTTCCTGCGATCGCTGGCCGCCACCACGCTGGCGGAGGGCGGGGATCGTCGCTCGTCGCGCACGATGTGGCAGGCCATCCGCGAGTCTGCCGAGATCGATTGGTTGCGGAACGACGCCGACCGGCGCCTTCAGCAGCTCGATGCCATGGACTTTCTCGAACAGGTGCAGCGCGATGTTGACAGGGCGCGCCAGGCGGGCGTGACCGCGTCGACCTGGCAGGACCTGGCACGAGCCGGGGCCGTGCGCGGCATTCCCTTCGACCCATCTCAGACGCCGCTCGAACTCGACGCCGACGGCACCGTGCGTCTCTCGCGGTCGTCGCCGCTGTTCCCGCTTCCCGAGGAGCCGAAGCACGCGGCCCCGATGCCGCAGCCATGACGCCAACGTTCTTCATTGTCGTGGCGACGCTCTTCGGCGCCATCGTCGGCAGCTTTCTCAACGTCTGCATCTACCGCCTGCCGATTGGGAAATCGATCGTGTTCCCGGCATCGGCCTGCGAAATCTGCAGGCGCGAGTTGTCGTGGTACGAGAATGTGCCAATCGTCAGCTGGCTGGCGCTTGGTGCGAAGTGCCTCACCTGCAAGACGCCGCTGTCGTTCCGCCATCCGATGATCGAGGCACTGACCGCGCTGATGTTCGGCGCCGCGGCGTGGTACTGGGGACCGACATTGCTGCTCGCCTCACGGCTCGTCTTCGGGTGCGCGCTCATCGTGCTGTTTGCGATTGATTTCGATCATCACCTGCTGCCGAACGTGATCACCCTGCCAGGCATCGCGGTCGGACTCGCGTTCAGTGTCATCACCGAACCCGGGTGGAAGGCGTCGCTCATTGGCGCCGTCATCGGCGGCGGCGTCCTCTGGCTCATCGCAGAGGTCTACTACCGCGTGCGTCACGAAGATGGCCTCGGCATGGGCGACGTGAAGATGCTCGCAATGATCGGCGCATTCATCGGCTGGCAGCTGACGCTGGTGACCTTGATGATGGCGTCCTTTGCTGGCGCCTTCGTGGGCCTGCTCGTCATCGCGCTGCGCAAGGGCGACATGAAGTACGCGCTGCCCTTCGGAACATTCCTCGCGCTCGGCGCTGCGCTGGCGGCGACGGTCGGCCCGGGCCTCCTCGGCTGGTACCTGGGGTTTCTGGAGCCGCTGTGAGCCGCGAGCCAGTCACGCACGATGTGACTCGCCGTCCCGCCGAAGACGCTGTCGCCCCTGTCACGGGGGGCGGCGTCGATGAGTCAGGGCCGGCAACGCCAGTGCGGACCGCCGTGCTGGTGGCCGTTGCGCGTACGGCGAACGCACTGTTCTTCGTGCTGACTGCCACCTACTGCATCCTCACCTACAGCTCGTTCGCCTATCAGCAGTTCATCCGGCCGCGCGTCGTGTCGTCGATTGCGGGCTTCGCCGTCTTCCACCCACAGTGGCATTGGCTTTTTGCCGCCGTGACGGCGATGACACTCGCACGCGAGTCGCGGACTGCCCGTGGACGCACGTGGGCGTGGGTGTATCTGGCCGCGATGGCTGCCGTCGGCGTGCTCGTCTCCATGCGGCCCGTGCTGCCGACGGTTGAGAACGACATCCGCGGGTTCTGGCTTGCCTGCGCGTTCCTGCTGCCACCCATCTGGCTGGCGGTGTATGACCACATCGCCTTGAGTGCGCGGTTCACGCCGCAGACGGTGGACGCCCGTCGGGTCATGACCACGGCACTCGCGACAGCGGTGGCCGTGTGGCTGCTGAATCTGGTCTGCCTGCCGTTCCGCTCGGGAGAACTCGGCGAGTTCACGACATCGGCGACCGGCGTGATCTTCGGCGCCGCCACCTCGCTCGGTGTGCACCTGGCCGTGTTTGCCGCGCTCGGCGCTGTGATTGCGGCGCTGCTCGCGGCCGCGCGCCGCGCCACCGCCGATGGGCGCGTGCAGTTTGCAGTGCTGACGGCGTGCGGCGTCGTCATTGGCGCCTGCGCGATTCGCGGACTGGTGTTCAAGCCGCTCGCATTCTCCGGACTGCCTGCCTGGACGCTCGCTTTCGAGTTGGGACTGGTGCTCGCCGGCACGTGGTCTGCCGTGGCGATGCGGCTGCAGACTGCATCAGTTAAAAAGACAGACGCCTTCGATACGTGGACGCTGCCGGTGCCTGGTTCGCGCCGGCCCGCAGCGGCTGCGCTCGGACTGCTGGTGCTGACAGGTGCCGTGCTGTTTTCCATGCGCTCTGTCGAGCAGGTGGACTGGAACTTCCTCGTTCAGAATCTCTTCGTCGTCATCGCCTGGCTGATGACGTGTGCGTTCGTGTACCGGCTCGTTCCTGCGTTGACCTCGAACCGCGGCGTGCGAGGCACTGCCCTCGCCGTGAGCACGGTGCTGCTGCTCGCCGGCGGATTCGGCGTCGGTCGTGGGACTCGCGCTGCCGCGGCAACATCGACCGACGAAGTGCTGCACCAGTTCGTGCCCGAGTTCGTGCTCGATGCGTATGCCACCCTCGATCCTTCCTATCGCCTGATTCGCCAGGCGTTGACGCTGGAGTCGGCAGACGAGCGGGCCTTCTTTCGGTATCTGCGAGCGAACTCGCTCATCGAGCACGTCGACGTCCAGCCAATCGACGTGGACGTCGTCCGTCCGCTCACGCCGGCAGCGTCCAGGCCGCCGCATATCTTCCTGCTGACGATCGATAGCCTTCGCCGCGACTACGTGTCGGCCTACAACCCGAAGGTCACCTTCACGCCGGCCTTCGCGGCGTTTGCTGCCGAGGGCTTCGCGTTCAATCGTGCGTTCACACGCTACGGCGGCACCGGCCTCTCGATCCCGGCGATCTGGGCTGGCAGCATGCTGCTGCACAAGGAGTACGTGCTGCCGTTCGCGCGCATGAATGCGCTCGAGAAACTGCTGCTCGTGAACGGCTACCGGCTGGCGTTCGCCAAGGGCGATCCCATCACCGAGCAACTCGTCTCGCCTGACCTGCCGCTCGAGTTGATTGACCAGGGAAAGGCAGACGGCGAGATCGACTTCTGCAGCACGCTGCAGGAGGTCGAGAGCAAGTTGAATGCGGGACTTGGAGAGCGGCAGCCGCTCATGGTGCACACACGCCCCATGAACCTGCACGTCTCCAAGCTCACACAGCGAACCGGTGTATCAGACCCGGCGTTCGGGGCCTTTCATCCGGCCGCTGCGGCAGCGGTGCAACGTCTCGACGGCTGCTTCGGCCGCTTCATCGACTTCCTGAAAGACAAGCACCTCTACGACGACAGCATCGTCATTCTGACGTCGGACCATGGCGACTCCCTTGGAGAAGCCAATCGATGGGGACATTCGTCGACGATCTTCCCGGAGATTGTCCGCGTGCCGCTGCTCATGCACATTCCCTCGCGACTGCGAGAGCGCTTCACTGCGGACCTCGATGCGGCCAGCTACTCGACTGACCTCACACCGTCCATCTACGCGCTGCTCGGCTACACACCGGACGCGCACGAGTGGCCGCAGGGGCGTTCGTTGTTCGTCGAGCGTGGCGCGGACACATCGTGGCGGAAGACGGAACCGGCCTTCATCGCATCGAGCTACGGCCCGGTTTACGGCGTGCTGCGCGACAACGGACAACTGCTGTACATCGCCGACGGGGTCAATTCGCGCGATTACGCGTATGACCTGAGCGCCTTGAAGCCTGTGCGCATCGGCGTGACGGCGGACATGCGGAGAGACGACCGGGCATTGATTCACGAGAAGCTCGCCACGCTGGCGTCTTTGTATCACTTCACTCCGAAGCCGTGAACGACCGATGTTTCTCCGCCTTCGATCTGTGCATTCAACCGACGTTCGCGTCGTGAGCCTGTCGTGATGCGCACGACGCTGCCCGCCGTTCTCGGCCTCACCGCCATCATCGTCACGCTGTGTGCGGTGCTCTTCATCGCCATCAGAAGGCTCTTCTCGGCGGCGCGCGGTGGCAGGCGAATCGGTGGAGAGGCGGAGCGCGACACGGCGATGTTGTCGTTCGCACTGGAAGAAGCGATCGCGAAGCTGAAGAAGCAGGAGCGCGACACTGCTGAACGAGCGGCGGCGTCGGAGCGCCTGAGCGAGCAGATCATCTCCAGCCTGGCATCTGGACTGCTGGTCGTTGGTCTCGATGGTTCAGTGCGCATCGTGAACCCGGCGGCGCGTCGGCTGCTGAATCTGCCGGACGCGATGGTGACGGGCCACCACCACTCCGTCATCAACGAACCATCGCTGTCGCTGATCATCGACGAGTGCCTGGCGACTGGTCTGGCGATCCTGCGCCGAACCGTGCGCTTGCCAGAGGGACGAAGCACCGCGTCGTATCTTGGCGTCACGGTGTCACCGCTCTTCGACGGGGCATCCGCGCTCAGCGGTGCCGTGTGTCTCTTTGCCGACGTCACGCCCGTGCAGCAGCTCGAAGAACAGCTGCGCATGAAGGAGAGCCTGGCGACGGTCGGCGAGTTGACAGCCGGTATCGCTCACGAATTCAGGAACGGTCTCGCGACCATTCACGGATACAGCAAGCTGCTCGACCCGGCACAACTGCCCGCGGCGGCCCGACCCTACGTGGAAGGTATTCGTGCGGAAGCGGTGTCGCTTGGCGAGATCGTCACCAACTTCCTCAACTTCGCACGACCCACGCAACTCGCCCTGTCTGACGTCGACCTGCGCGCACTCTGCGAACGCGTGGTCGACGATGCGCGGGTGGAGGCGAGGGCGAGAGGCGGCGACATCGAGCTGCGCGGTGAGTTCGGTGAGATTCAGGGAGACGATGTGCTGTTGCGGCAGGCGTTCAGCAATCTGCTGCGCAACGCGCTCGAGGCGTGTGCGGGCGCTGGCGTCGTGCCACACGTCGTCGTCGAGGCAACCACCGACCACTCCCGCGGCACCTGCATGGTGACGGTGGATGACAACGGTCCTGGCGTGCCGCTCGCCTCGCGTGAGCGGATCTTCCAGCCGTTCTTCACATCGAAAGGGCACGGCACCGGCCTTGGCCTGGCGCTGGTCCAGAAGATCGTCGTCTCGCACAACGGGCGCGTGTCCGCGGGCTCGTCGCCGCTTGGCGGCGCACGGCTGCAGGTCGTCCTGCCCATCATCTAACGCGCTCCGCCGCCGCACCGTGCTGCAGGCCGTGCATTCGCTCGGCTCTCGTCAGTCATCGAGAGGGCGGTCGCGCCCTGCGGGCAGCGGTTCAGCCCGCGCGATTTCATCCAGCGGCGCGGACGGTGCCGCTTGCAGAATCTGCACGCTCTCGCTGCGAGCGATGACCCGCCCTCGCCGCTGACTCTCCCTCAACTCACTGACACAAAAGACGATGACCAACGCGCCCGGGTGAGTGTGCGGGGCTGGACCGCCACTTGCTCAACGACGAGTCATGCGATGGCAACGCGTTCATGGATTCACGTTGATTGAAGTGGTGCTCGCGATGGCTGTTCTCACGACCGGGTCAGGCACGCTCCTCTATGCGGCCATGGCCGCTGGACGGGCGACGGTCGAGGCGCGGCGTGCAGACGTCATGCAGCGGGCAGCGGTGGAGAAGATTGAACAGCTACGCAGCCTGTCGTGGACGAGCGACGCCGGCGCTGTGCCGGTGAGCGACTGGTCGAGCGACGTGACCCTGGCACCTGTCGCGGGGATCTCTGGCACCGGTCTGGGCGTTTCGCCAACCGATACGCTGGCGACCAGTGTGGATGGCTACTCCGACGTGCTTGATGCCGACGGACGTTGGCTGGGCGCCGGTGCGGCAATGCCGGTGGGCGCATCGATGGTTCGGCGGTGGTCCATTCAGGCGGCTCCCGCGCCTGCGGACACGCTGGTGCTGCAGGTGGTGGTGGTGCCCTTCACCGTCACTGGTGCGGTGCCTACGGCAGCGGCTGCACGAGGCACGAACGGCGTCTGGCTGATTGATCTGCGAACGCGGCGGGCGCGATGACGAGCACGCATCGCGGCGCGGAGGGCTTCAGCCTCGTCGAGTTGATGGTGGCGCTCACGTTGTCGCTGGCGGTTGTGTCGGGTGTCTTCAGGCTGATCGATCCCGCCAGTGGCGCCTTTCAGACGCAGCCCGAGGTGACTGACGTGCAGCAGCGTCTGCGCGCCGCGGTTGCTGCACTCGTGCGTGACGTGGGTGCGGCTGGTGGTGCGCCGTATCTCGCGAGTCGTGCGGATGGGTTCTCGGCTGCTCCGGTGCCGGCGGTATTTCCCATGCGCATTGGTCGTTCCGGTGCCGATCCACCTGGCACCTACAACGGCGCGCGAATCGGGGTGTGGTCGATGGCGCCGACGGCGGTGCAAGCCAGGCTGAGTGCACCGCTGGCGTCGGCGTCGGGAGTTGCGACGATTGCACCGGGGCCGGGCTGCCGCGCTGGTGCGGCGTCCTGCGGGTTCCAGGCGGGCATGACCGTCATTGTCGTTGGCGTCGCGGGCGCGTGGGATCTGTTCACGGTCACGCGCGTCACCGGGAACCTGGTCACCGTACAGCACAACCTCGCGGACTCGGCCTTTGTGCACCCGGCGACCGACTCCACCATCGCCGAGGTCACCGTGCGGACCTACATGCTGAAGGACGATCCGGCGACCGGCGCGCCGCGGTTGATTCGATACGACGGTGCCGGTGGTGCCGACGTCCCCGTTGTCGATCACGTGGTCGACCTGACCTTCGACCTGCTTGGGGAAGCTGAGCCGCCCACGCCCGTAACAGGAACGGATCCCATCGCTCCCCGCGTGACCTACGGACCGCCTCCGCCTGCGCCAGGCGTCACCGAGACGACGTATCCGGCGGGGGAGAACTGCGCGTTCAGCCGGGGCGTTGGCGACATGGTGATGCCGCGGTTGTCATCGCTTGGTGCCGGGCCTGTGCTCGTCCAACTTCAACCCGCGTCTCTTGTGGATGGTCCGTGGTGTCCGGATGCCAGCAGCCCGAACCGTTACGACGCAGACCTGCTGCGTGTGCGTGCGGTCGTCGCGCGAGTGCGCGTCGAGGCGGCGGTCGATTCGCTCCGCGGGCCCACAGGCCGGCTGTTCACTCGCGGCGGTACCGCGCGGGGAAACCGCATCGTTCCTGACCGGGTTGCCGAGACGATCGTGCTGCCCCGAGCCTTGAGTGCCTGGCGATGAAGAGCACGAGGCTGATGACGGCCGGCGACGCAGCGGTCGCACAACTTGAGACCGGCCAGACCGGGACCGCCGGTGCGGATAGTGTGGTCGAGAGTGCGCGCCTTGCGAGTCCGCATCAGGAGTCTGGCGTCGCGCTGGTCGTGGCGGTGTTGGCAACGGCGCTGATCGCTGGAGTCGTGGCGGCGCTGGTGATCGTGACGAGCGCCGATGTGTTCATTGCGGCGAACGTCGGCGCGGCGAACGAAGCCCTCTATGCCGCGGAAGCCGTCTTCGAACGCTCCCTGGCGGAGGTCCGTGATGCACCAGATTTGAACGTCATCCTGAACGGCGGCGCATCATCGTTCCTGGACGGGCTGCCATCGGGCTCGCGAACGCTTCCGGACGGCTCGCACATCGATGTGGCGCAGGTGCTGTCGCAGGCTGGCTGTCATAAGCCGACGCCGTGCTCCACGGCAGACCTCGATGCGACGCGCGACGATCGCCCCTGGGGCGCCATGAATCCGCGCTGGCGGCTGCACTCATACGGTCCGCTGGATCCGGCTGCGAGCGGAATCAGGTCCGGCATTCCCGTCTATGTCGTGTCGATGGTGGCAGACGACCCGGCCGAGACCGACGGCGACCCCCTGCGCGACGGCGTGCGTATTGGTCCAGACGCCAATCCGGGCGCCGGCGTCTTACTGGTACGGGGCGAAGCGTTCGGTCGCCGCGGTGCGCACCGCGGCGTCGAGGCCACGGTGATTCGTCGCGAGCTGGCCGCGCGGGCTCTCTGGGAGGCCGCTGACCCGGCCGTTCGTGGCAGTCCGCCGCCGACGCTCCCCATCGTGCAGGTCGTCGCGTGGCGGGACCTGCGCTGAGGTGCGCAGATCCGGTTGGCGGCGTATCGTGAGGTGTTGTTGGCGCCGATAGGGAGTACGCCATGCGTGCAGCTGTATTCATCGCCCTCTGTGTTCTCGCGGCCACGTCCGCGTCGGCCCAGTCGCTGGCCGACGTCGCTCGTCAGGAAGGCGAACGTCGCCAGACTGCCAAGGTTGCGGACAAGTCGTATTCGAACAAGGACCTGAAGCCGACCAGGTCGATTGACGCCACCGACTCGAAGTCCACAGCCGATGCCGGCGGCAGCGCTGCCGGAAGTGCCGCGGACTCCGCGCCCGCCGACGCGACGGATGCAGCGAAGAACGACGCCGCAGCCAGCGACGCCGAGCCTGACTCGAAAGAGAGCAAGGCAGACGGCAAGGCGGAGCCGAAAGACGAGAAATACTGGTCGAAGCGCATCGCCGACCTGCGCGATCGACTCGAACGCGACCAGACCTTCCTGCAGGCGCTCCAGAGCCGCGTCGATTCGCTGACGACCGATTTCGTCAATCGCGACGATCCGGCGCAACGCGGGCAGATTGCCAACGATCGCCAGAAGGTGCTCGCGGAACTCGAGCGGTTGCGCAAGGCGGTCGAAGTCGACAAGCGCGCCATTCCCGAACTCGAAGACGAGGCGCGCCGCAGCGGTGCGCCCGCAGGGTGGTTGCGCTAGTGGCACGACGCGTCAGCGACCCGCCGGTCCTCCTCGTCGAAGACAAAGACTCGCTGCGCGCCATGCTGCGGCTCGCCCTCGAGACGCAGGGGCACGAGGTGCTCGAGGCGCGAGACCAGTCCGAGGCGATCGCGGTGCTGCGCACCGGGCGCCCAGGCGTCGTGTTGTCAGATCTGCGCCTCTCTGAAGGCGACGGCTTCGGCGTCCTTCGCGCGGCCAAGGAACTCGACCCCGACATGCCGGTCGTCGTCATGACCGCGTACGGCAGCATTCAGGACGCCGTTGCGGCGATGAAGGAAGGCGCACTCGATTTTCTCGCCAAGCCGGTCGAGCCCGATCATCTGCTGCTCCTTGTCGAGCGTGCGATGTCTCAACGCCGGCTGGTCTCCGAGAACATCCTGCTCAAGGAAGAACTCGCGCAGCGCCGAGGAGCGCCGCAGATCGTCGGCGAAGATCCGCGCCTGAAGCAGTTGCTGATGAACCTGCACCGCGCCGCGTCGAGCGACGCCACGGTGCTCATCGAAGGTGAGAGCGGTACGGGCAAAGAGCTGTTCGCCCGCGCGGTGCACGCACTCAGCCCGCGCGCCGATGGACCGTTTGTCGCGATCAACTGCGCCGCCATCCCGGAGACACTGCTCGAGACCGAGTTGTTCGGGCACGAGAAGGGCGCCTTTACCGGCGCTTCGCAGCGCAAGCCAGGCAAGTTCGAGCTGGCGCACCGCGGCACGCTGTTCCTGGATGAAATTGGCGACCTGCCGCTCACGCTGCAGGCCAAGATCCTGCGCTCCCTCGAAGAGAAGCAGTTCGAACGCGTCGGCGGCACGACGCTGCTTCACGTCGATGTGCGGGTGGTCGCCGCCACGAACCGCAACCTCAAGGCTGCCGTCGCGGCGCGTCAGTATCGTGAGGACCTGTACTTCCGCTTGTCCGTCTTTCCGATCACCGTGCCGCCGCTCCGCGACCGTCCGGGCGACATTCCGCTGCTCGCGCGCTACTTCGTCGACCGCTTCTGTCGCGAGATGAAGAAGAAGCCGCTGATCATTGCCCCCGAGACGCTCGAGCGCCTGGTGGCCTACAGCTGGCGTGGGAACGTACGCGAGTTGCAGAACTGCATCGAGCGCGCGGTCATTCTCTCGGACGGCGACGTGCTCCAGCCGCGGCACTTCAACCTGACGTCCGGACTCGGTGAGTCACCAGCCACTGCGCCGCCAGAGACGCAGAACCCGTGGGACGGCATCGATTTGTCGGGTTCGCTGGCGGACGCATCGAAGCGCGTGCTCGCGGATGTGGAACGCCTCAAATATTCGAAGGCGTTGGCAGAGTCGGGAGGCAACGGCACACGGGCCGCGGAGCTTCTACAGGTGCCGATGCGTCAGTTCACTGCGCGCGTGCGTGAACTCGGCCTCAGCTAGGCGCCTACTTTCGCAGGCCGAGGCGGGCGAGCGCCTTCTTCATTTCCTTCTCGGTCAGGTCGTCGACGATCGACCACCCGCCAATGGCGGTCGGCAGCACGTAGTGCAGCTTGCCCGCCACCATCTTCTTGTCATGCGTCATCGCTTCGAGCATCTGCGCAATGGAGATGTCGCCAATCGGCGGCAACGGACCAAGGCTCGCGATGAGCGACGCCAGCGCCGTGCGATCTGATTCGGCGAGCACGCCGCGCGCCACCGCGAGTTCTGCCGCGACGAGCATGCCGTAGCCCACTGCTTCGCCGTGCCGGAAGCGGCGATACTTCGTCACCGACTCGAGCGCGTGACCTGCGGTATGACCAAAGTTCAGGATGCGGCGCAGCCCTGATTCCTTCTCGTCAGCAGTGACGACGTCAGCCTTGATTCGACAGGACTCCGAGATGATGGCGGTCATCACTTCGGGAACGCGCGCGAAGATCGCCGTCTTGTCGCGCGCCACTCGTTCAAAGAGCGACGGGCTCGAGGTCATGCCGTACTTGATGACTTCGTAGAGACCGGCGCGAAACTCGCGACGAGGCAGCGTGCCGAGCACCTGCGGATCGATGATCACCGCGTGTGGCTGGTAGAAGGCACCGAGCAGGTTCTTGCCAAGCGGGTGATTCACACCCACCTTGCCGCCAATCGAACTGTCCACTTGCGCAAGCAGCGTCGTCGGCACGTGGACCAGCACGATGCCGCGCAGGTAGGACGCCGCGGCAAACCCGGCAAGATCGCCAATGACGCCGCCGCCGAAGGTGATGAGCGTCGACGCGCGATCCGCGTTGGCCTTGATGAGCGCTTCCCAGACGCGCGACACCGTCGGGATCTGTTTGTATCGCTCGCCGTCGGGCACCAGGATGGCTTCGGCCTTCGACACCGCAGCGAAACGTTCGCCGTGGAAGCGCCAGACGGTCGGGCTCGAGACCACGAATCGTCTCTTCGGCGCCTTGACGTCGTCGAGGATCTGGTTGAGGTGAGAAAGTACACCGTCGCCGATGGTGATGGCGTACTGGCGCGAAGGCGTAGCAACCGAAACGCGGACTGGTTCCATGGTGAGGCGTGTCAGAACACCTAGGATAACATTCCATCCTTGACCAATCTGGCCACGACCGTTGCCGATTTCATCATTGTGGGCGGAGGCATCGCGGGCCTGCGCGCGGCCAGCACCCTCGCTGCTTCGGGTCGTGTCGTCGTGCTGACGAAGGCGGAATCAACCGAGAGCAACACCGGATATGCGCAAGGCGGCATCGCGGTGGCCCTCGGACCGGGCGACAGCGTCGAGCGGCACGTGGCGGACACGCTGGCGGCCGGCGCCGGACTCTGTGATGAGTCGGCCGTGCGAGTGCTCGTCGAAGAAGGTCCGCGATACGTGCGCGAACTCATCGAGTGGGGCGCACAGTTCGATCGGACTTCGACTGGTGAACTCGTCTTCGGCCTCGAGGCGGCGCACAGCGTGCACCGCATCCTGCATGCGGGCGACTTCACAGGACGCGAGATCTCCCGCGCCATGTGGCAGCGCGTCGCGGGTCTCGACCGTGTCAGCGTCATCACCCACGCCTGTGTCACCGAGGTCATCGTCGAGCACGGGATGGCTGCGGGTGTGCGCTACTTCGACCAGAACGGCGTCCGCGGTGAAGTGCGAGGTGCGCGCGTGCTCCTCGCGACGGGCGGCGGGGGACAGGTGTTCCGAGAGACCACCAATCCAGCGGTCGCCACGGGTGACGGTGTCGCGCTCGCGTATCACGCCGGGGCGCGCGTTTCAGACCTCGAGTTCGTGCAGTTCCACCCGACGGCGCTGAGCCTGGCTGGTGCGCCGCGCTTCCTCATCAGCGAAGCGCTTCGCGGTGAAGGCGCACGCCTGATCAATGCCGCCGGCGAACGATTCATGGAGCGGTATGACGCAGCGGGCGACCTTGCGCCGCGTGACGTCGTGGCGCGCGGCATCGTCCGCGAGAGCGAGCGTACGGGCGGACCTGTGTTCCTGACCCTGCAGCACCTCGACGCGGCTCGCGTGCGAACGCGGTTCCCGACCATCGCCGAGATGTGCGCGCGTGTCGGCCTCGATCTGGCCACGGACAGAATTCCCGTCGGACCTGCGGCGCACTACATGATGGGCGGCATCGACACCGACGAGTGGGGCCGCACTTCGGTGCCCGGACTGTTCGCCGCTGGCGAGACAGCGTGCACCGGCGTCCACGGTGCCAATCGCCTTGCGAGTAACTCGCTGCTCGAGGGCCTCGTCTATGGAGCGCGTGCCGGCGACGCGATGCTGCTCGACGCAGCAACGGCGCCGCTCAAGGCAGACCGCAAAATGGTGCAGGTGGCACCCGCGGTTGGTGTCGAGCCCGTCGATCTGGACGACAGCTCCGTTCGTGATGTGATGTGGCGCGAGGCTGGACTGTTCAGGACGCGCGAAGGCCTCATGCGCGCCGTCGCCACGCTGGAGTCTGCCTATGCGGCTGCACGCACTGCCGTCGGTCTCGCCGCTGCAGTCACGGAGTCCGCATCACCCTCGACGCTCACGCCGCTGGCGCAGGACAGCATCAGCGCCGGTTCCGACGCAGCGCGATCGCCCTCTGGCGAAGACGCCTGGCAGCGCCTGAATCTGACGACGGTGGCGCTGCTGGTGGCGAGGGGCGCACTGCGGCGAGAGGAAAGTCGGGGCGGGCACTTCCGGGCCGACTTCCCGGCGCGCGACGATATACACTTTAGGGTCCACCTCGCTGAGGTAAAGAACTGACCCATTGGTGAGTTCGCGATCTGGCGACCTGGTGATGAGCGTGTAGCAGCTTCGCCGTTCGAGCCAGTGACGTGAGTTGGTGAGTCTCAACCGAAGTGTTGCGATTTCATCGTCTCAATCACTCGCAACATCAACAGGTCTCGACATGACATTTGCCAGGTTGCCAATCCACTAAGTCGCCAATTTTCGAAGTTGTCCCCTGATGGCCAAACAAGATTCGTTCGTCACCGAAATCACGCCCCGCTCCGAAGACTTCTCCAAGTGGTACATCGACGTGGTCCGCAAGGCGGAACTCGCCGACTACTCGCCGGTCAAGGGCTGCATGGTCATCCGGCCCTATGGCTACGCCATCTGGGAATTGCTCCAGGCGGCGCTGGACAAGGAGATCAAGCGCACGGGGCATGTCAACGCCTACTTCCCGCTGTTCATCCCGAACAGTCTGTTGACGAAGGAAGCCGAGCATGTCGAAGGCTTTTCTCCGCAGGTGGCCTACGTCACGCATGCCGGCGGTGAGGAACTCGAAGAGAAGCTCGTCGTGCGTCCGACGTCGGAAGCCATCATCGGCGTGATGTACGCGAAGTGGATTCAGTCGTGGCGCGACCTGCCCATGCTGCTCAATCAGTGGGCAAACGTCGTGCGGTGGGAGAAGGTCACGCGGCCGTTCCTGCGCACCACGGAATTCCTCTGGCAGGAAGGACACACTGCGCACGAGACGGCGGAGGAGGCTGAGGCTGAAACGCTGAAGATGCTGGACGTGTATGCCGCGGTGTGTGCCCAGCTGCTCGCGATGCCGGTGGTGAAAGGCATCAAGAGCGAGAGCGAGAAGTTCGCCGGTGCGCTGCGCACCTACTCCATTGAAGCGATGATGGGCGATGGTCGCGCGCTGCAGGCGGGCACCTCGCACAACCTCGGACAGAACTTCGCGAAGGCCTTCGACATCACCTTCCAGGCACGCGACAAGTCGGTGCAGCACGTGTGGGGCACGTCGTGGGGTGTGACCACGCGTCTCATTGGTGCGGTCATCATGACGCACGGCGACGACAGCGGCCTCGTGCTGCCGCCGAACGTGGCGCCCTACCAGGTGGTCATCGTTCCCATCGGCCGCGACAACTGGCGCGAGACGGTGCTGCCCAAGGCGCAGGAGATTCAGCAGCAGCTCGTGGATGCCGGTATTCGCGTGACGCTCGACGAGCGCGACGAGCGTCCGGGCTGGAAGTTCTCCGAGTGGGAAATGCGCGGCGTGCCGGTGCGTCTCGAGATTGGTCCCAAGGACATCGAGAAGGGCCACGTCATGATCGCGCGTCGCGACACGCGCGAGAAGAGCGCGGTGCCGATGGAGGGACTCGCTGCCTCTCTTGGCACGCTGCTCGAGACGATTCAGACGAACCTGCTCGAGCGCGCGCTCGCGTTCCGCGAATCGCACACGCTCCGTGCTGACGACTACGATGCCTTCAAGACGACGATGGAAGGGCGTCCCGGCTTCGTGATCTCACCGTGGTGCGGCGAGGCGGCGTGCGAGGCGCAGATCAAGACCGATACGCAGGCGACCATCCGCAACATGCCGCTCGACGGCAAGGCGCCGGAGGGGAAGGGCTGTGTGCGCTGCGGGAAGCCGGCTGTGGCGGAAGCGTGGTTCGCGAAGTCGTACTAGGTATTGCTTTCGAGCATCGCACGGGCTGGGCGCGACGAACACGTCACGAGGGCCGCGTCACGCCCGGCGGCCGCGTTTTCCTATTGGTCCGCAAGCAGCGCGTGTCGGAATACGTTGAAGCGGTGATACTCAAGATAAGCGTTCTGTTCTCTTGAGAACTCGCCGACGCGAACGCCTGCATCGATGCCCCAGGCATCCAGCAGTTTGTCTCGAACCTCAGGAACGACGATCAGTTCCTGACCGGGCGAGAACGTAATGTAGCCTTCGTCGAAGAGGTGATCGATGTGGGGCGATAGCAACAGGCCATTCGCCCCATCGAGCCGCTCGGTATCGCTGGCGTCGCGCCACGGTTTGATATGACTGGCGTTCAGGTGGCGGGGCTCGGCAACCCGAGTCACTCGGCAAGCTCCCTCGCGTAGAAGCACGTTCGCCCTGAACACACCTTGTCCTCGTCTCGCACGGACGATCTGCTCGCGAAAGGTTGGTCCGGTGAGCGTCGCATCACTCGTCGCCGCTGCTTCTTCGTCGCTGGGCTCAGGCATCGTTTGAAGCGCTGTGATCGTTGAAAACGCCTCCCAATAGGCGTCTCCAATCAGGCCGATTAGCGCGTTTGCGAGAGGCTCGGGCACGGCTGCGAGGTAGACGGACTGGAGGCCGTCCCCGCTTGCCTGAAGCGGTGCGTACTTCGCGGGCAGAAAGGCACGGAGGATCGAGATGTGATCCTTCGGCCTGAACTGAGCATTCAGCGTGCAGTAGTCAACCGGGACGAACCAACCTTCCTTCGACCAGTTCAGTCCGGCAGCGCCAAAATCAGGCTTCGGGCCTGTCTGGGCTGTCCCCGTGGCGATCCCGATGGCCTTGATTCGTGTGTCGCAGTAGGAGAACACGATGTCGCCCGCCGACACCTCACGCATGTTCTCGTAGAACTGATTGCGGACGTCGTTGGCGTTCCGCTTCGGCGACCACATGAAGCTTCCGCGAATTTCGTGGCGGTATGTTTGGTTCTGGTTGACCCACCAGTAACGCATTGGCTCAGCTCAGCCGCAACTATAGCCGCTCTTTTCTTCGTTGCCGCATCGTCGAAGAGCCTGTTTGCAACAAACGACAGAGCACTCAAGTGGTCGAGCGCCGCGAGCGTGGGTCCGCAGAAGTCTCAAACATTTCGGCGTCGAGGGCGAATATAAAGCGAATATGATAGGCTGACGAGCCGTGACGCTGGTGGCCGCGCGAACTGACGCCGGCTGCACCGCATGATCACGTCCGTCGTGGCACATGCTGCTAGACAGTCGTTCCGAGCCGCTCTCGCAACTAGAGGTACTGGTCATCGACTGCCAGGCCACCGCCGCGGCGCCAAGAGGACACCTCCTCGAGCTTGGATGGGCCCGCGTCCACGACACCGTCGCCGACCCACGCGCATGTCTGATTGCGCTGCCTGACGGCGCCCTCATTCCGCCGGCGGTGACGCGGATCACCGGCATCTCTCAGCAGACCATGTGCGACGCGGTGGACGTTCAGAGTGCCTGGCGCGCGCTGACTGAGCACGCCGCGAGCTTCACGCCACAGCCGGCGCCGACCGTCATCCACTTCGCGCAATTCGAAATGCCGTTCCTGCGCGGTCTGGTGGCCGGGCCCCTGTTTGGCCAGCCGTTGCCCCTCGACATCGTCTGCACACGCGATATCGCCAGGCGCCTGCTTCCCGATCTGCCGCGCTGCAGCCTGCGCGCCCTCGCTGGATACTTCGGTCGCTCAGTCGGTGCATTGCGCCGCAGCACGGATCACGTCGAAGCCACCGCGTTCGTCTGGCGAGCGCTGGTCAGCCTGCTCGAGACCAACGGTGTGTCGACGTGGGAGGCGCTTCACGACTGGCTCGCGGATCCGGCCGCAAAGCCGACAAAGCGCCGCCGCCGAGGATGGCCGATGCCGCGCGACCTGCGCTTGTCCCTGCCCAAGTCGCCCGGCGTGTACCGCATGCTTCGCACCGACGGCAGCGTCCTGTATGTCGGCAAGGCCGCGTCGCTGCACCACCGCGTGAACAGCTACTTTCGGAAGCAG
>Ga0209023_10001562_pt1 | contig 30391 bp, 32 predicted proteins | sample LakOneMetagenome_FD_187468 | JGI IMG/M metagenome (GOLD analysis project Ga0209023, IMG submission 187468) | Freshwater and sediment microbial communities from Lake Erie, Canada (SPAdes) (version 2) | ecosystem: Environmental > Aquatic > Freshwater > Lentic | place: Lake Erie, Canada...
GCCTGTACGCGCGCATCGACCGCGCGCTCGACGTGGTGCGCGGAATCGAGGCGGCGGGGTTCGACGGCAGCGAGTCCCGGGCGATCGACGTGCCGCGGCGCGGTCGCGATCCGCAGCGCATGGACGGCCAGTCCTACCTGCTGCAGTTCATCCTCCCCAACCTGTTCTTCCACGCCAGCATCGCCTACGCGATCCTTCGCGAGGCAGGCGTGGCGCTGGGCAAGGACGATTTCATCGGGCCGCTCTGAGGACATGGACGCGGACGCCGCCGAACGCCGGGCGCAACGCTTGCAGCCCGGCATCCTCGCGGCTTGCATGTCCGCGTTCGTCGCCGCCGTCGTGACCTTCGCCAATACCGGTTTCGACGGCGGTTATGCCCAGCGTTGGCTGCTCGCCTGGGCCCTGGCGCTGCCGGCGGCCGTCGCCGCCGCCTACCTGTTCCGCCCGCTGGCCTGGCGGCTGGCGCGCGCCGTTGCACGGGTCGTTCCCTAGTTCGCCAGCCAATGGCAGGTCCGTCGGTTCAGCTCCGGCGCCTAGAATGCGCGCCATGACCGCGCCCCGCGCCCTCGCCCTGCTGCTGGCTTGCGCCCTGGCCGTTCCCGCGGCGCAGGCCCGCACCGTGTATCGCTGCGTGCGCGACGGCACGGTGAGCCTGTCCACCGCGCCGGAGCCGGGTTCGAAGTGCACCGCGAAGCACATCGACGACGATGCGGCGAAGATGCCGAACCTGTGGGGCGAACTCGGCGTGATCCACGGCACTCTGTACGAGCGCATGCAGGACGGCAAGCCGGTGTACGGCACGCGCAAGTTGCCCGGCTCGGTCGTGGTGACGCGCTTCACCGTCGCCACCCCGCCGGGTTCGAGCGCGCACGCCGGCCTCGGCCAGGTCGGCAAACCGCGCATGGATCTGTATCCGAAGGAATTCCGCGCCGCGGCGAAGGCGAACAAGGTGGACGAAGCCTTCGTCCGCGCGATCGCGCACGCCGAGAGCGGCTACGACCCGAAGGCGACCTCGCCCAAGGGCGCCCAGGGCGTGATGCAGCTGATGCCGGCCGTGGCCCGCGAGAACGGCGTCACCGACCCGTATGCCTATTCGCAGTCGATCCGCGCCGGGGCCAGGCTGCTCGCGCGCCTGGTCGCGCGCTACCACGGCGACTACGCGCGGGCGGCCGCGGCCTACAACGCCGGCATCGGCGCGGTGGCGAAGTACGGCGGCGTGCCGCCCTACCGCGAAACGCTCGAATACGTGGACAAGGTCACCGCCCTGCATGCGCGCTACCGCGCGGCGATGGGATTGAAGCCCTTGCAGGTCGGCCTGCGGGCGGCGGAATGAACGGCGATTCGATGGTGCGCGTCGCATGCCCGTATTGCGGCGAACGCATCCGCATCGTGATTGACGAAGGCGCCGACGCGCAGCGTTACATCGAGGATTGCGAAGTCTGTTGCCGGCCGATCGTGTTCGAGGTCTGGCGCGATGCCGCCGGCGACTGGGGCGTGGCCGCTTCGCGCGAGGACGATGCGTGATTCAAGCGGGAATCGTCCACGCCGCATGCAGCGGGGCGGCCCCGTTCCACCGCGCGCGTCCACCGAGGAAGCCGAGTTCCATCAGCACCGAGGCGCCGACGATGTCCGCACCGAGTCCCTCCGCGAGCGAATACGCCGCGGCCAGCGTGCCACCGGTGGCGAGCACGTCGTCCACCAGCAGCACGCGCGCGCAGGGCGCCAGGGCATCGGCCTGCACCTGCAGCGCGTCCTCGCCGTATTCGAGCGCGTAACCCGTTTCCAGCACCGCACCGGGCAACTTGCCGGGCTTGCGCACGGGAACGACGCCACAACCGAGCACGCGCGCCAGCGGGGCACCGAGCAGGAAGCCGCGCGCCTCGATCGCCATCACCGCATGGATCCCCGCGTTGCGCCAGGGCGCTGCCAGCGCATCGATGGCCGAGGCGAAGGCGCCGGCATCCGCCAGCACGGGCATGATGTCCCGAAACCCGATGCCGGGCTTCGGGAAGTCCGGGATTTCGCGGACCCGTCGCCTCCAGTCGCTCACGCGCGCGGCGCCGTGCGCTTCTCCACCACCGCGGTCGCGCCGAGGTCGGCGGTAACGTTGCCGATGGTCGAGAACACGTCGGGGATCGTGTCGACCGCGAGCAGCAGGCCCAGCGGTTCTATCGGCAATCCCAGCGCCTGCGCGACCGGCACGTTCGTCGCCATGAAGCTGACCTGCCCCGGCAAGCCGACCGAACCCATGCTCACCACCACGGTGAGCGGCACCACCGCCAGCAGGTGCCAGGTCGAGAGCTCGATGCCCGAGGCCCAGGCGATGAACGCGCTGGCGACGACGTACTGGACCGGGCTGGTGATGCGGAACAACGAGGCGGCCATCGGCAGCACCAGCGAACTGGTTTCGTCGCGATACCCGAGCCGGGCATGCGCGCAATGCAGCATCACCGGCAGCGAAGCCAGCGAGGATTGGGTGCTCGCGGCGATGCCCTGCGCCGGCGCGATGCCGCTGGCGAAATGCCGAAGCTTCTCGCCGCCGAACACGACGGCGACCACGTACACCAGCAACGTCACCAGCAGGTAGATGCCGCTCTGCAGGGCGATGTAGGCGCCGAGGGCGCCGATCAGGTCGAAGCCGACCTTCGCGGTCACCGCCAGCACCAGCGCGAACACGCCGATGGGCGCGGCCCACAGCACCCAGCGCACGATGACGATCATGGCGTCCCCGATCCCCTGCAGCAGCCCGAGCACCTGCGCGCGGCGTTCGGTGTCGATCTTCGGCAACGCGAAGCCGAGGAACAGCGCGAACACCACCAGCGGCAGCATCGCACCCTGCGCCGCGGCGGCGATCGCGTTGCTGGGCACGATGTTCGAGAGCCAGTCGGCGGGCCCGGGCGGGGCGGTGGCGGGCGCGGCGGCAGAGGTGAGCGCGCTGCGCATCGCCTCGGCGGCGGCGGCATCGCGCGGCAGCAGCGAAAGCAGGAACGGCGCGAGCAGGGCGGCGATCGTCGCGGCCAGCGCCAGCAGGATCAGGAAGGTCGTGATCGCCACCCGTGCGGTGCGGCCGGATGCGGCGGCGTCGCGCGCGCTGTTCACCCCAAGCACCACCAGCGCGAACACCAGCGGTACCACCGTCATCTGCAGGGCGGACAGCCACAGCTTGCCGATCGGTTGCGCGATGGCGGCGGCGGTCGCGGCCGCGTTCGGTGCCCACCACGCGAGCGCGAGCCCGAGGATCGCGCCCGCGGCCAGCCCGGCCAGTACCCGTTGCGTGGTGGTCATGCGCGGCTCCGGCGCCGGTCAGCGGTTGTTGGTGAACGGCATGTCCGCGAGCGCGGGCAACTGCCACGCGGCCTGCAGCCGCGCATATTCGCCCTGCGGCAGCAGTACGAAGACCGGATGCGCGTCGTCGCGCAGCCATGCGAGCAGGCTTCGCAGCGCGTCCTCGGGCATCGAGGTGCAGCCTGCGGTCGACGCACCGGGCGCGCGCTGCACATGGGCGAAGATGCAACTCCCGCCTTGCGGCACGGCGCGTGCGTTGTGCTCGATCACGAAGCCGACCTTGTACAGGTCGTCGGGCTTGGCCTGCAGGTCGCGCCGCATCGGCTCGCTCGCCTGGTCGAGGCCGGGCGCCTTCGCCAGGCTGCGGTCGACGATGCGGTTGTACAGCGGCGAGTCCGGCACGTCGATGCACCAGTCGTTGGCCTGCATGGCCTTGTAGGCGAGGCCGGTCGACAGCCGCGGCGCGTAGCCGAACGCCATGCCGATGGCGAACACGCCGGCGGGCGCGCGGCCGTCGCCTTCGCGCTTCACCGGGCCCTCGTCCTGGTCGCGCGCATCTTGCAGCCCGAGACCCCAGCCGCTGCCATTGCGGCCGACGTTGACGGTGAGGCCCGCCGTCGTTTCGCGCCAGCGCCCGGCCTCGTCGCGCTCGAACGCGTGCAGGGTGCCGCTCGAGGCGTTCCAGTCGGCGGTGGTCACGACCACGAGTTGCCGTGCGTCGCCCCACGGATGCGTCCGCGGACCGGCGGTCGAGGCGCAGGCCGCGAGCGGGAGGAGCAGGGCGGCGAAGGCGTGTCGGAGTCGGCTCATGTGCCGATGTTAAGCGATATGTCCTTGCCGGGCCCGCGCTCAGCGCGCGCCGGAAGGCAGCGGCGCGAGCGGATGCACGATCGACGCGATCCGGTCGATGTAGTCGTGGCCCGGGTCGAACTGCAGAGGCCGCAGCGGCGTCACCGAAACCCCGTTGAGCGGGAGGCGCCGCAAGCCGCCGTCCGCGTCGCGCACCGATACGCCCTGCACGTCGTGGATCACCCACGGATCCCCGCCTTCGGAACCGACGACCATCAGCACGTGGCCCGGGACGTACACCAGGTCGCCGACCTGCAGCGCGTCGACCGCGCGCAGGCGATCCGCGCGAGAAGTCGCGTCGTCGAACGCCTCGTGCACGAAGATCGGGGTCCTCGCCTGGTCCCCGGTGTTGCGCGGCATCCGCACGCCGAACGTGGCGAACACATCTGACAGGAAGCCGCTGCAGTCGCGGCCGCCGTAGTCGTGGCCCCAGCCGTAGCGTTCGCCCAGCAGCTTGAACGCCTGCCGCAGCAGGTTCGCCCGGCTCAACGGCAACTCTCCGGCGCGCACATCCTGGCCGCGCGGGATCAGCGCGGGAACGAACTGCAGACGGCCATCCACGCCACGCGTGGGCAGTCGCGCCACCCAGGCCGAGTACGCCGCCTGCCCCGAGACCGGCATGTCGCGTGGCCAGTCCGCGAGCAGCGACACGTGCGTGCCCATGTCCAGCGGGAGTTGCGACAGCGCGGGGCGCGCGGGATCGAAAGCGGTTCGCACGCCGTCGCCAGTGACCACCAGTTGCGGCTGCTTCGCGGCGTAGCCAAGCACCTCGTCGCGCGAACCTGCCGCAAGCGCATCCATCCGGATCCAGGCTGCGTAGTTCGGCGCGACCACGAAGCGCCATGCTCCGTCGCGGCTGGCGTGCAGCATCGCCACCGGCGTGCCGGGGAACAGCGCGCTTTCCTGGAAGCGGTCGATGTCGAAATCGCCCGGCTTGGAGAACACGCGCTGCATCGTCGGGAACGTGCGGAGCGCGGCGCGACGCACGACCAGCGCGAAGTTCACCGTCGGCGCATCCGGAATGGCGTCCAGCGCCAGCGAATCCTGCAACGCCGCGAGTTCGCTGGCCGTCAGCGCATGGCCGTCTACGGCATACAGTTCGCGCGCTGGAGGCGCGGACAGGGCTTCGATCCGCGTGCGCACCGCATCGCGATCCAGCGACGCGGGCAGGCTGGCGAGGTCGTGCCAGCCGGGTTCCACGCGCGGCAAAGCGGCGTTGCGCGTCGCGATGGCGTCTGCATCGAGCACGACGCGCTCGGCATCGGGCAGTTTCGCGATCCAGTACGCGGCATCGAGTTGCGCCGGAGCGATCGGCAACGCATCGGCGCCGGATGCCACTCCCGTTGCGAGCGACAAACTCAACAGCAGGTTCGCGAAAATCGCACGCAGGCCGGGCATGGCGCATCCCGATGGAAAGCCGCAGCATACTATCCGCGTTCCATTCGCCGGGTATCCGCATGCGCATCGCCCTGGTCCCCTTGCTCGCAGTCGCCACGACCGCCTGCGCATCTACGCCGGCGGAGGTCACCGCGCCGGCACCTCCGACGCCGACCGTGCGGATCTCGCCCGCGGGCACGGCCGAACAGGCGGGGCTGGTCGATGTCTCCACGCTCGAACCCGACTTCCGGGTGGAAATGCGCTATGCCGGCGCCGACAACTTCACCGGCGCGGTCGTGCCCGGCTATGAAGCGCCGAAGTGCCTGCTGCTCAAGCCTGCGGCCGAAGCACTCGTCGCGGTGGAGGACGACCTGGTTTCTCAAGGCCTGTCGCTGGTGTTGTACGACTGCTACCGGCCGGTGCGTTCGGTGAAGGCATTCGTCGCATGGGCGCACGACCTGTCCGATCAATCCACCAAGGCCGGGCACTATCCCAACGTCGACAAGTCCGCTTTGCTCGGGCCCTACATCGCCGAAACCTCGGGCCACAGCCGCGGGGCGACCGTGGATCTCGGATTGATACGCTGTGTGCCACGTAACGATGAGGCGATCTGCGAACCACTCGATATGGGCGCGGAATTCGACCTGTTCGATCCGCGCGCCAATACCGATTCGCCCGCGATCACCGACGAGCAACGCGCGAATCGCCGTCTGCTGCTCGATGCGATGAAGCGACGCGGCTTCGTGAATTACCCGATGGAGTGGTGGCACTTCACCTTCAAGCCGGAACCGACCCCGGCCACTGCCTACGACGTGCCGGTGAAATGAGCATCCGACTGGTCGGTTTCGACGCCGACGACACGCTGTGGCGCAGCGAGGACTACTACCGCGACGCGCAGGCGCAGTTCGAGCGCATCGTCGCCGGCTACGTGGACCTGGACGATGCCGGCGACCGCATGCATGCGATCGAAAAGCGCAACTTGGCGCTGTTCGGCTATGGCGCGAAGGGCATGACCCTGTCGATGCTCGAAGCGGCCGTGGCGATCACCGAGGCGCGCATCAGCGCCGCCGACATGCACAGCATCATCGACCTCGGCAAGGGATTGCTGCGGCATCCGGTGGAACTGATTCCCGGCATCCGCGAAGCGGTCGCCGACATCGCCACCGATTTCCCGGTGGTGCTCGTGACCAAGGGCGACCTGTTCCACCAGGAAGCGAAGGTGCGCGAATCGGGCCTGGCCGATGCATTCGGCCGGATCGAGATCGTGAGCGAGAAGGATGCCGCGACGTATGCCCGACTGTTCCGCGAATTCGCGGTCGAGCCTCGGGAATTCCTGATGGTCGGCAACTCGCTGCGTTCCGACATCGTGCCGGTGCTCGCGCTCGGCGGCTGGGGCGTGCACATGCCCTACCACGTGACCTGGGCGCACGAGCGGGAGGCCGGCGGCGTGCCGGATCCGTCGTGCATGCGGGAAGTCGCGCATGCATGCGAATTGCCGCATGCAGTGCGCGAACTGCACGCCTCGGCTCAGTCTGCGTTCACCTCGCCGAACGCGCGCTGATCGCGGTCGGGGAATTCCCCGTCGGTTCATTGCAGGGGCGCGACCCTGTCGGCGTCCGCAACGGACCAAGACGAACGAGGTGCGCCATGAAGGCAGTGAACACGATTTCCCGGATCCTCGCCCCGTCCGTGCTCGCCGTCGCGCTGGGCGCGGGCTTCGCCATGCCGGCCGCGCCTGCGCAGGCGCAGGACGACCTGACCCGCGTACTGGTGGATATCGCCGACGTGGTGTTCCAGTCGGGCCAGCCTTACTACCGCTACGGGGATTACGGCCGCTACGACCGCCTCGTCGTGCAGCCGGACCGCTACGGCCGCCCGGTGTACTACCGCTATGTGCCGGTGCGTGTGTCCTCGCGACATGATGCGCCGCCGTACGGCAATGCCAACGGCTACTGGCGCAACGGGCCGGGCAGCGGCTACCGCGACGTGGATTGCAACAAGCACGGCAAATGCAAGGTCACCTATTACGACACGCGCCACGACCGCGACCACCGCTGGTGGGATGGCCATCGCTGGCACGACGACGACTGAGCATTCCGCCCGGCGGAAACAAGGACGGACGGCGCCTGCGGGCGCCGTTCCCCTGTCCGCATCCGTGTCGCCGGCCGCGGTGTAAGCTCGCGGTATTCCACAGCGAGAGAAAAATTGCATGCGCCTGCCGATCACCCTGCTGCTCGCCGCCATGCTCGCCGCGGCCACGCCGGCCGCGCGTGCCGTCGGCCCGGTCGATTGCAAGCTCCACTTCAGGCTCTCGGGCTGGTCCGTGTTCTACAAGACCTACAGCGGCTCGGGCACGATCAGCTGCGACAACGGCCAGCACATGGCGGTCGACATCCGCAGCAAGGGCGGCGGACTGACCTTCGGCAAGACCCGGATCGACAACGGCATCGGCGAGTTTTCCGGGGTGCGCGACATCCATGACATCCCCGGGACCTATGGCGCGGCCGAAGCGCACGCCGGCGCCGGCAAGTCCGCGCATGCGCAGGTGGTGACCAAGGGCGACATCTCGCTGGCGCTTTCGGGCAAGGGCGAGGGTTGGGATCTCGGCGTCGCCTTCGGCAATTTCATCATCAGCGCGCACTGAGTCGCGTCGATACGCCTCAATCGCGCGGAGCGCGCACCGCGCCTTCCATCAGCACGCGAGCCGAGCGCGACATCACCGCCTTGGTCGCGATCCACCGGCCTTCGACCTGCGCGACGTCGGCACCGACGCGCAGCGTGCCGGAGGGATGGCCGAAACGCACCGCGCCGCGCGTCCCGCCCCCGGCCGCGGCATTGACCAGGGTTCCCGGGACCGCCGCCGCGGTCGCGATCGCGACCGATGCGGTGCCCATCATCGCGTGGTGCAGCTTGCCCATCGAGATCGCGCGCGCGAGCAGGTCGATGTCGGCCGCGCGCACGGGCTTGCCGCTCGACGAAACGTAATCGCGCGGCGGCGCGACGAAGGCGACCTTGGGCGTCAGCGGCCGCTTCGCCGCTTCCGCCACGTCGCGGATCAGGCCCATGCGCACGGCGCCGGCCGCCCGGATCGCCTCGAGCGTCGCAAGCAGGGCCGGGTTTTCGTTGATCGCCGGTTGCAGTTCGGTGCCGTCGCATCCCAGCGCCGAGGCGTCGACGAACACCATCGGCACCCCGGCGTTGATCAGCGTGGCCTGGAAGCTGCCGACGCCGGGAACCTCCAGCGCATCCACCAGGTTGCCGGTCGGGAACATCGCCCCGCCGTCGTCGCCTTCGTCGGCCGGATCGAGGAATTCCAGCGCGATCTCGGCGGCGGGGAAGGTCACCCCGTCGAGTTCGAAATCGCCGGTTTCCTGCACCTCGCCATTCGCCATCGGCACGTGCGCGATGATGGTCTTGCCGATGTTCGCCTGCCAGATGCGCACCGTCGCGTCGCCGTCGCGCGGCACGCGCGCGGGATCGAGCAGGCCGTGCGCGATGGCGAACGGCCCGACCGCGGACGAGAGGTTGCCGCAGTTGCCGCTCCAGTCGATGAAGTCGCCGTCGACCGGCACCTGGCCGTAGAGGTAATCCACGTCGTGGCCGGGCACCGTCGCCTTCGACACGATCACCACCTTGCTGGTGCTCGAGGTCGCGCCGCCCATCCCGTCGGTGTGCTTGCCGTAGGGATCGGGCGAGCCGATCACGCGCAGCAGCAGCGCGTCGCGCGCCCGGCCGGGCATCCGCGCATCGAGTGGCAAGTCCTCCCGTTCGAAGAACACGCCCTTGGACGTGCCTCCGCGCATGTAGGTCGCGGGGATGCGGAGTTGGGGAGCGAAACTGGCCACGGCGGGTGTTTTCCTTTGCAGGTGAAAAGGCGGGAAAGCGCATCGTCGCGCTCGCTCAGGCCGCCTCGCGATGTTCATAGTAGGGATGGCGCTTGTCGTCGAGGATCGCGAACAGCGCCGCGGGGTCGGACGCATCGGGCTCCAGCCATGCGTCGACGTGCTCGCGCCGGATGTTGACGATCGTGCGGTCGTGTCCGGTCGCCGCGACTTCCGGCTCGGGCTCGTCCGTGATCGCCGCGAACGACAGGAGGTCGGGCTCGACGCCTTCGGGGTCGCTCCAGCGGGACCACAGGCACGCCACGTACATCGGCTCGCCGTCGCGGGGCGTGAATTCGAGGATCCGGTTCCTGCCGTCCGCGCCGGCCACGTTTTCGTAGAACGTCTCCACGATCATGATGGCGTGGGAGCGACCGAACTGCGGCTTCCAGAAGCCGTCCAGGTTGTCGCGGCGCGCATTGTAGGTCCCGGGGTACAGCTTGTCGCTGGAGGCCTGCCTGCCTTGCGGCCGGCACTGGTAGCGCATCGGCCTGACCGTTCGCCGGCCTCCTTCCGAGACCAGCACCGTGCAGTAGTTGCCCGGGAATATCCGTGCATCGCGAGGCAGGCCTTCGCGGCGGCGAAGATCCGCCAGTCTCGCCATGGACTTCTCGATCTTGCCGGTGGCGATCCGCTGGTCGGACGAGGCCTTTTTCGTCGGCCTGGTCCTCAGCGCACGCTCGGCGGCGTTGAGGCGGGTCTTCTGCGCGAAGAGCTCCGCCTCGACCCGGCTCGCCTCGGCGTCCCGGAATCCGTGGACCAGGGCCCTGATCTCGGCGGTCTCGGGACTCTCGTCGCGAAGGAAGGCATCTTCCATCGCCCTGGGAATCCGGTACTGGCCCGGCTTCTCGCTGCGGTTCCAGAAAAGGCGGATGTATTCCCGGAGGTCGATCGTCGCTCCGAATTCCCGGACGAAAAGCTTGTAGTCCTGCTTCGCTTTCGCCGAATAGCACATCGTTCGCCTCCAATGAACTCGCCACGCGCGGGGACCGACCGTGCCGGTCGCCGGCTCAGGCCGCCTTGTTCGCCGCGAGGAAATCCTGGGCAAAGCGCTGCAGCACGCCACCGGCTTCGTAGATCAGGACTTCCTCGTCCGAATCCAGACGGCAGGCCACCGGCACGTCGATGGTTTGGCCGTCCTTGCGATGGATGACCAGCGTCAGCGTCGCGCCGTGCGCCGGCGTGCCCACGACGTCGTAGGTTTCGGTGCCGTCGATGCCGAGCGTGTTGCGCGTCGTTCCCGCCCGGAACTGCAATGGCAGCACGCCCATGCCGATGAGGTTGGTGCGGTGGATGCGTTCGAAACCCTCCGCGACGATGGCCTCGACGCCCGCGAGGCGCACGCCCTTAGCGGCCCAGTCGCGCGACGATCCCTGGCCGTAGTCGGCGCCGGCGACGATGACCAGCGGCTGCTTGCGCTGCATGTAGGTCTCGATCGCTTCCCACATGCGCATGACCTTGCCTTCGGGCTCCACGCGCGCCAGGGAACCCTGCTTCACGCTGCCGTCGTCGTTGCGCACCATTTCGTTGAGCAGCTTCGGGTTGGCGAAGGTCGCGCGCTGCGCGGTCAGGTGGTCGCCACGATGGGTCGCGTAGGAATTGAAGTCCTCCTCCGGCAGGCCCATTTTGGCGAGGTACTCGCCGGCCGCGCTCGAGCCGAGGATCGCGTTCGACGGCGACAGGTGGTCGGTGGTGATGTTGTCGCCGAGCACCGCCAGCGGGCGCATGCCACGCAGCGTGCGTTCGCCGGCCAGCGCGCCTTCCCAGTACGGCGGGCGCCGGATGTAGGTGCTCGCCTCGCGCCAGTCGTACAGCGGGCCGACCGGCTCGCCGCGTTCGACCCGTACGTTGAACATCGGGCCGTAGACCTTGCGGAACTGCTCCGGCTTGACGCTCGCGCGCACCACCGCGTCGATTTCCTCGTCGCTTGGCCAGATGTCCCTGAGCCGCACCTCGTTGCCCTGCGCGTCGTGGCCGAGCACGTCCTTTTCGATGTCGAAGCGCACCGTCCCGGCGATCGCATAGGCGATCACCAGCGGCGGCGAGGCGAGGAAGGCCTGCTTCGCGTACGGGTGGATGCGCCCGTCGAAGTTGCGGTTGCCGCTGAGCACGGCGGTCGCGTACAGGTCGCGATCGACGATTTCCCGCTGGATCGCCGGATCCAGCGCGCCGCTCATGCCGTTGCAGGTGGTGCAGGCGAAGCCGACGATGCCGAAGCCGAGGCGTTCCAGTTCCGGAAGCAGGTTCGCTTCCTCGAGGTACAGGTGCACCGCCCTCGATCCTGGCGCGAGCGAAGTCTTGACCCAAGGCTTGCGGGCCAGGCCCTTCGCATTCGCATTGCGCGCGAGCAAGCCGGCCGCGATGACGTTGCGCGGGTTGGACGTATTCGTGCAGCTGGTGATCGCGGCGATGATCACCGCGCCATCCGGCATGAGTCCCGCCATTTCCTCGGCTTTGCCGAATTCGAGCTTGGCTTCGTCGGCGATGCCGCGTTCGGCCAGCTCGCTCACAGGCAGCCGGCGATGCGGATTGGACGGGCCGGCCATGTTGCGCACCACGCTCGAGAGGTCGAAGTGCAGCGTGCGTTCGTACCGCGCGCCGGCGAGGTCGTCGGCCCACAGGCCCGCGGCCCTGGCATAGGCCTCGACCAGTTGCACCTGCGCTTCCTCGCGCCCGGTCAGGCGCAGGTAGTCGAGGGTGTTGTCGTCGATGAAGAACATGGCCGCGGTCGCGCCGTATTCGGGCGCCATGTTGGAAATCGTCGCGCGGTCGCCGATGGTCAGCGCGGAGGCGCCTTCGCCGCGGAATTCGAGGTATGCGCCGACGACTTTCTGCTGGCGCAGGAATTCGGTCAGCGCGAGCACGACGTCCGTGGCGGTGATCCCGGGCCGTGGCTTGCCGGAAAGTTCGACCCCGACCATGTCCGGCGTGCGCATCCACGAGGCACGGCCGAGCATCACGCTCTCGGCTTCCAGCCCGCCGACGCCGACCGCGATCACGCCGAGCGCATCGACGTGCGGCGTGTGCGAATCGGTGCCCACGCAGGTATCGGGGAAGGCGACGCCATCCCGCACGCAGACCACCGGCGACATCTTCTCCAGGTTGATCTGGTGCATGATCCCGTTGCCGGGCGGGATCACGTCGACGTTGCGGAACGCATGTTTCGTCCATTCGATGAAATGGAAGCGGTCCTCGTTGCGGCGATCCTCGATCGCGCGGTTCTTCGCGAACGCATCCGGGTCGGACCCGCCGCATTCCACCGCCAGCGAGTGGTCGACGATCAATTGCACCGGCACGACGGGATTCACCTGCGCCGGGTCGCCGCCCTGTCCAGCGATGGCGTCGCGCAGGCCGGCGAGGTCGACCAGCGCGGTCTGGCCGAGGATGTCGTGGCAGACCACGCGTGCGGGGAACCACGGGAAGTCGAGGTCGCGGCGGCGCTCGACCAGCTGCGCGAGGTAGGCATCGCGCATTGCCGGGTCCGCGCGGCGCACGATGTTCTCCGCGTGCACGCGGGCGACGTAGGGCAGGCCGGCCCAGGCGCCGGGTTCGAGCGCCTCGATCGCGGCGCGGGCGTCGTACCAGTCGAGGTTCGTGCCGGGGAGCGGCTTGCGGAAATCGCGGCTGTCGATGGCTTGGTTCATCCGCCGATTTTACGCCCTCGCCGGACGATAAAATGACCGCATGCCTTCCGCGTCCGCGATCCCGGTCCAGCAATTGAAACTGTCCGTCGCCCCGATGATGGACTGGACCGACACGCATTGCCGCGCCTTCCATCGCGCGCTTGCGCCGCACGCGCGGCTGTACACGGAAATGGTGCATGCGAACGCGGTCATCCACGGCGACCGCGCGCGCCTGCTGGCGATGGATCCGTCCGAGCATCCGGTTGCCCTGCAACTGGGAGGCAGCGACCCGGCACTGCTGGCGCAGGCCGCGCGGATCGGCGCAGAAGCCGGTTTCGACGAGATCAACCTCAATTGCGGCTGCCCATCGGACCGTGTGCAGGCCGGGCGCTTCGGGGCCTGCCTGATGCGCGAACCGCGGCTGGTGGCCGAATCCGTGGCCGCGATGATCGGGTCCTGCGATGTGCCCGTCACGGTGAAATGCCGGCTCGGCGTCGACGACGACCACGACTGGGATCGCTTCGCCGCATTCGTGGACGAGATCGCCGCCGCGGGTTGCCCGATGTTCGTGGTGCACGCGCGCAACGCCTGGCTGCAGGGACTTTCGCCGAAGGAAAACCGCGAAGTGCCGCCGCTGCGCTACGACTGGGCGTATCGCCTCAAGGCCGAACGCCCGGCCTTGCAAGTGGTGGTCAACGGCGGCATCGTCGACGCGACCGAGGCTCGTGCGCACCTCGGCCACGTCGATGGCGCGATGCTCGGTCGCGCGGCCTACCACACGCCCTACCTGCTGCACGAACTCGATGCGGCATGGTTCGGCGGCGGACTGCGTTCGCGCGACGAGCTCCTGCGCGGTTATCGGCCCTATGTGGAAGCGCAACTCGCGCAGGGCGTGCAGCTCAAGCACATCGTTCGCCACGTGCTTGGCCTGTACGCCGGGCAGCCGGGCGGACGCGCGTTCCGGCAGGTGTTGAGCGAGGGTGCACACAAGCCCGGCGCCGGCTGGTCGCTGGTCGAACGTGCGCTGGCCCTGACCGCGCGCCGCGAGGCCGCGGCATGATCACCCGCGATCCGCAGCGGTTTTTCGCCTTCGCCCGCGACGCCGCGCCCGACTTCGGCCCCGCCACCGCGCGCGCCGCCTTCCTGGTGGCGCCGGATGGTTTCGCGCTTGCGCTGCAGTCGGCGCAGGACAACCGCTACATGGCCGGCGCGGGCGGTTTCGATCCCGCACGCGCATCGAGCCAGCATCGCGAACTGCAGCGCGCGATTTCGTCGGTGGTCCCGACGATCTGTTTCGCCGGCGACCCCGGCGCGCCCGACGCGGTGTTCCCGAACAATGTGTTCGGTACGACGGCCGGACGCTACGTGGTCGGGCGCATGCGCCACGAGGTGCGGCAACGGGAAGCGCGGCGCGCGGACATCCGAGGCTTTTTCGGCGGCGTGCTCGACTACGCCGAGATCGATTTGTCGCAGCAGCCGCATCCGTGCGAACTGACCGGCGCGCTGGTGATCGACCGCGCGCGCGGGCTCGGCTACTGCGGCCTGTCCGAACGCTGCGACGAAGCCGGCGCGCGCGCGATGCACGAAGCCTTCGGCCTGCGCGCGAGCCTGCTGTTCGAGCTCGCCCACGGGGAGTACCACGCCAACGTGGTACTGGCGATACTCGCCGGCCGCGCGGCGGTCGTCTGCCCGCGCGGATTCGCCGATCCGCAAGTGGTGGAAGCGATCGCAGCGTTCTATGCGCCGCATGCAGTGCTCTGCGATGAAGGCGAGCATGCATTCTTCGTCGGCAACTGCATCGCCCTGTCGGACGACGCGGCCTGGATGAGCGCGAGGGCCGAGGCCGCGCTGTCCACCGTGCATCGCGCGCAACTGGCCGCGGCGGGGTTTCGCGTCGCGTCGGTCGAACTCGATGCGATCGAGGCCGCCGGTGGCTCGCTGCGCTGCTGCATCGGCGAAATCTTCTGAACCCGTTGCGCGCCTGCAGTGCCCGCGGAACGGCCGAATTAAGGACGGATTCACCGCTTCGTCACGAGAATGCGCCCACTCCCGGCGTTTCGCCGTCTTCGTCGTCTCCACAGTATTCCGCCATGAGCCGCAAGTCCTTCGCCACCTCGTTCTTCGCCGTCCCGCTGGCCCTGGGCCTCGCGGCGACCGCGTGGGCGGGTCCGCCGCATGGCGGCCAGGGCAGGATCCAAGCCCCCCCGCCGGCCACGCCCTTCGTCGGGCCCGAACGTGGCCAGGGCCGGGACGAATTGTCGGACAGCGTGCGCCGGGTCGAACGCGATACCCGGGGGCGCGTGCTGAGCGCCGAGCGCGTGCCGTACGATGGCCGCAACGTCAACCGCATCAAGGTGGTGGACCAGGCCGGTCGCGTCCGGGTCATCATGGACGACCCGGACCAGCCTGCCCCGCCTGCACGCGACGACGACAACTGAAGCGCCACCCTGACGCCGACGCCGCGTCGCGGCCACACCACCGGAGCCCTGCATGCGAATCCTGCTCGTCGAAGACGAAGCCCCGCTGCGCGAGACCCTGGCCGCGCGGCTGAAGCGCGAAGGCTACGCGGTCGATGCCGCGCAGGACGGCGAGGAAGGCCTTTACATGGGCCGCGAAGTCCCGTTCGACGTCGGCATCATCGACCTCGGCCTTCCGAAAATGTCGGGCATGGACCTCATCAAGGCCCTGCGCGACGAGGGCAAGCGCTTCCCGGTGCTGATCCTCACCGCGCGCTCGAGCTGGCAGGACAAGGTCGACGGCCTCAAGCAGGGCGCGGACGACTACCTGGTCAAGCCCTTCCATGTGGAGGAGCTGCTGGCGCGAATCAACGCCCTGGTACGCCGTGCCGCGGGCTGGAGCAAGCCGACCCTGGAATGCGGGCCGATGATGCTCGACCTCGCCGCGCAGACGGTCAGCGTCAACGGCAGCAACGTCGACCTCACCAGCTACGAGTACAAGGTGCTCGAATACCTGATGATGCACGCCGGCGAACTGGTGTCCAAGGCCGACCTCACCGAGCACATCTACCAGCAGGACTTCGATCGCGATTCCAACGTGCTCGAGGTCTTCATCGGCCGTCTGCGCAAGAAGCTCGATGCCGATGGCGCCCTGAAGCCGATCGAGACCGTGCGCGGCCGCGGCTACCGCTTCGCGATCCCGCGCACCAGCGAGGCCTGACCGGCCGCTCGCGCGGACCGGGGGGAAGATGGCGGCGCGCGAGCCCTTCCTCGGCTGGCGCCCGCGTTCCCTGCAATCGCGGCAGCTGCTGGCGGCCAGCGTGGGCCTGCTCGCCTTCCTGGCCATCACCGGCTACGCGCTGGACCCGCGCCTTCATCGATGTCGCCGGACAAGGCTTGCACGAGCGGCTCAAGGCCTATGCCTACGCCTACCTCACGGGGATCGAATTCGCGCGCGACGGCACGCTGATCCCGCCCGAGGCGCCGCCGGATGGTCGCTTCGACCAGCCCGGTGGCGGGCTTTACGTCGATGTCGAATTGCCGAACGGGCGCTGGCTCTCGGATTCGGCGACCGGACAGGTGCTGCCGCGCGGCGAGGTGCTGGGACCGCTGCAGGAACAACAGGACGGACCGCTGCGGATGACGCGCAGCGACGGCAGCGCGGGGGCGGTCTACCGCTACGGCATCGGCGTCGTATGGGCCCCGGGCGACGACCCCAAGGCCGAATTCCCGTACACGATCTACGTGATGGAGGATGCCGGCACCCTGCCGAAGCAGGTGCGGGTTTTCCGCCAGGCCTTGTGGGGCTATCTCGGTATCGCCGCACTGCTGCTGTTGCTGCTGCAGGGGCTGATCCTGCGCTGGAGCCTGCGCCCGTTGCGGCGCGTGGTCGTCGAACTGGAGCGCGTGCAGCGCGGCCAGCTCGCGCGCATGAGCGAGCGGCACCCGCGCGAACTCGCGCCGCTCACCGACAGCATCAACGCCCTGGTCGAGAGCGAGCGCGAACATCTGGAGCGACAGCGCAACACGCTCGCCGACCTCGCTCACAGTCTGAAGACGCCGCTGGCGGTGTTGCGCACGCGCCTCGACAGCGGCGCACCGGAGCGCGAATTGCGCGAGGAAGTGGACCTGCAGCTGCGGCGCATGAACGACCTGGTCGGCTACCAGCTCTCGCGCGCGGCTTCGGGCGGACACGCGCTGTTCGCGGCGCCGGTCGAAATCGAACCCTACGCGGAGCAGATCGTGCAGGGCCTCGAGAAGATCTATGCGAACAATCGCGTGATCTGCGAATTCGAGATCGCATCGGGCGCGCGCTTCCACGGCGAACCCGGCGATCTGCAGGAATTGCTCGGCAACCTGCTCGAGAACGCATTCAAGTGGGCGAAGTCGCGGGTGCTGCTCACCGCACAGGTCGGCGACAGCGAACCGCGCCGCCGGCCCGGACTGATCCTCCGCGTCGAGGACGATGGCCCGGGCATCCCCCCCGACCGGATCGCGGCCGTGCTCCAGCGTGGCGTTCGCGGCGACGAACGCGTGCAGGGCCACGGCATCGGGCTGTCCATCGTGCAGGACATCGTGCAGGGCTACCGCGGCGCGCTGGAAGTGGGCGCGTCGACCGAACTGGGCGGGGCGAGTTTCACCGCAAGGTTCCCGCCGGGGCTTTGATTTCCGTCCCTCCGCCAGGAGAGAGGGAAGCGCTAGGCAAACGGCGACCCGCCGTAGAATTCCTCCAAGTGGCCCGCCACTTCCGGCATCGCCTTGCGCAGCGAGCGCGGATCGCTGAAGTGGTATTCGCTGCACACGGCGAAGAATTCCTCCGGCGATTCGGCGGCGTAGTCGTCGATGGCCACGCGTCGTCCCGCATCGACCCGTTCGCAGAAGGCGTCGTAGGCCTGCTGGAAATCGCGCGCCCATCGCCTCTGCCACTCGCGCGGAAGCGGCGGCGTGCCATCGAGGGCGCCGTCGAGCGCATCGATCTTGTGCGCCATTTCGTGCACCGCGACGCAGAATCCGTCGCGCGGCGCGGCGAGGTCGGCTTCGACATCCGCCCACGAAAGGACCAGCGGGCCCTGCTCCCAGGCTTCACCGATCAGTTCGTCTTCCCATTCGTGCAGCACCCCGGCGGCATCGACGTGGCTGCGGTGGGCGCGGAATGCGTCGGGGTAGACCAGCAGCTGCGACCAGCCGTGAAAGCCCTCGGCGCCGAATTCGATCAGCGGCATGCAGCACAGGGCGGCCAACGTGACGCGCTGTACCTGGTCGAGTTCCAGTCCACCGAGCGGGGTGATGGTCTTGCGCCGCAGGAACAGTGCGGCCAGTTCGCGCAGGCGCGCATCGCGCCCGGGGTCGAATCTCGCCGCCCAGGGCACGCGCGCCCGCATCGCGAGCCAGTGGGATTCGGATATCGGTGCGGGCGTCCGCCGGATCCGGTCGAGCAGTCGGCCGAACAGCGATCCGCTCAGCGGAACATGCCGGGCAGCAGGCTGTGCCAGCGCGGCACGCGGGGCATGCCGGCGCTGTCGTCCGTCCCGCCGCCGCCACTGGTGTGGGTCGTGACCGCGGCCGGCTTGGCCTTGTGCATGACCGAGGCGGGTTTCCTGACCGGGACCTGGGTCGGGCTCGGCACGGTGATCACGCTGTCGCGGCAGTCGCCGACATCGCCGGAGGGGCGTGCATCGCGACCGAACGCCAGCGAGCTGGCGCACAGCAGGATCAGGCAGAGGACGGTGCGACGCATGGGCTTTCCCCGGGGCCGCCCCCGGAAGGGCGGGGGCACATGATAAACCGGATGCGCGTGCCTCGCAGAAGGTTGCAATGCTGCACTGCGGCAAGTGCATTGACCGGGGTGTTGACGGTTGGAGGATCCTCTATCGATCCCGATTCCGTCTTCCTTCTCGCAGCCTCGCTGGTGGTATGGGTGTGGTGGGGAGTTCCGAAATGCCAAGTCGCGGTCACGTTCGTGTTCAAGCAGGTGGGCGGCTATCCCTCTTGCCCGGCACGTTCGGAAAAGATGTCAGATGGATTCGCTGAAAGTGACATCGCTTCTGTTCGCCAACCATCCCGCGAGAAGGCGCATCACGCCGGCTTATCATTCCGCCATGCGCTCCATCCCACGCCACCCATGAACGACCGCGACCTGCTCGCCGCGCTCGCCGCCGGTCCGACCTCGGGCGAGGCGCTGGCCGCGCGGCTGGGGATCAGCCGCAGCGCGGTGCACAAGCGCATCGAAAGCCTGCGCGAACTCGGCATCGGCATCGATGCGCAGGCGGGCCGCGGCTACGAACTGCGTGCGCCCTGCGAATTGTTCGACGCGCACGCGATCCGCGCGCGAATGACCGAACCCGGGCGCGCCTTGCTCGCCACGCTCGACGTCGCATGGATCGTCGATTCCAGCAACAGCGTGCTGCTTCGCCGCGAGGGCGTCGGCGATGGCGCGGAAGCGTTGCTGGTCGAAGGGCAGAGCGGCGGACGCGGGCGTCGCGGCCGGGAATGGCGATCGCCGCTGGCGTCCAATCTTTACCTCTCTCTCGCGCGGCGTTATGCGGGCGGACTCGCGCGCCTCGGAGGACTCAGCCTCGCCGCCGGGGTCGCGGTCGCCGAAGCGTTGCATTCGCTCGGAGTCGGCGTGCAACTGAAGTGGCCGAATGACCTCGTCGTCGAAGGCCGCAAGCTCGGCGGCCTGCTGGTCGAGGGTGGCGGCGAACACGCGGGTCCGGCGCGCGCGGTGGTCGGGCTCGGGCTCAACGTACGCATGCCGCCCGATGCCGCGCAGGGCATCGACCAGCCGTGGACCGATCTCGCCACCATCGCGCCCGCGACGGCGGCATCGCGCAATGCGCTGGCGGCGACCGTGTTGTCGTGGCTGTTGCCCGCGCTCGAGCAGTTCGATCGCGAAGGCCTCGCTCCGTTCCGCGAACGCTATGCCGGCTTCGACGCGTTGCGTGATCGCGAAGTCGCGGTGTCCGGCGCGGGCGTCGGCCTGCAGGGCGTCGCCCTCGGGCTCGCCGAAGACGGCGGATTGCGCATCCGCCTGCCCGACGGCGAAGCGCGCACCGTGCATGCCGGCGAAGTCAGCGTGAGGGCCGCATGACCGACAATTCGAACGATTGGCTGTTCGATCTCGGCAATACGCGGCTGAAATGCGCGCGGCTGCTCGATGGCCGCTGCGGCGATGTGGTGGCCATCGCGCATGGCGAGTCCGACTTCGCCGACAGGCTGGATGCGCTGTTGCCCGAACGCGGCGGCGTCGCGCACCTCGCCAGCGTCGCGCCGAAGGACCTGGGCATCGACTTCGTCGAACGCCTCGCGACGTGCTTCGCGCGGATCGACATCGCGCGGACCCAGGCATCCTGCGCCGGCGTGCGAATCGCCTACGCCGACCCGGCGAAGCTCGGCGTGGATCGCTTCCTCGCACTGCTCGCTGCACGCGAGCGCGGGGGCGCGACGCTGGTGGCGGGGATCGGAACCGCCGTTACCATCGATCTCATCGACGCCGACGGCAAGCACCACGGCGGACGCATCGCGCCGTCGCCGTCGCTGATGCGCGAGGCATTGCATGCGCGCGCATCGGTGTTGCCTCGCGAAGGCGGCGTTCGCGTCGATTTCGCCAGCGATACCGTCGATGCGCTGGCGTCCGGTTGCGAAGGCGCCGCCATCGCGCTGCTCGCCGAAAGCCTGGCCGTCGCCAGGGGACGGCTCGACATCGCAGCGAGCTTGCTTCTGCACGGCGGCGGCGCTCCCGCCTTGCACGCCGCGTTGCCGGATTCCATCCTCGCGCCCACGCTGGTGCTGGAAGGACTGGCATGCTGGGCGCGCCTCGAACGCCTGGTTGAAGAACGGGAGCCTGCCGGATGCTGACCCGCGCGCTGATCGTGCTGCTGATCGTGCTGAACCTCGGCGTGGCCGCTTGGTGGACGCTGCGGCCGTCGCCGCGCGTTGTCGTGGACACCGCGCTGGCGGGCGTACCGGAACTGCGATTGGCCAGCGAGCGCAAACCGTCGCCGCTCGCCGCCGCGACCGCGCCATCGCCAGCGACGACGACGACGCCGGTGCCTGTCCAAATCGCGAAGAACGATGGGCCGCAGTGCTTCCGTTTCGGCCCGTTCGCCGACACGCCGTCCGCCGATGCCGCGGCTGCGAAGCTGCGGGCGTCGGTGCAGAAGGCGACGGCACGCACGACCACAAGCGGCGGCAAGGGCTGGACGGTCTGGCTGCCGCCGTTCGCTGACATGAGCAGCGCGCAGGCCAGGGCTCTGGAGATCGCCGGCGCCGGCGTCAAGGATTATTACGTCGTCGCCGAGGGCGCGCAGGCGAACGCCATCATGCTCGGCCGCTATGGCAGCGAGGACAACGCGCAACGACGGATCGTTGAGCTGCGCGCCAAGGGCATCGAGGCGCAGGTGCAGCCGCCGCAGGACGCAAAGCCGCAATCGTGGGTGGATGTCGCCGCCGCACCGGGGTTCGGATACGCCTCGGCCCAAGCGCGCATCGGCGCCGCGGTCGTCAAGCCGCTCGATTGCGCCGCAATGCGCTGATCATTCGCCGCCGAACACGCGGTAGCGTTGCGGCCGAAGCCCGACCATGGCGCCAGTGTCGGGCAGTTGCACGTCGATCTGGTCGGGCAGGTCCGCCTCAAGCGTGCGCTCCTGGCCTTCCACCGCCAGTTCGATCGTGATCCGGTCGGCGCGACGCTGCACCGCGACCACGCGCGCGGGCAAGCCCGCCTCCGGCGCGACCACGGACAGGTCGTGCGGCCGCACGTACAGCGTCGCCTCGCCCTGTCCCTCCGCCGGCCACGCCTGCGACTGCCCGGGCAGCGCGAAGTTGCCGAACGCGACCGTCCCGCGCAGGCGGTTGGCGCGGCCGATGAAGTCGAATACGTACGCGCTCGCCGGCGCGCGGTAGATCTCTCCCGGCGTGCCGACCTGTTCGATCCGGCCATTGCGCATCACCACCACGCGGTCGGCCAGTTCCAGCGCTTCCTCCTGGTCGTGGGTCACGAACAGCGTGGTCTGCCCGGTCTGCTCGTGCAGGCGGCGCAGCCAGCGTCGCAATTCGACGCGCACCTTGGCATCGAGCGCGCCGAAGGGTTCGTCCAGCAACAGCACGCTAGGGTCGATCGCGAGCGCGCGCGCCAGCGCGACGCGCTGCTTCTGTCCGCCGGAAAGCTGTTCCGGGTAGCGCTCGCCGTGGTCGGGCAGCTGGATCAGCTGCAGCAGTTCCTGCACGCGCCTGGCGATCGTCGCCTTGTCCGGGCGCTTCGAACGCGGGCGGCTGCGCAGCCCGAACGCGATGTTCTCGGCCACGGTCATGTGCCGGAACAGCGCGTAGTGCTGGAAAACGAAGCCGACGTTGCGTTCGCGCAGGCTCAGTCGCGTCGCGTCGGTGTCGCCAAACAGGACCCGGCCTTCGTCTGGTCCCAGCAGCCCCGCGATGACGCGCAGCAGGGTGGTCTTGCCCGAACCGGACGGCCCGAGCAGGGCGACCAGTTCGCCGGAGGCGATGTCGAGGTCGATGCCGTCGAGGGCGGCGACGCCTGGGTATTGCTTGGCGAGTCGTTGCAGGTGCAGTTGCATGGTCGCCTCAGTGGCGTCGGTGGTTGCCGGCGAGTGCGTCGCCGTGGCGGGATTCGAGCCAGAACTTCAGCACCAGCGTCACCAGCGCCAGCGCGCACAGCAACGAAGCCACCGCGAACGCGGCGGTGCCGTCGAACTCGTTGTAGAGGATCTCGATGTGCAGCGGCAGGGTGTTGGTGACGCCGCGGATGTGGCCCGACACCACGGAGACGGCGCCGAACTCGCCCATCGCGCGCGCGCCGCACAGCAGCACGCCGTAGAGCAGGCCCCACTTGATGTTGGGCAGGGTCACGCGGGTGAACATGGTCCATGCGCCGGCGCCGAGCGAGCGGGCCGCAAGTTCCTCGTCCGAGCCCTGTTGCTGCATGAGCGGGATCAACTCGCGCGCGACGAAGGGGAAGGTGATGAACAGCGTCGCCAGCACGATGGCCGGGCGCGCGAACAGGATCTTGACGTCGTGCGCGGCCAGCCATTCGCCGAACCACCCGTGGCTGCCGAAGAGCAGCACCAGGCACAGTCCGGCGACCACCGGCGACACCGCGAACGGAAGGTCGATCAGCGCCAGCAGCGCGCGCTTGCCGCGGAATTCGAAGCGTGCCACGGCCCATGCCATCAGCACGCCGAATACCGCGTTCAGCGGCACCGCGATCGCCGCGGTGAACAGGGTCAGGCGCAGTGCCGCCAACGCGTCGGGTTCGACGATCGCGACCGCCCATGCGTGGATGCCCTTGGCGAACCCGCTGCCCAGCACCACCGCCAGCGGCATCAGCACCAGCAGCGCCATCGCGGCGACCGCGGCGAGGATCAGGGCGGTGCGCAGCCAGCGCGGCGCGTCGAGTCCATGGGTCTCAGCCATCGCGGCGCCTCGCATGCTTGAACAGGGCAGGGATGGCGTTGATCGCCAGCAGGCACAGGAAGGAGGCCGCCAACAGCAGCGCAGCGATCGCGACCGCGCCGTCGTAGTCGTATTCCTCGAGTCGGATCGTGATCAGCAGCGGCGCGATCTCGGTCTTGTACGGGAGGTTGCCGGCGATGAAAATCACCGATCCGTATTCGCCCAGCGCTCGCGCGAACGCGAGCGAGAAGCCGGTAAGCATCGCCGGCAGCAATTCCGGGAGGACCACGCGGCGCAGGGTCGTGAAGCGTCCGGCGCCGAGCGAGGCAGCAGCTTCCTCCGGTTCGCGGCCCAGCGTTTCAAGCACCGGCTGCAAGGTGCGCACCGCGAATGGCAGCCCGATGAACACCAGCGCGATCACGATTCCGAGCGGCGTGTATGCCACCTTGATGCCCATGGTCGCCAGCCAGCGGCCGATCCATCCGTTCTGCGCGTACAACGCGGTCAGCGCGATGCCGGCGACTGCCGTCGGCATCGCGAACGGCAGGTCCACCATCGCATCGAGCAGGCGTCGACCCGGGAAGCGGTAGCGCACCACCACCCAGGCCACGAGCGTGCCGGCGAACGCGGCGACCAGCGCCGCCGCGAATGAAGCGCCGAAGCTCAATTTCACCGCCGCCTGCACACGCTCGTCGTGCAGTGCGCGCAGCCATCCGGAAAAGCCGAGTCCGGTGGCATGCAGGACCAGCGCCGCGAGCGGCAACAACACGACTGCGCCGAGCCAGCCGAGGCCGAGCCCGAGGCTGACGCCGAACCCCGGCAACGGCCGGCGCAGGCCGTTGCCCGGCATCCGTTTCGCGATCGCGTTCATGCCTGCGCCGAACTCAACGCGCGGCCTGCATGATCTTGTCGAACAGCCCGCCGTCGGCGAAGTGCGTGGCCTGCGCCTTCTTCCAGCCGCCGAAGGCGCCATCGATGGTCACCCACTTCACCGTCGGGAAGTTCGCGCGTTCGGACGCGGGCACCAGGTCGGGTTCCGCCGGGCGGTAGTAGTGCTTGGCGACGATGCGTTGGCCGTCGGCGGTGTACAGGAACCGCAGGTAGGCCTCGGCCTGCTTGCGGGTGCCGTGCCGGGCGACGTTCTTGTCGATCCACGCCACCGGAGGCTCCGCCTTGATGCTCAGCGACGGCACGACGATCTCGTACTTGCCACGGGTCTCGGGATCGTTGAGGGTCAGCAGCGCCTCGTTTTCCCACGCCACCAGCACGTCGCCGATCCCGCGTTCGACGAAGGTCGTCGTCGCGCCGCGCGCCCCGGTATCGAGCACAGGCACGTTGTGGAACAGCTTGGTCATGTAGTCCAGGACCTTGTCGCCGTCGCGGTACTGTTGCGAGGCCCAGGCCCACGCGGCGAGGTAGTTCCAGCGCGCGCCGCCCGAGGTCTTGGGGTTCGGAGTGATCACGGCGATGCCCGGCCGCGCCAGATCGTCCCAGTCGTGGATCTTCTTCGGGTTGCCCTTTCGCACCAGCAGCACGATCGTCGAGGCGTAGGGCGTGCTGTTCTGCGGCAGGCGCGTTTGCCAGTTGGCAGGCAGCAATTTGCCTTTGTCGGCGATCGCGTCGATGTCTGCGGCCAGCGCGAGGGTGACGACGTCGGCTTCGAGCCCGTCGATCACCGCGCGCGCCTGCTTGCCGGAACCGCCGTGCGAGGCGCGGATGGTTAGGGTTTCGCCGGTCTGCTGCTTCCACTGCGCGGCGAACGCCTGGTTGACGTCGGCGTACAGCTCGCGGGTCGGGTCGTAGGAAACGTTCAACAGTTCGTGGTTGGCGGCGCCGGCGCTTCCGGCGATCACGGCGAGCGCGAGGCCCGCGAGGAAAATACGCTGTTTCATGTCGTGTCCTCTTGCTCAGAAGGAAAATTGCGCGCGGGTGAAGAAGGCCTTCTCGTCCTCGCGTTCAGGGGCGCCCAGCGCGGCGTCGAAGCTCGTTTGCGAATAGTTGGCGACCAGCTTGAAGTTGCTGGTCAAGTACCAGTTCAGGCCCAGCGTCCAGCCGCTCTCGGCGGACACTGCCTTGTTCGGGTCGGCGAACAGCGGGAAAGCGTCGTCGTCGATCGTGAGCCGGCCGTAGCGGGCGACGAGTTCCAGTGCGCCCCAGCCGGGGCCGTCCAGCGTGAACGGGTGGTTCGGCTTGGCCACGCCCTTGTAGCTGGCGTCCTCTCCGGTCAGCACCACGCTGCCGAGCAATTGCCACGCACGGTTGGAGAGCGTGTCTTCGGCCCCGCGCGCCGGCGCGGCCACGTCCTGCTTCGACACGATGTATTCGCCGAGCAGCCCGAAGCGCCCGCCGTAGTAGTAGGCCTGCGGCGAAATGCGCGTCTGCCGGCCATCGGCATTGACGTCGCCCAGGTAGTTGAAGACCTGCACCTGGCCAGGCGTGCGATACCGGGGGAGGAAGTTGCTGCCGTTGCCGTGCTTGTCGCCGGTAGTGGCGGCAATGCCGAAGCCCAGTCCGGACAGCGCGTTCGCGTCGTTCTTCCAGGGTTCGAAGAACAGGCGGGCGGCGACCTCAAGGTCGTTGTCCGGATTGCTGGTCACGCCGTCGCGTCCATCCGCCGCGCCGTTGAATGCGCCCAGCGCGTAGCTGACGCCCGCGGGGAACTCGCCCTGCAGTTGCACGCCGATGTCGCGTCCCGGCGCCAGTTCGGACGGGAAGCCCAATTCGATGGCTTCGGTGGAGCTGCTGGATTGCAGGCGTTCCAGGCCGAGCGGGGTCTTGAACCGGCCCAGGCGAACGGTGGCACGTGGATCGAATTTCAGGTCCGCATAGGCGTCGAGCACGGTCGCGGTATCGCCGGCGAGTTGCGCGGCGAGGCGGAAACCGAGGAGCGAGCCCCAACTGCCTTCGATGCTCGGTTCGGCACGGCGCAGGAGGAAGGTGTCGTTCTGCGGGAATTTGTCGTCGCCGAACCACATGCGTCCGTCGCCCTGCACCAGGCCGCGGACTTTCACTTCGAAGGCGTTGTCGGCGGATTTCACCGACAGGCCTTTTTCTCCGAGAGAAACGACCGGTGCGGATGCGACCTTGGCGGCGTCGGCTTCGGCCTGCAGCTCCTGGTTGCGTTCGACCACGCGCAGGCGCTGGTCGACGTCGGCGCTGGCGGTGCCGGCGCCTTCCAGCACGGCCAGGCGCTGTTCCAGCGCGGCGATGCGGGCGACCAGCTCGGCATTGGTGGGTTCGGCGGCATGCGCCGCGGTGAGGGTGGAAGCGAGTGCCAGCGCGAGCGCGGACACGGCCAGGGGGCGATGCATAGGCATGACTTCACTCCAGGAGGGGTGTTATCGATGCCTCCGGTGGTCCGGTCGGCGCGTCGGTTTTGGGTGGTGCGGGGGAACTGGGTAAAAACGCGGTCTCTAGAAGCGCACCTTCTCGCTGCGCGTGATCTGCACGATGCGCGACTGGTGCACGGTGATTTCCAGCGTGCCGAACTGCAGAGCCCGCAGGGCTTCGAGCACCTTGCGTTCCTCTTCGGGCAAGGTCTCGAGCACGCTGGCCGTGGCTGGGCGTGCGCCGTCGTCGGGCTTGGAGGTCATGCGGCGTCTCCTGCGAGCGGCTGCATCCACGCCGGATGGCCGGCGCGTTCGGTCAGGGATTTGAGGCTGCAGGTGTCCAGAACCCCCGAAAGCGCGGCCCGGGTCTCGCGCATCAGCTCGCGTACCGCGCAATGCTCGGGATCGCTGCAGTCGCTGCAGGGTTCGTAGGCACTCATGCTGGCGCAGCGCACCGGGGCCAGCGGGCCGTCGATCGCGCGGATCAGGTCGCCCACCATGATGTCCTCGGCCGGACGGGCCAGCGCGTGACCGCCCAAGTGGCCGCGGCGGCTCTCGACGAAGCCGGCCTTGCGCAACTCCACGAGGATCGCCTCGAGGAACTTTTCCGGGACGTTTGCACGGGCGGCGATGGCGTGCGCCTGCAGCCAGCGGCCCTCGCCAGCCTGCAGGGCACACATCGCGCGGAGCCCGTATTTGGCCTTGTTCGTCAGCATCCCTATATGATTTATAGGAATTAAACGTGATGTCAATCCCATTCGTCGGATAGGAATTGGTTTTGGCCCCGCGCCGTGTAGCTAGAATGCGGGCCACGCCGGCATAGCTCAGTTGGTAGAGCAACCGCCTTGTAAGCGGTAGGTCCCCAGTTCGAACCCGGGTGCCGGCACCACCTCCGAATCCGCGATATTTGGGTCCCCGTGCGAGCGGTTGGGGCGGCTCCTTGGCCCGGTCCCGGGCCGCGGCTGGGTCGGCCACTTGCATGGAGCCGGAGTGCCGGGCATGGCGGCCGCGTTCACGGCGCGCAGAGAGAGGCCCGTTCAGACTGGATGTCGCCGGGCCGTGCGACCCGGCAGGGACCCTCCATACGATGCGGGAATAGCCATGGAACCAGTTTCCATCGAACGTTCGACGACGGGCGTGCCGGGCCTCGACGATGTGTTGCATGGCGGCCTGCTGCCCGGCCGCTTCTATCTGGTCGATGGCAATCCCGGCGCGGGCAAGACCACGCTGGCGCTGCAGTACCTGCTGGAGGGCGTCCGCAACGGCGAACGCTGCCTGTACGTAACCCTCTCGGAAACGCGCGACGAACTGGAAGCCGGCGCCAAATCGCATGGCTGGACGCTCGACGGCATCGAGATCGTGGAACTGCTCGCGGAGGACGGCGAGCTGGCCGGCGACGCGGACGTGACGATGTACCACCCTTCGGAAGTCGAGCTCGGGCGCACCGTGCGCAAGGTGCTTGATGCGGTGGAGCGGCATCGCCCGAGCCGCATGGTGCTGGATTCGCTGTCCGAACTGCGCCTGCTTTCGCAGAGCTCGCTGCGCTACCGGCGGCAGATCCTCGCGCTGAAACAGTTCATGAGCGGCCGCGGCTGCACGGTCCTGCTGCTGGACGACCGCACCGCGGAGGGCCCGGACACGCAGCTGCAGAGCATCGCCCATGGCGTGATCTCGCTCGACCACGGCGCGCCGACGTATGGACGCGCGCTGCGCCAGCTCAAGGTGGTGAAGTTCCGCGGCAGCGATTTCCGCAGCGGCTACCAGGACCTGACGATCCGGCGTGGCGGGCTCGCGGTCTACCCGCGACTGGAAGCGGCCGAGCACGGCTCCCGGTTCCGGCGGCAGACCGTGGCCAGCGGCATTCCCGAACTCGACGCGCTGATGGGCGGCGGAATCGACAGCGGCACCGCGACACTGGTTTCGGGTCCGCCGGGCAGCGGCAAATCCACCATCGCGCTGCAGTACGCGGCCGCGGCCGCGGCGCGTGGCGACCATGCCGCCATTTTCGCGTTCGAGGAAAGCAAGGCCATCCTGCTCGCGCGCGCGCAGGGCATCGGCATCCGCGTGGACGAAGGCATGGGTCCCGGGCAGATCCTGATCCGGCAGGTCGATCCCACCGACATCGCGCCAGGGGAGTTCGCGCACGAGGTGCGGCGCTCGGTGGAGCGCGACGGCGCCAGGGTCGTGGTCATCGACAGCCTCAACGGCTACCTCAACGCGATGCCCGAGGATCGTTTCCTGATGGTGCAGTTGCGCGAGCTGCTCTCCTACCTCAACAACCATGGCGTGGCCACGTTCCTCGTGGCCGCGCAGGCGGGAATGATGGGCGCCACGATGCGCGCGCCGGTGGACACCAGCTACCTGGCCGACACCGTGGTGCTGATGCGGCTGTACGAACACCAGGGTCGGGTGAAGAAGGCCATTTCGACATTGAAGAAGCGCAGCGGTGCGCACGAGGAATCGATCCGCCAGGTGTGGTTCGATCGCGATGGCATCCACTTCAGCGAACCGCTGGTCCAGCTGCGCGGCATCCTCACCGGCGTTCCGGTGGAGGTCGGCAGCCAGGCCGGGGCACCCGCGGGGGGCGCCGGCTCCGTCGATGTCCCCTGAGCCCGACCACGCGCCGGACGCACGCGTCCTGGTCATCGCGCCGACCCGGCGCGATGCCGAAGTGACGTGCGCGCTGCTGGCCAAGGCGAACATCGCCTGCGCAGCGTACAACGGCGTCGATGCGCTGCTGGAGGCGGCCGAGACGGGCGTCGGCGCGATCATGCTGACCGACGCTGTGCTCGCATCGCCTCGAATGCAGGCTCTGTTCGCATTCTTCGACCGCCAGCCCGATTGGTCGGATATCCCGGTCATCCTGCTCACCCCCGAACGCCAGCATTCCTTCGCGACGGCGAAGGCGCTGGAGGCTTTCACCAACGTCACCCTGCTCGACCGGCCGGTGTCCACCCGCTCCATGCTGAGCGCGGTGCTGGCCGCGTTGCGGGCGCGCCGTCGGCAATACCAGCTGCGCGACCAGATGGCGGAATTGCGGCTGGCCGAGCGGGCCTTGCGCGAAGCCGACCGGCACAAGGACGAATTCCTCGCCACGCTCGCGCACGAGCTGCGCAATCCGCTCGCGCCGATCCGCACCGGCCTGGAGGTGCTAGAGCGCGTGCCCGGTGACAGCCCCAAGGCGTTGCGCATCCGCACGATCATGCAGCGTCAGTTGACGCAGCTGGTGAAGCTGATCGACGACCTGCTGGATGTCTCGCGCATCGCGACCGGCAAGGTCGTGCTCCAGCGCGAAGTCGTGGACCTGCGCGACGTGATCGAATCCGCGGTCGAAGGCAGCCAGCCGCTGATTGCCGAGGCGGGGCATGAGCTGGCCGTGCACGTGCCCGCGGATCGGGTCGGCGTCCTTGCCGATCCGCTCCGCCTGGCCCAGGTGGTAGGCAACCTCGTCCACAACGCGGCGAAGTACACGCCGTCCGGCGGCCGCATCGAGGTCGCGCTCGCGCGGGAAGGCGGAGAGGCGGTGGTGCGCGTTTCCGACAACGGGGTCGGTATCCCCGCCGGGATGCTCGACACGGTTTTCGACATGTTCGCGCAGGTCGACCAGACCCTGGACCAGTCGCAGGGCGGACTCGGCATCGGCCTGTCGCTGGTTCGCCAGCTGATGGAATTGCACGGCG
>Ga0209023_10001563_pt1 | contig 30374 bp, 32 predicted proteins | sample LakOneMetagenome_FD_187468 | JGI IMG/M metagenome (GOLD analysis project Ga0209023, IMG submission 187468) | Freshwater and sediment microbial communities from Lake Erie, Canada (SPAdes) (version 2) | ecosystem: Environmental > Aquatic > Freshwater > Lentic | place: Lake Erie, Canada...
ATCGGTCGCGACTTCCGTCGCTCCCACGAAAAGCGCTCCTACGGGCGCGATTCGAAATCCCCCGGCTTCGGCAACTCCACCGGCACGCCGTTTTCGCAATCGCCCTTCGCGCACAGCGCCGCGCGCAGCCGCGGGTTGGCCTGCAGCAACAGGTGGAAGATCGCGTTTTGTTCCACGTTGCCGCGCACCGCATCGCTGCCCGGGCCGGTCGCCCAGATGCCGACGTCGTCGCCGCCGTGCGATTCGTTGCCCAGCGGCACCAGCGATTCCTGCATGTAATCCGGCGCTTGCGTATCGACGTTCGTCAAATCCGGGCGACCTTGCGCGGGCTTGTAGCCCTTGCCGCGATGCGGGAAGGTTTTCGGCCCCGCGGGCTGGTCGGCGCTTGCGCCGGTATTGCCGGGACCGTTCGCATAGACGAGCGTGGTGAAGGGCAGGCCGGTCGCGTCGTGCGCGAATTCGCCGTCGCCCGCATCCTCCTCGCCGATGCCGCGCACCTTGCCGAGGATCGGATTGCCGCGCACCGGGTAGCCGACGAAGGTCAGCGTATGCGAATGGTCGGCGGTGACCAGGATCAGGGTGTCGTCGGCGGAGGTGGCCCCGGTCGCGGCGCGCACCGCGTCGCTGAGCGCGATGGTGTCGGTGAGGGCGCGGTAGGCGTTGCCGTAGTGGCTGGCGTGGTCGATGCGCCCGCCCTCCACCAGCAGCACGTAGCCGTTCGGATTCTTCGCCAGGCGCGCGATCGCCGCCCGGGTCATCTCGGCCAGCGATGGTTCGCCGGCGGCGTCGCTCGGGCGGTCGTGTTCGTAATGCATGTGGTCGGGCTCGAACAGGCCGAGCAACGGGCCGTCGCCCGCGGATTGCAGCTGCGATGCGTTCCACGCGTAGGTCCCGCCGGGATGGCGCGACTGCCATTCGGCGACGAGGTCGCGACCATCGCCACGGCTGCCGGTTTGCTCCGGATATTCCGGATCGCGCGCGGTGCCCGGCAGGAATTCGCGGCGGCCGCCGCCCATCAGCACATCCGGGCCGGTGCCGAAATCCGATTCCACCATCTGTCGCGCGATGTCGATGCAGCCGGCTTCGCGCGCGGCGGCGGGCAGGTCGGTGTCGTTTTCCCAGTTGCGGTTGGCGGAATGGGCGAAGGTCGCGGCCGGCGTCGCATGCGTGACCCGCGTCGTCGTCACCACGCCCGTCGCCATGCCGCTGGAGGCGGCGAGTTCCCAAAGCGTCAGCAATTGCGCGCCAAGCGCGGCCCTGCAATCGTTGCGCGCAGCTTGCTGGCCGATGCCGAGCACGCCCATGCGCGTCTTCGCGCCGGTCGCCATCGCCGACATGGTGCCGGCCGAATCCGGGGTCTGGTAATCGGTGTTGTAGGTGCGGCTGAGCGCGGTGTCCGGGAAGTTTTCCCAGGCCAGCCGATGCTCCTCGCCGCTCTGCCCCTGTTGCTGGCCTTCGAGGATGCGCGCGGCCGCCACCGTGGCCAGGCTCATGCCGTCGCCGACGAACAGGATCAGGTTCTTCGCGCGCCCGCGCATCGCGCCGCGCGAAGCAGCTTCCGCCGCGCCTTCGCGGAACCACCATTGCGCGCTTTCGCCATCGGGATGGTGGATCTGCGGCACCGCAACCTGCAGCGGCGCGGCTTGTTGCGAAGTCGCGTCGCCGGCGCTGGCGCAACCGCCGAGCGCGCCGACGGAAGCCGCGAGGAATGCGGTTCGAAACGAAGCAGCAATTTTCACGATGCGCCCTGTTGCGAGGAATGCATCCGATCATACCCGCGCGAAATGCCAGGACTGCATGCGTCCGTCGCGGTACGGCATCACGCCGTGGAACGGGCGCGGATCGGCGTCGAACACCAGCGGAAGGAAATTGCGGTCGCCTTCCCACATCGGCAGTTCGTGCATGCGTTCGAGCGCGATCCATTCCAGCGTGCCTTCCGGATTGGATTGGAACGGCGTGCCGGTGAACGCATCGATGAGGAACACGAAACCCAGCCAGTCCTCGCCGTGCTTGCCGAAGCCGGGCCAACTGACCGTGCCGCGCAACTGCATCGAAACGCATTCGATGCCGGCTTCCTCGCGGATTTCCCGGCGCATCCCGGAGAGCACGTCCTCGTCGCGCTCGAGCTTGCCGCCGAGGCCGTTGTACTTGCCGATCTGGTGATCGTCGGGGCGTGCGTTGCGATGCACCAGCAGCACGCGGCTGCAGTCGGGCGAGAGCACGTAGCCGAGCGTGGCGACGATGGGGGTGTAAACCGCCACGCCTCAGGCGGCCGCCGCGCGCCCGCGCACCAGCCACGCGCCGATCAGTGCGGCGGGAATGGGCAGCAGCAGGCCAAGGGCCGACATCCACGCCGGATGCGCGGGCATGACCACGATCATGCCGACGACGCCGGCGACCACCAGCAGTGCGGGGACGATGGCGGCGATGCGGGGGCGTTGGTCGCGCGCGATCAGCGCCGCGACGATGCCGCCATCGAGCGCGCCGACGATCCACGCGGCAACCATGAACAACAACGCCCCGCTCGGCAGCATGCCGATCAGTCTCGCCATGTCTTCGGTCTTGGTCGGATCGATGCCCGGCGGTGGGGGATAGACCCGGTGACCGGCGAATTCGATGAGCATGATCGTGAGGTAGGTCGTGGCCACGCCCGCGAGCGCGCCGAGGATCGTGCGGACCATGTGCGTTCCTCCGTTCGAGGCCGGCAGCTTGGCGCGCATGCCCCGTTGCCGCAAGCCGCGGCGCATACTGGGATTGGACGAATTCGAACGGACTGCACATGAGCGGACGGCAGCGCGCGCTGACCATGCGTTTCCTCGCCGAGCCCACCGACGTGAACTACGGCGGAAAGGTGCACGGCGGCATCGTCATGAAATGGATCGACCAGGCCGGCTATGCGGCGGCGGTGGGCTGGAGCGGGCGCTACAGCGTGACCGTGGCCGTCGGCGGGATCCGCTTCGTCGCGCCGATCCGGATCAGCGACCTCGTCACCGTCACCGCGACCCTGGTCTACACCGGCACCAGCAGCATGCATTTCTCGGTCGACGTCAGCGCGCGCGACCCGATGCAGGACGAGGGCGCGGAGCGGCTGTGCACGCATTGCATGATCGTGTTCGTGGCGCTTGATGGCGTGGAAGGCAAGCCGATCCCGGTACCGGCATGGACGCCGCGGGACGACGAGGACAAGCGCCTGGCCGAATACGCGACCCAGGTGATGGCGCTCAGCAAGGGCATCGAGGACACGGTCGCGCGCTACCGCGTGGCGGAATCCCACTGACCGCTATCCCCGCCGGATCGGGTTGCCACCGGCCATCGGAGCGGAATCGAGGGAAACCGATGTCGATGCCCCCTTGCCGCGGGACGAGGCAAGGCCTGTCGCCCCGACCAATGGGCTTCCCTTTGCAGGGGAGGGCACGAAAAAGGCCGCCCGGGGGCGGCCTTTCCTTCGAAGCGGGATCGGATCGGGTCAGAGCCCGGCGACGCGGCGCGCTTCCATGAACTTGCCGCTCCAGTAGCCCTGGTCGAGGCGCGACACCATCACGTCCTTGCCGGTACTCGGCGCGTGCAGGAACTGGCCGTTGCCGACGTAGATGCCGACGTGGTCGACCCGCTTGCCGTGGACCTTGAAGAACACGATGTCGCCCGCGGTCAATGCGGAGCGGTCGATGCGCTCGCCGGTGTTGGCCATGTCGCGGGAAACGCGCGGCAGTTCGATGCCCAGCGCAGTCTTGAACACGTAGCCGACCAGGCCGCTGCAATCGAAGCCGTTGGTAGCGGTACCGCCCCAGCGGTAAGGCGTGCCGAGCAGGGCCAGCGCACGCTTGAGCAGGGTCTGCACGCCGCTGCCGGGCGTGGTGGCATCGGCCCCGGGCATGTTCGCAACGGACTTCGCCGGCGCGGCCGCGGCGTTGGCGGGGAACAGCGCGCGATCGCCGGTCGGGGCCGGCTGTTCGGCGGCGGCCTTCGCGGCGGCCGAGATGTTTTCGAGGCCGATGCCCGGGACGATCGCTTCCTGGGCCAGGGCCGGGAAGGCGAGGCCGGAAAAGGCGATGGCAAGGAATAAATGGACAACCCGGTACGGGCGTCGGGTGGCGGCAGAGCGGCCGGAGGCCGAAGCAGGTGTCGTCACGGGCATGTTCAGGGCTGTCAACGAGGCGTGAGGATGCCCCAGCCCGTCGGCCCGGAAGTTCAAATTCCGTAAAAAAACTGAACCAACCTCGTGATTTTCCTCACATTTCCTTCATCAGCCCTATTCAGCTTGGCCGGTGCTCAGTGCAGGACGCGTTTGGCGCCGCTGTAGTGGTCGCGCCAATAGGGGCCGTCGAGGCGGTCCAGGCGGACGGTTCCACCCGTGCTCGGGGCGTGGACGAAGCGCCCTTCGCCGACGTAGATGCCGACGTGGCTGACCGAACCGGAACTGCCGAAGAACACCAGGTCGGCCGCGGCGAGCCGGTCGGTCGGGATGCGCGGGCCCTGGTAGGCGGCGAGCTCCCGCGAGGTGCGCGGCAGGCGCAGGTCGAGCATGTCGCGGAACACGTAGTTCACCAGCCCGCTGCAGTCGAAGCCCCCGTCGGGCGTGTTGCCGCCGTAGCGGTAGGGCGTGCCGACCAGGCTGATCGCGCGCATCAGCACCGCGTTCGCGGCCTCGGGGTTTTCCGGCCGCACCTGCGGCCAGCTGCGGTGCGGAGCCTGTGCGGCGCGCGGCGGCGGTTTGCGGACTTCGTCATGGCCGCAGGCGCAGAGCAGGGCGCAGGCGAAAACGATCGATGCGCAGCCCCGCCACGCTGGCATGGTCGAAGGCGAGCCGGGATAATGCGAGGCATTCATCCGGCCGCATCTTGGCCGATGGCGCGCGGCGCGCACAAGCCGCATCCGACGGAACTCCCATGAAGATCGAAAAAGACCGCGTCGTGCGCTTCCACTACAGCGTCGCCGAAACCGGGCAGCCGGAGCAGGAGACTTCGCGCAACGGCGAGCCGCTCTCCATCCTGATCGGCCACGGCAACATCATCCCGGGCCTGGAGAAGGCGATGGAAGGGCACGAGGCCGGCGACAGCTTCGGCGTGGATGTCGTCGCCGCCGATGCCTACGGCGAGCGCCGCGACGGCCTCGGCCAGCGCATTCCGAAGAAGCACTTCGGCAACCAGCCGCTGCAACCGGGCATGCAGGTCGTGCTCAACACCAACATGGGGCCGCGCGCGGTGACCATCGAGAAGGTCGGCATGACCGTGGTCGATGTGGACCTCAACCACCCGATGGCCGGCAAGGACCTGCACTTCGACATCGACATCGTCGACGTGCGCGAAGCCACGCCGGAGGAACTCGAACACCGCCACGTGCACGGCGACGGTGGCCACCACCACTGATCGCGCCGACGTCCTGATCGTCGGCGCCGGGGTCATCGGGCTGGCGACGGCGATCGAATTGCTGCAGGCGGGCCGCAGCGTCCGCGTCGTCGATGCCGGGTGCATCGGCGGCGGCAGTTCGCACGGCAACTGCGGCACCATCACCCCCAGCCATTCCGCGCCGCTGGCCGAACCCGGCCGCATCGCGCATGCGTTGCGCTGGTTGCTGACGCCGGAGGCGCCGTTCTACGTGCGACCGCGTTTCGATCCCGCGCTGTGGGGCTGGTTCGCGCACTTCGCCGCGCGCTGCAATGCGCGCGACTGGCGCCAGGCGATGCGAAGCAAGGCGGCGTTGCTGCAGGCTTCGCGCGCGCTGCTGCAGGAACGCGTGGAGCGCCATGCGCTCGACTGCGAATTCCTCGCTTCGGGCACCGATTACGTATTCCGCGACGAACGCGCCCTCGAACACTTCGCCGCCGAACTCGACGCGCTGGCCGAACTGGGCATCGCCTCCGAACGCATCGACGGCGAGACCTGCCTGCGCGAGGAACCCAGCCTGCTGCCCGGCGTGGTCGGCGCGGTGCGCTTCCGGGGCGATGCACGCCTGCGCCCGGACCGCTTCGTCGCCGAACTCGCGCGCGTCTGCAAATCGCTCGGTGGGGAAATCGGCGAAAACTGCGCCGTCGCCTCGGTCGAATTCGAAAACAACGCCGTGCGCGTGCGCTGCGGCGACCACGTGTTCGCCGCGAACGATGTCGTGCTCGCCGCCGGTTCGTGGTCGCCGTCGCTGGCGCGCGATTTCGGTTTGCGCATCCCGATCCAGCCCGGCAAGGGCTATTCGATCACCTACGACCGCCCGGCCTCGGTCCCGCGAAGGCCGCTGGTGCTGTGGGAACGCAGCGTCTGCGTCACCGCCTGGGACAGCGGATTCCGCCTCGGCAGCACCATGGAATTCTCCGGCTACGACGCCAGCCTCAACCAGCGCCGCCTCGCCGCGCTGGAACGCGGCGCGGCCGAATACCTGCGCGAACCGATCGGTCCGACGCGACGCGAGCAATGGTTCGGTTGGCGGCCCATGACCTGGGACGACTTGCCGCTGATCGGCCCGGTTCCGGAGCGGTGCCGTGCCTGGGTTGCGACCGGCCACGGCATGCTCGGCGTGAGCATGTGCATGGCCACGGCGGCGCTGCTCGGCGACCTCATGCTGGGTCGCGAACCGCTGGTCGATCCGCGGCCCTACCGGCCCGGGCGTTTCGGGCGGAATCGCTAGACTCGCGGCATGGATTACGTCTGCACCCTGCACCGCGGCACCGTGCCATTGCTGGTGAGCCTGCCGCACGATGGCACCGCGCTGCCGCCGGATCTCTCCGCGCGCATGACCGAAGCCGCGCGTGGCGTGCCCGACACCGATTGGCATGTGTCGCGCTTGTACGATTTCGCGCGCGGACTCGGCGCCTCGGTGCTGGTGCCTGAATATTCGCGCTACGTCATCGACCTCAACCGTCCGCCCGACGACGCTTCGCTGTATCCCGGGCAGAACACCACCGGCCTGTGCCCGATGGTGCGTTTCAGCGGCGAGCCGGTCTACCTGCCCGGGCAGGAACCGTCGGAAGACGAAGTGCGCGCGCGCGTGGAACGCTACTGGCGGCCCTACCACGACGCCCTGCGCACCGAACTCGAACGCCAGCACGCGCAACACGGGCGCGTATTGCTGTGGGAAGGACATTCGATCCGCGGGCAGGGCCTGCCTTTCCTGTTCGAAGGCCGGCTGCCCGACCTGAACCTCGGCACGGCGAACGGCGCGAGTTGTTCGCCCATGCTGCAAGCGAAACTCGAAGCGGTGCTGTCCGCGCAATCCGGCTACGACTGGGTCGCGAACGGGCGCTTCAAGGGCGGCCACATCACCCGCCACTATGGCGATCCGGCGCGCGGCATCGACGCGGTCCAACTCGAGATCAGCCAGCGCAATTACATGGACGAGGATTCGTTCGAATACGACGCGGCCAAGGCGGCGAGGCTGCAGGCCTTGCTGCGCGATTTGCTGGGTGCCGCACTCGCCTGATCAGACTTCCAGCGTCGCCAGGTCGCCCTTCTGCTCCAGCCAGGCCTTGCGGTCGCCGGCGCGCTTCTTCGCCAGCAGCATGTCCATCAGCGAACGCGTTTCGACGTCGTCGTCGACGGTCAGCTGCACCAGCCGGCGCGTGTCCGGGTGGATGGTGGATTCGCGCAATTGCTGCGGGTTCATCTCGCCCAGGCCCTTGAAGCGGGTGACGTTGACCGCGCCCTTGAGCTTCTCGCGCGCGATCTTCTCCAGCAGCAGGCGCTTCTCCTCGTCGTCCAGCGCATAGAACACCTGCTTGCCCACGTCGACGCGGAACAGCGGCGGCATCGCCACGAACACATGGCCGGCCGCCACCAGCGACGGGAAATGCCTGAGGAACAGCGCGGAAAGCAGCGTCGCGATGTGCAGGCCGTCTGAATCGGCATCGGCGAGGATCACCACCTTGCCGTAGCGAAGCCCGGCGAGGTCGTCCTTGCCGGGATCGCAGCCGATCGCGACCGCGAGGTCGTGCACTTCCTGCGAGGCGAGCACCTGCCCGGAAGCGACTTCCCAGGTGTTGAGGATCTTGCCGCGCAGCGGCAGGATCGCCTGGAATTCCTTGTCGCGCGCCTGCCGCGCGCTGCCGCCGGCGGAATCGCCTTCCACCAAGAACAATTCGGTGCGCGAGAGGTCCTGGGAAATGCAGTCGGCGAGCTTGCCGGGCAGGGCGGGGCCCTGCGTCACCTTCTTGCGCACGACCTGCTTCTCGGTCTTGAGCCGCGCGCTGGCGCGTTCGATCGCGAGCTGCGCGATCCTCTCGCCGGCCTCGACGTGCGTGTTCAACCACAGCGAGAACGCATCGTGCGCGGCGCCCTCGACGAAGCCCGCGGCCTGCCTCGAACTCAATCGTTCCTTGGTCTGGCCGCTGAACTGCGGATCGGTCATCTTCAGCGACAGCACGAACGACACGCGATCCCACACGTCTTCCGGCGCCAGCTTCACCCCGCGCGGCAGCAGGTTGCGGAAATCGCAGAACTCGCGCAGCGCGTCGGTGAATCCGCTGCGCAGGCCGTTGACGTGGGTGCCGTGCTGCGCGGTCGGGATCAGGTTGACGTAGCTTTCCTGCACCAGTTCGCCGTCCGGCACCCAGGCCACCGCCCAGTCGACGATCTCGGTGTCCTTCTTCAGCTGCCCGACGAACAGTTCGGCCGGCAGCAGTTCGCGTTCGACCAGCTCGCCCTTCAGGTAATCACGCAATCCATCTTCGTAATGCCACTGCACGCGTTCGCCGCTGGCTTCGTCGAACAGGGTGACGGTCAGTCCGGGGCACAACACGGCTTTCGCGCGCAGCAGGTGCTTGAGCGCGCGCAGGTTGAATTTCGGCGTGTCGAAATACTTCGCGTCCGGCCAGAAGCGCAGGCGCGTGCCGGTGTTCTTCCTGCCGACCGAACCGACGATCTCCAGCTTCGAGGCCGTGTCGCCGTCCTTGAACAGCATCCGGTATTCGTTGCCGTCGCGCTTGATATGGACCGCCACTTCCTTCGACAGCGCGTTCACCACGCTCACGCCGACGCCGTGCAGGCCGCCGCTGAAGGTGTAGTTGCGGTTGTTGAACTTGCCGCCCGCGTGCAGGCGGGTGAGGATCAGCTCGACGCCGGGGATTTTTTCCTCCGGGTGGATGTCCACCGGCATGCCGCGGCCGTCGTCGGCCACTTCGCAACTGCCGTCGGCGTGCAGCGCCACGTCGATGTTGCGCGCATGCCCGGCCAGCGCTTCGTCCACCGCGTTGTCGACCACTTCCTGCGCGAGATGGTTCGGGCGCGTGGTGTCGGTGTACATGCCCGGGCGGCGCCGGACCGGGTCCAGCCCGGACAGGACTTCGATGTCGGCGGCGTCGTAGCGCGAGGTCATGCGCGATGCGTATTCATGTGCATGAGTGCGATTGTCGCGCATCGCGCGATGGAAAGTTAAAAGCCTGTTGTTCAGTCGCGGGCATGGCAAGGGCGATTACGGTCGGTCCCGGTCGTCGAGGGGCGCGGCCACTGGCAACACGATTGCGTTTTTTCCTTTTCGCTTCCGGGAGACCCCCCATGAACCATCGCACCCTGCTTCTCACCCTGTTCGTCGCCGGCGCGCTGTCCACCACCGCGGCCTTCGCGCAGGACGCCACGGCCGCCAGCCAGCAGACGCCGCCGGTCTCGGCCCAGGCCGACGCTTCCACCCAGCAGTCCGCCACCGACGCGAGCGCAACCACGACCTCCGGCGATGCCAGCGCGACCGCCAGCGACCAGGTCCAGACCTCCGGCGATGCTTCCGGCATGGCCACCAATGCGTCGACCAGCGCGAGCTACGACTCGTCGGCGACGACCGACCAGGACAAGGCCCAGAAGGACAAGGACGCCCAGAACTGAGCCACGCGGCCAGGATGGCCCCCGCACGACGCCCCGGACCGCCGGGGCGTCGTCGTTTCCGCTCGTGGGAATCGGTCCTTTGCGCTCAATGGCTTGCGTGGGTCCGGTCGCCGCGGCGACGGCGAGCCGGTAAACTGTGGCTTTCCGGAAGCGCGCTTTCCCATGGCCCCCGCCCGATCCGCAACGCCCCTCGTGTTCGTCACCGGCGGCGTGGTTTCCTCGCTCGGCAAGGGCATCGCCGCCGCGTCCCTCGCCGCCATCCTCGAAGCCCGCGGCCTGCGGGTGACGATGATGAAGCTCGATCCCTACCTCAACGTCGATCCGGGCACCATGAGCCCGTTCCAGCACGGCGAGGTCTACGTCACCGACGACGGCGCCGAGACCGACCTCGACCTCGGCCACTACGAGCGCTTCGTCAACACCCGCCTGTCGGGCCTGAACTCGATCACCACCGGCAAGATCTACGAATCGGTGATCCGCAAGGAACGCCGAGGCGACTACCTCGGCGGCACCGTGCAGGTGATTCCCCACGTCACCGACGAGATCAAGCGCTGCATCGACGCCGCGACCGACGGCTACGACGTGGCCCTGGTCGAGATCGGCGGCACCGTCGGCGACATCGAATCGCTGCCGTTCCTGGAGGCGATCCGCCAGTTGCGCATCGAACGCGGCCCGGACATGGCCATGTTCATGCACCTGACCCTGATCCCGTTCATCGCGGCGGCGGGCGAGCTCAAGACCAAGCCCACGCAGCATTCGGTGAAGGAACTGCGCAGCATCGGCATCCAGCCCGACGTGCTGCTGTGCCGCAGCGAACAACCGTTGCCCGATGGCGAGCGGCGCAAGATCGCGCTGTTCACCAACGTGCCGGAGCGGGCGGTCATTTCCGCCGTCGACCTCGACAACATCCACAAGATCCCGCGCTGGCTGCATGGCCAGCACCTCGACCAGCTGGTCGTCGACCAGTTGCGCCTCGGTGACAAGGTGGGCGAAGCCGACCTGTCGGAATGGGACGCGGTGGTCGATGCATCCGAGCACCCGATCGACGAAGTCACGATCGCCGTGGTCGGCAAGTACGTCGACCACAAGGACGCATACAAATCCGTCGGCGAAGCGCTCAAGCACGGTGGGATCCGCCAGCGCACGCGGGTGAACCTGAAATGGCTCGAATCGCAGGACATCGAACGCGAGGGCGCGGAGAAAATCCTCGCCGGCGTCGACGGCATCCTCGTGCCGGGCGGTTTCGGCGACCGCGGCTTCGAAGGCAAGGTGCTGACCGCGCAATACGCGCGCGAAGCGAAGATCCCGTACTTCGGCATCTGCTACGGCATGCAGGCGGCCGTCGTCGACGTCGCGCGCAACCTCGCCGGGCTGGAAGGCGCGAACAGCACCGAAAACGACAGGCAGTCCCCCCACCCGGTGATCGGCCTGATCACCGAATGGCGCACGCAGTCGGGCGACATCGAGCGTCGCGACGAGAATTCCGACCTCGGCGGCAGCATGCGGCTGGGCCTGCAGGAACAGCGCGTCAAGCCGGGCACGCTGGCGCACCGCATGTACGGCAAGGACGTGGTCGGCGAGCGCCACCGCCACCGCTACGAATTCAACAACCGCTACCGCACGCAACTGGAAGGCGCGGGGCTGGTGATCTCGGCCAAGTCGATGGACGACCTGCTGGTCGAGATGGTGGAACTGCCGGAGGCCGGGCACCCGTGGTTCCTCGCCTGCCAGGCGCATCCGGAATTCCTGTCCACGCCGCGCCACGGCCATCCGCTGTTCATCGGCTTCATCCGCGCCGCGCGCGAGCGCAAGGCCGGCGGCAAGCTGCTCAGCGAGGCCGCGGCATGAAACTTTGCGGGTTCGACATCGGCCTCGACCGACCCTTTTTCCTGATCGCCGGTCCCTGCGTGGTCGAAAGCGAACAACTGCAGGTCGATACCGCGGCGACGCTCAAGGAAATCACGAGCGAGCTGGGCATCCACTTCATCTTCAAGTCCAGCTTCGACAAGGCCAACCGCACCTCGCTCAACAGCTTCCGCGGCCCGGGCATGGAAGAAGGCCTGCGCGTGCTGGCCGAGGTCAAGCGCCAGCTCGGCGTGCCGGTGCTGACCGACGTGCACGAATACACGCCGATGGACGAGGTCGCCGCGGTCGTCGACGTGCTGCAGACGCCGGCCTTCCTGGTGCGCCAGACCGATTTCATCCGCAAGGTGTGCGAAGCCGGCAAGCCGGTGAACATCAAGAAGGGCCAGTTCCTGTCGCCGTGGGACATGAAGCCGGTGGTGGAGAAGGCGAAGTCCACCGGCAACGCCGACATCATGGTGTGCGAGCGCGGCGCCTCGTTCGGCTACAACAACCTGGTCAGCGACATGCGTTCTCTCGCGGTGATGCGCGACACCGGTTGCCCCGTGGTGTTCGACGCGACGCACTCGGTGCAGTTGCCGGGCGGGCAGGGCAGCAGCAGCGGCGGCCAGCGCGAATTCGTGCCGGTGCTGGCGCGCGCGGCGATCGCGGTCGGCGTGTCCGGGGTGTTCATGGAAACGCACCCAGACCCGAGCAAGGCGCTCAGCGACGGCCCGAATGCCTGGCCGCTCGGCAAGATGCGCGCTTTGCTCGAAACCATGCTGGAACTCGACGCGGCGACCAAACGCGGCGGGTTTTTGGAATCGTGCGTCTAGTGAAACGCCCCCGGTTTCTTAAAGTCGGGTTTGCAGCAATCCTGCTGATGTTTGCGTCAGAGGATTGTCTTGCATGCTCGATGACGTGGGCAAAGCCAGAGATCGCGAACTCCCAAGAGCTTCAATTTCTTTCGTATGACGAAGTGTTCGTTGCAAAAATCCTGTTCGTTGAACATATCGCCAGAAAATCCGCAGAGGATTTTAGTTCTTGGGTTGCTCAGTACGAACTTGTAGAGCCGCTTCTTGGTCATCCTCCAGAGACAGGTACGATCTCAGATCGGGATTACCTTGAAACTGATTGCGCTTGGGGGCTGAGCCCGAATTCGGTCGGTAAAACGGCTATTTTGTTCATCAAACGCACTGGCGACACTCGTGATATCGGGGCGATGAACTCGACCACAATTGTTCCCGACACTCCAGACGCTAAATCGCTTCTTGCCCGACTCCGCTCTTACTCCAAACAAACACCATGACTGCGATCACCAAAATCCACGCCCGCGAAATCCTCGACAGCCGCGGCAATCCCACGCTCGAAGCCGAAGTGACACTTGCCGACGGCAGCTTCGGCCGCGCGATGGTGCCTTCGGGCGCATCCACCGGCACCAAGGAAGCGGTGGAGCTGCGCGACGGCGACAAGACCCGCTACCTCGGCAAGGGCGTGCGCAAGGCGGTCGAGAACGTCAACGGCGCGATAGCTACTGCGCTGAAAGGCTTCGATGCCGCCGACCAGCAGGGCCTCGACCGCCGCCTGATCGACCTCGACGGCACCGAGAACAAGGGCCGGCTCGGCGCGAACGCGCTGCTCGGCGTCTCGCTGGCGAACGCGCACGCGATGGCGGCTTCGAAGAAGATGCCGCTGTGGCAGCACCTCGCTTCGACCAGCGAGCATCCGTCGGGCTGGCAACCGACGTTGCCGGTGCCGATGATGAACATCATCAACGGCGGTGCGCACGCCGACAACAACGTCGACCTGCAGGAGTTCATGGTGCTGCCGGTGGGCGTGGGCAGCTTCGCCGAAGCGCTGCGCGCGGGCACCGAGGTGTTCCACGCGCTGAAGTCGGTGCTGAAGGGCCGCGGGCTGTCCACCGCGGTCGGCGACGAAGGCGGTTTCGCCCCGGACCTGCGCAGCAATTCCGAAGCGCTGGACACCATCCTCGAAGCCATCGGCAAGGCCGGTTATCGCGCCGGCGAGGACGTGCTGCTCGGCCTCGACGTTGCGAGCAGCGAGTTCTTCGAGAACGGCAAGTACAACCTCACCGGCGAAGGCAAGCGCCTGTCGAGCGAACAGTTCACCGATTTCCTCGCCAACTGGTGCGAGCAGTACCCGATCGTCACCATCGAGGACGGCATGGCCGAGGACGACTGGGCCGGCTGGAAACTGCTCACCGAACGCCTCGGCAACCAGGTGCAACTGGTCGGCGACGACCTGTTCGTCACCAATCCCAGGATCTTCAGGCAGGGCATCGAGCAGGGCGTGGCGAACGCGATCCTGATCAAGGTCAACCAGATCGGCACGCTGACCGAGACGCTGGAAGCCATCGCCATGGCCGATCATGCGAAGTACGCGGCCATCGTCTCGCATCGTTCCGGCGAAACCGAGGACACCACCATCGCCGACATTTCCGTTGCGACCACGGCGACCCAGATCAAGACCGGTTCGCTGTGCCGCAGCGACCGCGTGGCCAAGTACAACCAGTTGCTGCGCATCGAGGAACAGCTGGGCGCGAACGCGCGCTACGCCGGTCGCGACGCCTTCGTCTCGCTGCGACGCTGAGCCGGAAAACCGGATGCGCGGATTGCGGATCGTCCTGCTGCTCCTGGTCGCGCTGCTGGCGTGGCTGCAGTGGCGGCTTTGGTTCGGCAACGGCGGCCAGCGCGAGGTCGAACAACTCCGCGCGCAGGTCGCCGCGCAGGCGCACGAAAACGAAGGCCTGAAGCAGCGCAACGAGGCGCTGGCCGCGGAAGTGCGCGACCTGAAGTCGGGCGAAGCCGCGGTCGAGGAACGCGCGCGCAGCGAACTCGGCATGATCAAGCCGGGCGAAACCTTCTATCGCGTGGTCGACCAGCGCCCGACGCCGCCCGCGGACGCGGATTCCGCGGATACGGAGACGAAACAATGACCTGGGTCGTCGTTCCCGCCGCGGGCATCGGTCGTCGTTTCGGCGGCGATGTCGCCAAGCAGTACATCGAACTCGACGGCGAACCGCTGCTCGCGCACGCATTGCGCGCCCTGCTCGCGCATCCCTCGGTCGAAGGCGCGGTCGTCGCGCTGGCCGCAGGCGACGCGGCATGGCCGGGCTGGAACGAATTCCTCGGCAAGCCGGTGATCGCGTGCGCCGGTGGCGCGACCCGTGCCGAATCGGTGCTCGCGGGACTCGCGGCGTTGCCCGAATCCGTGCGCGCCGACGATTTCGTGCTGGTGCACGACGCCGCGCGCCCGAACCTGCATGCCGACGACCTCGACGCGCTGCTCGAACGCGGCCGCGCCGATCCGGTCGGCGCGATCCTCGCTGCGCCGGTGCGCGACACGCTCAAGCGCGCCGGCGACGACGGCGGCATCGACCGCACCGAACCGCGCGAACGCCTGTGGCGCGCGCTCACGCCGCAACTGTTCCGGCGCCTGCAGCTTTCCCGTGCGCTGGAAGCCGCCTTCGCCGATGGCGTCGCGGTCACCGACGAATCGATGGCGATGGAACGCCAGGGCCTGCGCCCCTTGCTGGTCGAAGGCCGCGAAGACAACCTGAAAGTCACCACGCCAGCCGACCTCGCGTTGTTGCGGGCGTTGCGCGCATGAGCGGGACAGGGGAGGAAACCATGCCGCAAGGCGACAACGACCCGCGTTCGCTGCCGCGCGAGGCCGCGCACGAACTACGCCCAGGCTCGGGGCATTACCTCGCCTACGTCGGTCCGCCGCGCCAGTACGATTTCATGGGCGCGACCCAGTTCCGCCTGCTCACCGCGCTCGGCCTGCGCGAGCACCATCGCGTGCTGGATTTCGGCTGCGGTTCGCTGCGCGCCGGGCGCCTGCTGATCCCGTACCTGCTGCCGGGCAATTACCACGGCATCGAACCGAACCGCTGGCTGGTGGAAGACGCGATCGCGAACCAGATCGGCGCGGACATGGTGCGGATCAAGCAGCCGCGCTTCGACGGCAACGCGGAATTCCGCTGCGACGCGTTCGGGATCGATTTCGATTTCATCGTCGCGCAATCGATCTTCTCGCATACCCTGCGCGAACTCGCGGTACGCGGCCTGCGCAATTTCCGCGCTGCGCTCGCGCCCGCCGGCCTCGTCGCCTGCACCTTCGTCGATGCCGCGCCCCAGCCCCCGGCCGCCAATGTCGGCGCCGACGGCTGGGTGTACCCGGACTGCGTCGGATTCGCCACCGACGAAGTCGCGGGCATGTTCGCGGAAGCGGGCCTCGTCGGCGTACGCCTGCCATGGTTCCATCCGCGCCAGGCCTGGTACCTCGCCGCGTCGGAGGCGGCGCACTTGCCGGGCGAAGACGAACTGCGCCTGCTCGACGGCGCCGTGCTGCGCGATCCGGAATTCAAGGCCAGCGTGCGTCCGCGATGAGCACCGGCATCCGCATCGGGCAGGGGTTGGACGTCCACGCCTTCGGCGACGGCGACCATGTCGTGCTCGGTGGCGTGCGCATCGCGCACGACCGCGGCCTGCTCGCGCATTCGGACGGCGACGTGGTCATCCACGCGCTCTGCGACGCGATGCTCGGCGCGCTGGCACTGGGCGACATCGGCGTGCATTTCCCGCCTTCGGATCCGCGCTGGAAGGATGCCGACAGCCGCACGTTCCTGCGCCATTGCGACGCGCTGTTGCGCGAACGCGGCTGGCGCGTCGCCAATGGCGACATCACCGTGGTTTGCGAACGCCCGAAAATCGGTCCGCACGCGTCGGCGATGCGCGCCAATCTCGCCGCCGACCTCGGCATCGAGGTCGATGCGGTGAGCGTCAAGGCGACCACCAGCGAAGGCCTCGGCTTCACCGGCCGCGGCGAAGGGATCGCCGCGCAGGCGGTATGCCTGCTCGTGCGGAATTGAATCGATGAAACGCGCGATGCCGTTCCTGCTGGCGACCGCGCTCGCCGCATGCGCGAGCCAACCGGCGTTGCCGATCGCGTCCGGGGTCTACCGGTTCCAGCAGCGCTTCGCCGAGCAGCCGTCGATGCCCGGCACGGAATTGAAGGCGACCATCGACGGGCGCCACATCGAACTCGCCAACGTCGGGAATTCCAGGGTTTTTCCCTTGGGCGTGGTCGAAGACGGCGTCCTGCTCTGGCACGCGCGTTCGCGGCAGTGGATCATCGGCTCGGTGCCGGGCGACGCGCGCGCCGAGGATGTGGGCGGCTGTTCCGACGGTCCGACCGTCGTCGACCTCGTGGCCAGGATCTACTGGACCTGCTGAGCGCATGGATGCAGCATTCCCCCGTGCGCACGGCGCTTCGGTTTGCAGCGCACGAATCCGCACGGCGCCGGAAGATTTCTTCGTCGAGGAAATCGCCTCGTTCGAACCGAGCGGTGCCGGCGAGCACCTGCTGCTGACGGTCGAGAAACGCGGCATGAATACCGCGTTCGCAGCCAAGCGGATCGCCGCCTGGGCCGGCGTCGCGGAATCGGCCATCGGTTACGCCGGCCTGAAGGACCGGCATGCGGTCACGCGGCAGCGCTTCAGCGTGTGGCTGCCGAAGAAGGTCGCGCCGGACATCGCGGCGCTGCAAACCGACGATCTCGGCGTGCTCGAGCACGCCTGGCATGCGCGCAAGCTGCCGCGCGGCGCGCTGGCCGGAAACCGTTTCGTGCTGTTGCTGCGCGACGTGGCTGGCGATCGCGCCGGAATCGACGCACGCCTCGCCGCGATCCGGGCGCGCGGCATCCCGAATGCATTCGGCGCGCAGCGATTCGGCAAGGAAGGCGGCAACCTCGACAAGGCGCTGGCGATGTTCGCTGGCCGGCGGATGCGGCGCGAGGAACGTTCGCTGCTGTTGTCCGCGGCGCGCTCGGCGCTGTTCAACGACGTGCTCGCGCGGCGGATCGCCGACGGCAGTTGGGATCGCGGCACGGAGGGCGAGGTCTGGATGCTGGCGGGCAGCCACAGCGTGTTCGGGCCCGAACCGCTCGACGCTGCATTGCGTGCGCGCGTCGAAGCCTTCGACATCCATCCCACCGGTCCGTTGTGGGGCGCGGGGGAATTGCGGACCGGAGGAGAACTGCATGCGTTGGAATCCGCCGTCGCATCCGCCTTGGCGGATGGTCGCGTCGCCGACGGCCTCGTTGGCGCCGGTTTGAAGCAGGAACGCCGGGCCTTGCGGATCGCGGTTCCCGGGATCGAATGGGAATGGCAGGACGAAGGCCTGCTGCGCCTGGCGTTCGCCCTTCCGTCGGGCGCCTATGCCACGGCGCTGCTGCATGAACTGGGCGCCATGCACGACGTCGGAGTCTGAATTCCGACCGTTTGTCGGAAACCCGCGAACGGCACGTTCCGCCGCGGATGGCAGGCGTATAAGCGAATCGCGGACCCGCATGGGGCGGGTTCCAGCCGAGGAGAGACGGACATGACGAACCGCTCGAGAATCCTTGCCCTATCGTTGGCGTCGCTGGCGCTTGCTGCTTGTGCGACCACCGGCGAACAGGCTTCCTACGTCGCACCGGAACCGGTCGGCGAAAGGGTGGCCGTTTCCATCCAGCCCGACGAGGCCTATGTATCGCGCGTCGAGATGATGGCGCAAAGGCAAGGCGCTGATGTGCGCTGGATCAACGTGCCGACCAAGCGCATCGTCGCGGCCAACCAATAAAAGCAGCGGCCCGCGCGCGGCGGACCATGCACGGGGTCAGTCCACCCGATCCGCTTGGCGCGGGGAGGGTGGCGCGACTTGGTCGATCCGCAACGGTCCCGAACCGGGCAGGCGTTGCACCAGATCCGCGCCGCACAATTGCGAAGGCGTGTAGTAGCCGCCCGGCACCCGGTTCGAAGCGAGGAAGCCGATCACCGCGAGTGAGCCGCTGATGGTCAGCGCATAGCCGTTGGCGACACGGATGCGTGCGATTTGCGTGGTGCCGGCGGCATTGCGCGCCTCGCCCCAGACGAAGGCGTGCAGGCGCTCGCGCTTTTCCGCATCGGGGCCGTGTACGCTTTTCCCGACGCGCCATTTCATCAATGACTGCGCCCAGCCCATGCGCAGCAGCCAACGAAAGTTGTTGGCCCGTCTCGCGTTGGCGATCAGCCGTGGCGAGGCCGGCACGAACACCGCGATGTTCGGAATGCGGGTACTCGTCCAAGCGGTGGATACATCGCCCCAGGGGATGGACATCGCGAGCTTCTCGCCGTCGCCGAAATCGATGCGGCGTACCTGCGCCGCGAGGGGCACCGCGCGGATCACGCCATCGATGCGCATGCGGCCGCCTTGCGCCAGTCCTTCGACCGAAGTCCTCGCGGTCCCCGGAGAGAGGCCAGAGCGCGAATCGAAACCCAGGGCCAGGTGGGTCGCATCGGGCAGCGACGCCTTGAGCCGAGCGGCGACGCAATCGGTTGGAATCACGTCGAAGCCGACCCCGGGGCAGACCACGATGCCGGCGTCGCGCGCGCGATGCCCCTGCGCCTTGGCGTGCTCGAACACCGCGATCTCGCCGGTGATGTCGAGATAGTGCGCCTTCGCCGCGAGGCAGGCTTCCAGCATCGGCGCGGAAGTGGCCGAGAACGGCCCGGCGCAATGCAGCACCAGTTCCACGCCTTCGAGCCCGCGTCGCAGTTCGGCGGCATCGTCCAGCGCGAATACGCGGTGCGGCAAGCCCAGTTCGCCGGCCAGCGCGGCCAGCTTGCCCGCATTGCGCCCGGCGAGGATCGGTTGCAGCCCGCGCGCGACGGCCTCGCGCGCGAGCAGTTCGCCGGTGTAGCCGTTCGCGCCGTAGAGCAGCCATTGCATCGTCATTTCCCCGATGGGCGTTCCAGCAGCACGAGCACCGCACCGGTGCCGCCCTGCGCCGCCGGTGGCGAGTGGAAGGCGAGCACGTCCGCGCGCTGCCGCAGCACGCGATCCACCAGGTTCTTCAGTACCGGCAATCGTTCCCCGGAATTGCGTCCCTTGCCGTGCACGATGCGCACGCAGCCCACGCCGTGCGCGCGGCAATCCCGCAGGAATTCGCGCAACAACGATTCCGCGGTCCGCGCGGGCAGGCCGTGCAGGTCCAGTTCCTCCTGCGCCGCGTACTCGCCCCGGGCGAGGCGCCTGAGGACTTGCGGCGGGATTTCGTCGCGGCGATGGGCCAGCGCGTCGCCGGCTTCAAGCATGGAGATCGTGGCGTGCCGCAATTCCTCGCGCGCTTCGTCCTCGTCGCGGCGCGCCATCTTCGTCGAAGGTTTGGGTTTCGGCACCGAGGGCGGGGTCGGCGCTTCCGGCAGGACGCGGACCTTGCCGCGATCGGCGCCGATCGCGGCGCGGAACAGGCCGGCGTCGTCGCGATCGTCCGGTTCGGGCGGCGGCTTGCGCATCCCCGAAGCGTAGCGCAGCGGGCAAGCCTTCGACGGCTTCCGTTATCATGGCCGCATGCAGAACGTTCCGATGCCGTAAGGCGCCATGCGGATCCTGGTCAGCAACGATGACGGCGTCGACGCCCCCGGCATCCGCATCCTCGCCGAGGGCCTGCGCGGAGCCGGGCACGAGGTCTGGGTGGTCGCGCCGGACCGCGACCGCTCCGGCGCCAGCAATTCGCTGACGCTCGACCTGCCGATCCGCACCAAGCGGCTCGATCCGCATACCCTCCGCGTCAACGGCACGCCGACCGATTGCGTGCACCTCGCGTTGACCGGGATGCTCGATTTCGACCCCGACATCGTCGTGTCCGGCATCAACAATTCCGCCAACCTCGGCGACGACGTGATCTATTCCGGCACCGTGTCGGCGGCGATGGAGGGACGCTTCCTCGGCCTGCCGGCCGTGGCGATGTCCCTGGCCGCCACCGACCGTGCCGCGAAACACTTCGAAACCGCCGCGCGCGCGGCGGTCGAGATCGTCGCGCGGCTGAAGTCCGATCCGCTGCCCGCCGACACCATCCTCAACGTCAACGTGCCGGACCTGCCGTGGGAAGATGTGGCCGGTTTCGAAGTCACGCGCCTCGGCAACCGCCACCGTTCCGAAGACTGCATCCCGCAGCGCGATCCGCGCGGCGGCACGGTGTACTGGATCGGTCCGGCGGGCCCGGAACAGGATGCCGGCCCCGGCACCGATTTCCATGCCGTGCGCACCGGGAACATCTCGATTTCGCCGATCCATGTCGATCTGACCCGCTTCCAGGCGCTGGAGCAGGTCGCGAGCTGGGTCGGCGGGCTCGCCGCATCGCTGGAGCGGAACGCGTGACCGCGCGCATGCACCTGCAACCGGCCGCGGTGGGGCTCGGAATGACCGGGCAACGCGTGCGCGACCGCCTGATCGAACGCCTGCGCGACAACGGCATCCGCGACGAGCGCGTGCTGAACGCGATCCGCACCGTCCCGCGGCATCTGTTCGTCGACGAAGCGCTGGCCGCGCGCGCCTACGAGGACAATGCGTTGCCGATCGGCCACGGCCAGACGATTTCGCAACCGTGGGTGGTCGCGAAGATGACCGAATCGCTGTTCCTCGACGGCGCGCAGCCGAAACGCGTGCTCGAGGTCGGTACCGGCTCCGGCTACCAGGCCGCGGTGCTGGCCGCGCTCGGGCTGGAAGTGCATACGGTCGAACGCATCGGCGACCTGCTGCGCATCGCGCGCAAGCGCTTCCGCACGCTGGGCCTCAACGTGCGCAGCAAGCATGACGACGGCCGCATCGGCTGGCCGGAACACGCGCCGTTCGACGCCATCGTCGTCACCGCCGGTGCGCCCGCGCTGGAGGATGCGCTGATCGCGCAACTCGCGCCGGGCGGCACCCTGGTTGCGCCGGTCGGCGGCGCAAATGCGCAGGGACTGTTGATGCTGCGCAAGGATGCGGATGGCAACGTGCGCGAACAGAACCTCGCGCAGGTGGTGTTCGTGCCGCTGCTGTCGGGAACGATCGGCTGATGCGGTTGTTCGCGCCGCTGTACGAAAAGGCCATTGGCTGGTCGCGCAATCCGCGCGCGCCGTGGTTGCTCGCCGGATTGAGCTTCATCGAGGCGATCTTCTTCCCGGTGATGCCCGAAGTGATGCTGGCGCCGATGTGCCTGGCGCAGCCCAGGCGCGGATTCCGCTATGCCGCGATCAGCCTCGCCAGTTCCATGCTCGGCGCGGTCATCGGCTACCTGCTCGGCCATTATGCGTTCGAGGCGGTCCGTCCTGCGCTCGAAGCGATGGGCATGCTCGACAAGGTCAATGCCGGCATCGCCACGTTGCAGGCGAAGATGGCGCAATCGCCGTGGGCGGTGTTCGGTTTCCTCGTCCTCGGCGGCTTCATGCCGATCCCGATGAAGGTGTTCACCTGGGCCTCGGGCATCGTCGGCGTGCCGTGGCTGCCGTACCTCGCGAGCATGGCAGTGGGGCGGGGCAAGCGCGTGTTCCTCGTGGCGCTGGCGATCCGCCTCGGCGGCGAGCGCGCCGAACGCGCGCTGCACAAGTACATCGAACCGGTCGGCTGGGCAGTGGTCGTGCTGATCCTGGCGCTGCTCGGTTGGTTGCTGTTGCGGGGACATGCGGCATGATGGCGCGCATGCGTCCGGTTCTTGTCGCCATCGCCACCGCGTCCGTCGCGCTGTTGATCGCGTCCTGCGGCAGCAGCCGCGTCGTGCGTGGTCCGTCCACGCATCGCTCGACGCGCACGTCCCTGCCGCCGGTGCGGGTCTCGACGCCGCGCTACGGCGCCACCGCCGTCGTGCAGCGCGGCGACACGATCTACCACATCGCCACCGTCAACGGGCTCACCGCGCTCGACCTCGCGCTGTGGAACGGCATCCAGCCGCCGTACACCATCTACCCCGGCCAACGCCTGCACCTGTACCCGGGCGCGGCACCGGTCGCGCGCAGCACCACGCCAGCGCGCACCGTGCCTTCGACGCCAACGCCGCCGCCGGTCGTCGCAACCCCCTCGAATGCGCCATTCGCCTGGCGCTGGCCGACCGAGGGTTCGCTGATCGAAAGTTATTCCGCGGGCGATCCCACGCGGCAGGGCATCGATATCGCCGGCAGCGCGGGACAGCCGGTCCGGTCCGCCGCCGATGGCGTGGTGGTGTATTCGGGTTCCGGCCTGGTCGGTTACGGCGAACTGATCATCGTCAAGCACAACGACCAGTGGCTGTCGGCCTATGGCCACAACCGCGCGCGGCTGGTGAACGAGGGACAACTGGTGAAGGCCGGGCAGCAGATCGCGGAGATGGGCCGCAGCGGCGCCGCGCGCGACATGCTGCATTTCGAGATCCGCTACAACGGCAAACCGGTCGATCCGCAGGCGTATTTGCCCAAGCGCTGATTCGCGGAATAGTGAATGCTTTTTCCTCTCCCACGAGGGGAGAGGGAAGAATCAGGCGATCGCGAATCCCGCGACCACGCGCCTGCCTTCGCCCGCCAGCACGTTGAAGGTACGCGCGGCTGCGGCATTCGTCATCGATTCGAGGCCGATGCCGCGTTGCAGGCAGGTCGCCATCACCTCGGCCGGCGGGAAAGCTTGCGTCTCGCCGCTCCCGAGCAGGATCAGCTCCGGCTGCAGTTCGAACAGCGCATCGAGGTCGGCGGGACGCATCGCCGTGATGTCGGCGACCGGCCAGTCCTCGACCAGCATGTCGGGCGCGATGATGAAACTGCGCACCAGCGTGCGTTCGTTGACCAGTGCGTGGCGGCCGTCGGCGCCGCGCAGGGTGTAGGCGTAGTCCGGGCGTTCGAGGGTCAATTGCACAGATTCAGGGCTACGCTCGCGGCAGGACGATATGGCGCTTGTCCTTGGATGGGCGATACAGGATCGCCGTATGGCCGATGCGCTGCACCAGCGCCGCACCGGTGCGGCCGGCGAGTTCGCCGATCATCGCATCGCGGGCTTCGCGGTCGTCGCCGCCGACCTTCACCTTGATCAGTTCGTGGTGTTCGAGCGCGCTATCGACTTCGTTCACCAGCGCGTTGGTCAGGCCCTTGCCGCCGACCTGCAGCATCGCCTTCAGCCCATGTGCCTGGCCGCGCAGGAAGCGGGTCTGGGCGCTGGTCAGGGCGGTCGTCATGCGGCGCGAAAACGGGCTGGAACGGGAGTGCAGGGTATCATGCAGGCCTGATGGCGACCCGCAGCAAATCCAGCCAGCGCTGGCTGCAGGAACACTTTTCCGATCCCTACGTGAAGAAGGCGCAGGCGGAAGGCCTGCGTTCGCGCGCCGCGTACAAGCTCGAGGAACTGGTCGAACGCGACCGCCTGCTCAAGCCGGGCATGGTCGTGGTCGACCTGGGCGCCGCACCGGGCGGCTGGTCGCAGTGGGTGCGGCAGGCGCTGGGCGACGGCGGACGGGTGATCGCGCTGGACATCCTGGAGATGCCGTCGCTGGCCGGGGTCGAGTTCCTTCATGGCGATTTCAGGGAAGATGCGGTCCTCTCGCAACTGGAGGCCATGCTCGGCGGGCAGCCGGTCGACCTTGTCTTGTCCGACATGGCCCCCAATAAAAGCGGTATGGAAGCGGTCGACCAGCCGCGGGTGATGCACCTGGCCGAACTCGCGATGGAATTCGCGGACGGCCACCTGAAGCCCGGCGGCGCGTTCCTGATCAAGCTGTTCCAGGGAACGGGTTTCGACGATTACCTGCGGGAGCTGCGCCGGCGCTATGCCAGGGTGGCGATCCGCAAGCCGGCCGCCTCGCGCAAGCGTTCGCCGGAAGTGTATGCACTGGCGCAAGGCAAGTTGACGGTGAGGAAGTGAAATGACGCGACGTCCGGAGACCGCTCGATGAACGACATGTTCAAGAACCTGCTGCTGTGGGTGGTGGTGGCGGTCGTGCTGTTGGTGGTGTTCCAGAGCTTCTCGCCCAAGCTGCGCAGCGAAGCGGGCCCGATGGCCTACGACCAGTTCGTGCAACTGGTGCACCAGGACAACGTCGCCAAGGTGACCATCGGCGAAGACCGCACCACGATCACCGGCGAACGCAAGGACGGCACCAAGTTCACCACCTACGACCCGGGCGACAAGGACCTGGTCAACGACCTGATCAAGTACAAGGTCGCGATCGAGCAGACCCCGCCGTCGAACGGACCGTCGCTCGGCTACATCCTGATCAACATCCTGCCGTGGCTGCTGTTCATCGGCATCTGGGTGTATTTCATGCGGCAGATGCAGCAGGGCGGCGGCAAGGGCGCGATGTCCTTCGGCCGTTCCCGCGCCAAGCTGCTGAACGAGGACCAGACCCGCGCCACCTTCGCCGACGTCGCCGGTTGCGACGAGGCCAAGGAGGAAGTGGAGGAACTGGTCGAATTCCTGCGCGATCCGTCCAAGTTCCAGAAGCTGGGCGGCAAGATCCCGCGCGGCGTGCTGATGGTCGGCCCGCCCGGCACCGGCAAGACCCTGCTGGCGAAAGCCATCGCCGGCGAAGCCAAGGTCCCGTTCTTCTCGATCTCGGGCTCCGACTTCGTCGAGATGTTCGTCGGCGTCGGCGCCAGCCGCGTGCGCGACATGTTCGAGCAGGCGAAGAAGCACGCGCCCTGCATCATCTTCATCGACGAGATCGACGCGGTCGGACGCCATCGCGGCGCCGGCCTGGGCGGCGGCCACGACGAGCGCGAGCAGACGCTCAACCAGCTGCTGGTCGAGATGGACGGCTTCGAGGGCGGCGAGGGCGTGATCGTGATCGCGGCGACCAACCGTCCCGACGTGCTCGATCCCGCGCTGCTTCGCCCCGGTCGCTTCGACCGCCAGGTCGTCGTCGGCCTGCCCGACGTGCGCGGCCGCGAACAGATCCTCAAGGTGCACATGCGCAAGGTGCCGCTGGCCGCCGACGTGGAGCCGATGACCATCGCGCGCGGCACGCCGGGCTTTTCCGGCGCCGATCTTGCCAATCTCGTCAACGAGGCCGCGTTGTTCGCGGCGCGCGAGAACGCCAAGGACGTGCGCATGGAGCACTTCGACAAGGCGCGCGACAAGATCATGATGGGCGCCGAACGCCGTTCGATGGCGATGAGCGAGGAAGAAAAGCGCAACACCGCCTACCACGAGGCCGGCCATGCGATCGTCGGCCGGCTCGTGCCGGACCACGACCCGGTCTACAAGGTCACGATCATCCCCCGCGGTCGCGCGCTGGGCGTGACCATGTACCTGCCCGAAGGCGACCGCTACAGCTACAACAAGGAAAACCTCGAGAGCCGCCTGTGCTCGCTCTACGGCGGCCGCGTCGCCGAGGAACTGATCTTCGGCGAGGACAAGGTCACCACCGGCGCCAGCAACGACATCGAGCGCGCGACCAAGATGGCGCGCAACATGGTGACGAAGTGGGGCCTGTCCGAACTCGGCCCGATCACCTACGGCGAGGACGAGGACGAGGTGTTCCTCGGCCGATCGGTCACCCAGCACAAGAGCGTCTCCGACGAGACCGCGCGCAAGATCGACGAAGTCGTGCACGGCATCCTCGACCGAGCCTACGGGCGCAGTACGCAACTGCTGACCGAGAATCTCGACAAGCTGCACACGATGGCCAGGGCCTTGCTGGAATACGAAACCATCGACGCTCCGCAGATCGACGCGATCATGGAAGGCCGCGACGTGCCGCCACCGATGGGCTGGAACAAGAACGGCAGCGGCAAGGCCGGTAGCGATGCCGCGCCACCGGCGGCCCCGATCGGCGGACCGGCGACGCAGACCTGAGCGACGCGAACAGGCGATGCACGAAAGGAAAAGGCCGGGAATACCCGGCCTTTTTTTGTCGCACGCATGGTTCTCGACCGGTCAGCGCCTGGCCTTTGGCTTCTTCGCGGTCGACGGCGGTTGCCTGAGCACCCGCAACTCCCAGCCGCCGCCCGGCGCGAGGTTGAAGGGGTTGGCCATGCCGGCAATGAGCCCGCTACCGTCCTCCAGCGGTTGCAGGATGCGGATGCCGTAGTTGTAGCGGTCGCCGAGGCCGGTGTAGTTCTCGTTCACCGCCGGCGAGTCGGAAGAATCGAAACGCCACAGGTCCGCGCCGTATTGCGCCGTTCCGCCCTGCAGGATCGCCGCGTCGTAGGTGCCGACATAGAGGCGGCCGTTGTACACCGCCATTTGCCAGGTGTATTCGTTGCTCGTGTTGCCGAAACCCGAGGGCCCGTACAACGGCGTCCAGCCGGTCGGTTTCATCTCGATCGTCTTCGGCGCGACGCTTGCCGGAAGTTCGCTCTCGCCGTACAGCAACTGGATTTCGCGCGTGCGCGGGTTTTCGAGGTTGCGGCCGCGCCAGATCGAGGTGGTGCGGTAGACGGCCTGGGCCAACTGCTGCAGTTCCTGCGGGTTCGAAGGCATGCCGAAGCAGTAGGGCTTCGTGCAGGTCTCATGGATGCTCAGTGCCTTGCTGTTCTGCAGGTGGATCGTGCCCCAGTACAGCCAGCCGTCGAAGTACTGCACGGCGCCGCCCGCATAGCCGAAGCGCGACACGATCTGGTCGGGATCGTATTGCGACGGCGTCCAGATCAGCCTCCAGCCACTGGCATTGGCGCTGGTGAGGCCACCAGCGGGAATGACGGGGCTGATCCAGACGCCGACGCCCGCGCCGTTGCCGCCGGCGGGGGAACGGATCGGCACCGTGGTGGCCGCGAGCCGGTCCTGGCCGTTGCCATCGACGTACAGGGTGACGTTGGCGACGTCCGCGGTCGTGCGGCCGACTTCGGAAAAGCGACCGCAGAAATTGCCGGAAGGCGCGTCCGGCGCGCCGTCCCAGCGCAGGACCCCGCCCTGGGTATCCGAACCGACGCCGACGTACAACACCCCGTCGACCAGCTTCCAGCCGCGGACATAGTTGTAATCGGTGCGGGCGCAGGCGCCGAGGAACTGCCCGGTATCGGCACGGAACGCGAAGATGTTGATGCTGGTGCCGGACAGGGCCGGCCCCGCCAGGAATGCGATGTTGTCGATCGAGCCGGCACCGCGGAAGCCGAGCGTGTTCTTCATCAGCGCATTGGCGGGCGTGCGATTCACCAGTTCTCCGGTGGCGAGGTCCCACGAGTAGATCTTGGGGATGCGCCAGTCGCCAAGGGAGGCCGGGATCGTCGGGTAGGTCCTCGCGTTCTTGCTCTGGCCGAATTCGCAGGTGAACAGGCTGTTGGCCATCGGCTGGCCACCGGCCGTGCCGTCGAGGATGCAGGCGGCATTCGCCAGTGTCCCGAACCACAACTTGCCGCCCTGTTCGGTCAGGCCCCAGATATACGACTGGTTCGCCTTGGGCTGGCCCTGCGTGCAGGTGCCGTCCGGGTTGATCGGCGGATAGTCCTCGCCGATGCCGTTGAAGCATTCGTCCGGCCCCGCCTGGGCCAGCAATTGGTCGTCCGTCAGCAACGGCTGGGACGTCGGGGTCTGGACCGCGGCGATGGCTTGCGGCGCCGGGCAGGCCCAGAGGGCAGTGGCCAGCATGGCGGCGGCCAACACGCGTCCGGCCGGGGCCGGGGAATGGGTCGGAAACAACATGGTCATCGGATGTCCTTCATTTCCGGGACTTGCCGGCTGGCAAGGTTCCGGTCGATCTTCCTGAACCGCCACGCGCGGATTCGCCGCCGATGGCCCCTGTGCATTGCCGCGCCCGCCGCCGTATTCGCCGGATCGGACCACGCCTTCGATTAAAGCAGACCTTTCGACAGAAGTGGAACGCCGGTCACGGTTCTTTCCGGCCACGGCCACGGCAGGTTCCGCCATGGCCGCGGGGGCTCGAAGAGGTTTCGGTCTTCAGTGTCCAGCCCCGGATTTTTTCGCCGCCGGGGCGCCTTCCTCCAGCAGGTGCAATTCCCATCCGCCGCCGGCCGCGAGGTTGAACGGGTTGGCCATGCCGGCGATGAGGCCGCTGCCGTCCTCCAACGGTTGCAGGATGCGGATGCCGTAGTTGTAGCGGTCGCCGAGTCCGGTGTAGTCCTCGTTCACCGCCGCCGAGTCGGACGAATCGAAGCGCCAGAGGTCCGCGCCGTATTCGTCGGTGCTGCCCTGCAGCGCGGAGGCGTCGAAGGTGCCGATGTACAGGCGGCCATCGAATACCGCCATCTGCCAGGTGTACTCGTTGCCCGGGTTGCCGAAACCGGAGGGTCCGTACAACGGGGTCCAGCCGGTCGGCTTCGTCTCGAATGTCTTCGGGGCGACGACGGCGGGCAATTCGCTTTCGCCGTACAGCAACTGGATCTCGCGGCCGGACGCGTCCTCGAGGTTGCGCCCGCGCCAGACCGAGGTCGAACGATAGATGCCCTGGGCCAATTGTTGCGCTTCCTGCACATTGGCCGGCATGCCGAAGCAGTACGAGCGCTTGCAGTTTTCATGCACGCTCAGCGCCTTGCTGTTCTGCAGGTGGATCGTGCCCCAGTAGAGCCAGCCATCGAAATACTGCAATGCCCCGCCGGAGTAACCGAAGCGCGCCATGATCACGTCCGGATCGTATTGCGACGGACTCCAGACCTCCTGCCATTCATCGGCTTCGTTCGTGGTCAGGCCGCCCGCGGGGATGGGCGGGCTGATCCAGACGCCGACATCCGCGCCCTCGTTGCCGCTGGAAGAGCGGATCGGCACCGTGGAGGCCGCGAGGCGGTGGTTCCCGCTTCCATCCACGTACATGGCGAGGTTGGCGACGTCCGCGGTCGCGCGGCCGACTTCGGAAAAGCGACCGCAGAAATTGCCGGAAGGCGCGTCCGGCGCGCCATCCCAGCGCAACACGCCGCCCCTGGTCGTGGAACCGACGCCCACGTACAACACGCCGTCCACCAGTTTCCAGCTGCGGATGTAGTTGTAGTCGGTGCGGGTGCAGGCCCCCAGGAATCGGCCCGAACTGGCCTGGAACGCGAAGAAGTTCACGCTGGCGCCGGACAGGCTGGGCCCGGCGAGGAACGCGATGTCGTCGATCGAGCCGGCGCCGCGGAAGCCGAGCGTGTTCTTCAGCAGCGAACTGTTCGGCAACCGGTTCACCAGCTCGCTGGTCGCGAGGTCCCAGGAATAGATCCTGGGCATGCGCCAGTCGCCCAGCGGTGGCGGAATCGCCGGATGCTCCCGCACGACCTCGCTGATTCCGAATTCGCAGGCGAACAGGCCGTTGGCCATCGCCTCGCCACCGGCCATGCCGTCGAGGATGCATGCGGCGTTCGCCATGGTGCCGAACCACAACTTGCCGCTCTGCTCGGTGAGGCCCCAGATGTAGGACTGGTTGAACTTCGGCTTGCCCAGTTCGCAGGTGCCGTCGGGATTGATCGACGGGTAATCCACCCCGAGGCCGTTGAAGCATTCGTCCGGCGCGGCCTGCGCCAGCAACTGGTCGTTCGTCAGCAACGGCTGCGGGGTCGGTACCGCCGCTGGCGTCGCCGTGGCGGCGCCGAGCCCTGCCACGAGAGCGATCACGGTCAATGCGCCGTGGCGGAAACGGCGGGACGAATGCATGGCGATCATCGGATCCCCCTGAACCTCGCCGGCGCGACATCGCTGCGTGGCGGTCGCCCGGCAATCCGTGGCTTCGCCATCCGCGCAAGCGCGGATGGCCCCCTGTGAATCCCGACGCACCAGCCCGGGCTTTGGACGAACCAGGACCGACGAAGTCATATCGCCTAACGCGGGCCGCGGATGGTTCCGGCCACGATCGACACCGCGGCAACCCGCCGAGCCGGCAGTCGTCACGGTGGTGCAGGCTTCCGGCGGCTTGCGGGCCCCCCCGCCATTGCGGAGACTTGCGTACGGACCGGCGGCGAACAGGGGCGTGCCATGACGATCGTGCGCCGAGGCATCGCCCAATTGCGCCGCCAGGACTGGATGGCGGTTTTCATCTAACTGGTGGTCGTG
>Ga0209023_10001564_pt1 | contig 30367 bp, 24 predicted proteins | sample LakOneMetagenome_FD_187468 | JGI IMG/M metagenome (GOLD analysis project Ga0209023, IMG submission 187468) | Freshwater and sediment microbial communities from Lake Erie, Canada (SPAdes) (version 2) | ecosystem: Environmental > Aquatic > Freshwater > Lentic | place: Lake Erie, Canada...
TGGGCAGCGAACCATCGCGGAACAAACCGCCCGACAGCGGAACGAGGCTCGCCGCGACACCCGCGAGGAACGGCCAGGTCACCGGTTCGTAGAAGCGATGGATGCTCCGCACGTGGCCGTCGGCGTCCAGGTTGACCTGCTCCTTCGTGCCGGCCACGACCGCTTCGAACGCGACGAGATGATGCGCGACCTGCTGCTCCGCCGAGAAGTGCGCCGTCAGCGCGCGCAGTTCGTCGGCCGACACTGGCAGGCAGCGTGGATCGATGACGAGGAGCACGTCGGAGATTTCGTACGACGCCAGCCGCTCGACAAGCTCGCGACCCGACCGCAGCACGCGCACGCCAGGGCAGCTTGCCGTGACCTGCGCCGCGTAGTCGTCGCCTGCGCCAGCTGGCGCGAGAATCATCGGTGCGTTCGGTGTGACGGAGGCGACGGCGTTGCGCACGCGGTCGAATACCGTGGCACTGCCGAGCGGCAGCGCGAGCAGTGACCGCCTCACCGAGCGATCGAGGTACGGCGGTTGCGAATCGATGACCAGTGGCCAGATTCTCATGACGCCGCTCTGCCTGACGCTCGATGCGCGGCGTCAGCTCGCAATGGTCTCCGACACGTCACGAGCGTGGAGGCTCGCCGCCAGATCATGAACGCGCGCCGCTTCATAGGAGTCGGCGGGTGTTGTTTCGCCCGCGCACAACGGTACGAAAGGCCCGACTATCTGGTGCAAGCACGGCATCGTCTGCCACGACGGTGCGGTCTGCGACGGCATTGGCGCCAACCACCGCGCGTCGCCAGATGGCCGAGCGCGAGACGAGCGCCCCCTTCTCGACGACGGAGTTGCGTCCAACGGAACTGGGACCAACCAGCACGGCACCGCTGTGCACGCGTGCGCCAGCCGCAATCAGCACGGGACCCGTGATGATCACGTCGGGCGAGACCGAGGCCTCATAGTGCACGAGGCTCTCGCCGATGCGGATGTAGCCGATGGGCGCGTCCCACGCCAGCCGGAAGGGTGCACTCTTGTCGAGTTCGGTTCTCGACGAGACGAGGCGTTCGACGACCCACTGGTTGACCGCCAGATATGTGGATGCGCCGAGCACGCGCGGGGCCGAGCGACCGCTCGCGAACATGACTACAGCTTCGCCCGCGTCACGCAGCCGTGGAATCAGGTGCTCCTTGATGTCGTAGAAGCCGCGAGGCGGCACGCTGGCAAGGGCCCGGCGCTCGAAGACGAACACGCCGGTCGGCGTATGCAGGCCGGATTGTGCACCGCGATGCTGATCCTCGTGCACGACGACGGTCGCTGCCGCTCCCGTCTTGCGATGGAAGGCGAGCAGATCCGTCAGCTCCACATTCGGAATCGACGTACCGTCGGTCACCACGAACGTATCGCCGTCGCTGACCGCGACCGCATCGTGCACGCAGCCCGCCGCGCCGCGCGGCATCGGATCTTCCAGATAGAGCACATGCATGCCGAAGCCGACATGCGTCTGCAACAGCGCCTGCAGCGGCCCTGTGCCGCGATTGCCGCAGACGACGACCTGCTCGACACCAGCCTGTTCGAGCCACGACAGCCCGTACGAGATCAGCGGACGATGCGCGATGGGAACGAGTTGTCGTGGAAGCAGCGAGTCGAATTGTGTGCTCGCCCACGTATGCGTGCCCGCCAGCACAATCCCGGTCGGGACGGTGACAGAGGCTGGGCGACGCGACGAGTTCATGGAGACCGATTGCAGTGGCACGGGGTAGTTGAGAGTTACTGCAGAGTTTGCGCCAATGGCGACCAGGTGCGACCTGGACTGCAGTTCGCGAATTCCCGTTTGTTTTATCGAATCATGAGGTGTGATGCGGTATGCGAGGAACTGTAAAAGTCGTCACGCGTCATCCATTAGTTCTACTGCGTGCCGGTGCGGCGACGACTTTCACATAAGTTCAACGCTTCGGCCGAAGCGTGACAGCGGCGAGCACCTGTTCGCGTCCGACGGCCTCCACGGTCTTACGTGCGGCGGCCATCCGCGACTCGCCGAGGCGAACCACCATGACCGTATGGGCGGCGGCGTGCGCCAGTGCGAGCGTGGCGGGATTGTCTTCGATGGCGTCGCACGCGACGACGACCGGATAGCCGCGCCGCGTGCTGGCGCCAATCGCGTCCACGAGTTCCTGTGCTTCAGCGAAGCCAGCGCCGACTGCGTTGAGCAGTCTGACGTCGTCTGCGCCGCTCATGCGGCCCACGTCGACGAGGGCTTCGGCAACCTCGCGCACGTCGAGACCGGAATCGGCCGGTACGATGGCAAGTGCGGACCACGGCGTCCGCTGCAGCGAGAACCAGAGGTTCTGCCAGTCCGCGTCCAGGGGCTTTCGTGGCTCAGCGGCCGCGTCGACTCCTGGCGCGCCGTCAGCGACGGCGTTGGGCTCGGTTGCCGCGTTCAGGTCAGTCATGGCGCTCATCGCTCCTGCAGCCTCACCGTGACCGGCACACCCAGTTGCTGTTCGACCTGCCAGGCTTCGAGGATGCGTCCGCTTGCCAGATCGGCGGCCACCGCGGCAAGCACTGCGAGCAGCAGGCTGGCCAGCGCACCGGCTGCGAGCCACAGCGGAATGTTCGGGCTGGATGGACCGCGCGGCACCTGCGGCGGACGAATCATCTTGTACTGATACTTGAAGCCTGCCTGCGACGACTGCAACTCGGCACGCGCGGCGTTGGCGCGCTCACGCACAGCGGCGAGTTCAGACAGTTCCACCTTCAGCCGGAGGCTCGTCGGGTCGTTGCCCTCAGCGTTGTTGACGCCTGAGAATTCCAGTTCGATGGGCGCCTGGAAGCGCGGACGCGAGGCGTCAGTGGTTGTCGTCGGACTGCCCGTGCTCGCAGTGCGCTGCGCTTCATCCGCTGACTGGACCGCGTTGGCCAGCGTGTCGTACTCCGATTCGAGTGCCTGCACCTCGCGTCGCAGATTCACGAGTTCCGGGGCCTCGCGTGTGAGCTGCGCCACGGTCTGGCGCAGCGCCATCACGGCGGGGTAGTCGTCACCGTAGACCATCTTGGCTGCCGTCAGGCGCGACTGCGCGTCGGTGAGCTGCAGACGGTGCGCTTCGTCGAGGCGCGCGATTTCCTGGCGCTTGGTGTCGAGGTCTGCGCGAAGGCGCGTCAGGCGTCGTGTGATGTCTGCCGGCGGTCCGGATGGTGTCGGCGGCAACACAGGCGTCGACGCCGTCTGGGCAGGTGCCGGATCAAAGCGCCGCATCGGCTGCGATGGACGCTTCGGCAGTTCGGTGATCGTCTGCGTCACCTGACGCTCGAGTGTCTGCACAGACTCATCGAGGATCGCGATGGAGTCCGAGATGGCCGACGTCTCGCTGACGCGACGGAACTGCAGGAAGTTCTGAATGACCTTGTCGACGATGTCGAAGCCGCTCTGCGGATCGGGCCACGTGAGGTCGAAGGTGACCGAACCCTCTGGCGTGGCGTAGACCTTCACGCGCTCTTCGAGCAGTCCGACCATGCCGTCGAGTTTGGCGGCGTCTGAGCGGGAACCGCGCAGCGCGGCCGTGATGCGGTCCTTGGTCTTGAGCAGCGGCGTGCGCGTCTGCTCCCAGCGGTTCATCAGATCGGTCTGCTGGATGACGGCGAGCAGGTTTTCGTGCTGCAACACGATTTCCTGTGTCGCTCGCGTCGGCTCTTCGGCTTCGCGGGAAATGGTGCGGCCCGGATTGACGAGCGACGCCATCACGTCGTTGCGCTGCACGAGCAGCTTGGCGTCCACGTGATAGGCCTTCGGCCAGAGGAAGGCCGCTGCCGTGATGGCCGACATCATGACGACCGCGATGGCCAGCGTGAGCAGCCATCGTCTTCCGACCGAGCGGATGACGAAGCCGAGATAGTTGGTGACCTGGACAAGGTCGATGAGCTGATCGCTGTCGTCCGAGACGCTCGACGTGGCTGCCGGTGCTGGCGGTTGCGCGACGTCGGCAGGCCGCTGGGTCGCAGCGCGCGGCTGCGCCTCGGCGGGCGGCCACTCCGGCATCATCGGCGGCGGAGCATAGGCCGACGGCGTCGACGTCGTCGAAAAAGGTACGGGACGAGCAGCACGAGCCTGGCGCGGTGTGACGCGGACGGGAGCCGACGCAGCGGCATCCGCCTCGAAGTGCGCCTCTGGTGCGTAGGCACTGAAGATCGCGTCGGAACCCGAACTCGCCGCCTCCGGGCGTGCGTCGGCGTGACCGCTACGCTTGAAGGCTTGACTGATTCGGCTCATGTTCCATCCTCTCTGGTTCTGTTATCGGGCGGCGGCTGGCTGACATGTGCGTCCGGCGGCCTGGTGAGACGCTTCGCAACGCGACGCGTCGGCGGCTGACTACGGCGGGCGCGCCTACCACCAGCTCTCCGGAACTTTGCCAATCAGATCAGGAATGCGCTCAACTTCCTCGCGTGACATGCCTGACGCCTGCCTCGGGTCGACCAGTTCGAGGTCCTGCACGACTTCGAGCACGACAGCACTATCGACCGGACGCCGCTCGAGTCCATAGGCGGTGAGCAGGGCGTTGTCGCAGATGACGCCAATGGTGCGCGCAATGCCGCGGGAGTGCTCGTGAACGGCGAGCACGGCTTCGCGTGTAAACACCTTGTGCGATTCGCCGCCAGCCGCCCTGATGCGCCACGCGACGTACGCCGCCGTGTCTTCGAGTGAAAAGGGCAGGACTGCGCACCGCAGCGTGATGCGCTGTTTCAGCTGACGAAGGTGGGGTTCGTCCAGTCGGTCGGCGAGTTCGGGCTGTCCGGCCAGCACCACCGGCAGCATCTTCTGCGTTTCGGTCTCGGCGTTGGCCAGGAGTCGGACTTCTTCGAGGAGTTCGTCGCTGAGGCTCTGCGCTTCGTCGATGACCAGCGCGGTCCGTTCGCCGCGCGCCATGCGGGCCTCGAGCACGGCCGCCAACTCGTCGAGCAGCACAGCCTTGGACGCGGCCGCTGCGTCAGACAAGCCAAACCGGCGGGCGAGCAACTGCAGGAATTCGGCGCGGGTCAGTGTCGGGTTGTTCAAGTAGACGCAGGTGATGCCGCGGCACTCGTCTGACTGCAGGGCTGCACGGAGCAGCGTGGTCTTGCCGGTGCCTGCGTCACCAATCAACACCGTCAGTGACTTGCCCGACGACAGACCGTAGACGAGAGTGCAGAGCGCTTCCTGTATTTGCGCAGTCTGAAACAGGAACTTTGTATTTGGCGTCAGTTCGAACGGTAGTTCGCGAAGGCCGAAGAAGTCTCGATACATGGTTCCTTGGGCGCGACCGAAAATATAAGAGCCCGTCGGAGCGTTCACGGGATTATGGCACACGGGTCTGATGCAATAAGACCACCAACCTGAGCGTTAGAGTGACGGTCTGCACGCATCGTCTCGCTGCTGACAGAACTTTCTCAACCGGGAGCGTGGCTGAATACACGCACGAACCGACAAGACGTATGTGCAAGCATGGCCATCGATGATCGACGCACACACGCCGATGTCTTAAGCAGTCGGCATCGTGAGCGACAATCATTAACAGCAAGGCCGTGCCGTGATTAGTCTTCACACAACGGCAGAGTTATGGGTAAGAGGGAGGCGGGAGTGAATCAAGCGCTGCATCATCTCGTGAGACCATGTCTCACATCAGCGAGTCGTTCGAGCTGGCGACTCGCCATCGTGGCGGTCACCCTGGTTGCCGCGGGATGCTCAGCCGCCACGCGCGGACCATTTGTCTGGGTCGATCAGTTGCCTGACATGGAAATGAGCGCGCCGCCGGGACAGTACGTGATTGGACCGGGCGATGCGCTCAATGTGCAAGTCTGGGATCAGGATAAGATGTCGGCGAAAGCACGGGTGCGCAGCGATGGTCAGATTTCGTTGCCATTTCTGAACGATGTGCCGGCCGCCGGGAAGACGCCAGTCACCCTGGCTCGAGACCTCGAGCAGCGACTCAAGAACCTCATTGTGACGCCCCAGGTGACCGTTGCGGTGGACGAGCCGCAGCCGCTGCGCATTTCGGTGCTCGGCGAAGTGCTCGAGCCCGGCCTGCACAACATCGAGCCTGGCGCCGGCGTGGCACAAGCACTCGCATCGGCCGGCGGGCTGAAGGAGTTTGCGCACAAGGATCGAATCTTCGTGCTGCGCGACGTGAACAACCAGCCGCAGCGAATTCGCATGACCTACCAGGCACTGACCGGTGCGCAGGGACGTGCAGCGAGTCTTCGCCTGAAAGCCGGCGACGTCGTCGTGGTCGAATAGCGAGTGGACAGCAAACTAATTCGAGAAGAGTTACCGCGGTCTGCAGCCATCGGGATTCTATTCATACGCAGAGAAGACTTCTGACGCCGTGATACAGACGGGAATTGTGTGCCCGTTGACAGCCGGCAACTACGGACCACTCGCAGTGGTGAGACGTCGCTAATGTCATTGATTGCAGGACTTGGTAAGCCGTGGCAGCGCGATGCGATTTCGGTGAGGACACCGGAGAGACGCCTGATGCCGGCCGGGAACTTGCTAAGGCTCAGGCAGAGTTTGTTGGTCCAAATAATCGCCGAGGTGGCTCACGCTGAGCGGCCTCGGGCAGAGGTGTGACATGAGCGCAACGTTGATTGAGCCTGCGATCTCGGATGACGAACGGCGTCGCCGTCTGTATGCCGGCGACCTGATGTTCTACACGCCGAGAGCAAGCACGCAGGCCTTCATTCAGCATGCCTGGCAGTTGATCTGTGAGGCGTTCGATCCCATCGACCCCGAGAAGGCGCAGTTCGAAGTGCCGGTCGAGAAGTTCGTGGAGATCATCGCGCCCCTCAAGACGCGGTTCACGCACCATCCCAAGTCGAAGGAGCTGTTGTCGGCCATCCTCGACGATCTGGGCTGTGACGTCGAGGCCACCTACTTCGATGTGCCGAAGCTGCGCATCGTGTCTACCGGCGGCTACCTCACGAGCGGCGTGGGCTACGCCTACAAGCTGCACCGCGACATCTGGTACGCCTGCCCGCCGTCGCAGATCAACTGGTGGGTACCGATTCGCGAGATCAGCGAGCGCTGCGCGATGTCGATGCACCCCAAGTTCTTCGACGTCCCGGTGAAGAACAACTCGGGCGATTTCGACGCCTATCGCTGGAATGCCGAAGGGCGCAAGAGCGCCGCGCAGTACATCACGTCGGACCCGCGTCCGCATCCGCATCTGCAGGAGCAGGTTGATCTCGACCGCGAGGTGCTCGTTGGTCAGCCGGGTTCGGTGCTGATGTTCTCCGCGCAGCACCTGCACGGCACCATTCCCAACGATTCGGGCCGCACGCGCTTCAGCATCGACTTCCGCACGGTGCATCGCGCCGAGATCGAGGCGCACTCCGGCGCGACGCTCGTCGACAACGGCTCCACGGGGACGACGCTGCGCGACTTCCTGTGCGCAAAGGGCTACGAGCGCTTCCCGGAATCGGTGGTCGAGAGCTACGAAGTCGGCGGGACCCGTGAGGGTGTGCTGGTGTTCGATCCGAGCGCGCTCGGGCACCAGACGCGCTGAGGTCGGCGCGCGGACGGCGAGCACGTGACGTGCCCGCCGTTCCGGCCGCGGCCCTTAGCGCCAGCGAAGATCGTCGGTGAGGAGTCCGCGGTCCTGCAGACCCTTGACAGTCTTGAGACGGTAGAAGCGAGGACCGAGAAACTCGGTCGATGTGAGATGAGCGCCGGTGTAGGCACGGTAGATTTCTTCGATACCAGCCTTGAGCGTCCACGTCGGATGAAAGCCGGGCAGTCTGGTTTCAGCCTTTGCAAAGCTGACGCGGTAGTTGCGGGTGTCTGCCGATGCGCCTGTGGCGAAGGCCACCTGGCAGTTCGGCACGACTTCGGCCACCAGATTTGCCACGTCGCGGATCTGGTAGTTCTCACCGGTCTTGCCGACGTTGAACGCCTGGTTGTGGATGGCCTCGACCGGCGCCGAGAGCGCAGCGAGATAGGCGTTGATGATGTCGCGAATGTGGACCAGCGGCCGCCACGGTGTGCCGTCGCTCTGCAGGAGCACTTTGCCCGTGGTCACCGCATGCCCGACCAGGTTGTTGACGACGATGTCGGCACGAAGACGGCGGGAGACACCGTACGCGGTGGCGTTGCGGAGATAGACGGGCGAGAACGAGGCGTCAGCCAGTCCCGACAGCGCCTGCTCGACGCGAATCTTCGACTCGCCGTACGGGGTGACCGGATTGAACGCCGCCTGTTCGTCGAGCAGATCGTCCGCACCGGCGCCGTAGAGGCTGCACGAGGACGAGAAGAGAAAGCGGGTGACACCGGCCTCCTTGGCGGCCTGTGCCAGGCGAACAGACGCATGGAGATTGATGTCGTAGGTGATGCCGGGATTGAGGTCGCCGAGCGGGTCGTTGGAGAGTGCGGCGAAGTGCACGACGGCGTCGAATCCTTCGAGGTGCGCCGGCGTGATGTCACGCAGGTCGACCGACATCGTGCGAATCGCGTCCGGCGGCGAGACGAAGTCGCACTCGTTGTAGAGGCCCACGTCGAGACCGGTCACGTCATGTCCAGCCGCACTGAACAGCGAGACGGCTTCCACGCCGATATATCCAAGATGACCCGTTACCAAGACTTTCATCAGCTTCTCCACGTCACGCGGCGGCAGTCGATCTGCCCGCCTGTGCCATGCAGCGTATCGGCGCGACAGGGCGCTCATCGCAGCACTGCCGGGAGACTGTGATGAAGGCGGTCATTCTGGCTGGTGGACGAGGCACCCGGATCAGCGAGGAATCAACCCTCAAGCCGAAACCGATGATCGAAATCGGTCATCGCCCCATTCTGTGGCACATCATGAAGTCGTACTCCGAAGCGGGAGTCAACGACTTCGTCATCTGCCTGGGATACAAGGGCTACGTCATCAAGGAATACTTCGCCAACTATTTCCTGCACATGTCGAATGTCACCTTCGACATTGCACGCAATTCCATGGTGGTGCACGACCATGCCGTGGAGCCGTGGCGGGTGACACTGCTCGATACCGGAGAGTCCACCATGACTGGCGGACGCGTCAAGCGAGCGGCGCGGTTTCTCGACGGCGAAGACTTCTGCCTGACGTACGGCGACGGTGTGGCCAACGTGGACATTCCCGCCTTGCTGGCCTTTCACAAGGCGAACCAGACGCTCGCCACCGTCACAGCCGTGCGTCCGCAGGCACGGTTTGGCGCGCTGTTCATGGACTCCGCCACGACGCGCGTCACGCACTTCGAAGAAAAGCCGGCCGGCGACGGCGGCTGGATCAACGGCGGGTTCTTCGTGCTGTCACCGAAGGTGCTCGACTACATCGAGGATGACAGCACGATCTGGGAACGGACGCCGCTCGAGGCCCTGGCGCGCGACGGTCAGCTGTGTGCCTACCCGCACACCGGTTTCTGGCACGCGATGGACACCATGCGCGACAAGGCGTATCTCGAGGAGCTCTGGCAGTCGGGCGAGGCACCGTGGAAGACCTGGAAGGATTCGGTATAACGACATGACCACGCCCGGTGCGGTGCTCGCCTGCAGGAACTGCGGCAGCGCCCTCGAACACACGTTCTGCGACCTTGGCCTGTCGCCGCTCGCCAATTCCTATCGTCCGCTTTCCGAACGCAACGCCATGGAGCGGTTCTACCCGCTGCATGTGCTGGTCTGCGATCGCTGCTTCCTCGTGCAGCTGCCGGAAGTCGAGAGTCCTGAGGAGATCTTCAGCGATTACGCCTACTTCTCGTCGTACTCCACGAGCTGGCTGGCACACGCCGAGGCGTACGTCGCCGACATGACAGACAGACTGAGACTCGGCGCGTCGAGCCAGGTCGTCGAAGTCGCCAGCAACGACGGCTATCTGCTGCAGTACTTCGTGAAGCGCGGCATCCCGGTGCTCGGCGTCGAGCCGGCTGCGAATGTCGCGAAGGTGGCGGTGGAGAAGGGCATACCAAGCCGCGTGGCGTTCTTCGGTGTCGAGACGGCGCAGACGCTGCGCGCTGAGGGCATCCACGCAGATCTGCTGCTCGGGAACAACGTGCTGGCACATGTGCCGCGTCTTCATGACTTCGTAGAAGGCCTGCGGATTCTGCTGAAGCCGGGCGGCGTGATCACGATGGAGTTTCCGCATCTGCTGCAGCTGATGCGGCATGTGCAGTTCGACACGATCTATCACGAGCACTTCTCGTACTTCTCGCTGCTGGCTGTCGAGAAGGTCTTTGCCGCCCACGGCCTGCGCATCTTCGACGTTGCGCAATTGCCGACACACGGCGGTTCGCTGCGCATCTTCGCGGCGCATGACGACGACCAGACTCATCCGGTGCAGCCAGGCATTGCCGAACTGCACGCCGAGGAAACAGCCGCCGGCCTCGACGCGCTTCCCGCGTATCACGAGTTTGCCGAGCGCGTGAAGCGCACGAAGCGTCAGTTGCTGCGGTTCCTGGTCGAGGCGCGGGAACAGGGCAAGACTGTGGTTGGATACGGAGCGCCTGCCAAGGGTGTGACGCTCCTGAACTACTGTGGTGTCGGGACCGACTTGCTGGACTACACCGTTGACCTGAGTCCGCACAAACAGGACAAGATGCTGCCAGGTGTGCAGGTGCCGATTTCGCATCCCGACCGCATCGCTGACACGCGCCCTGACTACGTGCTGATTCTTCCCTGGAACCTGAAGGACGAGATCGTCAAGCAGATGGCGCACGTGCGCAGCTGGGGCGGCGCCTTCGTCGTGCCGATTCCTGAGCTGCAGGTGCTTCCGTAGGCGCATGGTGATGCGAAGGACGAAGGAAGGGCAGCGTTGACGATGGAACGGATTCCAGTCGCCGGACCCTGGGTCACCGAGCGCGAGGTGGGCTATGTGTCGGACGCGGCCGCACACGGCTGGTATACCAACGCCAGCGGTTACGTGCAGCGGTTCGAGTCGGCATTCGCGAGCTATGTTGGCGTGCGTCACGCCATCGCCGTTCCGCATTGCACTGCCGCACTGCACCTGTCGCTTGCGGCACTGGGCATTGGACCTGGCGACGAAGTGATCGTCCCCGAGCTCACCTGGATTGCCACGGCCGCGCCCATCACCTACGTGGGCGCGACTCCCGTGTTCGCTGATGTGGACCCCGAGACCTGGTGCATCACCGCCGACGCGATTCGCGCCTGTGTGACGCCGCGGACCCGGGCCATCATTCCCGTCGACCTCTACGGACTGACGCCAGACATGGACAGCGTGCGGGCTGTCGCCGACGAGTTCGGTCTGGCCATCATCGAAGATGCCGCGCAGGCCATTGGCTGCCGCTATCGTGACCGCGCCGCCGGCTCGTTCGGTACCTTCGGCACGTTCAGCTTTCACGGCACGAAGACGATGACGACAGGTGAGGGCGGCATGCTCGTCACCGACCGCACCGATTTGCACGAGCGCAGCCTGGTGCTGCGCGACCATGGCCGTACCGCGTCGAACTTCAAGTTCTTCTTCAACACGGAAGTCGCCTTCAAGTACCGCATGAGCAACATGCAGGCGGCATTTGGCCTTGCGCAATTAGAACGCATCGGCGATCTCGTCGCGAAGAAGCGCGAGATCTTCAGCTGGTATGCGGAACGCCTGCGCGATGTGCCCGCCATTCGACTGAATGCCCAGCCCGCCGACATCTTCCACACCTTCTGGATGGTGTCGCTCGTCGTCGGTCCCGAGTACGGGCTGACGAACCGCGAGCTGATGGCACGGTTCGATGCCGAAGCGATCGACACCCGGCCGTTCTTTCATCCGTTGAGCGGACTGCCGGCGTTCAGCGAGACGCCCGAATCCAGGGCCGCACAGGCGCGCAACACGGTCGCCTACGACGTCAGTCCGCGCGGGTTGAATCTGCCGTCGGCCCTGCTACTGACCGAGAGCCAGGTGGACCGCGTGTGCACGGTACTCAAGCACATACTGCAGTCCGCACCGATGACCGCTGGCGCAGGACAGCCCGCTCGATCATGACCGGCAGCACATGGCGGCAGGCGAACGTGGACCGGAAGGTCGTGGCTCTGTGAGTACGCCGCCACGTCCTCCCGCCCGCATCTGCATGCCGACCACGCGCACCTTCTCGCGCAAGGTGTTCGAGTGCGGCCTGTACGAGGCGGAAGACGTGCTGTGCGCGGTCGATGCCGTCGACCTGATTGGCCTCGAGGCACCGCCGAACTTCCGAGCCCGCGAACGGTGGCTCGACCGCTTCGTCTTTCGCGATGTCTCGCATCGACTGCTGCGCCTCAATCCGGGGCTGACGCGCACTCGCCTGACACAGGACTACGATCTCTTCGTCACTTTCACGCCGAGTTACGAAGAGCTGCTCTACATCAACGCGATCGAGAACTGGAAAGACCGCTGCAAGACGTCTGTCTGCTGGATTGACGAGATCTGGACGGCGTCGCTCGAGAAGTATCGCCATTGGCTGCACGTGTTCGAGCAGTTCGACCACGTGTGCGTGACGCACCACCAGACAGCGGCGCCGCTCGCGAAAGCACTTGGTCGTCCGGTGACGTGGGTGCCCGCCGCCGTGGACGCGCTGCGCTTCACGCCCTATGCGACGTCCATCCCGCCCGTGCGTGGCATTGACGCCTACAGCATCGGCCGCCGCCGACCAGGCATTCACGACGCGCTCAGCGGACTCGCGCACAGCTCGCCGTTCTACTACGTCCACGACACCTACCGGGCATCGACAGCCGAAGTCTACGACTCGGCCGCGCATCGCGACCTGTTCGCGAACACCGCCAAGCGCAGTCGATACTTCGTCGTGGCGCCGCCAAAGTTCGACAGCGTGCAGGAGACTGCCGGGCAGGTCGAAGTCGGCTACCGCTACTACGAAGGTGCAGCCGCAGGCTGCGTCCTGATTGGTGAAACGGCCGCCGCCGACGCGTTTACGCAGCTGTTTCCGTGGGCCGACGTCGTGGTGCCGCTGGCACCGGATGGCTCGGACACGGCGTGCGTCCTTCGCGAACTCGCGAGAGAGCCGCAGCGTCTCGAGACGATCTCGCGGCGCAACGCCGCACACAGCCTGTTGCGTCACGACTGGTCGTACCGCTGGCGGACGATCATCGAACTCGCGGGCCTCAGTGCCACGGAGGCGATGACTGGCCGCGCGAGCCAATTGACGGCGCGCGCGACGGTGGCCGGCGCCGGCCTGATCGATGCTCGCGAGGCGACGCGCGGCGTAGAGGCGCTTCACTCGGCCGCCATGGGCGCAGTGGCGTCCGGACATACCGACCAACGTCACGGCGCTCACGCAGACGCGGCAAGCCTGCGCGATGCGCGGGTGTCGGGATAGCCGCGGGCTGTTCCTGAACCATGGCTGTTGAGATAGTGCAGGCACCCGAGGCGTGCGCGCCCGCAGGGCCGACCGCTCCTGACAAGACGGTCGCTGGCCGGCTCGTCGGGCGAAACGCGATGGCGCTCGTCGCGTCGCAGTTCATCACGACCCCCGTGTCGATGGTGGTCAACGCGCTGCTCGCGCGACGCCTGGGCGCCAGCAACTTCGGCGCGGTCTACTTCGCCACCACGGTGCTGACGCTGGCGTTCCTGCTCGTCGAGTGGGGTGGAACGACGCAGGTGGCGGCCGACGTGGCGCGCGACAGGTCGAGCGCAGCACGGGTGTTTGGCAGCGGTCTGGTGCTTCGCATCCTGTTTGCGGCAATCGCGCTGCTCGCCATTCCATACTTTGGCCGCTGGATGCACTACGACCAGGCAGTGCAGCTGGCCCTGACGCTATGCGGCTTCCGCATGGCACTGCAAAGCATCGGCACACTCTGCAGCGCCGTCGTTCGAGGCTTCGAGAAGCTGCACTGGCACGCTCTGGCCACGGTGGCGGGGAATCTCATCGACGCAACGCTGGTCATCTCCACGGTGCTCGGCGGTGGCGGTCTGCAGGCGGCGTTGACCGTGCAGGTCATCAGCGCAGCCATAACCGCCGTCGTGCAGATCATGCTGGTCTTCCGCCTTGGCATCGGCAGACCGGTCGTCGACAGGGGAACGCTGCGCGCGCTCATGGCCGGCGGCTTCAGCTTCGTGGTGCTGGAGCTGGTTGCTCGAATGCAGCCCTATATCGACGCGTCCTTTCTGGCGCGACTGGCTCCGCAGGAAGCACTCGGGTGGTATAGCGCCGCAACCCGCATCACCGGCGTGCTGATCTTTCCGGCGACCACGTTGACGTTTGCGCTCTACCCGACGCTGGCGCGTCTCTGGCAGACCGACAGGTCAACCTGCGACGCGATGGTCAGGCTGGGCCTGCGCTTCGTGATGCTGCTTGGCATTCTCGCCGGCACCGGCACCGTGATCTTCGCGCCGCTGATTGTGCGGATCATCTACGGTGAAGCCGCGTACGCGCCCGCTGCTGACACGCTCAGCATCCTCGCGGCGTATGTGCTCCTCGTCTACACAAGCATCATCGTCGGCACGTTTCTCGTGGCGTGCGGTCGCCAGTGGCCGTGGGCATTGGCGCAGAGCTTCTGTCTCGTGGTGAGCATCCTGCTCGATCCATTCCTTATTCCGTGGACGCAGGCGCGGTACGGCAACGGCAGCCTCGGGATCTGCATCTCGGTTGTGACGGCTGAGATCGCAATGGTGAGCTTCGGGTTGTTCCTGTTACCTGAAGGTCCATTAGATCGGTCGTTGGTTCGCACCCTTAGATGCTCCCTTTTGTCTGCTTTTGGTATGGCCGCGGTTGGTTTCTTGCTTCGGTCTTATCCAATAGTTGCGATCCCGGCAACTGTCGTGACATACGGCGCGTTACTGTGGGCCCAACGAGAACTTGATCCTGATATGCTCGTCCTCGTTCCAGAGCCGGTGCTGAATGTGCTGAACGCACTTCAGCGGAAGTTCAGTCGCGCATGACCGACATTCCGCGACGAACCGCTTCACGCTCAGGTCCGTCACCGGTCAATGTCGACTCACACAGATAAAGAATTAGTTTCGGTTCTGGTTGCCACCAGGAACCGCGCTGCGGATCTGAGAAAGTGCGTCGTCAGCCTCCTGTCGTCGACGTATCAACCCTTCGAGATCATCGTCGTTGATCAGAGCCCGACGCTCAGCGAGCTGCCGACCGACGTGCGTCTTGTCGTGGTGCAGACGAAGACCGTCGGAAAGACCTCTGCGCTCAACATCGCGCTGAAACGGGCGCGCGGGCGTGTGCTCGCGTTTACCGACGACGACTGCACGGTGCCACCAGACTGGATTGCACACGGGGTCGAACGCCTGCGAAGGCATCCGGATGTCGGACTCATCTTCGGTGCGCTGACAGCCGCGCCGCACGATCCAGCGGTCAGCCTCATTCCGAGCTTCATGCCGCCCGCCTTCGAGGTGCACAAGGGGCTGGCCGAAGCGCAGGTTCGCGCGGGTGCCGGTGCGAACATGTTCGCGCGCCGTGAGCTGTTCGACGCGGTGGCAGGATTCGATGAGCGTCTTGGGCCAGGCGCGATCTTCCGCAGTTGCGAAGAGTTCGATCTCTACTACCGAACGCTGGCCTCAGGCTTCGCCGTCGTGCGCGATCCCGACAATCCTGTCGTGCACTGGGGCGTGCGGTCCACGACCGATGGCAGCGGCGAACGTTTGATTCGCGATTACTGGTTCGGTGAAGGCGCTGTGCTCGGGAAACATGCACGCGCCCGGCATCAGCAGGCGCTGAAGCTTGGTGCTCGCACGTTCGGTCTCGAACTGCGCTGGGCCGTCATGAGCCTGGCGCGTCTTCGCGGCACCAACCTGCTGCGCGCCTCCAGTTGGGCCGCCGGTTTCATCAAGGGTGCGACGATGGGACTGGACGCCACCTCGCAGTTCTTCGCCTCCTAGTCGCTTCCGCCTCACGCGCGCCGAGCCGCTGCGTGCAGCGGTCATTCAACCTTTCACCCACCAGCCCGGTCCAACCACCCGACGCTCCCGATAGCGGTTGCCTGAGCCGCATCGCAGGAGTGAGGAGGACGCATGAAGACAATACTGGCGATGATGGTGGGGCTTTCGATCCTCGGTGGAGCATCCGCGGCGTCTGCGGCGCAGAGCGATGCGCAGCAGGACCGGCGCGAGGTGCGGAGTGACCGTCGCGACGTGCGCCAAGACCGTCGAGAGGTGAAGCGCGATTCACGCGAGGTGCGCCGGGATCGCCGAGAGGTGGCGGGCGACGTCAGACGCGGAGACGGGACCGAGGCAAAGCAGGACGCAAAAGAACTGCGCCAGGACGCCCGCGAACGGCGCCGGGACGAGCGCGACGTCAAGAAGGACAAGCGCGATCTGCGGGAAGACCGACGCGATCGGCGTCACGATCGGCAGGGCCGACTGAACAACGAATAGCGTCGGCTCGAGCGATCACCGAACTGACGTGCGCGCGGCGTTGGGCCAACGGTCTTGATGTCTGTTGTCCCGACGTCCGCGGGCATCTGCCGCTGATGCTTCCTTCGCCAGGTGTGACGCCATTCTGGCGAGACCCGGCGCACTGATAGCGGAAATCCGGCTCATTCGACGCACGCGTGCCGTTATGTGGCGTCGGACAGCGCTGCGCGTTGGCGCTCCAATTGCTCTTCGCAGGTGCCGGGGCCGCGCCACGTTCGAATTCACGTGTCGCCGCCAACGGTCGTTCACTGGACGCTGCCGTCGTCGAGGCGCGTGAACTGCGGAGGTGTCGTCATGGCGTGCGCGTCCCGAGGGTCGCTCAGTGTGGCAGTGTGGCTGGCGGCGGCAAGCTCGCTGCAGTGTTCCAAGACCGAAGCACCGGTCACCACGCGCGGCGCGGACACCGTGCTCGAGTGCCGTGCCTCCGAGATCCACCACGTGCTGCGCATTCGCGCGGCCGCGCAGGAAGTCGACGACCTGGCGTTCTCGCCCGCGAAGTCCGGTGCTGCGGACGTGTCTGACGCGGTGTATGTCCTGCGTTTTCACGAGCCTCGGGACAACTACGACCTCGTCTTCGAGATTGACCGCTCATCAGGGCACGGCACCCGACGCTTGTTCGACGATGAGCAGCAGGCGATCCAGGGACACGGCGGCACAGACGACATCCTCTGCACACCACTCGCCACGGTTCGCTGAGCCCGGCGGACAGCTTAGAATGCTGCCCGGGAGGCCGTGCGAGTGAAACGACGAGACGTGTTGAAGATCGGCGGTCTAGCGGCGGCGGCGCTTGGCGCACGCGCCACGGCGGGCGAGGCCCAAACGCGACCGGACGCGTCACTGCCGCCGTCGATTGCCGCGCTCTCGTCGATGCGAAATCTCGCGCGTCCCATTACCAACGCCGAGCGTGAGGCACGGCTCGAGAAGGCTCGTCGCCTCATGGTCGCGTCGAAACTCGACGCGATGCTGTTGACCGGCGGCACCTCGCTGGCCTACTTCACTGGTCTTCGCTGGGGGAACAGCGAGCGTCTGATGGCGCTCGTCGTGCCTGCGAAGGGCGACGCGTTCGTTGTCTGCCCGGCCTTTGAGGTGGACCGGTTGAACGAGCAGCTGCGTCAATCGCCCTTGCGGCGTGCTGATATCCGAAGCTGGCAGGAAAACGAGAGCCCCTACCAGCGTGTCGCAGAGACGCTGCGCGAGCGTGGCATTGCAACCGGCAGACTCGGCATCGAAGAGACTGTTCGCTTCGTATTCGCCAACGGTGTGGCGTCGGCGTTGCCGTCGATGACACTCGCCAGCGCGACTCCGGTGACGGCGGGTTGCCGGATGATCAAGGATGCGCACGAACTTGAGCTGCTGCGTCTGGCATGTCGTGCGACGCTGGCGTGTTACGCGGCGGTCTTTTCTGCGCTGACGCCGGGCATGACCGAAACGACGGCGACCGCGCTGCTGAACGCCGGTTATGCGCGCCTCGGATTCCGTGGCAGTGCCAGCGTGCAGGTGGGGCAGTACACCGCGCTTCCGCACGGGTCCGATGAGCCGCAGACCATTCGCGAGAACAGCATCGTGATGATCGACGACGGCTGCGTGGTCGAGGGCTATCAGTCTGACTTGACGCGCACCTTCGTGCTCGGCACGGCGACCGACAAGATGAAGCGCGTCTTCGACATCGTCTCGGCGGCGCAGCGAGCCGCGCTCGCCGCGGCGCGTCCCGGTGTCAGCCTGGCGTCGGTGGATGCGGCGGCCCGCAAGGTCATTGTCGATGGCGGGTTCGGGCCTGGATTTTCGTTCTTCACGCATCGGCTCGGCCACGGACTCGGCATGGACATGCACGAGTGGCCATACCTGATCGAGCACAACATGTTCGGATGGGAGTCGCCCGCGCTGCAGCCAGGCATGGTGTTCAGCGACGAACCTGGCATCTACATACCCGGTGAGTTCGGTGTTCGCCTGGAAGACGACATGGTGATCACCGAACAGGGCGCTGAGTTGTTGACGCCGCCGTCTCGCTCGATTGAACGTCCGTTCGACGCGTAGGTGGAGCGGCCGGCAGTGCGCCCGGTCGGGCGACTGCGTGCGCGTCTCGTGAGGGACTGCCGGTTCGCGCCAGCAACCTGATCAGGACAGCGGTCGCTTCGGCAAGTCCTTGACCAGCTGTACGAGTGCTGCCGGATTGGCCGGCTTCACGAGGTGACCATCGAATCCGGCGAGACTTGTCTGGTTGCGATCGGATTCGCGTCCCCAGCCAGTCAGGGCGATGAGGCTGATCGGGCGTCCCCACGGCTGGCTTCGGATGCGTCGGCAGACGTCGCGGCCATCCACGTCTGGCATTCCCAGATCGAGGAACACCATCTCGGGCCGGAAACGCTCGGCTTCACTCAACGCCGACGTGCCTCCGTACACCGTGCGCACGTCGCACCCAAGTTCGCTGAGCAGCAGCGCGATGGTATCGGCAGCGTCGGCATTGTCGTCGACGATGAGCACGCGACGCGGGGGAAGACCGCGTTCGAGCGGTGGTTCCTCGCTCGGTCGGGTGTCCACACACTCGGCGGCGATTGTTGCGGGCAGCCGGACGACGAATGCGCTGCCGCGCCCCGGACCGTCGCTCGTCGCATCGATGGTGCCGCCGTGCAGTTCGACGAGACGCCGCGCGAGCGCCAGGCCGATGCCCAGGCCGCCCGCCGCCGTGCTGTTCGTGGAGTCGACCTGGGTGAAGAGATCGAACACCGAAGGCAGCAGGTGCGGGCTGATACCGACACCGTGGTCGCGCACCGTCACGACGGCCGTCTCGCCGTCGAAATCGGCGGTAAGCCTGATCGGCGTGTGGGCCGGACTGAACTTCGACGCGTTGTTCAGGAGGTTGCCAAAGACCTGCGTCAGTCGCGCCGGATCGGCATCGAGCACGATGTCATCATCGAGGTGACCGAGCGTCAGCGTCTGGTGCTTCTTGTTGATCAGCGGCAAGCTGGTCTCGATCGCCGCGGCGAGGATGTCCTTCAGGCACGCCTTGACGGGCTGCAGCGTCAGTTTGCCGCGTGACAGACGGGAGATGTCGAGCAGGTCGTCGAGCAGGCGGGCCATCTGCGCCACCTGACGGTCGATGACGTCGCGCCCGCGTTCGAGCAGCGGGTCGTTCAGCGGCCGCGTCCGCATCAGTGCGACCGACGTACGGACGGGTGCGAGCGGATTGCGGAGTTCGTGCGCGAGCGTGGCAAGGAACTCGTCCTTCTGCCGGTCGGCCTCGCGCAAAGACGCTTCTGCCGCTTTCCACGCGCTCACGTCCTGGGCGACGCGAACGATGGTCGTCGGCTCGTCTCCGAGCGTGGGGGCGCGTGAGGCAGTGACGGCAATCCACAACGGCGTGCCGTCCTTGCGAAGGCATCGCTTGTCGAGCATGAAGCTGTCGCGCGTGCCGGCCACAAGCTCGCTGGTCAGGCGCCGCTCGTCGTCGAGATCATCGGGGTGCGTGAGGTCGAAGGTCGTGCGCGTCTGCAGTTCGTCGACCGTGTAGCCGGTCATGGCGCAGAGTGTCTGATTGACCTGGAGAAAGTGCCCCTGCGCATCGCACAGGCCAATGCCGACCGCCGCGTTCTCGAACATGCCGCGGAAGCGCGCTTCGCTGACGCGCAGGGCGCGTTCGGCCGTCTTGCGTTCGGTGATGTCGCGAATGGTCTTCGACGCGCCGATGATGCGACCCCTGACGTCCGTGATGGGCGAGACGGTCAGCGAGACATCGAGGACACGCCCGTCCTTGGTGAGTCTGACCGTGTCGAAGTGCGCGATGGTTTCCCCGGCGCGCAGTCGCGCGAGCAGCAGGTCTTCCTCGGCCTCACGCTGGGGTGGCAGCAGGCGCAGAATCGACTGTCCGACGATCTCGTCAGCGGTATATCCGAAGAGCCGCTCGGCGCCGGCATTCCAGGTGGTGATTTCTCCATCGAGCGTGATGCTGAGGATCGCGTCAGACGAGGATGTGACGATTGCGGCGAGCCGCGCGGCCGCGATGTAGGTGCGTCGCTGCTCGGTGACATCCTGAATGACCGCCACGAAGCCGCGCGTGCCCCCGTCAGGGCCGACATCGGGCACGACGTGGCTGTGCATCCAGCGCTGGCCGTAGGGATAGGGCACCAACAGCTCGCTCTCGACGCGCTCACCGCGCAACGCCGTACTGATGTGATCGCGCACCGATGCGTAGGCGTTCTCACCAATCACGTCGACGATGCGTCGTCCGATGACGTCTGCCGGGGTGAGACCGAAGCGTTCGGCGTAGGCGGCGTTGACGAAGGTATAGCGCTCCGCCACGTCACAGTGGAGGAGCAGCACCGGCACATGGTCAGCGACGAATCGCAGTTGTTCGGTGCTGGCGCGTGCCACGTCCTGGGCGCGCGCCCGCTCGAGATGCAGGGCCACACGCCGGGTCAGGTCGACCAGCAGGTCGCGCTCATCATCGCGCCACTCGTATGCCGCCCGGCGCATGGCGCTGAGCGCAAAGGTCCACCGGCCGTCGAGCACGCACGGGACGTTGAGCATGGCGCCGACGCCGAGCATCCCGAGTGCAAGCGCGCGGCTTTCCGAGCGATTGGTGGCGACCGCGTCGACCACGACGGGCCGACCTGACGCGAGCGTCTCGAATTCCTCTTCGGTGAGAAAGTCCTTGATGCGATACGTGCCAGCGATGGGGGGCAGTCCGGGCGCATGACGGTCGCGACCGATCGTGGCCGTCTCGGCCTGCTCATCGATTAGGACAAACAGGCAGTGATCGAGCTGGAAGTAGGCAGCGATGTGGTCGCCTGCGACGTGGAGCAACTGGGATTCCGACCTCGCGCTCGACAGGGCGGTTTCGATCGCGTCGGTGAACGCCAGGTGGTCGCTGTGTCGTTTCGGGTCGGCGAAATCGAGGTTGAATCCAGTCATGCATCCTGCGAGATCGAGTTGACGTGGTCAAATCGAAACGAGACGCGTGTGGCCGGGTTCCTCGGAGTCCGCCTGGCCACACTCCCGAACGTCATTGTGTTCACGAACGGTCGTCGCTGGTGGCTCGACGCGATAACCTCACGCCTGCGAATCGTCGCCAACGCCCAGGACCCTGGCCAACCCGAGCGATGGGCTCAAGTCGAACGCCAGAGGCCGCTGTGAACGATTCTGAGTGCGATGCACGATGGCGCCGAGCGGTCGCCGGTGTCGATGCTGGCTTCGGTGCTGTCTGGATGGACCCTGCGCTGGCTCACCGGCCGAGAACTTCTTCAGGCCGACGAAGGGAAGATCTTACAACAGCCATCGCGGACTGTCTGCAGAGACGTGTGACTACGCGACCAGACGAAAAGGTAGGGATTGGCGGGCCCGGGGTCGCTCATATACTCACGCACAAACGGTGCGCGTTACGCGCCCCGTCGGCACATTCAACCGCGCCAAGCGACGCGTGATCCTCGTCCCGTCTGGTTCAGCGGGACGCATCACATCTGAGGGACAGACCTGTCTGTGACCGGGAGGTAGGCATGACCGACGACACTCGCGACACTGCGGCACCGGCCGAGCCGTCTCACCAGGACGTGGTCGTCACGGTCGAGACGAGCGGCCTCTCGGACCGTGGTCTGCGCCGCGACGGCAACGAGGACCACTTTCTCATCGCCCGGATCGATCGGACGTGGCGCACCGTGCAGACCAACATGCCGACTGACATGCTTCCGTCGCGTGAGACCGAGAGCGTGACCGCGCAGATCGTGGCCGACGGCATGGGCGGCGCGGCCGGCGGGGAAGTGGCGAGCCGCACGGCAATCGGGACGTTCGTCGACATCGTGCTGCGTACTCCCAATCTGATCCTGCGGCTCGACACGCAGAGTGCGCAGGCAGTGATGACGCGAATGGCCGCGCGCTTCGAACAGATCAAGCTCGCCCTGGAAGCCGCGGTACGGCGTGACCCGACGCTGGCCGGCATGGGGACGACCATGACCCTGGCGGTGAACTTCCGGGGAGACTTGCTGGTGGCCCACGTCGGCGACTCGCGCGCATACCTGTATCGGCACGGCCGCCTCGAACGCCTGACGCGCGACCAGACGATGGTGCAGTCGCTGCTCGAGAAGGGCGCCATCTCTCCGGAGGAGATGGCCAGTCACCCGATGCGACATCTGCTGTCGGGCGTCCTCGGCACGAAAGGCAAGCCGATTGACGTCGAGTTGCGCTTCATCGGTCTCGAGGATGGAGATCAGGTGTTGCTCTGTACCGACGGGCTGACAGAGATGGTCCCGGAGTCGATGATTGCTGATGTGCTCGCCAACACTGACACTGCGGACCGTGCGTCTCGACAACTGGTCGATCTCGCAAACAGTCGCGGCGGAAAAGACAACGTGACTGTCGTTGTCAGTCGGTACCAGATCGCGGCGGCGTCGCCTGACAGTGTCGGTCCCTGAGCCTGTCGTCGCGTCAGGTGGCGTGCGGCGGGGTGTTCGTCGCCGCTACGAGGTTCTGAGTTTGATTTGCGCGATGGTGACGTGCCCATAGGCGAGTGCGCGGGCGTCCTTGGTGGACATGGCGACGTCATCAACCACCACGAACAGTCCGCCTGATGCCTGGGTGTAAGGCATACCAACGGCGTGGCCTTGTTCGCGAAGCCGATCCCAGATGTCCTGATTCAAGTCCATAACAATCCTCATCTCCGTGTCAGTCGGCCTTTCGGATGCGACCAACCCTGGGACGGGGCTGGCGCGTCGCGAACGTTGCCGGTTAGGGAAGTGTGGTTGACGTCGGTTCTGCGGCGCAGTCTCGAACAGCACGATTGGCCGTCGAACCGCGTGCACGTGACCGAACCGGTGTTTCTCTTGAGACACTCGCGGTACTGACGGCTTGCCGATTGGAGGGCATCGCCGGCTTGAGCGGATGCCCCGACCGTCGTTCCAGTTGTTTGGTTTGAAAGGCTTGTGAGTGGTGGGCGCTATAGGACTCGAACCTATGACCTCGTGCGTGTGAAGGGCAGCTTGTAAGCGGTCGATCGCAGCCGACCTCGGTAAATCGGGGTCGGCTGTCCCTTCGTTCGGCCGTTCGAAGCCAATCACGGTGCGGTTTCCTGGAATTCGTGGCACACCGTGGCACACGCACAGCGGCCGTTGAGCTTGGCATGACTTTGGTCGATCGAGACGAGCCCGATGTCTTCTGCGTCGGGGATCACATCGAACGTCGCCTCACTCAACAAGCGGCCCCACTCGGACGCTCGCCAGCTCAGACCAGCGCAGCTAGCGGCGCGATGATGTTGAGACACCCATGGGCCGCGCGGTCCAATAGTCAGGACGTCCGAAGTGTCGGTACATCGCTTCCTCCTGTTGCCTGTCGAGCTGGGTTTTGGGGTCATATCGTGGTCCGTGGCTGATCTCGCCGCGGTTCAGACCAATCGAAACCTTTGCCTCCGGCCAGCTCACGCTATCGATCCATCGAGGCGCCACGAGGACTGCCGCCGTCTGAGTTGTGCCATTGAGCACACCGAGGACGCGCGTTATCGCCCGACGGATCCCTGCGTGAGGGCACGCCGCTCGAGCGCCGCGCGACCTGTGCACAAGAAGACACGCTGCGATCGTCGCGGATCGGTACGATCGCGCCGGGTTTACAGGGCCATCGTGTCTGCGACGACCGGCCAGCGCAATTGGAGGATCGGACATGCTACGTAACATCACGGAACTTCGGGGTTACACCATCCTGGCGACCGACGGCCACATCGGCACGGTGGATGACTTCTACTTCGACGACGAAGATTGGACCATCCGCTATCTCGTGGTGGACACCGGCGGCTGGCTGTCAGGCCGGAAGGTATTGATCTCCCCGCTGTCGCTCGGGCGCCCGGACTTCCCAGGGCGTCTGCTGCCAGTCTCGCTCACGAAGGCGCAGGTCGAACACAGCCCTGAAATGGGGCGGACGATGTCGCATGATGGTTCAGTCCGCGTCGAAGTGCTGTCGCCGGACCGCACCGCGGCGGTACGTGGCTCAGCCCCGAACTCGACAGGAGACCTGCGTGATTGCTCCTGCTGTTCGTAAGGGGTGACTATTGGGTCGTTGGCGTCGCGGACGACTACTCGTGGGCGGTCGTGGGATCACCAGGTCGCGCTTATCTGTGGGTGCTGTCCAGGACCCCTGAGTTGGACGCGCTCCCATTCGAGACGGCTCTCGCCGCGGCACGCGCCAACAGCTTCGACGTCGACAAGTTGGTGTCGACACACCAACCGGCACCGTGAGGGGCGAGGTCCACGCGGGAGAATCAGCATGACTGGGTCACGGTCATGCTTGATCGTGACGTTCGTGACGCGGATCCCCATAGCGCCGACGCTGTTCGCGTCGCCCCTTACCGCGTCTACTCGTGTCGAAGGGCTTCGATCGGATCGAGTCGTGCGGCTCGCCGTGCCGGGAAGTATCCGAAGAGGACGCCGATGCCCGCGGAGAACGCGAGCGCGAGCAGATTGATTGAGAGATTGAAGCGGTAGGGGACAACCATCACCCGTGAGAGCCCATAGGAGGCCCCAGTGGCGATGACGATGCCGACCATGCCACCGAGTGCCGACAGGACCACGGCTTCGATCAGGAACTGCAGCAGCACCTCACGTTCCAACGCGCCGATGGCCAGTCTCAGCCCGATTTCGCGCGTGCGCTCGGTGACGCTGACGAGCATGATGTTCATGATGCCGATGCCGCCGACGAGCAGGCTGACCGCTGCGACGGCGCCGAGCAAATCGGTCAGCACACCCATCGTGCTCGACAGTGTGTCGGATAGTTGCTGCGTGTCGAAGATGTTGAAGTTGTCGTCGGCGCCGGCAGTCAGCTTTCTTCGCTCCCGCAGTAGTTGAATGAGGCTGGCCTTGAGGGGCGCGCTGGCGCTCCCGTCCTCCATGGACACCGACAGCATGTTGACCTTGCGCGTGCCGGTGACACGGCGCTGGAGTGTGTGCAGCGGCACGACCACCGTGTCGTCCTGATCGCCCATCCCGCCTTGGCCCTTCGACGACAGGATACCGACGATGTCGCACGAGAACTGCTTGACGCGCAGTTCTTCGCCAAGTCCTGTCTGGCCGACGCTGCCCCCGAACAATTCGCGCCGGACGGTTTCTCCGACGACGCACACGGCCGCTCCGGCTCGCTGTTCATCGGCGTCGAAGATGCGTCCGCTCGCCAGCTTCCAGTTGCCGGTCTCGAACCATGCATTGCTGCTGCCGGTCACGCTGGTCGCCCAGTTGCGGCCGTTGGCGACGACTGTGACGCTGGCACGGCCCTGTGGCGCCGCCGCCGCGACGCCGCCAATCTCGGCGGCAATCGCGTCGGCATCGGCTTCGGTGAACTGCGGCACACCGCCGCCCCCTCCGCCGCCACCCGGGCCCTGCCGCTGGCCCGGCATGATCATCAGCAGGTTGGCGCCGAGGCTCGTGATCTGCGTTTCGATGGCCTGCGTCGCGCCGTCGCCGAGTGTCACCATCGTGATGACCGCGCTCACACCGATAACGATGCCGAGAATCGTCAGGAACGAGCGCAACAGGTTCCGGCGAACCGAGCGTGTCGCCAGAACGAAGACGCTGAACAGCATCAGGCACTCACCGCGATGTCGATGTCGGTTGGGGCCGCAGTCGTGGGACTGAGATTGACGGCGTCTGCGGCAATGCGGCCGTCGAGGAAGTGGACTTTGCGCCGCGCGTACGCAGCCATGTCGGCCTCATGCGTCACCATCAGCACGGTGATCCCGTGGTCGTGATTGAGTGCCATGAGCAAGCCCATGATTTCGTGGCTGCGCTGCGTATCAAGGTTGCCGGTCGGCTCGTCGGCGAGCACCACCGCTGGCTCCGTCACGATGGCCCGCGCGATGGCCACGCGCTGCTGCTGGCCGCCTGAGAGTTCGGCCGGCGTATGGTCTTCCCAACCTGCGAGACCGACGGACGCGAGCGCCTTCGCAGCGGCCGTGCGCCGCACCCGCGCACTGTCGCCGCGATAGAGCAGCGGCAACTCGACGTTCTCCTGTGCCGAGGTGCGGGCGAGGAGATTGAAGCCCTGAAAGACGAACCCAAGGTAGCGCCGACGGAGTCGAGCGCGCTGATCGCGCGTTAGCGATTCGACATGGGCGCCCTTGAACAAATACGCCCCGTGCGTCGGCGTATCCAGACACCCCAGGATGTTCATCACCGTCGATTTCCCTGAACCGCTCGGGCCCATGATGGCGACGAACTCTCCGGCCGTCACGTCCAGATCGATGCCCTTCAGCGCCAGCAACTCCGCGGCGCCGGATCCGTAGCGCTTCGTCACGCCGCGCAGCCGGATGAGGGGCACGGCATCGCTCACTTCGTCACCGTGCTCTTCTGATCCGTGATCACCAGCATGCCTGCCTGCAGATCACCGCCGACAATCTCCGTCAGGTGGCCGTCGCTGATTCCGGGCGTGACGGCGATTGCGACGGCGCTGCCGTCGCGCATCACCCACACGGTCTTGGCCAGGGCGGTGCTGGCGCCCGAGGCGGCGGAACGGCGGACCGTGCCAGGCATGCGCGGTGACAGACTCGACAACATGCCACCCTTCGGCGCAGCGGACGTCGAGGCGACGACAGGCGTGAAGCGCAGCGCGGTGTTGGGCACGAGCAGCACGTCGCGGCGTTCGGTGGCAACGATGGACGCGGTGGCCGTCATGCCCGGGCGCAGACTGAGGTCCGCGTTGTCCACATCCAGGTACGTCAGATACGTGACGACGTTGTCGGTGATCGTCGAGCCAAAGCCGACACGGGTGATGCGGGCGGGAAAGTTCCGCGTCAGATAGGCGCTCACGGTGAAGGTCGCGTCCTGGCCAACCTGCACGGCGCCGACGTCGGCCTCGTCGACGTACACCCACAGGCGAAGCTTGGTCAGATCTTCCGCGAGGGTGAAGAGCGTGACCGCCTGGAGGGAGGCCGCCACGGCGTTTCCAGGATCGACGCTGCGCGTCAGGATCACGCCATCGGCAGGGGCCACAATCGACGCCTTCGTGAGATTGATCTGGTCGGTGTCGAGCGCCGCACGCGCATCCCTCACGCTGGCGCGGGCGCCGGTATCGTCCGCGACCGCGCGTGCCAGCGTTGCGCGGGCCGTATCGAGTTCCGCCTTCGATGGCACCTTGCCACCTGACAGCGCGGCGACTTCTTCGTACCGACCCAGACTCGCACGGCCCTCGGTGATGGTTGCATCCGTCTGTGCGACCTTGGCATCCGCTGCAGCGACGGCCGCCTGCGACCGCAGGATCTGATCACGCAGCTTCGCCGTATCGAGAACGACCAGCACCTGGCCCTTCTTGACGCGATCGTTGACGTCCACGTTGACCGTGAGCACCGTGCCGGATAGTTCACTCCCAACGTTGATCGACCGCGTCGGCTGGAGTGTGCCGTTTGCGGTGACCGTCAACGTCAGATTGCCACGCGATGCCGCCTGAGTGCTGTAGTGAGGCGCGGCGTTCGCCGCGCGACTGGCGAAGGTCCACCACAGACCCACGCTCGCGAGCACGAGAACGACGCCGCTGATCCAGAGGCGTGGACGGAGGTACCACGGTCGATTGGTTGGTTCTTCGAGCAGCGCGGACAGATCGGTCCCGACGAGAGCCGAGGGAGGTGTCAGCAACGGGAGCACAGTCGGCGGAGCGGGAGCGAGCGCGACGTCAGGAGTCATGGAGCCTGCTTTCGAGGAACGGCAAGTGGGTCGGGCGACCATCCTCCGCCAAGCGCCTTATAGAGTTGCACGAGCACGGTCAAGCGATCCCCCTGCGTCGTCGCGACCCCGTCCTGAATAGAAAGGACGGTCCGTTCGGTGTCGAGTACGGTCTGGAAGTCGCTGAGTCCGGAGGTGTACTGCGTCAGGGCGAGTTGCGCCGCGACGCCGGCGGCGTCGGCGGCGGAGGTGAGGGCCGCGAGTCGACGGCGATCGTTCTCGAAGGCCACGAGTGCGTTCTCGACCTCCAGGAGCGCCGTGAGCACGGCGCTTTCGTAACTCGCGACAGCCTGCTCCTCGACTGCGGTCTGCACGGCAACCTGCTGACGAATGCGTCCACCATCGAATAACACCTGCGCCAAGCTGCCCGCCGCCGATGCCACGAACGACGTGCCGCCGGTGAGCGCGCCAGTGGCGATGGTGGCGCCAAGGGAACCCGACAGGGCGAACTGCGGGTATCGACTCGCACTCCGCTGCGCGACGCGTGATGACTCAGCGACGACGCGGCGTTCTGCTGCTCGCACATCGGGGCGCTGCCTAAGCACATCGGCTGGGATCGCTACGGCGATCTCGCCCGGCACGCCAGGCAGCGGCGCCGCCGGACCAAGCGTGGCCTGGAGCGCAGGAGGGGGCAAGCCCGCGAGCGTGGAGAGGCTGTTGATGGTTTGCGAAATGCTCGACTCGAGTGTCGGGATCTGCGCGCGTATCTGCTCGACGCTAGCGCGCGCCTGCTCGACATCGACGCGGCTGACGAGCCCAGCCTGTGACCGGAACTGTGTGAGCTCAAGTGTCTCGGCCTGACTCGCTTCATTGTGGTGGGCGATGTCGAGACGGGTCTGCAGTGTGCGGAGCTCGATGTAGGCGACGCCCACTTCGGCGACGAGCGAGACGTGCGCACCGTGCAGGTCCTCGCCGGCCGCCTGCACGTCTGCCGACGCTGCTTCGACACCTCGATGAATCTGGCCAAACACATCGGGTTCCCAGCTCGCGTCGAGTCCGGGCGAAACCGTCGCCCCTCCGGTTCGTCGGGCTGATCCCGATACCAGACCTTGAAGGCTCGGCATGAGGCCGGCCTTCGCCAGCGCTCGCTCGGCGCGTGACTGACGCACCCGCGCCTCCACGAGCCGTATATCCACATTCCCGCGCATCGCCAGACCGACTAGATCAGTGAGGATCGGGTCGCGGAACTGCTCCCACCATGTCGACAGTTCGTCTGTCGATCGGAACACGATGCCTTCTGCAGGCGTGGACCACGCCGCAGCCAATGATGCGGACGCGTCTGGCGCGACCGGTGCGACAGCGCCGTGGACCGCGCACGCCGTAGACGCCAGTAGCAACCACAACGCTGCTCCCGCTCGCCAGTTCACTCTGTCCATCAATCCGAGCATGGTGGAACGCCAGGCGATCGACTGTGTCGTTTCGGACAGCTTGCGCGGAGTTGCTCCGATCACATCCACCCGGGCGTCACAAGTCCGCACGCATCGCAGGCGTCCGCCAGCCGAAGACAACCGGGCTCTTGGTTTCGGGGCCGTCTGGCCATGTGTCGCGAGGGCAAGAAAACCGGAAGTCGCGTTCGACGTGAATGCGAATGGCTTTGTGAATGTGCCAGCGAAGGGGCGCGCCTCCGCGCGGGTCCACCGGGTCGAGCGCGACGCGTCGAGTTCGCCGCCGCAGCAGTCAGCGCCGGGTCCATCCGACGTCGTAGGAGGTGATGTGTGAAGGCGGAGCCGGCAGGAAGCGACAGAAGGGTCCCCGGGTTGTGGACCGCGACATCCGCGCAGTGGCATCACGCGACACCGACTATTCGTCGGCTGCACGCGCGAAACGATCCTTGCCCGGCCCCTGCTCGAAGTGCCCGCTCGCCTGGGCGCGTAGCGCTGAGAGCAGCCGGTCAGGAAAGTAGTCGGCACCTCTCGAGCTGAAGCGCTGGAAAAGCGCGGCTGTCAATACGGGCGCTGGCGTTGCGCTCTCGATGGCGGCGTGGGCCGCCCAGCGGCCTTCGGCGAAATCGGGCACACGGCCAGAGAAATCCTGCAGGTCTGGCTCCTTGGCGAGCATTTCTGCGGTGAGATCGAGGAGCCAGGACCCAATCACGCTGCCGCGGCGCCACACCTCGGCGACGTCGGGCAAGGCGAGGTCGTATTGAAACTGCTCTGGATGTCTCAGCGGAGCGGCCTCGGCGTCGGCCGGTCGACCGCCCGCACCGGCGTTGGCGTTCGCGAGGATGTTGAGTCCCTCGCTGTATGCAGCCATAAGCGCATACTCAATGCCGTTGTGCACCATCTTCACGAAGTGTCCCGCGCCGGCCGGACCGCAATGAAGGTACCCTTCGTCAGCGGTGCTGTTCCGGCCGTCACGTCCGGGCGTGCGTGCGG